>Ga0255183_1000208_pt1 | contig 25841 bp, 21 predicted proteins | sample Atl_UVDOM_RepB_8_FD_183638 | JGI IMG/M metagenome (GOLD analysis project Ga0255183, IMG submission 183638) | Freshwater microbial communities from Altamaha River, Georgia, United States - Atl_UVDOM_RepB_8d | ecosystem: Environmental > Aquatic > Freshwater > River | place: USA: Georgia...
CCATTCAGGCTGAGGGAACCTTCGTGCGCCTCCGTTACTCTTTAGGAGGCGACCGCCCCAGTCAAACTGCCCACCAGACATTGTCCCCCGGCCCGATAAGGACCGCAGGTTAGGATTCCAATTAAGCAAGGGTGGTATTTCAAGGTTGTCTCCCCGTACGCCGGAACGCACGGATCAAAAACTCCCACCTATCCTACGCATGCTTAATCGAAACCCAATGCCAAGTTACAGTAAAGGTTCACGGGGTCTTTTCGTCCTTCCGCGGGTAGCGCGTTTCTTCACGCGCTCACCAATTTCGCTGGATCTACAGTTGAGACAGTGGGGAAGTCGTTACGCCATTCGTGCAGGTCGGAACTTACCCGACTAGGAATTTCGCTACCTTAGGACCGTTATAGTTACGGCCGCCGTTTACTGGGGCTTCAATTTAAAGCTTCGCCTTGCGGCTAACCTCACCTCTTAACCTTCCAGCACCGGGCAGGCGTCAGCCCATATACTTCCACTTACGTGTTTGCATAGACCTGTGTTTTTGGTAAACAGTCGCTACCCCCATTTCACTGCGACCCTCAATCGCTACGTCAGCAAGTGACTTCACGGTCAAGGGCGTACTTTATCCCGAAGTTACAGTACTAATTTGCAGAGTTCCTTAACTATAGTTCATCCACGCACCTTAGGATTTTCTCCTCACACACCTGTGTCGGTTTACGGTACGGATTAATACATATCTCCCTACGAAGCTTTTCTTGGAAGCTTAGGGTCACACACTTCGGCTTGCGCCTCGGCATCAGTTCTCAGTGTTAATGGACCAGCGGATTTGCCTACCGATCCCACCTACGACCTTACACCAGAACAACCAATCTCTGGATGTGCTACCTTTCTCCGTCACTCCTTCAGTCAAACGATACATACCAAGTTCAGGAATATTAACCTGATGTCCATCGACTACGCTTTTCAGCCTCGCCTTAGGATCCGACTTACCCTGGGAGGATTCACCTGGCCCAGGAACCCTTGTGTTTACGGTGGGAGGGATTCTCGCCCTCCTTATCGCTACTCATTTCAGCATCAGCTCTTGTGGGACCTCCAGCGCTCCTTACGGTACGCCTTCATCAGCACACACAATGCTCTCCTACCACTCATATAGAGTTCATAGCTTCGGTACGACGCTTAAGCCCCGTTACATTTTCGGCGCAGAACCACTAGTCCAGTGAGCTATTACGCTTTCTTTAAAGGATGGCTGCTTCTAAGCCAACCTCCTGGATGTCACAGTAGTTCCACAGCCTTCTCCACTTAGCGTCAATTTAGGGACCTTAGCTGATGATCTGGGCTCTTTCCCTTTTGTCCACGGACCTTAGCATCCATAGACTCACTGCATAGCTGTACTTGTCGGTATTCAGAGTTTGATATTGTTTGGTAGCACGGTAATGCCCCTAGCAAAGTCAGTGCTGTACCCCCGACAGTAATCGCTAAACGCTGCACCTAAATGCATTTCGGAGAGAACCAGCTATCACGGAATTTGATTGGCCTTTCACCCCTATCCACAAGTCATCACAGACGTTTTCAACCGTCACGTGTTCGGTCCTCCACGAAGTTTTACCCTCGCTTCAACCTGCTCATGGATAGCTCATCCCGTTTCGGGTCTACAGCATGCGACTAACGCCCTATTCAGACTCGGTTTCCCTACGGCTACACCTGCAACGGCTTAACCTCGCCACATACCATAACTCGCTGAATCATAATGCAAAAGGTACGCCATCAGACTTTACAATAGTCCTCTGACTGTCTGTAAGCACACGGTTTCAAGTTCTATTTCACTCCCCTCATCGGGGTTCTTTTAACCTTTCCCTCGCGGTACTAGTCCACTATCGGTCAGTAAGGAGTATTTAGCCTTGGAGGGTGGTCCCCCCAGCTTCAAACAGGGTTTCTCGTGCCCCGTTCTACTCAGGATACCCGCCCAGTTTGTTAGTTTTCGAATACGGGACTTTCACCCTCTATGGTCTGCCTTCCCAAACAGTTCTTCTAACTAACTCCCCTTGATGCAGGTCCTACAACCCCAAAGTGCACGCACTTTGGTTTGGGCTCCTCTGCGTTCGCTCGCCGCTACTAGCAGAATCTCAATTGATTTATTTTCCGGTAGGTACTTAGATGTTTCAGTTCCCTACGTTGGCCACTCATCTACTACTTTACTCATAGAAGGTTCGTCTTTGCTTTCACAAAGCGGGGTTGCCCCATTCAGAAATCTCCGGATCGAAGGTTGATTATCACCTACCCGAAGCTTATCGCAGATTAACCGCGTCTTTCATCGCCTCTTACTGCCAAGGTATCCACCGTGTGCCCTTAATAGCTTTATCTTAGTTTTTTAGCATGGATTCTTTTAAAAAAATTACTACATGGTTCTCGTCTGCTTGCTTATCCTGTTATGTGATTGTCAAAGAACGAAAAGAGAATAATTAAAATGGTGGGACTGGCAAGACTCGAACTTGCGACCCCGTCCTTATCAGGGACGTACTCTAACCACCTGAGCTACAATCCCATGTTAATTAGGATTTAGTGAGACTGTTACAGTACCCAATAAATTCTCTCTTTATTTTAATGAGATGATGATGAAAGGAACCGCATTCAATTGATTGACCCCAAAAGGTTTTCCTTTAAAAAGGAGGTGATCCAGCCGCAGGTTCCCCTACGGCTACCTTGTTACGACTTCACCCCAGTCATCGCTCCCACTGTAGACGCTCTCCTCCTTGCGGTTAGAGTCACGTCTTAAAATGAAAACAACTCCCATGGTGTGACGGGCGGTGTGTACAAGGCCCGGGAACGTATTCACCGGAGCGTGCTGATCTCCGATTACTAGCGATTCCAACTTCATGAAGTCGAGTTGCAGACTTCAATCCGGACTGAGACGCGCTTTTTGAGATTTGCTCCCCTTCGCAGGTTCGCTTCCCATTGTACGCGCCATTGTATTACGTGTGTAGCCCTAGACATAAGGGCCATGAGGACTTGACGTCATCCCCACCTTCCTCCTGGTTAACCCAGGCAGTCTCGTCAGAGTGCCCAACTTAATGCTGGCAACAGACGATAGGGGTTGCGCTCGTTGCGAGACTTAACCCAACATTTCACAACACGAGCTGACGACAGCCATGCAGCACCTCTCACTCTATTTCCTTGCGGACACTCCAGGCATTACCCCGGATTCAGAGGAGTTCAAGCCTAGGTAAGGTTCTGCGCGTTGCTTCGAATTAAACCACATAATCCACCGCTTGTGCGGGCCCCCGTCAATTTGTTTGAGTTTTAGTCTTGCGACCGTACTTCCCAGGCGGAGCACTTAATGCGTTAGCTGCGTCACTGGAGGAGTCAATACCTCCAATAACTAGTGCTCATCGTTTACGGCGTGGACTACCAGGGTATCTAATCCTGTTTGCTCCCCACGCTTTCGCGCCTCAGCGTCAATAGTCGTCCAGGCAGGCGCCTTCGCCCCCGGTGTTCCTTCACATCTCTACGGATTTTACCCCTACACGTGAAATTCCCCTGCCCCCTCCGACATTCTAGACATGCAGTTTCAGACGCAGTTTCGAGGTTGAGCCCCGAGATTTCACATCTGACTTGCACGCCCGCCTGCGCGCGCTTTACGCCCAATGATTCCGAACAACGCTTGCACCCTTCGTATTACCGCGGCTGCTGGCACGAAGTTAGCCGGTGCTTTCTCCTTAGGTACCATCACCCCTCATGGATATTAGCCATAAGGACATTTTTCCCTAAGAACAGAGTTTTACAATCCGAAGACCTTCCTCACTCACGCGGCGTTGCTGCGTCAGGGTTTCCCCCATTGCGCAATATTCCCTACTGCTGCCTCCCGTAGGAGTCTGGACCGTGTCTCAGTTCCAGTGTGTCCGATCATCCTCTCAGACCGGATACCTATCATTGCCTTGGTAGGCCATTACCCCACCAACTAGCTAATAGGCCGCAGGCTCTTCTCTTAGCGACAGCTTATAAATAGAGGCCGTCTTTCTAATCTCTTACTCATGCGGCATTAGCACAACTTTCGCTGTGTTATTCCCCACTAAAAGGCAGATTACCTACGTGTTACTCACCCGTGCGCCACTTTACTAAGGGTTGCCCCTGTTCACGTTCGACTTGCATGTATTAGGCACGCCGCCAGCGTTCGTTCTGAGCCACAATCAAACTCTCCAAGTATATATTTAAACACTTAAAGTATTTTTGATAGTGCTCTAGAATTCTTTATTCAAGAATTTAGTTCAATTGATTAAAAACAATATGCACTCTCATGCATATGCCATCTGTCTGTACCGAAGATACTTAATCTTACGACAGATTAGGCAATTGAACGGGTTCCTTTCTCATCTCATCTTGAAACCCGAAGGTTTCAAAACTTTAAACATATTATTCAATTTTCAAAGAGCAAAAACTTCTATCTGAGTGTGAACTCAGTTTTAACTACTTAATTCGTCGTGAAGTGTTTTGGGATAATATTTATCTTCGGTTACTTCGTCAACAACTTTTAAACTTTTTTACAAAAAAAATTTGAGGTGTTTTTCACACCTCAACAACGTTTTTTTAAGCCTTTAGAGGAAAGCCTGACTTTTCAAGGGTTTGGATAATTTTTGACTCAAGGTCTTTTATTGTTTGAGCCTCTAAAGTTTTTTCAGAATCTTCGAAAACAGTTCTTAAAGAAACTGTTTTTTGTGAATCGTTTAGTTGAAAAACATCCACAATTGATTTGGATTTGAGCTCTTTTAACTTCAGAGTTGATAAGGAACTCAACACTGAGGCTGCAGGTGTCTCAGAGGGAACAACCACAGTGAAATCACAAGATGATTCTGGAAATTTTGAAATAGGATGGTATTTCGTCTTATCTTTCAGCTCTCGAGACTCAAACTCAGTGATATCAATCACAGCAAGAGTTAGGAATCCTTTCATTTTAAAATTCTTAAGAACCATTGGGTGAATCGTAGAGATCATACCCGTGAATTTACCCATCATTTGAATGTTGAGGTACTCATGAGGATGAAGTCCTGTCCAACCATGACAGAGTTCATTCTTAAATTTTTCAGACGCTCCCGTAAATTGAAAAGGTAATGATAAAGACGTCAGTAATTTCTCAACTGAGTTTTCTACTTCAAGGAAAGAACTTTTTTTCTTCGAAAATTTTCCAACGAGGAGCTGGCTTCTTTCATTCTCATACCCAAGGTAGCTTCGTCCAATTTCAAAAAATGAGAACTCATCGAAATGCTTTTGATTTTGAGCAGCCATTTCAAGAGCAGAAGGAATGAGAGATGGTCTCATGCGATCTTGTTCAACCGAGAGTGCGTTAACTAAAACAAGCTCTTCGTTGAGCTTTGGCCAGAGAGCTTTTTTAAGAAGGTCAGGTCCAACAAGTGGATACGTCATCATCTGAAGAGATGAAGCGTTGTTCACCATAAAATCTTGGATCTTACGATGAAGAACTTTGGCCGTACTTAATCTCACTGGTTTCACGGGAAGAAGCGGTGAAACGGGAGTGATGTTATCATAACCGATCATGCGACCTACTTCTTCAACAAGATCAGCTTTGCAGTAGATATCTTTCGTTGTTCTGTAAGTAGGAATGATTACTTCAAACTCTCCACTACTTTCTTTGACCTCGAAATCAAGACGCTCAAAGATTCCCTGAATCATCTCCTTCTCGAGAGTCATTCCAATAACAGTATTAAGTTCTTTTTGAGTAATTTTCAAAGATAGCTTTTGAGATCTCTTGGCTTCATTCACATACACCTGAGGAGCACCAATAACTTTCACCTTCATGTGCTCGTTCAAGAGATCAACAATTCTTAGCAGAGTTCTGTAACAGAGGTTTGAATCAAGAGTTTTCTCGTAACGCTGAGAAGAATCAGTTCTCAATCCAAGTCTCACCGAGGTCTTCCTCACTTCTGGAGCTTCCCAGTTGGCAACTTCGATAAAAAGCTTCTTTGTCTCCGAAGAAACTCCTGCGTGCGCCCCTCCCATCAGCCCTGCAAGGACCAATGTCGATTTTTCATCTCTGATAATCGTATCGGATTCGATCAATTCACGCTCGACATCATCTAACGTTTTAAACCGCTGTGAACGATGAGATTTTTCAATCTTTAACTGACCAGTTATTTTATCACGATCAAAAATATGATTGGGAATTCCAAGCTCAACCATTACATAGTTACTAATATCAACGACTGCGTTGATGCTTCTCATTCCAACGCTCTCTAATCTGTTTTTAATGAGCGCAGGTGTTTCAGGCATCGATTCAATATCAAGACTTAAGCCATAATAAGCGAGGCAAGAAGAATTCTCATCCACTTCAAATTTTACAGGCGAAGTAGAGCTATTAAACTGGCTTTCTATTTTTTTAACCCATTGATCATTGAAAGGATTTTTAAAAGCGAGTTTGTGAGATGCCGCAAATTCTCGTGCTAAACCATAGTGTCCCCAAAGATCAGGACGATGAGTAAGAGACTTATTATCGACGTCTAAAAGTGTTTCAACTTTTTTTCCTAAGTAAGTTGTTAGTGGAGTTCCGGGGGACACATTTTCTAGAACCATCAAACCTGACTTCCCTTCCCCTAGCCCAAGCTCAACTTCTGAACAGAGCATGCCATCAGATAAAATACCGCGAATTTTTTTGGGCTCAAGAGTCATTCCATTTGGTAATGTCACGCCAGTTGGTGCATAAGGAACTTTAAGACCGACAGCAACGTTGGGAGCGCCACACACGACTTCCTTAAGCTTTCCTTCTCCTAAATCAAAAGTCACAAGATTCAATTTATCGGATTCAGGGTGTGGTTTGAGACTTTTAATTTCGACACAGATAACTTTAGAAAGCTCAGCTCCACGCTGAATAACATCCTCAACTTCAGCCGTAGTTAACGTGAACTTGAGTCCGAGCTCTTTTGGAGAAAGCTCTGGAAGTTTAACAAAATCTTGGATCCAATCGAGTGAAATATGCATAAAAAAATCCTAGTATGATTTGAATTGAAGGTTAAAGCGAAGATCTCCACTATGAAGATGTCGGATGTCATCGATTCCGTATCTCATCATCACAAGACGGTCTAATCCAAGTCCGAAAGCAAAGCCATTGTATTTTTCAGGGTCAATCCCACCCGCCTTGAGAACATTTGGATGAACCATTCCACATGGAAGAAGTTCGACCCACCCAACTTGCTTACAAACTGAACAGCCTTTTCCGCCACAAATGAGGCACTTAATATCAAGCTCAAATCCTGGCTCAACGAAAGGAAAAAAACCCGGTCTCAATCTAACCTCGACCTCTTTTTTAAAGATCTCAGTGAGAAGAGTTTTCATAAAATAAATGAGATTTCCAATCGAGACGTTTTCACCCACCATCATCCCTTCCAACTGATGAAAAACCATTTCATGAGAAGCATCTGTTCTCTCACATCTAAAAACTTTTCCTGGGCCAACGAAACGGAAGGGAGGCTTTCTAGATTTCATTCCACGAACTTGGATAGTCGACGTGTGAGTTCGTAGAAGATGTTTTTTATCGGCAAACCAAAACGTATCTTGCATATCGCGCGCCGGATGAGTTGCCGGTATATTGAGGGCTTCGAAATTATGATAATCATCCTCGATATGAGGTCCATCTAAAACCTCAAATCCCATGGAGACAAAAATGTCTTCAATTTCTTGCTGAATCTGAGTTACTGGGTGAAGACCTGCGGCTTGAAGACCTTTTTCTAAAACAGAGTCCGTTAAACTGATATCTATTTTGTTTTTAGATAAAGCCTCATTCATTTCATGAAGCTCAATCGTCGACATGGTTTCAGCGACGAGCGATTCAATCTGGGTTTTAATATCATTCGCCTTGGCCCCGATCATTTTCTTTTCTTCGACCGAAGCATCCTTAAGGTTTTTCATGACATCTGACAGTGGACCTTGTTTGCCGAGATACTTAGCCTTGAGGTTTAAAAGATCTGGGATTTTTTGAATTATTTTTAATTCTTCTTTAAACTCTTGAAGAAGAGTATCGAGCTTTTGCATGAACTTCCTTTGCTAAAAAAGAAAAAGGTTATCAATCTGCGAAGAAGTTGAAAAGAAAAGACAGCTAGCTGCAGCGCATCTACTTTAGGAGTTGGAGGAGGTGCTGACGGCAATCAAGCAGGAAGTTTTTTTTCTCCTGATCGCGGTAATCGGGATACGTCCATGGGAGTTCCTGAAATGTCCCCTGTGAAAAACAGTACGTAAGATCCGAATAAATATTTTGGGAGAGATAAATTCTGTGAGAATAAATTTTCGTCGTTGCGAGCTGAAAATTTTCAAGTGAAAGGAAACCAACGTCAATATTACAAAATCTTTTACCATCTAAAGAAAATATTCTTTCCTCTTGGACCATTGATAGCTTTGTGGTGAGAAGATAATCTCGTGGATAAGTTTTTTTTGTTACAAGAAAAAATCGCTTTAGCGGAGATCCCATTTCTTTTTTGTAGTAAGTCTCCAGAGGATTTAAGCTTGGGACAAAAGAAAAGCACTCACCATAGAGATTTTCAAATTTTTCAACGAGCTGATCTTGTGTCAGTTGATCTGAGCGGTAGAGTAAGCTTAAAAAAAGGAGACCTGGTGGTGGAGACTGAAGCTCTAACATTTAAAGTGTCGAAAGATACTGTTCATGATGGACTTTGAGTTCATCAAGAGAACACAAGGCCGTTCCTCTTTTTTTAACGACGACACCAGCAGCACAGTTACCAATCCATGCTGCTTCCTCGAGAGTGGCTCCCGCAAGAAGCGATGAAGTTAGAGCCGCGATCACTGTATCTCCAGCTCCAGAGACATCAAAAACCTCATTGGCAGCTGTGGGAATAATTTTTAAACCGGCTTCAGGCGTCTTGGTATCATACATCGCCATCCCCTCTGCTCCTAAAGTGATCACGAGTTTCTCGAGAGAGAGCTTATCGATAAGAATTTCTGCCATCTTTTGAAGATTCTTTTCTTTGAAATACCCAAGCGCTTCTACCATTAGCTCTGCTTCAACGCGATTAGGCTTGAGTAGAGTGGCTCCCTTATACCAAAGAGGAGGTGTCACACGAGAAGGATCAACGGTCACAAGCATATTGAGATTTTTGAACTCTTGGATCAAGTTTTGACAAAAATTCTGAGTAAATAATCCTTTGCCGTAGTCTTCAATGATTAGACCGGAATGCGATGATTTTAGTTCATCAATCCTTTTTAAAATTTTCTTACTGATGTCATCTGAAATCGGCTCTTTCGTTTCATAGTCTACTCGACAAATCTGCTGAGTCGCCGTTGTGACTCTTTCTTTGTAAGTCGTGTGCCTCGAGGGATCCCGGACAATCCCCCACGTTTTGAGTCCTCTTTCTTCTAAAAGGTGCTCCACAAGACTTGCTCTTGAATCATTGCCAACGAGTCCACACAGTGTAGACTCAATTGTTAAACTTTTTAAATTATCAGCGACGTTAGCTGCAAGACCAAGTTTATCCCACTCCTTAGAAACTTCTAAAACTGGTACTGGAGCCTCTGGCGAGATCCTCTTCACTTCTCCAAAAGTATACTTATCAACTCCTAAGTCCCCTACGACAAGGACGGGTTTAAGCGTTTTAAACTTCATCACAATTTGATCAAGAGTTGATTTTTTTAAGCTCATCATAATTAACCTCTCTCATTCCAGTGGTGAATAATCTTTTCAACCACTTCATCAATCTCCATCCCTGATGAATCAATCAGAATAGCATCTTCGGCTTTTTTCAGGGGAGCAATCAGTCGAGTCATATCTTGTTCATCTCTTTCTTTGATGTCTTTTAGAATAACTTCGAACTCAAGTTCCTGGCCTCTTTCTTTTAAATCATTTTGTCGACGAAGCGCCCTCTCTTCGGGAGTTGCCGTCAGATAGACTTTGAGTTTTGCATTTGGAAAGATCACAGTCCCAATATCTCGACCATCTAAAATAGCAGCTCGACCTGCGACAATTTCTCTTTGCCAATCTGCAAGGAAATCTCTCACGACTTTATGCCGAGAAATTTTTGAGGCAAGTTGTGAAATATGATGTTCACGGATGACATCTGTGAGGTTGAGGTTATCAAGTTGAATCAATACTCCTTTAACGGGAGCAAACTGGAATCGATGTTTTCTAAAAAACTCTTTAATTTTTTCTTCATCTTGGACCGAGAGACTCTGTCCAGAGAAATCAATCTCAGTATGCTGCAAAGTATAGGCAACGGCCCGAAACATAGCCCCTGTGTCGATGTACACAAGGTTTAATCTTTCAGCGATTTTTTTAGCCACAGTCGACTTACCACTTCCTGATGGCCCATCGAGAGCAATAACTTGATCTTTTTTCATGGGTCACATCATAATCATTAAAGATTTATAAGTCTCGAAAAAAGGCAAAATCGTCGCTAAAAACCAATCGGTTAAACAAGTCTGGGAAGGTTTTTTGAAGGATCAATGGATTAATCATTTCGAATAATTCATCGGTACTTTTTTTGAGGTGAATCTTCTTAGACCACTGAGGATAAACTCCTCCGGCATGGTCTTCAATCAAAAGTGAGAGTGCAAAAATTTCTTTCAGCGAGAAGCGAGAAAGATCAAATACATTTGCTTGATAAATGAGTTTCTCTCGGTGAATGTCATAGGTAGAAAACTGCAATTCTGATTTTAAGTTTTGTAAATCATGACAAATCCGAGCACGCTCGGAGAATAAATTAAGAATTTCTGCTGTGATTCTTTGAAGATCTTGTCTTTTAACGTCGAGGTTCGTAAGCGACATGAGGATAACTCGCGAGTGTTCTTGTGATGTGATAGTAAGCCTTGAGCACTTTCTCGAGGTATTTATTTTTAACAGCAACGGGTTTATTATTTTTCAATTGAGAGCTTGTCCAAGTTGGACCCATATTATAGGCAACTGTTGCGTAGTAATGATTTCCTCTAAACTTGGCCAAAAGACCTTTCAAATAATAGATCCCAACTTCAAGATTATTTAATTTCGCTCGAAATTTATTTGGACCGAATTTTTTGAGCTCTGCTTGGTATTTCTCTTTTAACTCTTTAGTTTCTTTTTCAGACTCAAGCTCAATTCCCTGGGCTTTCATTTCTGCAAGAGTTGCCTCAAAGGTTTCGGGCATCATCTGCATGAGTCCTTTTGCCCCTTTTCTTGAAATGGATTCATGTTTGAAATGACTCTCTGTCCACAAAACAGATAAAACCCAAAAAGGATCAACTTGGTGCTTTTCACAAATACTTAAGACAGGGCGAATCACTTTTTGCACCTTGGGCTGAAGCTTATCAGGAAACAAAGCGATCATTTTGTCTTCAGCTTCATCATACGAAAGGTTATTGAAAAAAGAGACATCTCCAATAAAGAAACCGAGCTGGTCATGGGAAAATGTGTAAGATTTTTTTTCAAAGAAATTTAGTTTAACGATAACAACTGCAACTGCGAGAGTCACTAAAAGAAAATAAGTTTTATAGAATCTTAATAACCCAGTTTTCATGGTAGTCCTTGCTTATAACTCGCAGCTTTTCAAAAAGCAAATTTGCTTGCCAAGCAGATGCAGGGCGCTCAGAATCAAATTACTAGTCTTGTTATTTCGGCATTTATTTACCAGAAATTGAGGTTTTATGAGTGGAAATCAACTCAAACATGAAAAATCTTTATACCTTTTGCAACATGCTAATAATCCAATTTGGTGGCAGAGCTTCAAACCTCAAGTGCTTGAAATTGCCAGAAAAGAGAAAAAACTTATTTATCTCTCCCTCGGCTACTCTTCTTGCCATTGGTGTCATGTCATGGAGAGGGAAAGTTTTCAAAATGACCAAGTAGCTCAGTATTTAAATGAAAATTATGTATCGATAAAAATGGATCGAGAGGAATTTCCAGACTTTGATCAGTATTTTCAGAATGTAGCACAACTCACTGGTCGCCAAGGTGGATGGCCATTAAACGTGATCATGACTCCCGAGGCTGAAGTTTTTTTTGTTACAACCTATCTTCCTCAAGCTCAATTTTTAAAAATGCTAACAGATCTTCATTCTCAATTTGCAACTGAAGAGAATGAAATAAGAAAAACGGCAACTGATATCAAAAAGATTTTAAGTCAAAAACCAACACTTGAAAAAAAGATCGAATTCCCTGGCCACTTCCCTGCTCCAAGCTCCATTTTAAATGCGATGGAACCTTACCGAGATAAAATCTTTGGTGGTTACGGGGAAGCTCCGAAGTTTCCACATTTTGCTTTTTATGAGTGGGCTGTCGAGCAAATCCTTGAGGGAATGGTTCCTGAAGAATTAGGAAAACCTATTGTTGAGACAATTGAAAAGATGCTCCTTGGTGGTCTCTATGATCACGTGAAAGGCGGAGTTCATAGATATTCCACAGATAAAGAATTTAGAGTTCCTCACTTTGAAAAAATGCTTTATGACCAGGCCGGACTTTTAAAGCTTCTAGCAAAACTAGGCCAACTTTTTCCAGCTCCTGTCGTCTTCGATAGCATTCTTCAAACTCTCGATTACTTAAAAACAGAAATGCTCTCTGAAAGTGGCTATTTCTTTAGTGCTCAAGATGCTGACTCTGAAGGAGAAGAAGGACTTTACTTTACCTTCACGAAAGATGAGTTCGAAGAGACTTTTAAAGATGCCCCAGATGAACAAAGAATTAAGCTCGATTTCTACCTCGATGTTTTTGGTATTTCGGAAAAGGGTCAGCTTAAGAACGGCATGAATGTCATTTCTCTTCAGGCAAAATACAAAGATCAAATTTACTCAGAAGAAGGTTGGCAGGCTATCCGAGACATTAGACGAAGGCTCTTAGAAGAGAGAAAACTTCGACTTCCTCCTGCGACAGACCATAAGGGGATTGCCTCTTGGAACTACCATCTTTTAAGCTCACTCACTGATCTCGTTCAGTATTGCCCTATTCCTTTTATTCAAAACCAGGCCCTAGAGATTCTAGATCCACTCGTAGAGAAAATGCTCCAAACTTTTATTGTCGCCAATGAAAAGCATACTCTCAAGCACTCAACAACCATTCACCATACTTATCAGTACCTAGAGGACTATGCTGCCTTTGCAGATGCTCAGCTCAGACTCTATGAAATCACAGGGAATGAAACTTTTAAAAAGAATACCTCCGAGTGTCTCAAATTCATGGTTCACGAATTTATCCAAGAGGGTGAGCTTAGGCTAACCAATCAGAAGGATTCCATTCATGCGAGTTACTTTGACCAATCTTTTAGGTCCCCCGCGATGAGCTTTGTCTTAACTCTGTCACGTTTCAGTGTTTTTGATCCTCAGTTTTCTCCGGAGAAAGTCTTCAAGAACTTTGGTGATTTTTCTCAACTCTGTTTAACAAATCCTCTCGCACATGGGGAGGGACTAAGGGCCTTGAGTTACCCACAGGAGATTTTTCGAAAAATCACTGTCCCTAGAAGCTGGCTGACAAAAAAAGAATTTTTGGAGCTCAGAAGTCACCTCTTCGCACGCTTTGTGATGGATTATCATGGAGAAGAGAATCAAAGATATGAAATTTGTCACAGGTCCGGATGCGAACTTTCAGGCGAGGAGTTTGATCAATTTCAAAAGATTTTTCAGGCGAAAGAATGAACTATCTCAGTGGATTAAAAATCCTTGATCTAACGCAAAGACTACCTGGCCCTCTGGCAAGTTACTACTTAGCACTCAAGGGAGCTGAGGTCATTAAAATTGAAAACGTGCATAAGCGCGATCCATTTTCATTTCTTACTTTCGATGAAGATGATTTATTTAAAGTCTGGTATCAGGAGCTTCATCAAAACAAAAAAGTTCTTCTTCTTGATTTTGAAACGGATCATGAAACATTAAAGACTCATGTGGATTGGGCCGATGTTGTGATCCATACTCTCGATGGTGAGCTGCGTGAGTCGTTTTTCAAGACAAGCTCATCAAAAAAAACATTTTTAGCTCTAAAATCAGCGACGGATGGGAAACCTCTTCATGATTTAAATGCCCTCGCTCATACGGGAGTTCTTGAGTTATACCTGAATCAGCATCATGATCACAAACCACCTTTTCTTCCCATTGGAGGAATTGCTTTTAGTACACAAATTGCTCAAATGATTTTAAGTCTTGAATACTCACAGTCAAAAAATCCAAGAATCATTCATGAGAGCTGCTACCTACAAACATCGGTTGAAGATATTTATGGAATCTTCGTTCAATCTCAAAAAAAAATAAAAACGAACGCCCCTCACCTTCCTCAAGGAGCCTATCCCTGCTATCAAATTTATCAGAATAAATCTGGTGATTTAGTTGCACTGGCGGCCATCGAAGAAAAATATTGGCTAATGTGTCAAAATGAACTAGGCTTAGATCTAGAAGCGAGCCAAAGATTTTCCAGAGACTTATCTGATCACTTAAAGGTTGCACGAGTATTTGCCAACCTTACAACAGAAGAGATAGAAGAGAAGATAAGAAAAAAAGATTTATGTCTATCAATCGTCAGACTCAAGTCTGGCCAATAAATTGGAGTTAGTATGAAAAGAGTGATCGGATTCCACTACACATTAACTGATAAAGCAGGAGTCGTCCTCGATTCATCTGTTGGTGATGAACCGCTTTATTTTCTTGAAGGAAGTCAGCAAATCATCCCTGGTCTTGAAAGAGTTATCGCACTCATGAACACTGGTGATAAAAATAAAATCGAAGTTAAAGCTCAAGATGCTTACGGCGATGTTAACCAAGAGCTTATCGTTAAAGTTAAAAAGACTCAGTTCCCTCCTGGAGCAGATCTTAAAGTTGGAGATCAGTTCCAAGTTAATAATGATCACCACTCTCCAGTCTTCACGATCATGAGCATCGACACTGAAGATGTTACAGTTGATGGAAATCATCCGATGGCCGGAAAAGATTTATTTTTCGACGTTGAAATCGTTGGAATGCGTCCAGCAACAGAAGAAGAAGTTTCTCATGGACACGCCCATGGAGCTCATGGACACGGACACCACTAAGAATTAAGTTTTAGGAGTCCTTCAGATTCAGAAACGAGTTTGAAGGGCTCATTTTTAATAAGTAAATGGCCATCAAGATCGACGTAATCACACATCCCAGAAAAAAGCATCCCGTAAGAAATCCCAAGACTCGTCTCAATCATGCAACCAATCATTGTTTTCATTTGGTGAGCTTGAGCTTTTAAAATTAAATCCCTAGCTTTTATCAATGAACCCGTTTTCATCAGTTTAACATTGATTGCATCAAACTGAGCACTAAGCTCTTGAAAATCACCAACGTCTTCAATCGACTCGTCTGCGAGAAGAGAAAAGTGAGTTCGCTTTTTGATCTCTTTCATTTCCTCGGAAAGTTTTGAAGGTAAGGGTTGCTCAACTAATTCTATATTCATGTCTCGAACTTTCTCTTCAAAGTTTAAGTATGAGTCAACGTCACTCCAGGCCTCGTTTCCATCAACTCTGAGTTTTTGTTGAGTGTGTTTCTTGATTTCTCTGAGCATATCGAGGGCAACCTCTGAGTTTACTTTAATTTTCAAGCTCTCAAATCGCGCGAGTGGAGCAAGATAATCTTTAATCTCTCCCACAGGAATGATCGGCATCGAAAAAGATGTAGGGACGATCTTTGGAGGCTGAAGTTTTAAAAAAGTGCTCAGGCTTTGGTTATGCTTGTGAGCAAGATAAGAGATAAAAACAGACTCAAGCGAGAAGCGTAAAGAATGGCAAAGAGGTATTATATCTAAACATTGAGAGAGATCATCTAAAGACTTAATAAGCAAGATGTCTGTTTGAGAACACCAAGCTTGAAATTGTTCTTCGATTAAAACGGGAGTTTCACCATAGCGAATATTCGGAGCCACTTCAGAGGAGAAGTTCTTAACGTCAACAAGTGTGATGATAAAATTTTCTTTATAGGTCGTTTGGTTTCGCGAGAGCTTCCAGTTTACTTTGAGGTCAAGATGGATTTTTTTTATCTCTAATTTCATTCTTGAACCTCATAAAAAATATCTGATCGCTCGAAATCTCCAGGAGAATTACCCCACTTCCCATCAGGAACCTTACCATTAAAATAGCGCTCCCAAGCGTCTCGATTTTTGTTAAAATGCATTTTTTTTCTTGGAGTTTCAAGTCCCATAAACCAAAGCAAGTACTTCGAAACAAATTCTGAGCAGTAGAACTTTTCTCGTCCATCTACATCGAGATTGTTCCAGAGGAAGTCATTATCGTAACTAGAACCTAAAAATTCTTGTCGAAAGAACATAAGGAAATCTTTTTGATGAGTTCGAAGATGATCCTGAGCTCTTTCATTTTGGATGCGAAGAATTTTTATTTGCTGATTCTTCTCTGTTTTCTTTAAAAACTCATCGAGCGTTATTTCACGAACAGAACCGTAAGCTTCTGCAACTTTAACTTGAGGCTCAGTCGAAATGATAATCCCCATGTGAGAAAAAATCGTTTCCTCCTCAGCTTCAATAAGGTCACATGCTGAGCATGCCAAGGGTTGCAAAAGGATATCCCCGACTCTGAAATCAGGTGTCTTTGCCCAAGTTAAAGGGAGCATGAGAATTAACAAGATGAAAGCATTCATAATCGCCAACTTTTTATGTCAAGATTCTATCTAGTTTGAAGACTTTGGGCCAGTAAAGAAATGACTTTAAAGGCTTGATATAACTCAGTAACACCGCTTAAATTCAGCAGGGGAAAAAGTGTTCAACCATAGAAAGATTAAGGAGTTAGGCTATACTTAAAAGAGAACTTTTTTAAGGACTAATTTATGCTTAAGATTTCACGCTTTTTTGCCCTGGTTATTTGTTTTGAACTCATCCTAGGGCAGACAATTCCACTGCTGAAATCTAATCTCTCGTACGCTCAAAACCAAGGTTGCGGAAAAGGCTTTGAATGGGACGCTCAGCTTAACCGTTGTATCACAAGTCAGCGAACGGCAACTCTGATGAACTCTTCTTCCGAGTGCGCGCAGAACGATGCCGAATGCTATAAAAAAAATGCTGAAGCTGAGCTTGCTAAATCTGGGGCTCCAGGGCCAGGGAAAGATCCGAATGGGTTCTTGGCATCTATGGGTGCCGCCAGTATTGCGACGGTGAGTATTTTTTTTCTAGCTGGCTATAGCGAACTTAGCCTCAAAGCGGTCCTATCTCCTTGTCAGGAAGCCTCATTTTGGGCAATGACGGGGTCAGGAGCAGCCCTAATAGCAGGAAATCTCTTCGCAGATATGCAACACAAGAGCCGGTTAAAGAAAATTCAGGAAAAGTGGGCGAGTCTCAATAATGGAGCATCCTCTTCGAATTTAGATGAACAGAAAAAAAATTCACTCGATAATCAAAGTGAAGCGTTTGAGCTTCTTGCTCAGGCTGAAGAGTCTATGGCAAGAGCAGCCAATATGAAAAAAACTGTTTACGCTCTCGGAGCAACTGGTTTTGCAGCTGCCGCTGTTATTGCTGGTTTCGAAATAAAGCCACCAACGATGGGTTTATGTAAACCTAAGCCGGCAGATGCTGCTCCAGCTGAGACTGCTGCCAATAGTTCAGGAGCTGCTCCAACTACTGCTCCAACTACTGCTCCAACTACTGCTCCAACTACTGCTCCAACTACTGCTCCAACTACTGCTCCAACTACTGCTCCAACTACTGCTCCAACTACTGCTCCAACTACTGCTCCAACTACTGCTCCAGCCACTGGCGGAGGTACTAAAGCCCCTAAGTATAGCTCTGACCAAATCAGAAGCTTAAAAGATGTCATGAATTTAAGTTTTATTCCTATGTTTATCAATTTCGCGAGTTTTATTGATGATGCTATTTTTCCTCGCGCACATGCTAAAGGGGAGTTAGGTGGTACAGCGATTGGTGTAGGTGCCGGATTAGCGGCTGGATTGCTCTTCAGCAAGCAGATTGCAGCTTTTTTAATTCAACCAACATCACGTGCAATCCTAAGTGGAGTGATGAGTGGATGGTCTCTTCTCATGATGAGTCAGGCTTCAAAGCAAGCCCAAGCCTCTGAAGAGAGAGCAAAAATTTTAAGAAAGATGAAAGAAGATTTTTATCAAGCTTCGATGTCTCTGAATACTTGCTTACCGGAAGATAGAACTAATACCGGCAAGCCAGAGTGCTATTGTTATACTCCTGAAGGTCAGAGAAATCCAGCTAGAGCAACGTCACAAATTTGTCAAAACCTCTTCGCCTCGAAAGGCTTCTCTACTCCTAAAACGTTACAAGCGGATTCATTCAAAGGATGTATCAATAACCAAAATAAATTCGATGAAAGATGTAGTTGCAAACAAACGAAGACCTGCTTGAAATCGATTCCGGTTGCTCTTGGTGGTTTAAGCACAGGAACTCAGGCAATGGTGACATCTGCCCTTGCTCCGATTGATCAGATGGCAAATAACGCTTTACCCGCCAACTTCAATGCAAGCGCAGCTGCTAACAATGCCGCAAGAATCCTAAAAACTCTTAAGCCAGAAACTCAAAATCAATTATCAAAAGAAAAAGCGAAATTAGAAAAAAATCTTGAGCTCAAAGTTCAAGACCAACTTAAAAAAGACCCTAGCTTTTTAAACAATCTCAATACCTCTATGGCAAGTTCTCCTTTGCCCACATCTCCGAAAGATGCCGCTCTCATGCTTGAAAAAGAAATCAAAAAATCAGATGACTATACTCCTCGCTCATCGGGATCAAATTCTAGTGGAAGTAATGTTTCTTCAAGTGAGGATTTCACCTCACCTCTTGAATCAACTAATACTGAAGCAGAACAAGTAGCCGAAGTGATGGGGAAAGAGATGGATTATGGAACGAATGACATTAGTACTGAACCATCTTCTAGTCTTTTCGATCAATTAAGTTCACGCTATCGATCAACAGGAATGAGACGCCTTTTTGAAGAAGAAAAGACAGATAAAAAATAATCTTTATGCTGACTTAGATTTGTGGTGACAACCAGTCACCACAAAAGTCTCTCCAACCATATAAAAAACACCCCTCTTAAAAAAAGTTTTTCTTTTTACCTTATATTCATCTCAAGAAAAAAATCACACAAGGAGATGATTTATGAAAAATTTATTATTACTTACGTTCTTGGGATCTGTATTTTCGGTGCAAGCTGCAGTCTTTCAACCTTTTGATTATCCAGGATATGATCAAGGTGATCCAAATACTTATTGTCATCAAAACTATAACGACGGGCTTTCAATATATATAGCTCCCTGTTATGTGATTTCGACAACCACTTCCCTTCCTACACTAATTATTGATGGGGTTGAAGTTGATCTCAACTCACCTGAAGCGAAAGAGAGATTAGAAGCTGAACTTCGCGGAGATATCGAACCAGTTCTTTTAAACCAACTTCAATTAAACCAAGGAAAATAAAATGAAAAAAATATTTTTATCTTTATTACTTATTTCAACTTTCTCTGCTCAAGCTGTTATTATTCACGATCCAATCATGTATACCTGTAACGATAGTGAAGATGACTTAGTTGGGTTTTGTTTTGTTATCTCCACCACCACATCTCTTCCAACGTTAATTGTTGAGGGAGTTGAAATTGACCTCAACACACCTGAGGCGAAAGAGAGATTAGAAGCAGAACTTCGCGGAGATATCGAACCAGTTCTTTTAAACCAACTTCAACTAAACCAAGGAAAATAAAATGAAAAAAATATTAATCTTATCCATCTTAACAATGACTTTAAATGCAAACGCCATGATCTCTGATGGAGTTGAAAAAACGCTAAAAAATCTTGGAGATGCAGGTGAATTCTCATTCATCACGACAACATTTTCTCTCCCAACCATTTTGATTGCGGACAGTACAATTGATCTCAATTCTCTTGAGGCTCAAGAAAGACTTGAGGCTGAAATTCGAGGAGATATTGAACCCGTCCTCCTCGAACAAATAGCTATTGAAAATCATCTGACAATCGATGAAATTAAAGATCAGTTAAGCGAATATACTCATTTAAAATGATAATTGGGTCTTTTTCATCTCAGGATGGAAAAGACTCAAAAATATGCTTACTGCATCCACGAAAGTGTGCTGGAACCTATAATCCAATGGCTTTAAGCCATTCGGGAGTGGCGTTGATCAATTTACGCTCTTTAAGATCAAAGAAGCCGACGGTAAAAAGGGCCTCAGATGAAACCCGGTTGTCTTCTCCATAAATGATCTGCTCTAGAGTCATAATTTTAGGGTTAATGATCTCTTTCGGACGAGAGACGATACGAATGTATTCTCTATTTTTTAGTTCTTTTTTAAAGCGAACGGAGAGGTCAAGAATGACTGGCCCCTTTTGATGCTTTTGGATGTAATCCAAGCCAAAACCATTTCTATTGATGAAATCCCAACGAGCTTCTTCAAAAAGCTGAACGTACACAGCATTATTCACATGCCCGAAACTATCAAGATGAAACTCTTTTATTTGTAATTGATACTCAAACACTACTCTACATTCCTTGCTTCAATTCTTTTATCCGCTCGGGCTTTATTGTAGCGGTTTGAGATCTTTTCGAAAAGACCTGAAGGTGATTTATCGATATCAGCTCCAGAAATTGATCCCTCTTCAACTCCTCCAACTTTCTTATCGAATAGACTTGAGAAAGGATTTTCTTTTGCACTAGCAGGACCTCTTGTTGCTGAGCTTGCATATCCCCCAGAGCCTTTAGACGAATAGCCTAAAGTTGAACTGGCTTTTTTGGCTGCCGCTGCTGTTTGCGGATCATTTCCACCAAGACTATCCAAGGTTGCAGCTCCACCGCCTCCTCCACCTCCGCCACCACCGCCTCCTCCACCAGAGGCTGCAGAGCCAACTTGAGTGCTTGCTGCGGCTGCAGGATTCAGGATTCCATTTGAATTTTTAAGGTCATTATTGAAAGGATCATTGAGTGGATTCACTTGGTCACCCTGCTTTGTTACATTTGAAGCAGAACCCGGATCTCCAAATTTATCTGAACCTCCGATATCACCAAAAGAGTTCGAAAATCCTTCTGATACGGGTTGGTATTCACCGAATGTAATAGGAGATTGAGAAGCCACTCTATTTCCCGGCTGGATACAAGCGGGATCATTCGGGTTGTATGCACATCTTTCTATTCTTACATCTTCACCTTCATTAGGCATTTGCTTCGCTTGATCTAACCTTCGAGCATTAGTGTCATAAAGACTCATGTTAATACCAGCTTTCGCGAGCTTTCCACCGTACTCAGCTAAGATTAAATCAATTTGAGATTTGGCTGAAGAGTTAGCAATGGCTCTTTTATTGAGAGCAACTTTTACATATTCAGAACATGCGTTGGGTGGAAAATCCTTTTCATTGTAGCTTGTAGGATCTGATCCAACATTTCCACCAGTCTTCCCTTTGCAGTGATTCTCAATGAAATCTTGCTCTGAACTCGGCCAATTGGCTCTAATAGATCCTAAGTAACCTAAAGCACTTGTTAGGGCAGCAACTCTCTGTGTTTCAATCCCTTTCATTAATTTATTATTTTCAATTCCTGCATCAAAAGCAGCTTCTTGTGAGCCTCCAAGAACCATTGATTGCTGAGCTTTCTTCTGAATTCTTTGATTTCCAACAATGGATTGACCTTCTAACACCGCTTCCATTCCAATCATAGCTACAGAAACATTATTATAGGCTTCTAAAGCCTTCAGGCAATAATTGTAATCGAGAGTATAAAGTGTTTTTCGAGTACAAGAAATTTTATTACCAACTGAGTTCGTGTAATCACCGCCTTCAGTTAAATTATCTGAGTCAGAAATAAGTTGAGCTAGCCTCTTTAGCGAAGCACATTCTTTAAATTGTTGTTTAGCTTCTGCAGTTGTCTCGTTAGTCTTTTTGTAACCAGTTACTGTCGTCTCACACCCACTGCTAAATTGATCGACTTTAAGTCTTTTTTTATCACTGGTATCATCCGTTGCAAAAGCCATCGATAAAAGAAAAAACAAAATAAAGTGGTTCATAATATTACCCTTAAAGGTTTAACCTAGTGTTCTTATCGGTTTATCTATCCATCACTTAAGTTTATTCTAAATCCACGTGGTTTTATGAAGATAAGGACCTTGAAAACACAAGTTATTTCAGTAGCTTAAATAAAAAGAGGAGCTTAGAAAGCTCCTCTTACTGACAAAAAAAGATGGCATTTTTTAAGGTGTCGCTGAATCGAGAGATTTTTTCTTCTCAAAGAACTTACTGTAATTCATGAAGTAGCGATTAGTAACTTGATCAAAAATAGACTGTTCAGTATCTAGCGAAATATCTTTCGCATTTTTATACTTGTTCATGGCCGCAGCACTTCCATCACTTGCGTTTTGTGCTGATAAGAGATCAACTTTTGCTCCTACTCCTCGTGCTTTTTCAAGTTCTTTTTCATAGGCTGCATTCACTTCCTGAAGGTTTGACATTTTTTCGGAGAAAGAAGGAGACGAACCCTTAGTCGAATTTTGGTTGTCATTATTCAATTTGTCTGAATTCACTTGAGTCAGAGAATTTACTCGATTTGAATCGCTATCCTTAAGAGTATCACTTTTTATTTTAGAAAGTCCGAGACCAGAAACACTAGCAAGTAAATCTTTATCAGTAAATCCTGATCCATTTGTATTTATAGACTTTAATGAAGTGTCAAAAGCGGAATCTGAACCTGCTAGAATCTTTTTCTTTTCCTCTTCGAAATTAAACTCCGGCTTCCCTTGAGCTTTTAGATTTTTATTCACTTCTCTTAAAAGATTATTCATATCCGAATCAAGTCGTAGTGCATTTGAAGCAATGTCCTTTGAAATTAAATTTGCTTGATCGACATCCCCCTGTGCTGAAGCGTTGGCTAAATCAACTGCGAGATTCGTAGTGTTTTTTATCGAGTCAGGAATTTTAATATTTGATTGTGGGAAAGATACTCTATTCATCTTTAATGGATTTAAACAATTAGAAGAAGAAATCGATATATTATTCCCATTTTTCCCGAGACAATCTTTAACTCTATCTGTCTGAGCAAGTGTCTTTATCTCATTTTTAAATTCTTTTGTTAATTTATTGTTTTCTTTGAGAGCATTAAAAGCAAGCTCTGATGCGACTCTATTTTCTCCTGTTGAGGTATTCGTTGCTAACCCAATATTAGTATTTGTTTCATTTTCGAAGTTATTTTTGACTTTATTTAAAAGAGTGATGTTACTTTGAAGCACAGCTTTAGTCTGATTCAAATCAGAAACAACTGATCCAATAAGGGCTGCGCCCGCTCCAAAAACTGCAGCTCTTCCAAGAGCAAAATTGAGAGGTGTGCTAATTGCAATATCAACAGCAGGTATAAGAGCAGGAAATAATTTTGCAATCAAGTATCCTGAACCTGCAGTCATAGCTGCACTACTCATTCCCCCAGAAGCAAAACTAAAGGCGAGAACGAAAGCTGTTCCATAAGAAAGAGAGACAGGCAATCCAACGGCAGGAACACAAACACCAATATCAGGTTTTAAAATTCCTGGACCAAATGGAGGCGGGGGAAGTGAGAGAATAAATTCGAAAAATGCCATCGCTGCAGCTGCTGTATACATAGCCTGAACTGCCGACATCCATGAAATTCTATTTTCAGTAAAACGTAAAAGTTCTTCTTCATTTCTCAAAGCAGCATCAATACTTTCACGTTGAACATTTCCACCTTGTTCAATTTTACTTTCTAGCATCTTTAATTTTTCAGCTTTCATCTTCAGGAGATTCTTTTGATCTTTTCCACCTTGAAACTCAGCCATGAGATGTGTTACTGAACCCGCCATAAACAACATTAATGAAGGCTGTAATGCTGCCATTGAACAAGATAAAATGACTCCTCCTCCAAACGAACTATACGCAACAGCAAGCATCTGCTTTTTAAAAAAACCTTTCGCAGAGCTCATCATTCCCGACTCTTCTTTCGTTGATTCAGCTCGAAACTGGTCTCCAGCATTATTTGCATAAACGACTGGAGTCAATATTAAGTGTAGAGATAAAATCAGAGCTAGTGTTTTCATAAAAGATCCTGTCTTACATTATTTTTTTTCTAAACTCGGTTTTTTTGTTTCATTGAAAAACTTTGTATAATTTAAAATATATCGATTTGAAAGCTGCTGAAAGATTGAAGCCTGAGATTCTTTTGAAATATCATTTTGCTGAATCTCGTACTCTGTGTTCATGGCCTGAGCGAGCTTAGCCGATTGGTCATCAGATGTTGCCATACTTGATGAAGACTCTGTGTAGCCTGATGGTGTACTCTGAGATGAACTAGATGTCGTTTTGACATCAGTTTCTGTTGGAGCGACTGTAGAATTATCTTTTTTATCTAAATCCTGAAGCTTTGCCACTCCAGAGCTTGAAGAATTTAAATCAATTCCTTTTGAGGCTAAGTTTCTATTAAAATCACTCATATTTTTAGCAAGGTTTTTATTTACTTCTTTATCGAGATCAATCCCAGGCTTACCTTTGGCTTTTAAATCTTCGTTAACTTTTTTAAGTAAATCCTCTTTGATCTCTTTAACTCTCGCAGCTTGAGAAGCTAACTGACCGGCAAGAATATCTGCTCTTGCCGTATCACCACTTGCAATCGCATTTGCCATATCAACTCCATTAGCAGCTGCCGAGGCAAGGGTCGGTACATTAAAATTTGGAGGAAATGTTGGTTTTGTTATTTTCATTGCATTTGTACAATTTGGACTTGAGAAATTCATAGCTTTGCCATCACTCACCCAACATGATCTTTTTTGCTGAGCTTTAGCTAACTCTTGGATCGCAAACTTTTTTCTTTCTTGCTCAAGCTTCACTGGATCGTTTTCTGTATTAAGCGCATTAGATGATTGAGTTTCTGAGTTAAATTGAGCAAGAGCTTTTTCAAGCATCGCTACGTTTTTTTCTGCAACTTTTTCTTTTTCAGAAAGACCTGCTACGACGACATAAGACAGAGCAGCTGATGCACCGAAGACACCAGCTCGTGTGGGAGCTGAGTTCAAAAGTACTGTTTCCATGCTTGCCAGGTAAAATGCTCCACCAAGTGCTGCCCCTAGAGATGCCATACCCCCAAACATATTACCAGAACCAATTGCCGTAGCACCTGCAAAAGCTGCGACGAGACCAGTCTGTACAGTAAGACTTAATGCTCCAGCTTTAAGTGGTTCACAACCAGGAACAATAAAGTATCCAAACAAGTCAGCGATCTCTGCAACAGCAAGTCCAGTTGCTGCTGTGTAAGCGACGCTCGCACCAATAGCCCAAAGTTTTCGCTGCTTAATAAACTCTAAATTCTTTCTTTCATTATTAAGTGCTTGCTCTAAGCTTGCTTTTTGAACCTCTCCACCATTTTTCATTTTCTCTTCAATCATCACCATATCTGAAGCAGATTTTTTATGAAAATCACCTTGAGCTTTTGCACCAAATAATTCTCCTGCCACATAAATCATAGATGCAGCAGCATAGACTGGTATTGAAGGAGATTTAAGACCAAGTGGACATGTTAAAAGCAGAGTCGTTCCAACGCCTGCATTCGCTATCATCAAGATTTGCTTGGCATAGAAATCGCCACCACTTGAACCTGTCTGTTGAGTTCTAAACTGATCACCCTCATCTGCACCAAATCCAGTCACTGGAATGATGACTAGGTTAAAACTTAAAAGAAGGGAGAATATTTTTTTCATAAAAACCTCTTATCAGCTATTTTAATCTCAAATAAAAAAGCCCTTGGAAAAACAACGTCTCTCAAGGGCCAGACTGGCTAAGTTATTAAATTTGTTTCTAATTGGATCACTTGGGGTGCCAACTATTTTTGCTTCTTTTTATCTTTATTGTCTTTCTTCTTATTTTTCATAATAACAAAAACAATTCCGCCAATGAGAAGGACGGCAAGTAAATAGATAAG
>Ga0255183_1000210_pt1 | contig 25825 bp, 28 predicted proteins | sample Atl_UVDOM_RepB_8_FD_183638 | JGI IMG/M metagenome (GOLD analysis project Ga0255183, IMG submission 183638) | Freshwater microbial communities from Altamaha River, Georgia, United States - Atl_UVDOM_RepB_8d | ecosystem: Environmental > Aquatic > Freshwater > River | place: USA: Georgia...
AAGTTTTAAGAGAAGTTACGATGGCCGTCAAACGTGCTGGCCATGCTGAAGTCGAAGCAAACTTTGCCTTAAAGATTGCTCTTCTCAAAGCGCGTGAGTACAACGTGCCAAAAGACAACGTCGACAAGGCGATTAAAAAAGGTCTTGGAAATGACGGAGCAGAAATTGAAGAAATTAATTACGAGGGGTATGGACTTGATGGTGTCGCTATCTTCACAGAGGCAGCGACTGATAATCCAACGAGAACCGTCAGCAACATCCGCTCTTATTTTAATAAATGGGGTGGTGGTCTTGGGACTCAAGGCTGTTTGCAGTTCGTCTTTGAGAGAAAAGCTTCATTCACTATTAAGGAAGAAAATCTAGGCAAGTTATCAACAGATGATTTAATGATGGACCTCATTGATTTCGGTATCGATGATGTGGAGTCAGAGGATGGATTTGTCACTGTGAAGGGGCCTGTTGAAGCTTACGGTGATATCTATAAAAAAATCGAAGAATTAAAAATTAAACTCGAGGACTCGGGCCTTGAGCGTTTTCCACTTAATACAAAATCAGTCACGAAAGAAAGTTTTGAGAAAATCCAAAAACTCATCGATGCCCTAGAAGGAGACGATGACATCCAGAAGGTTTATCATAACCTTGAGTGGAGTGAAGAGTTTGACTCATAAAAGGAAAAACTATGTATCGTTCAGAGATTAAAGGTGTTGGGATGTTTGTCCCAGAAGACGTTTATACGAACCACGATTTATCTTCCATGATGGACACGTCTCACGAGTGGATTGTTCAGAGAACAGGTATTGAGGAGAGACGATGGGTGAAACCAGAGGTTTCAACAACAGATCTTGCTCTTAGAGCTTGTGAAGAAGCGATTAAAAACTCTGGGGTAGCAAAAGAAGAAATCGATTGCCTTATTTTTTGTACTCTATCTCCGGATCATGATTTTCCTGGAGCTGCTTGTTTCCTTCAGCCTAAGTTAGGTATGAAGGAGATCCCTGCGATTGATGTTCGCCAACAGTGCTCGGGCTTTCTTTATGGCATGAGTATGGCGGATGCCTTCATACGGATGGGGCAGTATAAAAATATCCTTCTCGTTGGTGCAGAGGTTCACTCCAAGGGGCTTGATAAGACGACAACTGGGCGTGATGTCGCTGTTCTCTTCGGAGACGGTGCAGGTGCGGTGGTTATTTCAAGAACAGACAAAAATGATTCAATGATTTATTCGACTCATCTTTTTGCAGAGGGATCATTTGCCAAAGAACTTTGGCTTGAAGGTCCAGGGATGGCGCTCGGAGCTGAGAGGCTCAATAAAGAGATGATTGATCAAGGGAAGCACTATCCTTTCATGAATGGGAAAAAAGTTTTTGCCAATGCGGTGAGAAGAATGTGTGAGTGTTTAATGTTAGCCCTTAAAACAAATAATCTTAAACTTGAAGATATTGATCTTTTTCTTTTTCATCAGGCGAATTTGAGGATTAATCAGATGATTGCGGATGAGCTTAAAATTCCTCAAGAAAAAGTTTTTAATACGATTCAGAAGTATGGGAACACGACGGCGGCAACACTTCCTATTGGGATGAGCGAAGCGGTGAAGGCAGGAAAACTTAAGAAGGGATCTCTTGTTGCTTCAGCGGCTTTTGGTTCAGGCTTTACGTGGGCCAGCGCTGTTTATAAATGGTAAAGGTAAAGGTTCCAGCACACTTTCGTGGATGCTATGAGTAGAAATGACCTCACTTTTTCAAGTGAGGTCAAGATAAGTTCTGAAGTTGAAATCGAGCATTTGCGATTTCAAAGACAGCTTCTTTAAAGATTAGTTTCGTCTTGAATTCTTTTAAGTTCATTCAAAAGAATAGGTTCAATATCCCCACGCATCTCAGCCTCTAGTCGCTCCTGAGCTTCAGGAGTGTTCAAATCGATCTCAATACCTTCAATCACAAGACAAGGAAGTGATGTTGTTGTTCCTGAGACTGAAAATGGACCCATTGTACTTAATGTATGCATGGCTTGATTACCACGTCCACCAACAATAGCATTTGCTTGAAGAGCACTAAATAGACATAGAAAAGCTGAAAGTTTTTTCATTTTATTCTCCTTGAATATGGTGAAGTTGGTTTAAAAGAACAGGCTCAATATCCCCACGCATCTCGGCTTCTAGTCGCTCCTGAGCTTCAGGGGAGTTGAGATCAATTTCTACATCTTCAACAATAAGGGTTGGAAGTGAGGTTGTAGTTGAGACTGTATAACATAATGCTCGCATATCAGACGGGCTACTTCCGCAAAATCCGTAGTTTTGGTTTTGTACCATGATACTGGCTTGAGCCGAGAATGCAGATACGAGTAAACTAAGTAGTAATAGTTTTTTCATTTTATTCTCCTTGAATATTTTGAAGTTGGTTTAAAAGAACAGGTTCAATATCTCCACGCATTTCAGCTTCTAGTCTCTCTTGAGCTTCAGGGGAGTTAAGATCGATTTCGACGCCTTCAACGATAAGTGTTGGGAGAGAGGTTGTTGTTGAGATAGCAAAGCAAGCCCCCTGTAGTGGATCTGGGGACTCAAGGTGTCGATAAGGATAATCATTTTTACAGAAAAATTCACGATTGTCTTTAATCACTATTGCTGCCTGTGCTGAGAAAGCGGATGCAAGTAAACTAAGTAATAATATTTTTTTCATTTTATTCACCTTGAATATTTTGAAGTTGGTTTAAAAGAATGGGCTCAATATCTCCACGCATCTCGGCTTCAAGTCGCTCTTGAGCTTCAGGGGAGTTAAGATCAATTTCTACACCTTCTACGATAAGAGTTGGGAGAGAGGTTGTTGTTGAAATGATATAGCATGCAGCTTCTAAGGTGATTTCACCACTTGATGGGAAAACACAGGCTGGAACTGGTGGATTGATAATCATAGCGTAACTGTTAACTGTCATTGTTACCAAACAGAGTAAAAAAAGCTTTTTCATAGATTTTTCCTTATTTGATTAATAGAGCTTTAAGCTCATTAACGGTTAAATTATTTTCGTCTGCAAATTTTTGAAGGATGACTGGCTCAAGATCTCCTCTGAGCTCAGCATAGATTCTTTCCTTGATTTCTTGGCTATCAATATCTGATGCCACATCATCGACAATAAGAGTTGGAAGAGATGTTGTTGTCGAAGCCACAAGACAAAAACTCTTATCGCTTTCCGATCCCATACAAATAGTGGAGTCACTATTGATAATGACTGGGAAAACCGAACTTGAAGCAACAAGTGCTGTAAAAAGTCCTAAGATTTTAAAGTTCTTATTCATAAAATAATCCTTGTTATTTTTCTTGTTTTGAAAACTAACACGCGATGTAAATAAAAAAATAAAACTGGATATTTTTTATAGCGTCGATGCAGTATTTTCGCTAACTGACAGTCAGCAGCCCAACTATTTCAAAGACTTAATAATGTATTTATGATGACAAAAAAAAGGGCCATCATTAGATGGCCCTAGTGAGAGAAATTATTTTTATAACTAGTCTATTCTTGAGTCTTTCTAAGCTCATTTAAAAGAACGGGTTCAATATCTCCACGCATCTCGGCCTCTAGTCGCTCTTGAGCTTCAGGTGAATTGAGATCGACTTCAACTCCTTCAACAATAAGAGTTGGAAGGGAAGTTGTCGTTGAGATGGTGTAACATAATCCTACAGCTTCAAAAACATTATTTCTGCAAAAGTCTTTTTTATTGTTTTGAACCATGACACTTGCCTGTGACGAAATGGCAGATACAAGTAAACAAAAACAAATAATCTTCTTCATAAGTTTTCCTTTTTTTATCAGTTAGGACAAAAAGTTATAACTCTTGAATTATGTGTTAAAAAATCTCTCTTTTATTCAACTCGACCTGATTTTACAGACTAGTGTATAATATTTAGACACCTATCATAGGATTGAACATTCTCCTCCGATTATGAGCAGCCTTCTCTGGCATGTCGCTTGCTTAAATCCCAGGCATGAAGCTAATCGTCTTGTTTTTCATGTCTTGTCTTGTCCTTGCGGCTTCTGCCGAAGAGGCGAAATATAAAGTTCATGACCGCACTGGTAAGTCGTTTTCTATCCGTGCCGAATATCTTCAAAATGAATGGAAAGAGAACGAAATCCATTTGAGATTTGATACACTCCCTGGTCTAACAGATGACTTCCATCCACAGTTTGCGACAGGACGCGATCTCTCTGGCGATGGTCTTGTTGATACATGGTTCTTAATTGATCCTGAAAACGGCTTTATTTCGACTCAAGAAGACTGCCCTGATAAGTTATGTGAAGACGTTATCAAAGATAAGATTGTTAGTAGGATTAAAAAATCGAATAGTTTCATTGGCTATGCCGCCTATATGAGTGTGGTTGGTTATCTGCTGATCAGTGCAGATGAAAAATTTAAAGCTGAAAAAGATTTTTTTAAGAACTGGTGTGATTTAGAAGAGTTTCGTCTTCGCTTTGAAAAAGAATTAGCTAAAAAGCATACAACTCTTCACCCTAATCAAGTAAGAGAGTCTTATGAACTTCTTATTTTCGGTTATCAAAATCAATCAGAAATTTTTCAGAAATCTCAAACGACTGATGTTTATAAAAATATAGCTCTTGATAGTGTCTCCTGGGCAGCAGGGACTTATGTGATGAAGGCGCTCTCAGGTGTACTCGTCAGATCCTCACAAGGGTTAGCGAAAATTTATCAAGAAAAAATTGGTTCAAAAATAACATCGATCACTAAGAAAAATTCTGTGATTAAAATAGCGACGAATAATACAGTAAGAAGGTGGACCTTAGCCCGGTTCAAAAAAACTCTCAAAGGTGGTCTTTCTTACCTTAAAGTTCGAACCAAAATGATGGAGCGTCTTCTCCCGATGAAAGGTCGCTTCCTTCGACCAATTAAAGCCGGATTAAGTGAATGGCGCTATTTAGCCCTAAACTCAAGTATTCAGCTTGGGTCTGAAACTTTCGCTCACTATGATGACGTAAAAGCGAAAGATCCTTTGCATACGATGCAAAATCTGATTAATCACCCAGAGGTTCAGCAAAACGTTGCCTATATGGCCTCAGAAACTTTTATGATGACGGCGGCTGTTTCAACTCTTAAAACAGTAAAGGCTCGCTACGCTGTTTGTGCAGCGATTGCCCTCACAAACTCGGCCATGATTAACCTTTTAGTGCGGGATGAGGCGAATCCATCACGGATTGCTATGGATACAGCGTGGGAAGTATTTATTGGTTCTACACAAGTTCAAATTGATATGTTTGCTCTTAGCTACTTTGAAGGACTCGCTAAAGTGAATAACAATAGTAAGCTTCGTCTTTTGGGATATGCCGTAGCCTTATCTGATCAAGCTTTTGGATATTTTGCTTACTCGAAAGCCTCAAGCTACGTAGATCAAAAAACCTTAGAACATAAATTAGCTCAATCGGAACCAAAACAAGAGCAAGTTGTTCTGGTTCCGATGTTTGCAAGCACTCAGCACTAAAGAATTTTTTGAAGAGCTTCTTTCGAAAGAGTTTCTACTTCTTTATGTAGTGAATTTCCGTGAGCATCCATTGTGACAACCACAGGAAAATCTTCAACACTTAATTCCCAGATAGCTTCTGGTAGACCAAATTCTTCAAGATAAAGTCCATCTACTGATTTAATTTTTTCAGCTAGGACTTGAGCCGCACCACCAACGGCATGAAAATAGACACAGCCATATTCCTTGCAGGCATCAAGAGTTTTTTGTCCCATTCCACCTTTACCAATAACTCCAACGATCCCATGATCTTTGATCACTTCCCATTGGTAAGGCTCTTCTCTAATTGAAGTCGTTGGACCAGCAGCTGTGACGTACCACTTTCCAGTTTTTTTATCTTTAAGTGTCACTGGCCCACAATGATAAATGATCTGATTTTTTAATTTAACAGGAGATTTATTTCCCTCGTGAAGATATTTATGAACGGCATCACGTCCCGTAAAAAGTTTTCCTGTGATGAGAACCATGTCTCCGACTTTTAACTCTCTGACGGCTTCCGGTGAAAATGGATAAGTTAATTTTTTCATAGATGATTCCTTAGTATAACCATTTTTTAATTTTTGCATTCTTATCAATCACAATACCTTGCCTTCTAAAAGCCCAGCACATATAGGAGATTGACACAAAGAAAGAGGCTGGAACTCGGTTTGCATGAGTGATTTTACAAGAGAGAAGAGTTGTCTTCCCGCCGAAACCCATAGGTCCAATACCGAGTTTATTACAAGTCTCAACGATTTCAGTTTCAAGTTGATCTAAAATTTTGTTTGAATTTTTATCGTTGAGTTTTCTTAAGAGTTGTTTTTTTGCAAAGTAAGCTGAGTCTGCACGATCCCCACCGATACATACGCCAAGAGCTCCTGGTCCACAACCTTTTCCTTGAGCTTTATAGACAGCATCGATGATGACTTTCCTCACACCTTCAAGATCTCTTCCAGCTCCAAGTTGAGTGTCTGGTAAGGAGTATTGAGCAGAAACGTTTTCACATCCACCACCCTTGAGTACAAGTTTTACCTCGATCTCTTTTCCTTTCGTTTCATAAAAATGAATCGAAGGATGACCTTCCCCAAGATTCGTTCCAGCGTTTTCTCCTGTCAGAGAGTTCACGGAGTTTTGTCTTAAGTAACCTTTTTTTGTGGCTTCTGTAACAGCTTTTTTAATCAGTTCTTTAAAAGGAGTTTGATGAAAACCTGCTGGGTGGGAAACATAAAAAATAACTGTCCCCGTATCTTGGCAAAGAGGTTGCGACTTAACTTTCGCAAGCTCAATATTATCTTTGATGATATTCATCGCATACTCTGCAGACGTATTCTGGAGCTCTTTCTTTCTCGCTTCATAAAGAACGTCTTGAACATCTTTCGGAACAACCGTTGAAGTCACTCGAATGAGTTCAACAAGAGTTTCAAGAGTTGCTTTCTTGGGATCAATTTTTTTCGTCACTTTTTTTATTGGTTTTTTCTTAGTGACTTTCTTTTTCGCCATAAAAATCTCCTTAAGATATGAGTGAGGACATCATAAATCTCTAGAGGAGAGGAGGCAAGGTGAAATCTTGTTACTGAGTTTGAAGTGGCAGTGGAGGGACTTCTTTTGAGGTCGTGACATCATCAGTTTCTTCAACAGGAATATAAGTTGGAATTGAGTTGAGAATTTTCGCTTTGATCTCTTCTGGTGCTACAGGTGGACTCGTGGTGATATTAAGCTTATCCTCGGTCAAAATAAGATCAGATTTAGCTAAATTAATCGCCTCATTGAGATTTTGACCTTTACTGAGTAGTGCGGCTTTAAGTGCCCGTTGATTATTAACAAGACTTCCTGAAAGAAGGAGCTCACTAAGATATGGTTTATTATCCCCTGTGTCTAAAATGATCTTTTTAATTTCCTCCGGTTTGAGAAGGGGATTGAGATTCAAGATTTGTGCCGCAAGGTTAGAGATAAAAGGAGCGGCCATTGATGTTCCTGAAGCGGGAGAGTAGAGATCCTCTGTTGATTCAGAGTAAACTTTGGGGACCAGGGAGAGGATACCAACACCAGGGGCAGCAATATCGACTGATAGTTTTCCATAGTTTGAAAAGCTAGCGAGGTAGTCTCCATTGAGGGCCGCTACACTAAGAGTGTTGGGGAATTTGAGTTTGCTTGGGTAATGAGGAAACTCATCGTTATTAAGAGAGTTATTGCCTGCAGAAAAAACAAAAAGAAGATGAGGGTACTTTTGAATTGTGGTGCTGGTCTTTTTAAATAATTCATCAAAGTAGTAGGTGATGATTGTTTTGAGATAATTTTCATCAATCTCTTTTCCAGTGATTTCTTTATACTTTTCTTTAAATCTTTTTTGGACACTATAGAAATTAATTCCATAAGAAGCATTAACAATTTCAATCTTTTTAGAAGCAATATGCCCAACTAAGCGATCAAACTTATTAGTCACTTTTTTAATTGAAGCTTCAACTTTTTGTTTGAACTTCTCATCTGGGTTAACCACAGGAGCAAGGGCCGGAGTGGAAGTCACTTCTTCGCTTACAGCAACCACTTTCGAAGGTAGATTTAAGCCTCTGATGGGAACAACTTGGATATTATCACCTTCTCTGAGCGCAATGCCTGCGACGAAGGTTCCATGAGCATGTTTTTTAAACTTTTTTACTTCCTTCAAAAAATCAGGATCATTATTTTTTTTCTTTAACCATTCAAATTCATCTATCGTTAAACCCTCTTTATGAGATTTCGCTTTTAAGCTCCGATAAAGGAGTATTTCTTGAACGAGAGATTTTTCACTGATGATAGGAGCTTTTAAATGACTATTATCGTAAATCGGCCACGCTTTGCCTCTAATGATGGGACTCTCTCCATCCACGACGAGTTTAGGACGTAAAAAATCATGATCGAGATCGAAGCCTGTGTCGATGATGGCGATAGTGGCAGACGAAGCCCAAATTGAATAAAGAAAGAAAAAGATAAAAAATTTCACAAAGCTATTTTAGACTGAAAGAACCGAGAAGATCGAGAGAAAAATGCCCTAGAGTAAGACTCTAGGGCACTGTGATTATTTCTTAGCTGAGAGAGTTACGTTAAGAGAGAATTCGTCATTAATTGCTTTATCCCCTAAACCTTTGAAGAATGAACCTGATCCATATTTAAGATCCCATTTTGTTCTATCAATAGTGATTGTTGATTTAGCTGTAAAGTCTGTAGCAGTAGCAGAGACATCAGTTGCTGTGAATGTGACTGGACCAGTTTTTCCAAGCATTGTCAGATCTCCAGAAATTTCTAGACCTTTATCTGTTTTTTTAGATTTTTTGATCACAAGCTTTGCTTCAGGGTGAGCAGCTGTATTAAAAAAATCCGCAGATGTCATGTGACCAATAAATTTTCCGTTTGTCTCTTTATCAGTGATGTCAGTGCAAGTCATGCTGTTCATATCTACAACAATTGTACCGCCTTTGATTTCACCTTGAAGAATATTCAAAGATCCTGACTTCACATTGATCATCCCACGGTGCTCACCTGTGACTTTTTTTCCAATCCATTCAACCTTCGTCGCAGCTGTGTCTACTTTGTAGTCAGCAACGATCGGTTTTGGAGCAGCAAAAGCTGACACTGAAAGAGAGAGAGTGATTAACGAGATTAATTTTTTCATAAAACTCCTTTTTAAGTTTTTTTAGTGCTTCCATCATCAACGAGTTTTTGATAAAAAAAAAGACATATTTTTTACTTAACAATATAAAAAAAATTTATATGACTTTTGATCAAATTATTGTCTTTCATCAAGTGGTTGAATTAGGGAGTTTTAAGGCTGCGGCAAGTCATTTACACAAGACTCAACCGGCCTTAAGTGCTGCAATTAAGAAGTTAGAAGAAGAGCTAGATTGTCAGTTATTTGATCGCTCAGGTTATCGTCCCACGCTCACAACACATGGCCAAGTTTTTTATGAAAAATCTAAAAAGGTTCTTCTCGAATTTGAAAGCCTAGAGGGACTTAAAAGTAGTTTTTCAAAACATGAAGAGCCCGTCATTCGACTTTCAATTGATGGGATTTCTCCTCTACCACATCTCCTCAGGCTGATTCATCAATTTGAGGCAAAATTTATTCATACGAAGCTTGATCTCTCAATGGAAATCCTCTCGGGAACAGAGGATAAACTCATTCGGAATGAATCTCTCATTGGCCTGACTCACTTTGTTTCTCGGAAAGATTTGTTTGATATGGTGCCAGTGAGCAAAGTCAAGATGGTTCCAGTGATAAATTCAGAGGTTTTTAAAGAAAAAAAAATTAAATCAGAGGTCGATCTTCAAAAGATAAAACAGATTGTTTTATCTGAAAAAAATCCTCAATCTTCAAATCAAAGTTTTGGTCTTTTGAGTGATGGGATGAAGTGGTATGTGAATGATGCGCAATTTAAGCATGAGATCATTCTCTCAGGTTTAGGCTGGGGACATATACCTTATCATTCAATTGAAAGAGAATTAAAAGAGAAAAAATTAACTATTCTAAAGCTTGAGACCATTTATCCAAAAGAGCTTGATATTTTTCTGATTAAACTCAAAAAGAAATCTCTCGGACCTGTAGCAACAAAACTTTGGGATGAGCTTTCCTTAGGAGCGAAGTAGTTTATGTTTAAGTTGTTTTTTATTTTGATGTCTATTCCTTTTGCTATCGCTGCTATCCCGGAACCGAGTACCGCTGAACTTCGGTTTCAGCAAGCACCTCCCCATCTTGAATGGATGAGTTTTGAGACAGAGCATTTTAAATTTATTTATCCCAAAGAAGTCGGTCCTAAGGTCGAAGGACTTTCTCAGTACCTTGAAGCTGTTTACCCATTAGTTGGCGAAGGGTTAAACTCTTATCCTCAAAAAATACCTTTGATCCTTCAAACTGAAATAACATCATCAAACGCTTTTGTGACCTTGATGCCGAGAAGATCTGAATGGGTTATGAGACCCTATCTTCAATCACCGCTCAATAGTGTCGATTGGCTTCAGACACTTTCTCTCCATGAGTACCGTCACGTCGTTCAATTTAATAAGTCTAATCAAGGCTTCAATAAATATTTTTATTATTTTCTCGGTGAAGCAGGACAGGCTCTTGGACTGGCGTTGACATTTCCGAACTGGTTTCTAGAGGGAGACGCAGTTGGAGTTGAAACTCTTTATTCTCTTGGGGGGCGAGGACGTCAACCTTATTTTGAGAGAGAACTTAAGGCTATTTTATTGAATCAACAAAAATTCAGCTTTGATCAGGCATATCTTGGATCATTTAAGTCCTACTTACCCAACCACTATGTCTATGGTTACTTCCTTACAACTTGGATGAAGAATAAGTATGGAGAACAAGTTTTCGATCGGATTGGTGACTCTGCCGCTGAGTCATCTTATAACCCACTCACATTTTATCGACGAGTCGAGGAGTTCGTAGGAAAAGACTTTGAGACATTCTACACAGAAGTCATGAAAGATCTAAAGTCGCATTGGGAATCACAACCAACGGATGAAGATCCTCTAGACGAACTCCATCATACTGATCTGAAAACTTGGACAAATTTTTCTTCTCCTCAGATTTTAAGCAGTGGTGATATTGTCGCGTTTAAATCAGGCTTAGGCGATATCCTCCAACTTGTAAAAATATCATCAAAAAAAGAAAAAATTATTTACTACCCAACTGGGATCACAGAAAAAATTCCTCTTCGATTGAGAAATGATAAAGTTGCTTTTTTAGAGTATATAGTGGCTCCTCGATTTATGAATAGCGATCACCAACGAGTTGTTGTTTGTGATTTTAAAAATGAAGAGTGTGACTATCCTTTGTCTCAAACCATGGGGAAAATCGTTGCTCTTTCTCCGAATGCTGAAAAATTTGCGCTGGTGGAATTAGACCGAGAGATGAAGCAAGAAATAAAAATTTACTCTCTCAAGGGTGAGCTTGAGCAATCTTTTGAGTATTCACCTCTCATTACTTCTCTTGATTGGTTTAGCCCTCAAGAGCTTCTTCTCGTTGAAAGGGATCATGAGACCAAGAGAATTTCTCTTGTGAACTTAAAGCAATCTTCACCGACAACATTACTTGAAGCCAAAGCAGAACAAAATCTCGGAGATGTCTTTCAAACACAGGGACGAGTCTTGTTTGAATCAAATAAATCAGGAATCGATGAAATCTATGAGTTGAAAGAGGGGAGAGTACTGCAGCTTACCAGTTCAAGATTCGGATCTTATCATCCTTCCTTAACCGCACAAGGACTTGTCTTTAACCGTTACAGTTTAACGGGGATGAAAATTGTTAAATCAGAAGTTTCTGAGAAAAAGAGTGAGACCACTTTTAAACCTTTTTATCAGTTACCTGAAACTCCTAAGGATCAAATCGTAAAAGAATTTGCTCAAACGAAAGAAAATCATTATCCGGCCAAGGCGAAAGATCACTTTAACTTTCACTCCTGGCAAATTCTTATCCCACCTCTTGCACCATCTTTGACCCTTTCTCTACAGTCGACAGACCTACTGGCACAACATCAGTTTGCCCTTGGCTATGAGAGAAATTTAAATGAGCATACGAATTCTTTTTTCATGAACTATGCTTTTCAAAAATACGACCCGATCTTTGATCTGACGCTTCAAACTCGCGCTCGGTCAGTAGAGTATTCCAATAACACATCTGAACGCTGGAATGAATCTATCGCAGGTTTAGGACTTACTATCCTTCGACAAAAACTCTGGGGGCGATATCAATCTCAGTTTAAACTCTCTCCTCGGGTTCATTTTATCTCGATAAAAAACAGAGAAACTAAGACGAGAAGAGATCTTGGTAACACAGATGCCTTTAATCCTAAACTGCAGCTGAACTATTCTCTTCTTTCGAAAATGGCACTTAAAGATCTCTATCCTGAAAAAGGTCTAGCACTTGAGTGGGCAGCTGAAACTCTTGAGAAAGGATCTCATACAAGCCTAAAGAATCTTTTTTATCTCCCAGGACTTTTTAAGCATCACTCTTTTTTTCAAGAAGCATCCTACGAGAAACAAAATCCTCGGGACTACGAGTTTCTCTCAAACATCCTCTTTTCGAGAGGCTACTCCTATAAATTTTCTCCTGAGCAAACAAAGCTTTCGTCTAACTATTCATTGCCTATCGCTTATCCTGAATTCTCACTTGGGCCATACGCCTACTTAAAACGACTAAGCGTTAATGGTTTTTATGATTACATGAAATTATCTCCTCAAGATCTTTACCGTTCCTACGGGGGAGAACTCATGTTTGAGACACATTTTTTTAGGCTTCCGTTCTTGATTAAGTTCGGTTTACGATTAAGTTTCTTAGTTGATGATGCCGTGGTAAAAAATGATACGGCGATTTTCTTAGCACCGACAACATTTCAATTCTGAGGTTAAAATGAAGACTTTGATCATTTTTCTTTTTCTCTCAAGCTGTGCTTTCTTTGAAAAGAAATCAGGTGGAGAGCATCTTTATCGTTATGATGCTAAAAAAGACTATTCGGCTCAAGAGCTATCTTCTTTAACGGAAGATATGGTCGTCAAAACAGTCCGAGAACCTATGATTGGCGGCATGGATCTTCTTCAAGATAAGAAATTCCCTATCAAAAAATTAGGTATTATTGTATTTGAATCTGAGGTTCAGCCAACTCGTGGTGGTTTATCAGATAAAAATAAAGTTTATCTCTCAAGTGCTGGGAAGCAAATTGTAACAGAGAATTTCCTCAAAATCTGGGAAGAAAAATTCGGCGAATCTCTCACCGTTTCTACCAAGACTCTTTCAGAAAACTCTTCTTATCAGTCTTATGGATCTGCTCAAGAAGATTTTTCTCATTTCAAACAGAGTGTTCTTTTTGAAGAAGATATTTTTCTTCTTGAATCTGGAAAAAAGACTTCTTCTGATACTGTGATCAGTCCTCGATGGATGAGAGACTACTCTCTTGTTTATATTCCTGCTTATGATCTTCTTAAAGGGCCAAAATGGAATGAACATCAGCGGCATATGATCCAAGAGGTTTGCCGAGATTTAGATCTTGATGCTGTCTTAGTGATTAAAAGTGACCTTGATTGGAAAGTTGAGGCTACGGATAAAAGATCTGGTGAACATACATCGGATCTACTGAAGGTTAAGATTGGAGCTTCGGTTTTAATCCCTTATGGAAAATTTCATGAAAGATTAAACTCACGAGGAATCTCTGAGAAGCCTCTAGTAAATACGGTGTTCGCTAACTATGAAATTGATTATTCGACACCCATATCTTTATCAAGTGATTTTGTCTCGATCGAAGAATCTCTCCTGAAGCCGATGATGAAAATTTATGGGGACCTCGCACAAATCCTTATGATTAAAATCAAAAGTGATTTAAAATAGTTTCATGGACAAATTAGATTTCAATAGCCGAATTAAATTCATCATGAAATTTGGTAAGGCACTTCACTCCGTAGGGTCTCCTGCTCATACCTTAGAAGGAATCATGCAGGAAATCTGCCGTGGTTTAAATATCACGGGCCACATCGTTTCTTTGCCGACGGCCATTTTTTCTAGTTTTAGTTATGAAGATCAAGAGGTGACTCGGATCGAGAGAGTTGAGCCTATGGGGATCAACCTTGGTATGCTGACTCAAGTCGATAAGGTCGCGCGCGACGTGATTCATCAAAAAATGACACTTGAAGAAGGGAGTAAAAAACTTGATGAGATTTTGTCTCATAAAAATGAGATGTCTAAACTTGCTCTGGTTTTTTTCTTTGTCGTTTGCACGAGTGGGTTTCTTGTTCTTTTCGGTGGCCATTGGGGAGATTTTTTAGCCTCACTTATAGTAGGTCTGATTCTTGGTTTTATGTCATTTATCAAACCTATTGGGCTCGTCGCACAGTTGTATGAGTCTTTTATTGCAGTGATAGCCTCTCTCGCTACCTATCTCATTGCCAAGTTTATCCCGAGTTTAAACGTAGGAGTCGTTATCCTTTCGAGCCTCATTATTTTTATGCCTGGGCTCTTTATCACGATTGCGATCGCAGAGATCGCCACACAAAATCTCACCTCCGGGACATCGAGGCTTGTTGGTGGGGCGATGATTCTTCTAAAGCTCACCTTTGGTGTTTTTGTTGGACATAAAATAGCGAGTTGGTTTCATTATCCAGCATCCAGTTTAAGCTTTGAAAATCTGCCAGAATGGCTTCTTTACGTGAGTCTTCCAGTAACGGCGTTCATGTCAGCGGTGACTTTTAAAACTTCACATCAGGATCTTAAATGGGCAACTCTCGCAGGAATTTTCGGATTCCTTTGCGCGAAGCTTGGCGCTCATTATTTAGGAGCAGAGCTTGGGATGTTTTTTGGGGGAGCCTGTGTTGGGGCCATGAGCAATATATTTGCTCGTGTTAAAGATTGTCCTTCAAGTCTTTTTCAATTTCCTGGGATTATACTTCTTGTTCCTGGATCGATTGGTTATCGCTCACTTAGTTTTCTGTTTGAAAAAAATCTTGTTTCTGGCCTTGAAACCGCTTTTACCATGATCACTCTTGCCATGGCCCTCGTGGTAGGGATCTTTTTTGGTAATATTCTTATTTCTCCTCGAAAAAATTTTTAACGCAGACTGTGAAGTTCCTTAAATAAGTAGTCGTGACTAATCTTGCCTAGTTGATGTGCTCTTTATCCTATGAGCATAATGAGAAGGAGAGTTCACCTGAAACCAAGGAAGGTATCATGACTCGTTCTTTCATCATCTTCGGTCTCTTTTTTTTCATCTCTTGTCAGAATAACCAAAATTGTCAGAATCAAGGAAAGACATCAGTAGACTCTTCCAGTACGGAATGTCCTGCGACTTCTCCTGGAGGTTCTGAAGTTCCAGCACCTACACCAAGTCCAACACCTAATCCTAAGCCAATTGAAAATCCAACTTCTGCTGAAGTTCCACCTGAGGCTGCTCTTTTCACGGCAAATTTGCAGTACACGAATTTTGAAGCGGATGATATCGCCAAGGTTCAAAAGGCAGTCGAGATTATTAAGAAGGTTGTGGCCTCACAGGAGTTTAAAGATCGAGTCATCGGTTTCACTTATAATGGTCAAAAAACGTTTGTGGATAATGGTGGTTTAACGAATGTGCAAATTTATCAAAAACTTATCGACGGAGCGGAGACCCTGACTCCAGAGGTTGATAACGAGATGGATTTAGAGCTTGAGTTGTATTATTCAAGCCGAAACACCGTGGGCTACACTTACCCAAATCAGCCACGAATTTATATGAATACCAAATACTTTTATTCCTACAATCCCGTTCAGGTGGCAGGGAATATTTATCATGAGTGGATTCATAAACTAGGATTTGATCACGCTAGCTCTTATAGTGTGAGCCGAGATAGCTCTGTACCTTATGGAGTCGGATACTTACTTGAAGAGCTAGGGAAAAATTATTGATTTTTAAAAAAGTGGAGGAGGGGTAAGGTGATCACAGTAGACCTTATCTCTTCTTCCTAAAAACCACGGTCTATCGACAAACACTTTAAATCCAAAACTTGTCTTCTTTAATTTTAAATAGTCTTCAAAAAAATCATCGTTTCCATTCCCGACCCAAGCTGAGAAGTAGAGTCCATGCGAGTTATATTGATCAGGATGAACTTCAAAACGAGTGAAGTAGTTTCTGACCTGGCATTTATCGACACAGCCGTTCGTCACACATTTCTCAATTTTTATTTTAGATCCAGATAGATTGCTGACTCTAAGACATGAAATATTTTGATGATTCTTATAGAGATCAACTCGGCAGTCTTGATCGAAGTTCGTGAGTGTCATCAGGACTTTCTCAGTTCTAGAAAAACTAGAGGCGATGGAGATCATGAGGAAAATAAAGATAAGTTTCATGGTTTTCTCGTTTCTTAAGGAGTGCGGAATGTGCCATGAAAAGAAGATGAATTCAATAATAAGATATTTTTTTCAGGGATGAGGCCCCATTTTGAGATGGGGCCAAAAAAATTTTAGTCTAAATTTTCAATAATCGTTGCGACACCTTGGCCTAAGCCAATACACATGGTGGCAAGTCCATATTTTTTATTATGGTCTCTCAATTGATGAGCCAGTGTTCCGACGATCCGAGCACCCGAGCATCCGAGTGGGTGACCTAAAGCAATCGCTCCACCATAAATATTAATATCTCGCTCCATTCTATCGAGGAGTCCGAGATCTTTAATCACGGGAAGTGACTGAGCCGCAAAAGCCTCATTGAGCTCAATTAAAGAGATCTGATCCATTTTTAAACCAGCAAGGCTTAGGGCCTTTCTCGACGAAGCAACAGGGCCATAACCCATAATACTTGGCTCACAGCCAGTAGCCGCTGTAGCGATAATCCTTGCCATGGGTTTAAGACCGAGCGCCTTCGCTTTATCTTCACTCATGACGATCACACACGAGGCACCATCTGAGAGTGCCGAGGAGTTACCAGCTGTTACGGTTCCGTTTTTTGGATCAAACACGGCCGGAAGCTTCGAGAGGCTTTCTACCGTTGTTTCTGGGCGAATGACTTCATCATCTTTCACGAGGACGGGAATTCCTTTTTCATCATGGCCTAAGGTCGGAGCAATTTCACGAGCGAATTGTTTTTTTATCGTCGCTGCATGAGCTTTCTGGTGAGATTGAGCTGCAAACTCATCTTGCATTGTTCTTGTGATTTGATGAGTTCGTCCCAAGAGCTCTGCCGTTAAACCCATGGCCCCAGCTCCACGCGAAGTTGTTTGAGCGAGAGCAGGAGAGAAGTCCACCCCATGGGTCATAGGAACATGCCCCATGTGTTCAACTCCACCGCACAGATAAAAATCACCTACGCCGGCCCAGATCCCTTGGGCTGCTAAGTGAATCGCTGTCATAGAGGAGCCGCAAAGACGATTGACTGTTTGAGCGGGAACAGTCTTAGGGACTTCAGCAAGGAGAGCAGCGTTTCTTCCAATGTTGTAACCTTGTTCAAGCGTCTGCTGAACGCAACCCCAGATAATATCATCAATTTCTGAAGGATTAAGATTTGGGTTTCTCTTTAAGGCTTCTCTCATTAAATGAGCAGAGAGTTCTTCGGCCCTAACGTTTCTAAAAATTCCACCCTTAGATTTTCCCATGGGTGTTCTTAAAGCATCAACAATGACGGCATTTTTCATAATGACCTCTTAATAATATGTTTTATTTTCTTTTAACATTTGGTTCATGTAATCAGTAAACTCGTAGAGTTTCCCGATGCGCGTATAGGATTCAGAAAACTTCTTAAGCTGACTGAGTCCGATAGAGTCCGCATACTTAAGCGCACCAGCTCTGAACGGAGGAAAACCAAGTCCAAGTAAAAGACCCATATCCACTTCTGTCGCCGTTTCTACGATTTTATCTTCCAAACAACGTGAAGATTCAATGATCATCGGAAGCATCATTCTCATGATGATTTCTTCGTCCGAGATTTCAATCTTATTTTTTACAAACGGAGTGATGAGGTCATAAACTTTTGGGTTAACTTTTTTGACTGGCTTACCTTTCTTATCAATTTCATATTCATAAAAGCCAAGACCATTTTTTTGCCCAAATCTTTTCGCTTCGTACATAATTTCGAGAATTGTTTTTTCTCCAAAACTCATGCGATCTGGAAAAGCTTTCGCCATAATGCTAGAAGCGTGGTGGCCAGTATCAATTCCTACCACATCAAGAAGGTAAGCAGGTCCCATTGGCCAACCAAATTTTTCCATGACTTTATCAATCTTCTGGAAATCAACACCATCTCTTAAAAGGTGAATAAATCCATTGAAGTATGGGAAGAGAATTCTATTCACGAGAAAACCAGCACAATCATTGACAACGATAGGAGTTTTTCCCATTTGCACAGCATATTGAACTGCACTAGAGATCGTTTCTTTAGATGTTTTCTCACCACGGATAATTTCAACAAGTGGCATCCGGTGAACCGGATTAAAAAAGTGAACTCCACAAAAATTTTCAGGACGTTTTAAACTTTTTGCGAGCTCAGTGATCGAAATTGTTGATGTATTTGATGAGAGGATTTTATCTGGACCAATCAAGCCTTCAACTTCAGAGAGAACAGCTTGTTTAACTTTCGTATTCTCTACCACAGCTTCAATCACGAAATCCGTCTGAGAAAAATCTCCATAAGATAAAGTCGGAGTGATTTTTGCTAAGACTTTACCCATTTTTTCTGGAGTGAGTTTTTTCTTTTCTACCTCTTTTGTGAGAAGTTTTGTCGCTTCGTTCATTCCGAGATCAAGTTGTTCAGGTTTGATATCTTTCATGAGCACAGGAGTTCCAGTTGATGCTGATTGATAGGCAATTCCTCCACCCATAATCCCCGCACCAAGAACAGCACCGTGTTTGACCGGAGCAGTGCTTTGAGTATGATTCTTAGCAACTTTCTTCAAGTACTGATCGCCCAGAAAAACTTGGACGAGACATTCTGCTGTTTTAGTTTTCGCACAAAAGGCAAAAGCTTGAGCTTCGAGTTTAAGAGCTTCATCTCTTGTGAGACGTGCTCCCTGTTGAATCACTTCGATCACCTTGAGAGGAGCGGGGTAGTTTGCACTCATCCCCATAGCCATGGCCTTCGCACCTTCAAAGCTCATGATTGATTCTATCTTATCTAATTTAAGAGGTGATTTTTTCGCCTGAACTCTGTCCTTCCAAGGTAATTCACCTTGGACTGCACGTTGAAGGAGAGTGATACCTGAAGCTTCAAGTTCTTTCTCATCAACAATACCATCAAGAGCTCCGAGCTTTAGGGCTTCTTCAGCTTTTACATATTTTGCCATGGTCGCCCACTCGATAGCAAAATCTGCACCGATGAGACGTGATAGTCTAACAGTTCCACCCCAGCCTGGCATAATACCCAGTTTTGTTTCTGGCAATCCCACCGTTGCTTTAGGTGTTCCGAGACGGTAATCCATGGTTAAAGCAATTTCAAATCCTCCTCCAAGAGAGAATCCATTGATGAGGGCAACTTTTGGACAAGCTAAATCTTCAAGGCCATTGAAGACGCGGTTGATGCTATTAATCCATTCAACCATCTGTGCTTCAGATTTTTTAAAATGTCCTAAAAACTCCGTTACATCAGCACCAAAAACAAAACCACTTGGTTTGCCAGATGTGAAGAGAAGACCTTTGAGATTTTCTTTTTGAAGAACAGCTAAGACTTCTCCTAACTCTGTTAAAGCAACAGCGTTGAATACGTTTGCGCTTTGATCTTTGAGATCGAAAATAATTTTGTGAAAACCTTCACCAGTTTTTTCCAGGCGAAAGGCTGAACCAGAATATAACATGGGAAACTCCTTAAGATAGAATGTAAACATTGTACTTAAGGAGTGCCCAAAAAACTATGAATTAAAGCGAGATTAAATCTTCTTTAATCGCTTCAGGAGTATCCGTTGGTGCGTACCGTTTCAAGACTTCTCCAGTCGGAGATACAAGAAATTTTGTGAAGTTCCATTTGATCGCTTCACTTCCTAGTAGACCAGGCTTTTGTTTTTTTAAGAACTGATAAAGGGGCGAAGCTTCTGAACCATTGACATCAATTTTTTCAAAAAGTGGAAAACTGATTTGGTAGTTTAGTTCACAGAATTGCTCAATCTCTTGTCCATTCCCTGGCTCTTGGCCACCAAATTGGTTACAGGGAAAACCTAAGACGGTCACTTTATCTTTTAATTCTTTTTGAAGGGCTTCTAAGCCTTTATACTGGGGTGTAAAGCCACACTTGCTCGCTACATTCACGATAAGAAGATACTTGCCCTTATATTGTTCTAGGGAAACGTCTTCTCCTTTAATATTCTTCACCTTAAAATCAAAAACTGTTTGTGCCATAAGAACTCCTTTGATAGGAAGAAGTCTATAACTCTTGAAAGGAAAAATCCAACTCTATGCCGCAAAAAAGAGCTGGGCATGAGGGCAGGTGCCCACAATGTCGTTTAAATAATAATCTTTGTTTGTGTGAAAAGTTAAATCCTTTCAAGGTGAAGACAAACGTTTCTCTGATTGTTCATGTGAGCGAGCTTAAGCTGACATCGAACTCGGCTCAGTTTGTAAAGCTGATGCTACCTGAAGAAACTCAAATTTTTATCCGTGGAAAAATGGATATCCCTTTCATGGCTGAAGAGGTTGCCCATAGGGACGGACTTGGTCTGTTTCTTTATCCACATGAGGACTCAGTGGAGTTGAATCAGGAGTTTCTCGCCGCGCACCCAGGTCCCTATCATCTAGTTGTGCCCGATGGTAATTGGCACCAAGCGAGACGAGTGAGAAAAAGAGAAGAAGTTTTTCAAAAAATGAAATGTGTTCGTCTTCCTTTTTCTGGAAAAAGTGAGTATCAACTCAGGAAAGCTCATGAAGCCCATTGGCTCTCAACTTATGAAGCCACAGCAAAAGCTTTAGGGGTGATAGAAAACGATCCACAGGTTGAAGAGCGACTCATGGATTTTTTTCGTCTCTGGGTAAAAACAACGATGTATAACCGAACGAAAAAGTGGGATTAGGCTGCCAGAATATCCACTTTATCTCGCTCAAGGAACTCTTTAAGTTTTACGAGCGCATCTGCATGAAGCTGACAAATGCGTCCCTCAGAGAGGTTGATGACCTGAGAAATTTCAGCAAAATTTAAATCCTCAAAGTATTTCAGCATGAGGATGAGTTTTTGAGTTTTAGGAAGTTCTTCCATCACGACACCAAGAGTTTTTCTCAAAGTGTACTCTTCGAACTCATTAAGTTTAAATTCATTAACTTCAATCGTTTCCCCTTCGACATAGGGCTTAATCGTCTCTCCCTTATCATACTGTTCCATCCTGATCACATCTCTAGATTTAAAGGGGAGGACGTTACTCATTTCTTCTGTTGATGGAGCTCTTCCAAGTTCTTCGGTAAGTTCATTTTTCTTTTGGTGATATTTTTTTTGTTTTTTACGCTCTGATCTTGTCATCCAGTCTTGTTTCCGGAGCTCGTCGATGATCTCACCTCGGATTCTAAATTCAGCGTAAGTCTTGAATTGATTTTTTTTCGTCACATCGAACTTATTGAGCGCATCGATTAATCCGATCACACCGACCATCACAAGGTCCTCGAGTTCTAAAACAGAGTGGTATTGGTAGTGGTAGTGCTTCGCCCAGTACTTAATAGTGGGGATAAAATTTTTTATCACTTCCTGCCGATAAGACTCTAGGGATACTTGTGCTTTTTTCAATCGAACCTCCGAACTTGTGAATCTATTGAAACACAAGTTGGAGATGGTCGATTAAGTTATCGAATTTTCATCAGTTTACAGTGGTCTGTGAGGTGTCGATTTCTCTTTTATGCCCATTTTATGAGGCAAAAGAGCAATCTTCCTGAAACTCAGGTCCGTTAACCCAACTTTCGAATTCGTCGAGTTCCATGATTTCATCTCTGAAGATGGCCACACGCCAATTCGCCTCATCTTGATTCATTGAGGGAGCTCCCGAGTCGATGATGAGTGATTGAAAAAAAGGTGAGAGATCAGAGAATGATTGTTCTTCTTCTAAACGAAGAATTTTTTTTCCGCTCATGAGGTAGTAGTGTGGTTTCATCCTGAAGTCCTCCTTGTGACTCTTCTTGAATCACTTTAAAAAAGGATTTCATGTTTTTTTTCATCTGACAACACCACCAAAATGGCACGCTACTGTGGTCAACTTTTGTCTCTCGTTGGGGGCAAGCTGGCCCTACCAAAATGAGTTAACTTATTAAATCTTCATTAAACAAAACTTGGCACGAATCCTGCTCATACTATTTCCAAGAAAACACCCGCTACCAGGATGGTTATGGGAAATCGTTTTAAGTCTCAAGGAATAGTTGAGCGGTGAGTTTCCAGGGTTGGAGGCCACTCGGTTCAGGGATGAACCAACTTTAAAGCAGGATGCTTTTAACAATAAAAGGAGGAGAGGATGGATTTAGTTGTGATGATGGGAGCTTCAATTTTGATGATGAGTTCTACACTTCTTCTTCACTATGCTCGCTATCGACTGGGTCTCTGTAAAGAAGCAGTGAAAAGAGAGGCTCGGTAGCCTCCCTTTTTTTTTATAATGCTGCTTTCACAAGATCAGAGGCTCTCTTGCCATCAAACTGACCTTTAATTTTTGGTTGAAGCTCTTTCATGATCGCACCCATGTCTTTCGCTCCTGCCGCTTTAATCTCTTGAATCATTTGCAGCACCTGCGCTTCGTCTAATTGTGCTGGAAGGTAGGCTTTGATCACCAAAAGTTCAGCTTCAATTTTAGCATAAGCTTCAGTCCCTTTTTGATAGAGCTCTAAGGAGTCTTGAAGTCTCTTGGCGTGAGACACAACCACAGTCAACTCATCCACAGGTTTTGCCGCTGTATTGTTCTTAATAAATTCTGCTTTAAGCATTCTTAGAGCATCAAGCTTGGCTTGATCTTTAGCCTTCATCGCTTCTTTGATATCGTTCGTTAATCTTTCTGTCATGTTCATGCGTATCTCCTTAGCGTTTCATGTTTTCCATTCGTAATTCCAGGGTCATTTCATCATGAGTTCTTAAAAATTGATACAGTGATTGAAGCTCATCAATACTTTTTGATTCAATTCGAAATTTTTCATCCATGTACTGAGACTTACCTTTAAAGCCTGACTCTTTGATCAAACGGTTGATCAACTTCTGCGCATCTTTATCAAATCCTGAACTCAAGGTGAGAGTCATTTTCTTTGCTTTCAGCCCGGAATTTTCAATTTTTGACTCTTTCATTCCGCGCATACCGATCCCGCGCTTACCCATATTTGTTCTCAAAATATCAAGCACCGTTTTTAGTTTCATTTCATCTTCAGCACGAAGCTCGATAAGTTTTTCTTTTTCTTTATACTCAGCTTTTGCTTCAGATCCTTTGAAATCAAATCGTCCAGCAATGACTTTTTCTGTATTTTGAAGAGCATTATTTAGCTCCATTTCATCAATCCTTGAAACGAGATCAAAACTGGCCATATATCTCCTTAATTTCTAATTTGCCCATTGCCTAAAATTAAAAACCTTGTGGTGGTCATCTCTTTTGCACCCATTGGCCCATAGGCATGAAACTTCGTGGTTGAAATTCCAAGCTCCGCTCCAAGGCCAAGTTCTCCTCCATCATTAAACCGTGTCGATGCATTCACAACAATGGCCGATGAATCTAGTGTCTTTGCAAAAAGTTCTTGAGATAGGGGATTCTTGGAAAGAATCGCTTCCGTATGCTGAGACGAGAATCTTTTGATGTGATCAATTGCTTCTTGGAGAGAGCTGACGATTTTTACCGAAAGAGACATGGATAAGTACTCTGTCGCATAATCAGCCTCTGTCGCGAGAATGATTTTATCAGTATATTTTTTTGATTTCTCACAGCCTCGAAGCTCAACACCTGCACTCAAAAGAGCGAAAAGAAGCTCCTTGGTCTGAGGATATTTTTCATGAATCAGAAGAGTTTCTGTGGCGTTACAGACACCAGGTCTCTGAGTTTTTGAATTCAAAACAATTTTTTCCACAAGATCAATCTCTGCTTCGTGATCAACGTAAAGATGACATAGACCCTTATCGTGAGCAATCACTGGCATGGTGGCTTTCTTTTTTATCTCTTGTACAAGGCTTGTTCCACCGCGAGGGACAACAAGATCGACGTACTGATTTAGGCTAAGAAGGACTTCAACTTCATCACGAGAATTTATTTTTTCAATGGAGTCCTGAGGGAGTCGTCCTTTAATAGCTTCTTGGATGAGATCAAAAAAGATTTGATTTGACCGTTTAGCTTCTTTTCCACCTTTAAGGATGATGGCATTCCCAGACTTAATGGCGAGTGCCGCTCCATCAATCATGACATTGGGTCTTGACTCAAAAATCATTAGAATGACTCCGAGAGGGATTCTTTGTTTTTTGATAATAAGTCCATTCGGTCTTTTGTATTCTTCAGAAATTGTTCCCACCACAGTTTCTTGATTAGCGATCTGTTCACAGGAGTCAGCAAGATTCCTGAGGCTTGTTTCCGAAAGTTTTAGTCTTTCTAAAAGTGCGGAGGAGAGATTGAGCTTTTTCGCCTCTTCGAGATCTGCTGCGTTTTCGCTTAAAATCATGGCGGTATTTTTGAGGATAAGAGCTTTGAGCTCAAGAAGAGCTTCCTTTCTTTTTTCCTCATCTATAGAGAGGAGAGTAAGTGATGCTGCTTTTACTTTTTTTGCCGTTTCAATCATGTGTGACCTAGAGAAGATAAAGGTTATCTTTGTGGATGGCTTCAAGACTCGGACTCAGAGGATCGAGGTTTAAGATCTCATCAGATTTTTTTCCTTTGAATTTTTCAATTTCTTTCGCATCAAATTCACAAATCCCAACGGCAATCGTTTTCCGTTTATGCTTAACTTGAATGACATCTCCTCGTTTAAATTGACCAGAAGCTTGTTTGATCCCAACGGGAAGGAGAGAGGTTTTTTTCTCCGTGAGTGCCTTGAGGGCGCCCTCATCGATCGTGACGTAACAATCATTTTTTACAATACTTAAAAGCCAAGATTTTCGGCTTGAGAACTCCATTTTTTGAGCTCTAAATAAAGTTCCTTCTCCTTGAAGAAGTCTTTGGAGTGGTTTCTCTTTAGCAAAACTTCCAAGGTGAACATCAACACCCAGGTCAGTAAGTTTTCTAATAGCTTTAAGTTTGGCCTGCATACCACCGCGACCTACACTTGTTTTAGCTCCAAGCTTGATCATTGATAAATCATCTTGTGGTAAAATGATTTTTAGCTGGCTAGCTCCTGGCTCTTGAGGATTTTTATCATAGAGTCCATCAGCCTCAGTTAAAAGGAGAAGTTTTTGAGCCTCGCATGCTTCAGCGAGCATAACTGAAAGCTGATCATTATCTCCCACAGTGATTTCTTCAAAAGAAACAGTATCATTTTCATTAATAATAGGAATCACACCCTGATTAAGAAGAAGGTTCAGAGTGTTTCTTATGTTGAGGAATCTTTTTCTATTTTTAAAATCATCGTGGGTCACAAGGATTTGTGCCACTCGCAAATTTTTTGCTGCAAAAAGCTTGGTATAGGCTTCCATGAGAAGGGGTTGTCCGATAGCTGCAGCTGCTTGCTGGAAACTCATAGAGTCTTTTTTATCGACTGGCTTATTGAGATAGATTTTCCCAGAGTTGATTGCACCTGAACTGACAAGAAGAGGTTTAAATCCTAGTCTTAGAAGTTTTTCTACTTCGTCCACTAGAACTGACATCTTCCTTGGGTTAAGACCACCTTGAGAATCAGATACACTGATGGAGCCAAATTTTATGACAACTCGGTTCATAGAGAAAACGTCATTTCTGGCACATGCTGAGGAATAAAAAGAGGAGCTTCGGTTAAT
>Ga0255183_1000219_pt1 | contig 25541 bp, 22 predicted proteins | sample Atl_UVDOM_RepB_8_FD_183638 | JGI IMG/M metagenome (GOLD analysis project Ga0255183, IMG submission 183638) | Freshwater microbial communities from Altamaha River, Georgia, United States - Atl_UVDOM_RepB_8d | ecosystem: Environmental > Aquatic > Freshwater > River | place: USA: Georgia...
GTACTCTGACATCAGCCTGCAAAAGGAACAACAGCTGCGTCTGGAGCAGATTGCCCTGCATGATTCCCTGACGGGCTTGGCCAATCGACAAAACCTCAGTGATCGCCTGACCCATGCAATGGCCAGCAGCAAGCGAACGGGGGCTTATGCGGCGATTCTGATGCTGGACCTGGATAACTTCAAGCCTCTCAATGATGCACATGGCCATGCTGCTGGAGATCTGCTGCTCATCGAAGTCGGCAAGCGACTGAAGTCAACCGTCAGAGAGGTTGATACGGTTGCACGCCTGGGGGGAGACGAGTTTGTCGTATTGCTGGAGTGTCTGCCAGACAATCAGCATGAGGCAGAAAAGCTTGCCGTTCACATTGCCGAAAAAATTCGCTCCGCCATCGACAGTCCCTTTGTCATCAAGCATGACGGGCAAGCGGGTGAGGCGGATATCACCCACCTCTGCACACCAAGCATCGGCGTTGCCGTTTTCCAGGGCAACGTGATGAGCCAGACTCAGGTGCTGAACATGGCCGATGCAGCCATGTATACCGCCAAACATGCTGGCCGGAACCAGGTGAGTCTCTTTCAGGCTTTACCAAAATAAGGTTTTATGTCGACGATGGCGCGGCCGTGGCTGGCTTGCTGAACAAACGCCGAACTGCCGTGAGCCAGACCGTGACTGCCAACAGCAATACGAGTATCCATACCAGCTGCCCCTCACTTGGCTCACTGAATCTCATCAAGTGGCGTACCCATGGAATGTAGATCAATGCGAGGCACACCACACCGACACCCGCCACCATCCACCACCAAAAAGGATTGCTGCCTCCTGATGCCCCTCCTATCTTTCCGCTGTCGGTTCGGTTGCTCCAAATCAACACCATGACCGACAACAACAGCGACAGATACAAAACGGTTCTGGCATCCTCTGCCGTCCAACCGTTCGTATCTCCCCACCACTTTCCAGCCAGCAATACCAATGCGACCCCGAGTCCTTGCAACAAGCCGCTCCACAGTTGCGCTCCAGAAAATGGCGAGTCATTGATGGAGCGCGGCGGGCGATCCATCAATCCGGAGTCCTCAGCTTCAGCTTCGAACACCACTGCACAAGCGGGGTCGATCAGAAGCTCCAGCAGCACGATATGCAACGGCATCAGCAGCACCACCCAGTGAAATAGGGTTGGCATCATGGCCAAGGCAATGACGGGGACATGCACAGCAATGATGAACCGCACGGCCTTGCGGATGTTTGCATCAATGCGCCTTCCCTGTCGGATCGCCTCCACGATGCTGGCGAAACTATCGTTGAGCAACACCAGTGAGGCAGCTTCTCGAGCCACATCTGTGCCGCGCTCTCCCATCGTAATTCCGACATCTGCAGCCTTGAGCGCCGGGGCGTCATTGACACCATCGCCTGTCATGGCAACCACCTGGCCCGACTGGCGAAGCGCATTGACCAGCCGCAGCTTGTGCTCTGGCTTCAGCCTGGCACAAACATCCAGACTGTTGAGTCTGTCAGTCAACTGTTGATCGTCAAGCGACATCACTTCCGCGCCTGTGAGCACGTCCGGATTGGAGGACAGCCCAACCTGCATGGCAATAGCCCGCGCAGTGGCCGGGTGGTCTCCCGTCATCATCAACACGCGGATGCCTGCACGCTGACAAAGCCGGATCGCTTCAGGAACCTCGGGGCGCGGAGGATCATGCAGCGCAATCAATCCAAGATATTCGAATTCAAACTCATGCTGACTGTTTGGCCAAGCGGTTTCAAGACCGATTTGATGCTCAGGCTCTCGCCATACTCCTCTGGCCACGCCAAGCACCCGCAAGCCTCGAACGGCCATCGACTCCACTTGCCTGGCTATGGATTGCCGTTGCGCTTCGCTCAGGTGACAAAGGTCCATCACCGCCTCGGGGGCACCCTTGGTGGCAAGCAAGTGATGAGTTGGCTGATGGCTCGCATACACCCGCGTCATGGCCAAGATATCTGGCGAAAGCGGGTATTCAAACTCGGGCTGCCTTCCATCGTGGACATGCTCTGTGCCATCCAGCCAAGCGTGGCCAAAATGCTGGATGGCTTTTTCCATGGGATCAAACGGGTCCTCTGGCGTAGCCAGCATCGCAAACTCGACCACACCATGAAATGACTCTGGCATTTGATCTGTGCGATCGGGATGGAATGACTGATCAACCGTTGCGACCTCTGCCACCACCATCCGGTTTTCCGTCAGGGTACCGGTTTTGTCGACAGCCAGCATGGTGATACCACCTAACGCTTCAACCGAGGAAACACGACGGGTCAAAACCTGACGCTTGGCGATTCGCCATGCCCCAAGGGCGAGAAATACCGTGATCACAACCGGAATCTCCTCCGGCAGGATGGCCATGGCAAGCGCAATGCCAAGCAACAGGCTTTCCATCATCGGCTGGCCGTTCCACCACCAGCTCAGCAGGGCTTGGCTCAGTGCAAGCAGCAAGGCCACCAATCCCAGCCAGCGAACCAATCGCCGAGAGTGTGACTGAAGCTTGGAAGGCGGCTCTTTGGTTGCAATCAGTTCCGCACCAATTCGACCAACAGCGGTCTGCGCACCGATCGACGTGACGCGTGCGATCGCCACGCCTCGTGTGACGACAGTGCTGGCGAACACCTTAGCCTGCTCGGCACCAGAGGCAAACTTGCTCACCGGCACGGACTCACCAGTCAACAGCGATTCATCCACCTCCAGCTTTCCCTCGATCAACATCGCATCAGCTGATATGCGATCCCCCTCATGGAGCACCAGCAAGTCTTCCTGCACGACCTCACTGCCGGAGATTCTCACTTCCTGGCCGTCACGGATGACAAGCGCTCTTGGCGCTGACAAGTCGCGCAGCGCATCCAACGCCCGCTGAGTCTTGCGCTGCTGAAAAATGGTCATGCCGATGATCACCAAAACGGATCCCAGCAATACGATGGCCTCAGCCCTGTCTCCCAAAAACAGATACAGCACGCCCGCTACCACCAGCATCAGAAACATGGGCTCAGTCATGACCTCCAGACAAATTGCCATGAAAGACTTGGGCTCCTGTCCTGGGAGGATATTGTGGCTGCCCCCTTGATGAGCAAGCAACACTTGCGCAGCAGTCAAGCCTTGGTGTTCAAGAGTTGCCCGTTTGGAGGGCTTGCCGGCTGGAGCAAGCGGTCGAACTTTTTCGTTCAAACTGATCTCGAATGGAAACAAAGCACTCTGATTACACAACAAAACGCGATGGAAGTCTTAAAGGGGGAGTGAGTCCAAGCCAACCAACAATCAGGTCAATATGTCCTATGATCACAAACAATTCATGACAAAGGGGCATCCATGAAAGTTGGGTTGATCGGCGTAGGCAATATCGGACAGCACTTTGCAGCACGGATCCTTGCTGCAGGGCAGAAACTGGTGGTGTTTGACTTAAACCAAGATGCGCTCAAGCGCTGTGAGGAACAGGGCGCTGAGATCGCAAGCAGCGTGGTTGACTTGGCCTCTAAGGTTGAGAAAGTGTTTCTCTGCCTGCCGATGCCTGCTGCTGTCAAAACTGTCGCCAGCCAAGCAATCGAGGGAAAAAGCATCCGCAGCTTGATCGACCTGTCGACGACAGGACCCTCGGTCACCAAAGACGTCGCTGACATGCTCGCTCCCAAACACATTACGTTCGTCAGTGCTCCGGTCAGCGGCGGCATTGTTGCAGCCAAAAATGGCACCCTGGCCGTGATGGCAGCAGGCGATCAGGCAACGTATCAGGCCATCGAGCCGATCCTCCAGATGATCGGCAAAAACATTTTTTATCTTGGCGAGGATCCTACCAAGGGTCAAACCATGAAAATCATCAACAACACCCTTTACGCCACAAGCATGCTGGCGAGCTGTGAAGCCTTGGTTTATGGCGTCAAGGCAGGGCTGGATCCACAGATCATGCTGGATGTTGTGAATGTCTCGAGCGGTCGCTCCTTTGCCACGATGGAGCGTATCCCCGCCGCAGCGCTGGATCGCAGCTTTCCGGTGCGCTTCACGACCGAGCTGCTGCACAAGGACATCAAGATGTGCTTGGACGAGGCAGAAAAAATCGGCGCTCCCATGATGGTTAACCAGGCTGCCAGACAGTTCCTGGCCTTTTTGCTGACTCAGGGCTATGGCAACAAAGACAATGTTGCCGCAATGCAGCAGTTTGAACAGTGGGCTGGCGTCGAGTTTGGAAAAAAACCCGAATGACCATGCAAAAACCTGTCCTGCTCGTCCTCGTCTTTTTGTCTGAGGAACATCGTGCCTTGTTCGCCAACGAATACGAGGTGATTTATGCACCCTACGAAAAGCACGGCAATGACCGCTCTTATGCTGTAGACATCATCCGGTCGCATGCTGCCGATATTCGCTTTGTCCTGACCAATGGGGCGCATGGCATCACCGCTGACGAGATTCACGCCATGCCTCACCTGGAGTTCATCAACACACTGGGGGTCGGCTTTGAGAAAGTTGATCTTGCCGCAGCCCGGGCGCGCGGCATTGTGGTTTGCAATACGGCAGGCTCCAATGCCGAAGCAGTGGCAGACCATGCCATGATGCTGTTGTTGGCAGCGATTCGCCGGCTGCCTTTTCTGAACCGTGAGGTCAGGCATGGCCTCTGGAGAGACGATATTCCCAGGCCACCCCACATTTCCCATCGCAAGATGGGCATCTTTGGCATGGGGGCCATCGGGGAAAAGCTCGCTCGACGGGCGCTGGGCTTTGACATGCAGGTTGGCTATCACAGCCGTACGCGCAAGGACCATCTTGGGTATCAGTGGTTTGATGACTTGGCGTCATTAGCCGAGTGGTGCGATGACCTCATTGTCTGTGCGCCAGGCGGACAGGAAACCTTTCACGTCATCAACCAATCGATCCTGGAAAAGCTGGGACCGGGTGGCGTGCTGGTCAATGTCGCCAGAGGCAGCATTGTCGACACCGCAGCCTTGTCTGACGCTCTCAAGCACAATCGAATCTGGGCAGCCGCCCTTGATGTCTGGGAAAACGAGCCGGCAGCGCCGACCGCGTTGGTGGCGTTTGATCAGGCAGTCATCACGCCGCACATTGCAGGGATCTCCCCCGAGGCAATCAACGCCAACGTAGGACGGGTAGTGGACAACCTTCGCCTTCACCGGGCGGGCAAGCCGCCCATTTCGCCCATCTAGGTTAGCCAGATGATCTGTGCGGGTGGGCGATGATCCCTGGTGACGCAGGATCGGTCGCACATCGCCAGATCAATAGAAAGCCTTGGGCTCCAGGGAAAGGTGGGGGAAGGCACTCAACACATGGCTGGCAGACGAATCGGCCGCCTTGCAAACGTAACTCGGATTGAGCTCAGACATCGCTGTCACGCCAAGTAGTCCCATGGCTGAGCGCACCTCGAGCTCAAGCAGCTCAAGCATCCTCACAATGCCATTGGCACCATCCGCTGCCAAGCCGTAACATTGCATGCGGCCCATGCCCACCATCTGTGCCCCCATGGCAATCGCCTTGACAATGTCAGTGCCACGGTTGATGCCGCCATCCACGATGATCTGCGCGCGACCATTCACCGCATGCACGACCTCAGGCAGCACATCCAATGTGCCTCGATCGTAGTCCAGCTGACGTCCGCCATGGTTGGACACGTACACCATGTCCACGCCATGCTCGACTGCCATGGCGGCATCCTCGGCAGTGGCAATCCCCTTGAGAATCAGCGGGATCTTGAGCTTGGACTTGATGCGATCGACATCTTTCCAGGTCAGCTTGGGTTGAAACTCGCGGCCAGGCACCACACTGCGGCGAATATTGCGCTGCGCAATATCACGCTCTCGCCGGCTGTAATACGCGCTGTCCACGGTCAGGCAAAACGCCGCACAACCGGCTGCCTCGGTACGTGCAACCAGGTCATCCACCCAGGCTGCATCGCCATGCACATAAAGCTGAAACATCCTCAAGGCATCCGGCACTGCACGATGCACTGCCTCAAAACCAACCTCGGAAACCGAGCTCAACATGTGGCCCACGCCAAACTCTCTGGCTGCCGTGGCCACCGCAATCGCTGAGTCTGGATGAAACAGCTCCAGGCTGCCAACCGGTGCCAGCAAAACAGGCAGCCGCAACTTTCTGCCGAGAAATGTTGTGCCCATGTCGATCTGGCTGACATCTCGCAGTACACGTGGCTTGAAAGCAATCGCATCCAATGCCGCCCGGTTTCGCCTGACAGTCGTTTCCGTCTCGGTTCCGCCAACGATGTAATCCCAATTGTCATGGTTGAGCTTCTGACGTGCCTTCTGCACGATTTCATGCAGCGTCAGATAAGGCGAAGCATTGGGAGGAGAGGGCGAAGCGTGGGAGGCCGCGCCGGTGGATGTTGTGGTTGTCTCTTGTTTTTTCATGTGGGATTAAAAATGAATTGTCTTTGTTTCAATCTTACTCGAGGTACTGTTTTGTCAATTTGTCGTATCGATCCGAGTCCAGCACCTGCCGCATCCGCTGTTCTGGTGCCTTGTTGTTGAGCTGGCTGGGAAACACACCATCCTGAATATCCTTCATGGCAACATACAGTGCCTGGACAGCCACTGCAAATGTCTGGTGACCCCACAGCCATATCTTCACGCCCTTGCTGGCAAGGTAGTCACGGTCATGCAGGCTCTCATGGGAGCCGCCAATGATGATGGGCAATGAGACCGAACTCGCGACCAGATCAAGCTCATCCCGATGCTTGAGATAGGGCAAAAACAGGGCGTCCACGCCCGTATTCTGGTAGGCGCTCAGCCTCCTCGCTGCCTCAGCCGCACCCGCTGAAGCGACCGCATTGGTCCGGGCGACGACAAGCATCGGACCATCCTTGCCGCGTGCTTCGACTGCAGCCTGCATTTTCTTGACGCCCTCTTCCAACGTCACGAGCGACTGCGCCTCTGAGGAGCCAAAAGTGCGAGGTAACACCGAGTCTTCGACACAAGCTGCCGCAACCCCTGCCGCCTGTAGCTCCTGGATGGTTCGCATGACATTCAGCGCATTGCCATAGCCATGGTCAGCATCCACGATCAGGTTGACACTGTTGGTTCTGCAAATCCGGCGCGCCTGCTCGACAAGCTCGGTCGCCGTCAACAACACAATGTCTGGTGCGCCCAACACCGTATGAGAAGCAACTGAGCCACCCAACACCCCAACCTCACTGCCCAGGTCTTGGGCGATTCGGGCTGAGACTGGATCAAAAACAGAACTGGCAACCAAGCATCCTGGCGCATGCAATATTTCTTTTAATGAACGTCTGTTTTGTTGTGGCTTGGTGATGGTTGCGGTCATGTTCTGTGTCGAATCGGTAAGATGGAAAAGGAAATCGCGAGCTAGCTGCGATCATGCACTCACCACATCCTACTAACCACTTGGTAAGCTTTCAAGAAATTTCTTGCAGCCAACGCCCATGACGCACGACCTAACACCCACTGTGACCCGCCTGCTCAAGCAGGCTGTCCGGCACACCTCCTGTTTCGAAGGGGCCACCACCGTGTGGCATACCTGGGGAAAGGGTCATGCCTTGCTGCTGCTGCATGGCGGCAGTGGCAGCTGGACACACTGGCTGCGCAACATCGAAGCCCTGGTGGAGGCGGGATACCGTGTCATTGTTCCAGACATTCCAGGGTTTGGAGAGTCTGACGTCGCCACATCTGGCGGAGAAGATGCGCCAGGTGTCATCGAACCATTGTGGTCTGGCTACACCCACCTGTTTCAAGCCGAACCGTGTCAGATCATGGGTTTCTCGTTCGGTGCCATGGTCGCCGTTCTGATGGCGCAAGCCAATCCGGACCTCACACAAAGCCTGCTGTTGGTGGCGCCTCCCGGCCTAGGCTTGCGCAGCCCGAGCTTTCCAGTGCGTTCATGGAAACACCTCAGCAGCTGGGATGCCATCTCGCCTATCATTCAATTCAATCTCTCAATGCAAATGCTGCATCAAGCAGAAAGCCTGGATGATGAAACCCTGCGCATTCATGCTCACAACATCCAGAGAGACAGGATGAAAGCCAGAAAAATCTCTCAAACCCAGATCGTCCTGGATGCGCTGACGCAAACCCGCTGCCCAGTGGATGCCATTTATGGAGATCGGGACACGTTTTATCTCTCAGGACTCGATCGTCTAGAAGGCTTGCTGAAGTCAGCCCCCTATTTCCGGCAACTCACCTTCTTGCCTGGCTGCGGCCATTGGGTGGCACATGAAGACGCCCCCGCGTTCAACGCCATTGCCTCACAAATGCTGTTGACAGCAAAGCCGTGAACGCCCATCCAAAGGAATACACCTCAGCACGAACCTATCGCTGTGGTGCCCCCAGCCCGCCTCCGCCAGGCGTGTTGATTTTGAGGACTTCGCCTGGCGCGATCAACTGAATCCCCTTCCCCGCCATCACGCGATTCGAGTCCCGAATCCCGATATAGCCGCCAGCACCTGGTTCCCCCCCATCTTTTCCTCTCGGTGGGTACTGAATCCGGTCAAGCGTGGCGAGAAACTCAACTGGCAATCTGGAGCGATTTTCCACCTCGATCGCCACGCCATCCCCACCTCGCCACTGCCCGCGTCCGCCCGATCCCTCGCGGAGTTCTTTTTTCCAGAACAAGAGTGGAGTGATGTTTTCCACGATTTCAACGGGCGTGCCCTTTACTCCACTCGGGAATGCCGTGGCACTCAAACCGTCTTTTCCTGGTCGCGCACCGACGCCGCCATTGGTCACGATGGTGCAGGCAAAGGCACCATTGCTTCCCCCTTCCTGCCCCCTGAACGTCATGAGATAAAGGCATGAGGTGCCCTCAGCCGGCGTCCGGTCAGGCATCATCTGGTGCAGGCATCCAAACACGACATCGGGCAACATCTGGCCAATGATATGTCGAGTCGATACTGGCGTGGGCTTGATCGCGTTGAGCACGCTTCCTGGGGGAGCGATGACCTCAAACACGGACAGAGACCCTGCATTGTTTGGAATCCGCGGCGCAATTGCGCACGACAGCCCAAAAATTGCATAGGCCTTGGTGTACGCCATGGGACAATTGATGCCGTTTCTGACCGATGCAGACGTACCTGCAAAGTCCACCTTGACACCTTCATCTGAAATCGTGGTGGTTGCATTCAGTGTGATCGGCTCACGATAGCCATCCACCGTCATGGTGTAGCTCCACGATCCCTTGGGCAAGGCGCGTACCGCATCGAGCACAGCCTGGCGGGAACTCTCCAAAATATGGCGACCAAGCGCATCAAGGTCGACCAACCCAAATTCTTGCATCATGTCGCAAAGTCGACGAGATCCAATGGCGTTGCAATTCACCAACGAATAAACATCGCCTTCAGTATCAATAGGGGTCCTGGTATTCGCCTTGAACATCGCCATCAAGGTTTCATTCAAGCGCCCCTGGTCAAACAAGCGAAGGAAAGGCACATACAAGCCTTCCATGAAAACGTCTGTTGTGTCTGGCACCTGACCAAGCCCACCGATATCCATCAGGTGACTGGTGCAGGCAAACAAGGCGACCAAGCGACCCTGGTAAAACGTCGGCGTCACCACCACCAGGTCATTGAGATGGCCTGTTCCCATCCAAGGATCGTTGGTGCAATACACATCCCCATCTTTCATCGTGTCGATGGGAAAGGCCTGAAGAAAATGCCCCACTGACTCAGCCATGGAATTCACGTGCCCAGGCGTGCCAGTCACTGCCTGCGCCAGCATCCGGCCTTGCGTGTCAAACACCCCGGCAGACAAGTCGCCTGACTCCCGAACGATAGTGCTGAACGCCGTGCGGATCAAGGTCTGCGCTTGCTCTTCGACCACAGCCAGCAATCGGTTCCACATGATCTGCCGATGAATGTCCTGCAGTCCAGCCTGCTTGACGGAAGTGTTCATGATTGAATCCTCATGCAACGATGCGTTCCAGAACGATGCATCGACGGTGATTGATATGCGCCACAAAACGTCCAGGCACAAATGTCGTGGTTTCGTACTCTGCAATGATGGCCGGTCCATGAACCTCGTGGCCGACTGACATCTCCTCCCGTTCGTAGACAGGCACGTTGAGAATCGTGTCTGTTTGTGCGTCAAACAGCGGATACTGGCCCACCGATTTGGCTGGCTTGCGCTCAATCGATCGTGCCTGCTCGATGACGGGACGCTCAGCCATCGTGCTGGCAGAAAATGACCATGTCATGATTTCGATTGTTGCCTTGGGAATCGTGCTGGAAAAGAGCGCAGCATACCTCTCCTCGAACCGCTGCCTCAGTGCAACGGCATCGTTTGCCACCAAGTCTCGTGCAGGCAGGGTCACCACGATTTCATGGCCTTGGCCCTTGTATCGCATGAACGCCTCACACACCTCCACCAGCTGGGAGTCAGGCGCACCTGCCTTTACGACTGCTGTTGCCTCTTCTCGCATGTCACGAACCAGGCTGTTGGCCTGCTGGAAGTCAAACTCATCAAGCGTCATGTACTTGCTTCGCACCACTTCAAAGGCAATCGGTGCACGCAAAAAGCCAACTGCTGATCCCACCCCCGCGTTCGGTGGAATGATGACACGTCCAATGTTGAGCTTCTCTGCCATTCTCGCCGCATGCAAGGGCGCGCCTCCGCCAAACGCGATCAGGGAAAAGCCACTGATGTCCTTGCCTCGCTCGACAGAATGGACCCTTGCTGCGTTAGCCATGTTTTCATCCACCACTTCAAGCACGCCATATGCGGCATGACTTTCAGATAGGCCAAGCTGACTGCCGACAGCTTGTGCAAGGGCTTCTCGAGATTTTTCAGGGTATAGCTTCATCTTGCCGCCAGCAAATCGCTCGACGTCAATCCGGCCCATGACGACATTGGCATCTGTGACAGCAGGGTGTGTGCCTCCACGTCCGTAGCAAGCTGGGCCTGGCTCCGAGCCAGCGCTCTCGGGACCAACGGCAATCCGTCCCAGTTGATCCACGTGGGCGATTGACCCACCGCCTGCACCGATCTCGATCATTTCGATCACCGGGATGCGCAGCGGCAACCCGCTTCCCTTCATGAATCGTGCTGCCCGATCCACTTCAAACGTCCTGGAGGACTGAGGCTTGAGATGTTCAATCAGGCAGATCTTGGCAGTCGTGCCCCCCATGTCAAACGACACAACCTTGTTTTCCTCGCACTCAGCAGCGACATGCGAAGCCAGAATCGCTCCGCCTGCAGGGCCGCTCTCAACTAGCCGGATGGGAAAACGTGCTGCAGTCTCCAGCGTCGTCAACCCACCGCCTGAGGTCATCAGGTAAACAGGGCAATCAAATCCTTGATCTTTCAATGCCTTGCCCAGCCGGGTCAGATAACCTGCCATCAAGGGCTGCACGTAGGCATTGGCTGTCACGGTTGAGGTCCGCTCGTACTCTCGGACCTCAGGACACACCTCAGACGAAATCGAGACCACGATCCCCGGGCAATGTGCCTCAATGATCTCTCTCACCCTGCGCTCATGCGCGCCATTGGCATACGCGTGGATTAAGGAGATCGCAACGCTTTGTATGCCCTGACTCTTGATCTCAGGGACCAGCGCGAGCACGGAGGCCTCGTCGAGCGCAAGCACCTCCTGGCCACGGGCATCGATCCGCTCCCTGACCGTGTAGCGACGCTCGCGTGGCACCAACGGGCGGGGCTTGTCGATGAAAATATCGTACTGGTCAAATCGACTTTCATCACCGATGGCCAACACGTCTCGAAAGCCTTCTGTGCCAATGACTGCCGTGACCGCACCCTTGCGCTCGATGATCGCATTGGTAGCCAGTGTCGTGCCATGAATGAAGAGCTCGACCTCTGCCGGGTCAATCTGATGCTCACGCAACAACGCCAGCGTGCCGTCCATGACGGCACGCTCTGGGGCAGCATGTGTGGTGAGCACCTTGCGCGTCAACCTTTCGCCATCACGCTCTGCCACCAAGTCGGTAAATGTCCCGCCGATGTCAGACGATAGCCTGACACGGCCTTTGGTTAAGGATTTGTTCATTTAGTGTCTTGTCTCTTCTGACGTGCCACCGGACCCGTGTGGAGAACGTGCCCGACATGATCCATCAACTGTTCAGCGGGCTGTCCAGCCTCCATCCATTGCCATCTGTGTGCCAGTCATCTGGGCAGCAGCCGGAGATGCCAAAAAGACAGCCGCTGCACCCAACTGCTCAGGTAGCACGTATTGCTCTGAGGGCTGCTTTTCTGCCAGCATCTCTCGCGCGACCTCTGTGCGATCGCGGCCGATTTTCAATGCGTAGTCATCTATTTGTTTTTCAGAAAGCGGAGTCTTGGTCCATCCTGGGCAAATCGCATTGCAAGTGATGCCTTGGCCAGCTGTCTCAAGGGCAGTGACCTTGGTCAGGCCGATCACCCCATGCTTGGCAGCGACGTATGCCGCCTTGTGAACAGATGCCACCAAGCCATGGGTAGAGGAAATGTTGATGATTCGGCCATGGCGAGCCTGTTTCATGAGGGGCAGCACGGCGGCAGTGCAATGAAAAACCGCTGACAGATTCAGTGCAATGATGGCATTCCAGCGCTCGGCAGGAAACTGCTCGATCGGCGCGAGATATTGGATGCCAGCATTGTTGACAAGAATGTCAACATTTCCATGGCGACTGGAAGCTTGGTGAATCAACTCGGCACATCCTTCTGCAGTCGAAAGATCTGCGGGAACATAGGAAACTGACACCCCATACTCCCTTTGCATCGACGTCCTGATCGCCTCGATTTCAGCAGAATCGCCAAAACCATTGATCACCACAGCTGCACCCTCTTTGGCCATCGCTGTCGCGATGGCCAAGCCAATCCCACTGGTGGATCCTGTCACGACAGCGACCTGCCCCCTGAGCATGTTGCCCCCGACTCAGCGCAGGACAAATGGGTTGGCGGGCGCACCTTGTGCGTAGGAGATCCAGGTGCTCTTGGTTTCCAGGTATCCACGAATCGACTCGATTCCACTTTCTCGCCCCAAACCGGAGTGCTTCATGCCGCCGAAGGGCATCATGTAGCTGACCGCGCGGTATGTATTGACCCACACGGTTCCAGCCTTGATCGCCTTCGATACGCGAATCGCTCGGCCAATGTCTTCAGTCCAAACACCTGCCGCCAAACCGTAAATCGTGTTGTTTGCCATTTCGATGGCTTGCTTTTCATCATCGAAGCCAATGATCGACAGCACCGGCCCAAACACTTCCTCCTTGGCGATGCGCATCTCAGGCTTGACGTCCGTGAAGATTGTTGGCTCGACAAACTGGCCACCAGGAAGATCAGGCGAGGTGGCTGGTCCGCCACCGAGAATGCACTTGGCACCTTCACCCTTGGCGATTTCGATGTAGTCAAGGATCTTCTTGTACTGGATTGGGGTGGTGACAGGACCGATATTGGTGTCGAGCGACATCGGGTTGCCCTTCTTGGCGGTGGCACCCAACTCAGCCACTTTTTTAGTGAAAACATCCTTGATGGAATTCTGAACCAGCAACCTTGACCCAGCAATACAGGTCTGCCCTGTCGCCGCAAAGATACCTGAAATCACGCCGGCTGCAGCCTTGTCGAGGTCACAGTCCTCAAAGACGATGTTGGGCGACTTGCCACCCAGCTCCAGCGCCACGCGCTTCATGGTTTTGGCTGCCTGTGCGTAAATCATGGCACCAGTCGCATCAGAGCCAGTAAAGGTGATTTTGGCGACATCCGGATGGTCAACCAATGCGGAGCCAGCTTCCTTGCCATAGCCAGAGATGACATTGAACACACCATCTGGGAAGCCTGCCTCCTTGGTGAGCTCGGCATAGGCCAATGTGGAAACAGATGCAAACTCTGAGGGCTTGACAACCACCGTACATCCTGCGGCGATGGCTGCGGCACACTTCCAGGCAATGAATAGCAGCGGGGAGTTCCACGCTGTGAGGGCACCGACAACACCAACTGGCTCGGATCGCGTGAAGGCAAACATGTCGGGTTTATCGATGGGCATGACCGCACCCTCGATCTTGTCGGCCAAGCCAGCGTAATAGCGCCACCACTCCGGGTGGTAGTTGACTTGGCCTCGCATTTCCGCAATCAGCTTGCCGTTGTCCCTGACTTCAAGCTCCGCAAGTCTTTCAGCGTTTTTTTCTACCAGGTCAGCAAGCTTGATCATCAGCTTGGCACGTTGTGAGGCCGTCATCGTGGCCCATGGGCCCTCTTTCATGGCCTTGGAGGCGGCCTTGACTGCCCGATCGACATCTTGGGCACAACCTTGGGGGATTTTTGCCCAAGCCTTGCCAGAGTATGGATCAATCGAATCGATCCATTTGCCACCAATCGGATCAACGTATTCGCCGTTGATGAAATGCTTGTAAACCTGCATGCTCCCCTCCTTTCGATTTAGACTTGGCGCACACCACGCATGACGCTGAGTTCGGATGCGCCTCTTGAACCTGAACAACTGTTTTGATTGAATTGATTCTAATCCCAGATTGAAAGTGAATCATCGCAATCAGGAAAGATATTTTCTGGCTTTGGCGTGACCCAGAAGGATGTCATGAAGAGGGATTGGCTTGCGTGAGGTGTGGTGTAAGCTTTAGAACCACCAAGCTTATCAATCATAATCACGAGGAGATCCCCAAGATGTTATTCCCCACCACCATCGTCGGCAGCTATCCTCAGCCGGAATGGCTCATCGACCGAAAAAAACTCGCCGGTCGATTCCCGCCACGCATTCGCGCCAAGGAGCTGTGGCGCATCCCGGAAACGTTCCTCCAAGAGGCCATGGAAGACGCCACTTTGGTAGCGATCCGTGCCCAGGAGAAAGCTGGCCTGGATATCATCACTGATGGCGAGATCCGCAGGGAAAGCTATTCGAACCGCATCGCAACTGCACTGGATGGTGTTGACATCGATCACCCCGGCACGGCACTCGATCGCTCTGGCCACCCCAATCCTGTTCCGCGCATTGTTGGCAAAATCCGTCGGGTTCGACCAATTGAAGTTGAAGATCTTTTGTTTCTCAAGGCCAATACGGATCGCAAGGTCAAAATCACTGTGCCAGGCCCGTTTACGATGCTTCAACAAGCACAGAATGATTTTTATGACTCAGAGCGTGAAGCCGCATTTGATTATGCAGATGCGCTCAACGAGGAAATCCGGGATCTGTTCGCCAATGGTGCGGATATCGTTCAAATTGATGAGCCTTACATGCAAGCTCGGCCCGCCAAGGCTCGGGAGTATGGTGTGGATGCACTGAACCGCGCCCTCGAAGGCATCAAGGGTCAGACAGCCGTGCACATCTGCTTTGGCTACGCGGCAGTCATTCATGCCAGGCCTACCGGATACGATTTTCTGCCAGAGCTCAGGCAGTGCAAGTGCAATCAAATCTCGATTGAAACAGCGCAGTCCAATCTGGATTGCACTGTCCTCGAAACACTGGGGGACAAGCAGATCATGGTGGGATGCCTGGACTTGAGTGACATGACTGTCGAAACACCAGAGAAGGTTGCTGAGCGGATTCGCAAAGCATTGAAGCACATCAAGCCAGAACAGGTGATTCTCGCACCCGACTGTGGCATGAAATACCTGCCAAGGGATGTCGCAGACGGAAAGCTTCGTGCCATGGTGCAGGCGGCACATATCCTGCGCAAAGAATACGGGCAGTAAGCAAGACTTTGTGCAGGGGCATCAGGCTTGACATGCCCCCTGCGCAAGGCTACAAGAGGTGGACACACCAACAGCTGCTCCTCTCGCAGGAGTGGTATAGAGACAAAACTTATTCATTTTTATTCGCGACTGGGCCGTGTTCAGCACTGAGCCAAGGCCACAAGGAGGCAGTATGCAGTTGATCAAAAAATTGCTGCAAGGCGCAGCACTGATGGCAGGTCTTTTTGCTGTCGGATCTGTAAGTGCCCAAACCAAATGGGACATGTATGCATTTTCTGGTGCGAATCACCCTGTGACGCTCAGGCTCAAGGGGTTTGCCGAGGAGGTTGCCAAGGCGACAAATGGCCAGCTGGTCATTACCGTCCGTCCGGCTGGCGAGTTCCCGTTCAAGGCATCGGAGGTCGTACGAGCTGTGGGCACTGGCCAAATCCAGATTGGTGAGGCGTATTCGGGCTTTATTTCAGGTGCGGTACCGTTGTCGTCTGTGGCCAACCTGCCCATGCTGGTCCGCAACTCTGAGGACCTGACCAAGGTGTGGCCCATCATCCAAAAATTCGCTGAGCCAGAGTTTGCCAAGGCTGGCGCCAAGATTCTTTTTTACTTTGAGTGGCCTCCTCAAAACGTCTTCGGCCGTGGCACACCTGTCACCAAGCCTGAAGACTTCAATGGCAAGAAGTTCCGAACCACCGATGCGAAACAAAGTGAAATGCTGAAGTCTATGGGTGCATCAGCTGTTTCCCTGACAGCAGCTGAAGTTCCGCTGGCTGTCGAGCGTGGTGTGGTGGACGGGTTTCTGACTGCTGGCTTTAACGTGATTGGTGCCAAATGGTATGAGTTTGTGAAGTGGGGCTATTTGCCTGACGTTAATGCCGGCGGCCCCGACTATATCCTGGTCAACATCCAGGCCTACAACAAACTCGCTCCCAACGTGAGAGAAGCACTCGATAAGGTTGCCGCAGTATGGGGCCCCAAGTTGACACGTGAAAACAATGCCGATGAGGCACGTGATCTCGAAATCCTCAAAACCAAACATGGTGCGTCACTGTATCGACCCACACCGCAGGAAATCACGAGCCTGACCAAGCAAATGGAGCCCATTTGGACTGCTTGGGCCAACCAGCAGGGCCCCAAGGCTGTTGAAATGGTCAAAGAGATTCGCGCAACGTTGAATCGCTAACCCTGGCAAGGAACGCATTACGGCAGCACACCGTCATGCATTGTTTCGTTACCCCAGCTGCTTTTCAGCCTCATCCAGGTAACTGTGATTGATGTAATCAATCGCGCGTGTGATCGCGCGATTGGGTACTGCGCGGATCAAGGCGCTGACATCGATCAGTGCCTGTATAGAGAGCGGGTTCGCTCTAGCGTCCCTGGGAAAAATTTCTGTCTGCGTGTATTCATCCCAGGCCCGGTTGGCGTACTTGGGATCAATGCCAGTTTCCGTCACTGCAATGCGGCAGCTAGCTTCCTTGTTTTCGTAATACCAGCGATGCGCACGGATGAAAGCCCGCATAAAGGCAAGTACTGTTCCGCGGTTGGCTGTTGCCCATCGACCGTCGACATGCAGTGAGGTGAACTGAAACCAGGGAAACACTTCGCGTGGTTCGCAAAGGGAAGGGTAGCCCAAATCCTGGGCGATGTAGTTCAGTGGTGCCCCCTGCAATCCAGCATCAATCTTGCCTGACTGCAGATTCTCCCAGCGCGCCAGGATCGGGCCCACTTCCTCGATTCGATAATCGGCGGGATAGTGCAGGCCATGCATCTCGAAGATTTTCATGATGAGTGACGAACTGCCTGCTTGCAACGAGGAGACCCCGACAACCTTACCCCGCATATCCTCAAACGAATGGATGTGCTTACCTGCGATCAGAGAAAACGGCAGTCGATTCACATTGCCACCAATGATCTCCAGGTGCCCGCCAGCCTCCTGATCCAGAATGATTTGCTCGGTGACACCCAGCGCAATATCCATGCGGCCATCCTGAAGCCGTTTCCAGACCTCATCGATGGGCTCCTGAAGGTCCAGCGTGACATCCAACCCTTCATCTCGGAACATGTTCTGATGAACTGCCACCCAGAGTGGCATGTTGAAATAGTTTCGGGATACTGCCCCTACCGTGATCTTGACCATGTTCCCTCTGCCTATTTGTGCCGGTTGCGACTCAAAAAATCCATAAAAATCTGGCTGACTTTTTCAGGCTGCTCCTGCTGCACCCAGTGCCCTGCGCCTTCGACCAAGACCGTGCCTTGATATTGCGTGGTGAGCGCACCCTCGACATATTCAAGACCACCCGGTGTTTGATAGACACCCCAGTCATGCTTGCCACCGATGAACATCGCGGGGACGTCAATTGTGCGTCCTGCAAACAAGCGCAGGTCATTCTCGTCAGGATTCTTGCGATATCCCTGCAGCCCACCCTGAAAACCAGTTCTTGCATACTCATCGCTGTAGACTTTCAGCTCTTCGTCAGGCAACCAGCGGCATGCGGAAATTTCAGCTGCAGTGGGCATCTCGGGCGCTACCTGTTCCGCCATGCCAAGATCAAGGTCCATGACGTAATAACGCGGCATTTTTTCCCATTCCTCGGCGGTGAGTGCCTTGAGCCGGAAAGGCTGGTTTGCCGGCCAGTCTGCGCTTTTCATGTGATAGTAGGCACGCAAAAACTGGTGAAGTCCTTGCTTGGCATGCCACATATTTTCGTTGGCTGGCGGCGTGGTGTAGTAGCGCATGTAGTACTTGCGGGGCGGATTGAGCTTTGCAAGGTCCTCGTGAATGGTGCTGGGCTTGGGTGGTGTCCAGGGCGCGTTTGCGGTGTTGAATGGAAACGGCTCAGGGGTGCCCCTGAAGGGAGAGCTCATCATGATGACAGAGCGAAACACGTCCGGGCGAGTGAGCGCACACCAGCCTGCCAGAGGTGAACCTTGATCATGTCCAATCACTGCGGCTACCGAGCGATACCCCATGGCATGCACCAACGCCAAAAAATCATGGGTCTTGTTCAGCGTACCAAACGGCCTCAGGTCATCCTCATGCTTGACGTCAGTGCCAGATGAACGACCATACCCCCGCGCATCCGGCGCGATCACATGATAGCCCTGCGCAGCCAGCGGCAGCATCACCTTGCGCCAGCTGTAGGCAAGTTCAGGAAAACCATGCAGCATCAGTACGGCAGGACGTCCCGGCGTCTCATATCCCGCTTCCAGCACATGCATGGTGATGCCATTGATGTTGTGGACAAATCTTGAACGAATGCCGGCCGGCAGAACATCTGTACTCAGTGGGGTCATGTCAAGCACTCAATTTGTGGGCGGGCACCAATTTCGCATTGCGTCTGGCCAACAACATGCCCAATACATTGGCAATCGCTGCAATCCAGATGGAGTATTGATAACTGGAATGCCAGTCAAATAGCAAGCCCGCCAGCACGGGCAGACTCAGTGCCGCAATACACCATCCAATATAAATACGGCTCGACACCAGGCCAAACTGCTGCTTGCGCCAGTACATGGCAACGCCACCTGCTGAAGACCCAGAAATGAATCCATAACCCATCCCCACCATCATTAAGCCAATCACGGCCGTCATCGGGTTGGGCCAAATGCTCAACAAGATGGCACCGGTCAGAGACCATGCGTGGGCACCTAGCATCACCTGTGACACCGTGAACCTGTCCACCATCCAACCGCCGGACAACCGTGCAGCGGCAATCATGCCAGTGATCAGAGAGGTTGCACCCACAGCCAGCTGATTGGCTGCCCCGTAGGACAGCAGAATGCCGACTGACTGGCTCAGCACCATCAGTCCTGCTGCTGCTGCCAGAAAAAACACCAGGGCAATATTGATGAATAACGGCCAGTTCGCAATGCCAAAACGGCTCTCTGGCTCGATATCTGCTGCACCGTGTTGACTATTGCCGTGCTCTGCCTGATCAGGCTGCTGTTTTTTGACGATCGTGTTGAAACCAGTGATCCAGGCAGCCAGCAGGCTAGTGAGCAAAATCACGACAGACATGTTCAGCAAGGCATGGCGAACACCGTCCTGCTCGATCGACCAGCTCAGCATCGGTCCCCCGATCATCGCGCCAAGCGGCAACAGGCTGACGATGTAACCGTTGATCAATCCGCGATTTTTCACAGGTGACAAGTTGACGATTTGCTGGGCGGTCGTCATTGATACGCCACCACCCAGTCCAAACAGCACGCCAAACCCCAGCATCAAACTGCCAAATCCTTGTGCCTGAGAGGACAGAAACAGGCCGGCTGCACCCAACAGGGCGGCGAGCACCAGGCTAGCGCCTGTACTGATCCTGCCGTAAAGCCATGGACTGATATTCATTCCGACGGTGAAGACAAGCGTCGCGATCCCAAAGACCAGGCTCATGTCTGACCTGGTCAAACCAAGAATATGTTCCAAAGGACGCAACAGCACGCTGAACGCGTAAATCGTGCCAAACGGCATCATGGACAGCGTGGCCGTGATCAATGATCGCATCAATGGAAGCCCACGGGGGCTTGTCTCCGTTTATGGTTTGTTTTGCATGGAAAGATTAGTCTCAATGTACAACAAATAAATAATACAAAGCCCAACTCAACGACGAGACAACCAGCGCCCAGGCAATCATATTGTGATCATGCTTAATCAAATCCGGCCCTGCGCCAGATTGATAACCTGTCCACATTCCACTTGCCAGGTTTGTTTTGCGAAGCAGGCTGGCAAGCACAATGAGGCCAAGGTGCATCAAAACCAACCACAGCATGAACTCACCCAAGAACTCATGCACCTCCTCCATCCAGTCGCCGACCAGGTCGTTAAACAACGTGTAGCCACTCAGTGTGATGGGAATCACAGCCAACAACATGGATATCACCACGACCGTCATCATCAGGTTCACAGCCAACTTGATGTTGGCTGCCCGGGTGACCTGGCCATTCTGAAACGCCTCCTTTAGTGACACCCATCCTTTCAGCTTTCTGAACATGGCTGACAGCCTGACATGCCGCGGTCCCACCACGCCCCAAATCAATCGGAATGCCAACAGCCCCGCCAGGGTGTAGCCAAGTGTCACATGAAAGAGCCGGAATGTTTCGCTCTCCGCCGTCAGATAAGCACCCACAAAACACGCCGCAAACATCCAGTGCCATGTCCGCGTGGCTGCATCCATGACCTTTCTCAATGGATTTTCCTGCAACATCTTGTTGGATTTCATTTGGGAACCACCACATGATCATCATCGTAATTGCCGCGTTCGGCTTGGGTATGGCAGGCTGCACAATTGGCCTTGCTTTTGATCGACTCACGCAGCCATACCGCATCCTCGACCTTTCGATGTTTGCGAACAAACCAGGCCGTCGAGGTGATACGGTTATCTTGAGGAACCTCTTTGACTCGCTTGTAAGTTCCGGCATGATCCGTCAGCCAACCTGTGATCTCGATGGCAGTCCTCGAATCAATCGAAGCATCTGAACCAAAATGCTGCTCGAGATTACTCATCATCCTTTTCCAGGAGGCTGCAGGTAAAAATGCGGGTGGATAGGCCAGATGACAAGAGGCGCACTCTTGTTGATAGCTTGGCAGCAACTTGGCTGGCATCATTTGGTCCTGATCTGCCAGCACCATTGCAGGTGAACTGAACATGATGCTGATCAACAGCATGCCTTTGAGTCTGGCATGTGGTTTCATCGATCTTCCTCCCATCATGTCTTGAGGCTCAACAAGTACGCCAACACATCCGCTTTTTCTTTCGGCGAACACTCTCGTTTCAATACATCCCTGCAATTCCGCTTGAACCATTTGTCGACTTTCGACTCCTCGGTAAACGCTGATGGATTGAATGCAGGTGCCAGTGGCTGGATTGGCTTGGATGTCGACGCATGTTTTCCCATGCCGGTCGGTGGGATCTGGTGGCATGAGGAGCAGGACCAGGCACCACCATGTTTTTGACTGAAAAACAGTTCGCCCTCTTTGGCATCACCAGCCTTGCCTGCTGCATCTGACCATTTTCGAAGCTGGGCATCGGGCGTGGTGTCGGCGGCAAATCCAGCCTGGTGAAACATATGAACCATAAAAAACAGCAAGCCTGTCATGAATTTGCCAAGATTGAGCCGCTGTATCGTGAAAGGATGTGATTTGTCATTCATGATGTTTGAGATCTTTCGTATCCAACTTAAAGTGAGCAGACTGGATCATGGCACCCCACACCTGTACTGATCCTGAACAAAACGTTCATCTTGCGTTCAGGTTTCATGTAGGAAAATACTGGGCAAGGACATAAACACCTGATTGACACTTTCATTTGATGGACTTCCACCGAACGCCGCTTGCCATCCTGACCATATCAGCCTTTCTGGCGATGTCTCAGGCTGTTTCCCTATCACATGCAAGCGATGGTGATCACGATCGTGCGCGTGCTGCGCTTGCGTCTGGCCAAATCCTTCCACTGAGTCAAATCCTCGCCCGACTTGAAAAGAACCATCCTGGACAAGTGATTGAGGTAGAACTGGAACGAGATCAAGGGCAATGGATATACGAAATCAAGCTACTGGATAAAGACGGCCGTCGGAAAAAAATCAAAATTGATGCTAGCAACGAAAATATCCTGTCTAGCAAGACGAAATAATCCTGTCAGCATGACCTGCCATAGGAGGTGACCCGTGCGGATTCTCGTGGCTGAGGATGATGCAACCATCAATGCTCAGATCTCTTCAACCCTGGTTGAACATCGCTATGTCGTGGACTCGGTTTGCGATGGGAAAGACGCGCTCTTCATGGGATCTTCTGAGCCCTACGATGCGATCATCCTCGATCTTGGACTTCCTCACATGGACGGGATCAGCATTTTGGACCAATGGCGCGCGCAAGGCATTGCCACCCCTGTGATGATTTTGACAGCCAGAGACAGTTGGAGCGACAAGGTCATTGGCATGGATTCTGGGGCAGATGACTACCTGGCGAAACCCTTTCACATGGAAGAACTTCTGGCCAGAGTCAGAGCGCTGATTCGACGCTCCACCGGCAATACCAGTGCCGTACTGAAATGTGGACCCATCGAGTTGCACACCCGTTCGGGCAAGGCATTCGTCGGTGGTTTGCCCATTGTCTTGACCAGCCATGAGTTCAAGGTATTGAGTTATCTGATGCATCACCAAGATGAGCTAATAAGCAGGACGGAACTGACTGAGCACATCTATTCACAAGATTACGACAGAGATTCCAACACCATTGAGGTGTTTGTCGGGCGACTCAGAAAAAAACTTCCCAAAGGATCGATAGAGACGATTCGAGGTAGTGGTTATCGACTGGTCAATCCAGACTGAACCATGTTCTTCAGCATTTCACCCCAGTGGATATCACGCGCCAAACAATCTATCCGGATCCGGCTGCTGGTGGGAACCATTCTGTGGATGAGCATTGCACTGCTTGTCACTGGCGTAGCACTGGCGTGGCTTTTCAACAATCACGTCGAACGTCAGCATGAGAGAGAACTGGAGCTGCAGCTGACACAACTGGTTGCCAATATTGAGGTGAGTGCGGATGGCGTACTCAGGCTGGATCATCCACTCGCTGACCAAAGATTCAATCAGCCACTTTCAGGTCTTTATTGGCAAATCGAGCAACCCGGTCGCGATATTGTGCTTCGTTCCCGTTCCTTATGGGATTCCAGTCTGCGACTTGTTGCATCTGCCAATCTTCACATGGGTTCACAGTTTTTCAAGTTCACGGGCCCAAACAATGAAAAACTGCTGATCATCGAGAGGAAAATCAGTGCATCAGAAGCACCTGACCAGCCATTTTGGGTTGCTGTCGCTTCTGACACCAAGCCTTACGAGGAGGCTATACAAGAGTGGGTGTACCTTCTTGTCATCTTTCTCGGTATCCTTTTTCTATCTCTTGTGGCTGCTGCCATTGCACAAGTCAGACTCGGCTTGACTCCGCTGCGCAACCTTGAACAGGCAGTCCATCAACTGGCCAAGGGCAGAATAAAAAGGCTCGAGGGCGATTTTCCAAAAGAAATCGATCCGCTTATCCAGGAGTTCAACCAGGTTCTTGCGCAGAATGATGCGATGATCCAGCGTGCTCAAAATCGTGCAGGTGATTTTGCTCACTCCATGAAAACACCGTTGACCATTCTGGCCAACGCATCCAATCTGCCTTCAATCAACACGCCGTCTGATAGGATGTTGGCCACGCTTGTCAGTGAACAAGTCTCCGTCATGCGAGAACAGGTGGATCAACAGCTCCTCCAGGCTCGCAAAGACGCCATGCTGGTCCTGCACAGCCATCAGACTGACATTGCACCGGTCATCCGTCAGATTGTCAGAACCATCAAAAAAATTCACCAAGATAAAGCGTTGGTCTTCGAAGTGGACATCCGGTCTCCGACGGCAACCTTTCCTGGTGAGGCAGGTGCGCTTCAGGAAATGCTCGGCAACCTTATCGACAATGCCAGCAAATGGGCGCGTTCTACTATCAACATCACCTGCTTTTCAGATGGCACCTTGACCAAGATTCTCGTCGAGGATGATGGGCCTGGTGTGCCTGAATCCGACATGAAAAAACTGACTTTACGTGGCATTCGCGCAGACGAGAGAAAACCTGGAAGCGGGCTGGGATTATCGATCGTCTCAGAACTCGCCTCCGTTCATGGTGGCAAGCTCACACTTGGAAAATCCTTTCTTGGCGGTCTATCAGCAACAATCACTTTTGTTCGATCCGAGCGAAACTGATTGTGCCAGGCCATCCAAGAGCAGGCTCTACTGTTGCGGTTTCTTCATCGACAGGAACTTCCCCATGTATTGCTGAGGCTCTCCCGTCTCATAAGCCTTGGCGAACTCTTTCACTCCATTCATGATGGAGACGTCGGCAGGCTCATCCTCCCACTCGCGCAACAGTCTTTTTTGCTGCGCCAAGACCTTGGGGCCCAGTTCAGCCAAGCCATCTGCCAGCCTATTGACCTCTGCATCCAACTTCTCCGACGACACCAGCTGATCAACCAATCCCCAGGCTAGTGCTTGATCAGCGTCAATCACCTCACCAGTCAGCAGCAACCAGTTTGCTCTGGTTTTACCGATCAGGCGTGGCATCAGTGCTGCATGAATGATCGATGGAATGCCCACCTTGACCTCGGGCATGCCCATTTTGGCATTCGTTGAAGCCACTCTGAAATCACAACAGAGCGCAAATTCCAATCCACCGCCCAATGTCCATCCGGGAATGCGTGCAATGACGGGGATGGGCAGCAATCGCGGCGCATCGCATAGTTGTCGCAGCTTGTCGATGAATAGGGTGGCGTTATCTGAATTCAGGGCTGCCATGTCCTTGATGTCTGCCCCCGCCACAAATGCCTTGTCACCCTCGCCACGCACAACCAGGACGCGAAAGTCTGGATGATTCCGTACGTGAGCAAACCCTTCGAGTACGCTGACGATGACTGTGGAACTCAAGATGTTGAGGTGACCAGCTTGCCTGATGGTCAGCGTACCGACGCCATTGGATGCTAGTTCGATGCTGGAATGCTTGTTCTCAAATTTCATGGCGTTTATTCCACCGTCACACTCTTGGCCAGATTTCTGGGCTTGTCCACATCCGTTCCGCGTGCGCAGGCTGTGTGATAGGCCAACATCTGCAAGGGTATGACATGCAGAATAGGCGACAGCGGACCGTAGTGCTCGGGCATGCGGATCACGTGCACACCGGGTTCGCTTTGAATGTGAGTGTCACTGTCGGCAAACACATACAACTCACCTCCGCGCGCGCGTACCTCTTGCATGTTGGACTTGAGCTTTTCCAGCAGCGCATCATTGGGGGCAATCGTCACCACTGGCATCTGGTCTGTCACCAGTGCAAGCGGCCCATGCTTGAGCTCACCGGCGGGGTAAGCCTCAGCGTGGATATAGCTGATTTCCTTGAGCTTGAGCG
>Ga0255183_1000223_pt1 | contig 25210 bp, 25 predicted proteins | sample Atl_UVDOM_RepB_8_FD_183638 | JGI IMG/M metagenome (GOLD analysis project Ga0255183, IMG submission 183638) | Freshwater microbial communities from Altamaha River, Georgia, United States - Atl_UVDOM_RepB_8d | ecosystem: Environmental > Aquatic > Freshwater > River | place: USA: Georgia...
TCGCCTTAAGTGAGCTAGAAAAGCGTTTTATAGATCCATGGAAATTAGTTGAATCCTCGGATCATTTTGTGATTATTGGTAAGTTGAGGTAAGATAGATTAAACCTTAAAAAGGGATTTTATTGTGGAACTCAGAAAAGCACTCTATGCGGGAACTTTTGATCCATTTACTAATGGTCACCACGATATCGTCAAAAGGGCCCTTAAGCTTTTTGATGAAATTGTTCTTTTAGTCGCAGTCTCTCCAACAAAAAAACCACTTATGTCGACTGAAAAGCGAGTTGAAATCCTAAGAACCTTATTTGCTCATGAAACAAAAATCAAGGTTGAAAGTTGGTCTGGTTTGACCGTCGACTACGCTCGAGATCATCAGATCGGTTCAATCATTCGAGGCTTAAGACCGACGGGAGATTTTGAAGTCGAGTTTCAGATGGCTTCAATGAATAGAAAAATTAATCCACAATGCGATACGGTCTTTCTTATGACAAGTGAAAAACTTTACTACGTCTCAAGTTCACTCGTTAAAGAAGTCTATCAGCATGATGGGGATATTTCGGACTTTGTTCCCTCTGTTGTATTACAAGAATTAGAAAGGATGAAAAAGAAATAGCTATGCTGTTAAGTTCAAGAGTCAAAGGTTTAAATGATAGTATTACCATGAAGCTCAATGAGAAATCATTGCAGTTAAGCGAAGAGGGGAGACTCATCTACAATCTCTCGGGCGGTCAATTGCCTATTAAGCCCAACAATGACTTTATCGAAAAGATTCAGCATCAGCTCAACTTTTTAAAAAGTTATCAGTATTCCCCTGTCGGTGGATTTCCTGCCCTTAAGTCGAAGTGGCTAGAGAGATTTGTTTTGCAACGTCAAATCAAAGATACCGCAGAACTTGATGTTATTGTCAGCAATGGATCTAAGCACTCTCTCTACAACGCTTTAGGAGCGACGATCGACTCAGGTGACGAGGTCGTTTTACTTGCACCTTATTGGGTTTCTTACCCTGAGATGATCAAATCATGGGGAGGGGTTCCAGTTGTCATCAAAACGAATGTCTATGATGCTTTCGTTCCAGCGATTGAAGACATTAGAAAAGTCATCAGTTCTCGAACGAAGGTGATCATTTTGAATAGTCCTAATAACCCTGCAGGGATTCATTACTCAGATGCTTGGATGAAAAACTTTGCAGAGTTTCTTAAGGAATTTCCTGAGCTCATCGTGATCTCAGATGAGGTTTACTCTGACATCTGCTACTTTGATCCGAAGCCAACTTACTTTTACGAGTACGATCAAAAACTTTTATCGCAAACTCTTGTTGTGTCTGCGATTTCAAAAACCTTAGCATCAACAGGACTCAGGATTGGTTTTACCATTGGGCCTAAAAATGTGATCGCAGCGATGAGTAAAATTCAAGGTCAGACAACCTCGGGGCCTAACAGTCTCATTCAGCGAGCTCTCATCAATCTTGATTTTAGTTCTCTGGAGAGTTTTCTTGTCCCAGTTAAGAACCATTTAAGACAAAATTCTGATTTCCTGCGTGAAAAATTTAGAGAAGCTCAGCTAGGACACTGCTGGTATCAGTCTTCTTCAGCTTTCTACTTTATGATCGATTTTTCTCGCTCTCAAGTCTTTGAAAAATTTGATCAAGAAGTTGATCAGTCTTATCAAATTGCCGAAGAACTTTTACAGAAATTTGGCATCTTAGTTGTCCCAGGGTCTGACTTCGGGATTCCTAACACTGCTCGTATCTCTCTGGTGTTAGAGGAGATCCCTTTTCAAGAGGCTGTAACCAAATTGGTCAAGTATATGACAAACTCGATCTAGTCATTTTTTCCCTCTCTAAGAAATTGAGCCTCCTTTGTTTATAATAGAGAGGGAGACTACGACCATGAAAAGGTTATTTGTCATACTCTTATGTGTACTCGCTATTGGATGTTCACAAACAAAAGATCAGCAAGTTGATCAAGCCATTGATCGTGCTCTCAGTTATTTAAGTGATAATCGTTGTGACTCTGCGATTGGTGTCTTAACGGATGCTGGTCTTCAATTACAAAATGGAGTTTATCTTCAAGTTCTTGCATCAGCCTACGGCTGTAAAGCTGGTTTTGATGAGGTCAAATATCTTTCTGAAGATTTGGCCACATTAAACACAAATTCAAATCAAATTTTTGGTTCTCTTGCGAGTAGAAACTACTCGTTGGAAACGGCTGCAGATTCTTCAAAATACACCAACGTATTAACGGGGATTAACTTCCTAATCAATAGTGACGGAGGGACCAAGCCGAGTCAGGTTAATCGAGATAGTGTCTATGGTGTTCGACAATCAGGCGATATGGCCGTTCAAACTTTACTTTTAACGATTGTGAATTTTGGGAAGTTCCTTCATTACTATGGGAATGTGAATAACGCTGGAGTGAAAGGATCTGGAAGCGGAAGTAATACGTGCTTCTTAAACTACACTGATCCTCGAGCGCAAACGGCCATCAGTCTTGGAAACTCAGGAGCCTGTACCACAAACAATAGTGGTCATCCTGACTTAAGTTTTGCTCCGGCAAATTTATCAAAAGCCAAGAGGAGAGTTTGTGAAGCTGTTGTCTATATTGCGAATCTTTTTGATATCCTCGACCATGTAGATCTTAGTACGAGCAGCACACTTTCTAAATTAGAAGATGTTTCGACGTCGATTGATTCCTATCGAACGGCAGCAAACGCTGCAGGACTAGGAGCTATTCTCGATTTAACATCACAATCTGACTGTGAAACATACTTAAACACGCCAGCGAATTTTAATGATATGGAGTACTTCTTCGCCCTTGTCTTTGAATCGGGGCTTAAATGATTCTTTTTCTTTTGTCTCTGATTCAGCTCTCAATATCAGTTCAGGCTTTTGATAATTCCTACCTCATGAGGTCACCTAAAGCTTTGCTCATGGGAGATGCCTTCACGGCCGTAAACGATGATGAGTTTACTCTTTTTTATAATCCTGCTGCTCTCGGAAGACATAAGTATGATTTAACTCTTACTCCTCTCAACGCTCAGGTAACGGGAACAAACATTTTATCGGATATGGATAAATTTAAAAATTTCCCAAGTGATCCTGTGGGCGTTTCTAATGTTATTATGGATTATCCTGTTCATGCTGGAGCTAGCTTTGCTCCAGGACTGAAGCTTTTTAATTTTGGTGTGAACTTCATCGGGAATCAAAACTACGATCTTCTCCTTCGGAACAGAGCTCATCCTATGCTCGATGTCGACCTAAGAGATGATAAAGGTTTTATTGCAGGTTTCGCTATCCCCCTTGGTGGTCAAAGGATAGGAAAGAAGTCATCCCGAGGGTCACAGACATCGCTTGGTTTTTCTGGAAAATTTATTCAACGCACAGGTCTTCGAGATACACTCGCTCTGGCTGGACCAACAGTCTTAAAAACTCTTGATGAGAATGAACTTAATAAGATCGTTAACTCTCTAGGGAAAGCGACAGGGAAAGCCTACGGCTTTGATATGGGACTTGAGCACATTTACCGCGAAGGAAATTCACAATACGTTTTTGCTCTCTCCGCCCTTGATATTACGGGTACTGATTTTAAGGTTGAAAAAAATATTAATAATACGAAAGTTTCAAATATCAATGATCAGGTCAATCTAGGTTTTGCCTTCGGACAAAACTACAACTATTTCAATTATATTCTCTCTGCTGATGTGAGAAGCTTAAATGAACAAATGGATTTTGGTAAACGCTTGAGGCTTGGTGGTCAACTGGGAGTTCCAGGGCTTAAAATTTTAGCCGGTATGAACAGCGGTTACTACAGTTATGGCGCTATGCTTGATTTTCCTCTCTTCAAAGTCACTGCAGGTTTCTATGATCAAGAACTGGGAACTAGCTATAAACAAGTTAAAAGCAAAAGATTCGTCATTTATTTAAGCTTATTTGACTTTTCATTCGACGCTTAATTTTCTATCCTTTAAACAAGAAAAAATTCTCACCAAGGATAGGAGGAGTTTTGAGTAAAACGTTCATTTTGGATACAAACGTCCTGTTGTTAGATCCTCTTGCCATAAATAAATTCGGCGCTGAAAACAAAGTTTTTATTCCCTTAACAGTTATTGAAGAGCTTGATCGGTTTAAGAAAGATCAAAACGAAAACGGGAGAAATGCTCGTTATTTTTCTCGTTTAATTGATGGTTTTCGAAGCCAAGGTTCATTGTTTAACGGAATTGAACTTGAGCACGGCGGAACTCTTCAAGTAAGTGTGACTAAAGAATATGAGGGGAAAGCTCACGCGGGCCTTAAACTTAATATTAATGATAACCTCATTTTGGCATCAGCAATTCAGCTCAAAGAAGCTGGCGAAAATGTCACTCTCATCACAAAAGATATTAATTTAAGACTAAAATCTGATGCTGTTAATATTCACGCTGAAGACTATGAAACGACAGATGTCACAGTTGATGAGCTCTACTCAGGGCAAAGAGTCGTTCAGTTTGACCTCGAGAAGGTTGAAGAGTTCGAGCGAGAAAGATTTTTAAGACTTGAGCCGGGTGATATCCAAGGTATCTATCCTAACGAATATTTAGTTATTGTAGATAAACTAAATCCCTTTAAAAAAGTATTAGGACGCTTTCATGCTAAAAAAGGTGGGATTGTCCCTCTGATTAAGCCAAAAGAAGGTGTTTGGGGAATTCATCCTAAAAACATCGAGCAGCAGTTTGCGCTAGATGCTCTTTTAAATAATGAGATTAATCTTGTGTCTCTTGTTGGTAAAGCAGGGACAGGTAAAACTCTTCTTGCGATCGCAGCAGGCTTAGAGTGCGCTATCACAAAACAAAATTATTCACGTGTTCTTGTCTCGAGACCGATTGTTCCTATGGGACGTGATCTTGGATTTCTTCCCGGTGATATTAACGAGAAACTTGGTCCGTGGATGCAACCGATATTCGATAACATTGATTTCCTTTTTGGGAATCAGCGTGCCCGAAATGAGATGACGACTTGGGATGAACTGATTAACCAAGGACTCCTTCACGTCGAGCCTCTGACCTATATTCGAGGACGATCACTTCCACAGCAATTTATGATTGTAGATGAGTCTCAAAACTTAACACCTCATGAGATCAAAACGATTATTACCCGAGCTGGTGAAGGGACAAAAATTGTTTTAACAGGTGATTCAGAGCAGATTGATAATCCTTATCTTGATTCTCTCAATAACGGTCTTGTGTACACGATTGATAAGCTTAAAGGCGAAGAGATTGTCGCCCATGTTAAGCTGCAGGTCGGAGAAAGATCTCCACTTTCTGAAGTCGCTTCTAAACTTCTTTAGCACATGGAAAAAAACTATCAAAGAAAATACCTCAGGGCTCCTCTCTCGGGAGGAGTCCTTTTTTCTATTGATGAACATTTGCATCAAGCTTTAGCGGTCAATATTTCGGAAGGAGGAATTCTTCTCGATGGTCTTCCTTTTGACCCTGGCTCAGCGACTTTATTTGGCCTTATTTGTTTGCCTGATTTTCCCGAGTTTAAAAATTTAAATAAACGACAGATCCATCAGTTTAATCCCGCGATGATTCATCATCGAGTGATCAAGTTTCAGGCTCAAGTCGTAAGAACTGCAAAAACTAGTGTGAATAGTCTTCATCGGCATCAAACGGCAGTAGAATTTCTTATGATCGATGAGCGTAAAAGACTTACTATTTCTGAATATGTGGAAAAGACACAATCGAATCTTATTCTCTTGCTGAGTCTCTTTGAAAAATTAAAAACTCAGGATGAGCAAATGTCACAGCTCTGGCCAATCCTTCAACACCTCGGATACCCAACCTTTTTAGCTGCTGATGTTCTCGAGGAGAGAATCAAGAAGGAATACCAAAACCTCGTTTGGTAAATCTAGTTGAGGAGCTTGAGTGTTTCTTTTGAAAGTTTATCAATCCTGATTTTCGTCGAGCCGGTGGCACGAGAAGAAATTTCCTGAAGAATAATTTGGCATTTGAAGTAAAAGTTCTTAGGAATCTCATCAAGATTAAATTCATCTAAAAGAGTGTTTACCTCTGTTTCAAGTTGTGAATGAGAGAGCGACCGAAGGTAGTTCGAGTAAGTGTCTAGTTTCTTTCTGAGATCTTTTTTAGCTTTAAATTCGTTTAAGCTAACAACTTTTTTTTCCATTTCATCTCCTTTATCTTTTCAACTTTTAAGTCCGTCCTGGACTTCGACTTCATCATCTTCGCAATTCTTAAGCCAATAAATCTCAGATTGATAATCGATAAACTTATAATAAGTGAATCGTCTCATCGACAAGGCAAGTAAGGATTATTCTTAGATTTTTGTAAAGATTACTGTTAATGCGTGGTCAAAGAGAGGAGGATTTACAGACTAAAAAATGGTAACAATTTGCGTCTTTAAAAAAGTCGGGCCCAAAATGGGCCCGAGCATAATGTCACTGATAGAAAAAGTCAGGAATTAAGCGTTTTTCTTAAACCATGCTTTTGATCCAGTAGGATCTGGCTTCATTGTATCAGAGCCTTTTTTCCAGTTCGCAGGACAAACTTCTCCAGACTTCGCAGTAAACTGATAAGCCTCAACGAGACGAAGAGTTTCTTCAACGTTTCTTCCTACTGAAAGATTATTGATCGTAGAGTGTTGAATGATGTTGTTATCATCGATGATGAATAAACCTCTTAGAGCAACACTGTCACCAACAAGAACTTCATAGTCGCGTGCAATTTTCTTATCAAGGTCAGCAAGGATTGGGTATTTCACTTCACCAAGTCCACCGTCATTTCTTGGCATTTTTGTCCAAGCTAAGTGAGAGAAAAACGAATCAACAGAACAAGCAATCAGTTCACAGTTGATGGCCTTAAATTTATCGGCAGCATCAGAGTAAGCCACTAGTTCCGTAGGACACACGAATGTGAAGTCGAGTGGGTAAAAGAAAAGAACTTTCCATTTCCCTTTGTAATCATCAAGAGAGACGGATTTGTTTGCACCATTAACAAGAGCGTCAGCTTTGAAAAATGGGGCTGGATTTCCAACTAAACGTGCCATAAAGACTCCTTATTTACGAGGTTAACCAAGTTTTTAATAAAATCTGGATGGGAGAAATTTATTCCTAACTGCTTCATTTTTCAAGACAAGGTGTTTCTTTCCTTAATCTTTAGGCTTAATATGCCTATCTAGGATAAAAAACGCGGAAAGTTTAAATTTAACCTTAAGAATTCCTTAGATTTTCCGATAAGCTTGAATATATTTATCAACCAATTTCTGGGAAAGGATTAGCGATGAGTGAGTTTAAACCAATGGGATACATTCCAAACCCAATCGTTATTGAGCAAACGGCAAGAGGTGAGAGACAGTACGATATCTACTCTAGACTCCTTCTTGATAGGATCATTTTTTTAGGAACCGAAGTGAACGATACTGTGGCGAATTTACTTGTCGCTCAGATGCTCTTTTTAGAACAGTCTGACCCAGAAGCTCCGATTCATTTCTATATCAATTCTCCTGGAGGATCAGTTTACGCTGGACTTGGGATCTACGATATTATGCAACACGTGACATGCCCCGTTTACACTTACTGTGTGGGTCTTGCAGCCTCTATGGGCTCACTCCTTCTTCAGGCAGGAGAGCCGGGACACAGATATTCAATGCCTCACTCGAGAATTATGATTCACCAACCACTGGGTGGAGCTCGTGGACAGGCGACAGATATTGAAATCCAAGCCCGAGAGATTTTAGACCTAAAAAAACAACTTAATAATATCTACGTTAAACATACTGGTAAAAAGTATGAAGATGTAGAGAAAGCTTGTGACCGAGATAATTATCTCGATCCGTCAAAAGCAAAAGAGTTTGGTCTGATTGATAATATTATTGTTCCTAAAGGCAAAGTTAAGAAAGCATAACGAAAGGCGAGTATGACAAAAGAAAAAACAGCTGGATCTTATGGAAGCTTGAACTGTAACTTCTGTGGTAAGTCTCAAAAAGAAGTTAAAAAACTAATTGCTGGGCCAGGGGTCTACATTTGTGATGAATGTATTGAGCTTTGTAATGACATTATCTATGAAGATTCTGTCAAAGCAGTGGCGAAAACATCCACCGACAATGTTCCTAAGCCACACGAAATTAAAGTACACCTCGATCAATACGTGATTGGTCAAGATAGAGCGAAAAAAATTATCTCTGTTGCAGTTCATAACCACTATAAGAGGATCGCTTATAAGCCAGCCACTAGAGAAGGTGATGAAGTTGAACTTGTGAAATCAAATATCCTTCTTGCTGGTCCAACAGGATCGGGGAAAACTCTTATCGCTCAATCATTGGCGAAGTTTCTTAATGTACCATTTGCCATCGCGGATGCGACAACTCTCACAGAAGCTGGTTATGTGGGTGAGGACGTTGAAAATGTCATCCTTTCACTTTTACAGAACTGCGACTTTGATGTTGAACGTGCTCAGCGCGGGATTGTTTACGTGGATGAAATCGATAAGATTGCACGTAAATCTGAAAATCCATCGATCACTAGAGACGTCTCAGGTGAAGGTGTTCAACAAGCGCTTCTTAAATTAGTTGAAGGAAGTGTGGCAAACGTTCCACCTAAGGGCGGGCGTAAACACCCTCAGCAAGAATACATCCAGGTAGATACGAGAAATATTCTCTTCATCTGTGCTGGTGCCTTTGTTGGTCTTGAAAAGATCATCGAAAAAAGAATGACGAAGTCTAAGTCTGTCGGTCTGACATCGAATAACTCGAACGAGAAAAAAGAGAAGACTCACCTTGAAACACTAGGTGCGATTGAGCCAGAAGATTTAGTGAAATTTGGTTTGATCCCAGAGTTCATCGGACGTCTTCCTGTCACAGCTATGCTCGAGGAGTTAGATGAGAAAGCTCTCGTTTCAATCCTGACAGAGCCAAAAAATGCGATCATCAAACAGTATCAGAAACTTTTTGATTTTGATGGTATCGAGCTTGAGTTTCAACCTGATGCTATTAGTGAAGTCGCTAAAACTGCTCTTAATAGAAAAACAGGAGCGCGTGGTTTGAGAGCGATCTTAGAGCAGGTGATGTTAGATGTGATGTATGATCTTCCAGGCAACGAGAAGATTGGAAAATGCATTATCACAAGAGAAAGCATCCTTGGGACAGGTAAACCAATACTTGAGGAAGGCGACAGAAAAAAGAGATTAGAGGCAAAAAATAGTGTCAAATCGACCAAAAAGATTGAAAACGCCTCCTAAATTCTTGAATTTTCTAACAGAGACTAAATAAGAACTAATTAATTAGATTTATTGAAAAAAAGGCTTAGGAAAAAAACTCCTAAGCCTTTTTTTTTATCGTCTTAATATAATTTCGTGGGATAATTTTCTTAAGCCCCTTACAAGGGCGGCCTGATGATCAGATTGTGCGCAGGAGGTGCTATGTCCGATAAGAAGTCTGAAGCTCAAAATAACTTTCCTCTTCTTCCGTTGAGAGATGTGATCATCTTTCCTCACATGGTGGTTCCACTTTTTGTGGGAAGAGAGAAGTCAATCTCTGCACTTGAAAAAGCTGCGAAAAACGGGAACGAACTCTTTCTAGTTACACAGAAAGATGCCTCAGTTCTCAACCCAGAAAGAACTGATGTCTATGATATCGGAACAGTCGTAACGATAATCCAGATGTTAAGACTTCCAGATAATACAGTGAAGGTTCTTATCGAAGGTAAGTACCGCGCTAAAATAAAGAATTTTAGATGTGAAGAAGAAGGATATTTCGCTGACATTGAAAAATGCCCAGATGTTGTCGAAAGTGATGTCGACGTCGAAGCTAGCATGCGTTCGGTGAAGAGCATTTTCGAGCAGTACGTGAAACTTAATAAGAGAATCCCTCCTGAACTTCTCATGAGCATTTCATCTATCACGGATCCATCTCGTTTAGCTGATATTATCGTTGCGCACTTAACGATGAAAATTCCTGAGAAGCAAGACATCCTGAATGCTGTGAATGTTGATCAGAGACTTCAGCTGCTTCTTGAGAAGATGCAAGGTGAGATTGAAATCATCAACGTTGAAAAGAGAATCCGTACTCGTGTGAAAACACAGATGGAAAAATCTCAGAAAGAATACTACCTGAATGAGCAGATGAATGCGATTCAGAAAGAGCTTGGCAATAAAGATGATAAGTCTGACGTTGCAGAACTCGAAGAAAAATTACGCGCTAAAAAAATGCCAGAGGATGCGAGAGAGAAAGCAGGTAAAGAGCTTAGAAAGTTAAAGTCGATGTCTCCGATGTCAGCGGAAGCTGCCGTTGTGAGAAACTATCTTGACTGGATGATCTCTCTTCCATGGGACGAATACACACAAGATGACAATTCTGTCGCGAAGGCGAGGGAAATTCTAGATGCAGATCACTTCGGTCTAAACGACGTGAAAGAAAGAATTGTCGAGTATCTTTCGGTGAGATCTCTTGTCAAAGATGATACTCGCGGGACACTTCTTTGTTTAGCTGGCCCTCCAGGAGTAGGTAAGACGTCGATTGCAAAATCTCTGGCTGAGTCACTTGGTAGAAAATTCGTAAGAATTTCACTTGGTGGAGTGAGAGATGAAGCGGAAATTAGAGGTCACCGTAGAACTTATGTTGGAGCGATGCCAGGGAAAATCATCCACGCTTTAAAGAAAGCTGGGACATCGAATCCAGTGATCCTCTTAGATGAGATCGATAAAATGAGCTCTGATTTTAGAGGAGATCCAGGGGCTGCGATGCTTGAAGTCCTAGATCCAGGTCAAAATAAAACCTTTGGTGATCACTACATAGAGTGTGAGTATGACCTCTCGAAAGTTATGTTTATCATGACGGCGAATGATCTTGGAGCGATTCCTGGTCCACTTCGCGATCGTATGGAAATCATCCACATTGCGGGATACACACCAGATGAGAAAATGCAGATTGCTAAGAAGTATCTTTTACCTAAGTCTGTTGAGTCTCATGGTTTAAAAGAATACCCAGTGGCCGTTGCTGATAAAACTCTTATGCAAATCGTTCGTGGTTACACGAAAGAAGCTGGAGTGAGAGAGCTTGAGCGATTGATGAATACGATTGCCCGAAAAATTGCCACAGAGGTTGTCACTGAAGATATTAAAGAAGGGCGTAAGTTCTCAGTCACTGAGAAAAACCTAGAAAAATATCTTGGTCCGATTAAGTTTGATCGAACGAATATTGAAGAGTCTCCACAGGTTGGTCTCGTTAACGGTCTTGCCTGGACATCAGTCGGAGGAGAGTTACTCAATATTGAAGTGGTCACTGTTCCTGGGAATGGAAAAATTCAAGTGACAGGTAAACTTGGAGAAGTGATGCAAGAGTCAGCGAAAGCCGCTCTCTCTTACGTGAGATCCATTTCGAGTCGTTTGGGCATAGATCACGAATGGTATTCAAAAAATGATATTCATATCCATGTACCAGATGGAGCTACACCAAAAGATGGTCCATCAGCTGGGATTACGATGTGTACAGCTTTAACAAGTGCAATCGCTAATATTCCAGTGAGACAAGATGTTGCGATGACAGGTGAGATCTCTCTTCGCGGAAGAGTGCTTCCTATCGGTGGCTTGAAAGAAAAAATTCTTGCGGCCAAGCAAGCAGGTATCACAACTGTTATCATCCCAGAGAAGAATAAGAAGGATCTTGTGAAGATTCCAGATGAGATCAAAGAAGGGATTGATGTAAGACCAGTTTCTGAAGCAGAGGAAGTGTTAAGAGTAGCTTTAAACTTAACAAAACCAGAAGAATTTATGAAAGTGCGTGCACTTAAAGTTCTCGATGGAGATGCTCCTCTCGAAGTTGCTAACTAGTTAAAAAAATGTGATTTTTTTACAAAAAAACCCAGCCAATGGCTGGGTTTTTTATTTGACAGAGGATTTAAGAATCCATAAGATGGACGCCTCACTTCAATGTGGGCGTTTAGCTCAGCTGGGAGAGCGCTACCCTTACAAGGTAGATGTCGGGGGTTCGATCCCCTCAACGCCCACCATAATTTCTCATTTCTATCTTTTGATTAATCTTTATTGTTTTGGTATTTATGCTTCATGAAAAAATCAATTCTCATTTGTTTTCTTTTAGTCTCAACGATCGTTTTTGCTGATTGCGAAGAGAGATCTGAAGCATTTACCTTCATTGACCCAACGGATGGAAAAGATTTTTCGGCAGGTTTAAAGTTTTATAGGCCGGCAAGTTCCATCCGAACTCCAGTCGTTTTTATTTTACCACCTATTGTCGGTGAGACAGTTCTTGATCGTACCATGGCACAAAGACTTTGTGCTCAAGGAGTGTCTGCTTATATCGTTAATGTCGTCAAAGTTTTACCTAGAGAGGAGGAAGTGTCCAATCTTATGGTTCATGACAATTCCTATATCAGGGCATTGGCCGGTGTGAGAGATCTGATTCAAGAGCTTAAAAAGGATGCTAAGCTTAGTGGTCAGTTTGGAATTCTTGGAACAAGTCTCGGAGGGATGCTGGCAGCTTTTATCGCAGGATCAGAGCCGCAGATAAGTGCCAGTGTTATTATTGTAGGTGGAGGAAATGTTCCAGGCATTTTAGCGAACTCAGATCAAGAAATCATTAAAGCTCAGAGAGATGAAAGAATGAAGTTATTTGGACTAAAAACCATCAATGACTATGAGGACCTCTTGAGATCTCATATACCGAATGATCCTATTCATGTCGTTCAAAATGTAACTCCTGGTTCTATGTATCTCTTTATTGCTCTTGGAGATCAGACTGTACCTACAAAGTATCAACAGGAGCTACGTCGTCAGGTTCCTTCACCTTACGTTTATGAAATGTATGGTAATCATGTGACAGGAATCATCAAGGCAAGCACACTTCACTCGAATAAAATTTTAAATTTTTTCACAAAGAAATTTTTAAAATAGCATCCTGATTTCGAACTCGAATCTCTGTACATTAGGAATATTCTTTCCGCTCAAGGTCTTAACATAATTGATGTTGATCTGAGCGGGGAGTACAAATTGTTTTTTAAGGAACGGTGTGATCGATGAAATACTAGCGGTCATTTGACCCTGGTGTTCTTCCTTGTCTGAATTAGCCGAAAGAAAAGAGTCGGCTTGATGAAAATCAGAGTGGTACTGGGCCGATTCTTGTCTCATGTAGCGATAGACAGGAGTGAATGAGATCCAATCATTAAATTTGTAAGTTGAATTGAGCATCAAGTTTAATTTATCACCGTATTTGACGTTGAAGGTTCCCGTGCGAGAAGAAAGAGCAAAATCTTGAGAGTCGGGAATTCGTAATTTTTTTGTTGTTTCAAATTGGTGCGTGTAACGAATAGTTGCACCAAATTGTAAATGATCATCAACAACATACCCTGTGGCAAGCTCGGTAAAGAGATCAAATTGCCCATCTCCGAAAGCGATGTCTTGTAAAATATCTGGGTCATCTTGTCGTCCAGTTGGTAGAACAACTCCCGGATAAACCATGAGACCATAGACACCGCGATCAAGTGCCTTGTACATAAGACCAGTTTCCATATCACCGTAGCCTTTACCATACCAGTCACCGATTGGTTTATACCCATAGTGATTAACGATGACCGATTGAACAGTATTTTCATTAGCATCAATCATTTGCCTGAGGTTATCTGCCACTGCCTGATTTCTGCCATCGAGGAGGCGAGCAGTCGATTCATAAGAATTACCCTGAGTTCGTTTTATGGATGATCTAACTTGGGCTTCATAGTAAGCGATTTCACCATAGAACATGAGCTTGTCCGTGAGCCCGTAACCAAATCCCATTCCTCTTACGTTGAGTTGTGCTTCGGCATCAACCTTGTACTCACCTAAAAGAAAATTATTATAAGCATCAGAAGAAATATCTTTACCTGGTGTAATTACATTTCCTGAAAGAGAGTTAATGGTTTGAGCATCAATCTTAAATTGTGTTCCCATCGGACTTTCAGATTTAAATTGATTGAAATTAGAATTAATTTTTGAGGTGATGACGTTTCTCATTCCGATAATCCGAACTCCTTTAGGGAGAACTTTAAAGGCTTGAGACCAAGCCAGTGAAGTCAAAAAAATCGAAAGAAAAATCGTTAATGTCATGAGTGGATTTTATCACTTTGTGCAAAGTGTCAAAACTTAAGACTAAGGGGGTTGTAAAAATCACCATACCCCTATCGAAATTTAGACAGTGTGACAAAATAGCTTCAATCAACTCAAAGAGGAAGGATGATTAATGGCTAAGTTATTGTTTTTTATGGTTATCCTGCTTGTCCAGGCATGCGGTAATAAAAGCCAAATTAAAACCACCGTGGCGCCAGTCAGGACGGCCCAGGCTTATGGTGATGGTGAGCTTACTAAAATACCCCTCATTTTACCTTTGAGTGAAGATACAATCTCAGGCTTTGATTCTCCCTTGGCGAAGGCTGGATTTCTAGTTGGTGGGATAGCAAGATTATTTTTAGATACAGGAGCTATCATCGGGCTAGGTAAAGCTGAGTTGACTCTTAACCAACCTGTACCAGAATTACCCAAAGATGTTTTAAAATCTGTTTCCGTCAAACGAGTTTTCTTTTTCATCGAACCTAAAAAAGGAAAAAGAGAAAAAGATATTGTTGATCGATTTCTTTTTGGAGAAAGGAGTGCAGACTTTAATTTTCTAGATCGCTTCATCCTGCGAGTGAATCCATCGTCTTTTGATACAATCAAGAATTGGTACCCTATGGTAGAGACGAAAATGTCGAGCTCTCTTTTTTTAGAGAAGATGACAAATCTTTTAAGTCAAAAAAAACAAGTCCAAGATGAACTCGTCTTGATTAATTACGATCGCAAGCGTCTTGAGACTCATTCAAAAGTCTCTCAGTTTTTACTACTTAGTGGAGCTAACTTGATTGAGCTAAGAGATTTTATCAAATCAATTTCTCCAGAAACGATGTTTCGTCGGACTCAAATCCTGGGGAAAACACTGGTGCTGGAAATCGATGAAAACTTATATTCCGTAGATGATTTTAAAATACTTGTCGATGCTTACTCATCACATCTTAGAGAAGTTGGTTTGAAAAATATTGAACAGTGTCATCCATCAATTTGCGTAGATTTTAAAGTTCAGCAAAATAACTTAATCGATCTTGTGAAAACAAGTAACGGTATCAAAATCAACACGTATTTTGATGTAGGAGAACTTCCTGATTCGTTTCTTATCAAAGGATTCATTGAGGTCGATACGGAGCTAAAACTAACATTCTAGTCGATTGAAAGATTAACCTTTAATTTAAGCTTAGCCGATTCTTCAGAAAGAACTTTCTTCACATCTTCTGGCGAGAAGACACAGCCCGTAACTGAAAACTTTGTCGTTTGTGGCGAGAGCTTACAGCTATTGAGACAGACAAAATCACTGGAAAAAATATCAATTCTTTTGATCTCAGATTTATTTTTAAACTCTGAGTAAAAAGATAAATATTCACGTACTTTTTCTCTTAGTTTAGCATTTAATTGCTCTACTGTTTCTTTCTGAAGATTATAAGTAAAGAGCGAATTATTAAGAGACTTCCCGTCGAAAGTCATTTTAATAACTCCCACAGGCTTCACCTGAATGGTATGCTGTAAACAAACGGGACAATACATATTTAAGATTATGTCTTAAAATGAATAAAAAGAAAGAGGAGAAATATGTATTACGAGCATAAACTTATAGAAAGTTTCGATCAAACTAAGATCCGTCTTGTTTTAAAGGAGAATGGCCATAAAGAATGGTTGATTGTCACACACGGCCTTGGTGAGCACTCTGGTCGGCACGAATACTTCTTTAAGATCTTTTCTCAGAACTTTAATATTGTCTTATATGATCTCCGAGGACACGGAAAGAGTGGTGGAAAGCCGGGCTATGTAGAATCTTTTCAGCACTACAGCTTAGACCTCAGGGCGATCATTGAATTTCTAAAAAGTTCTTATTCCATGACTCGTTACTCCCTCTTTGGACATTCCATGGGCGGACTTATCACGGCTTCATTTTTACAAAACGAAGCAAAAAAAGATTTATACCCATCAAAAGTTTTTTTGAGTTCTCCTGCTGTCGCAGCTCCGCAATTAATGGGATACTTTTTTTCGAATGCTCCAAAAATGTTTTACTCTCTTGCAACTAGATTACCCTCGCTTCCAATTTCCGGGATCCTTGATTTGAAAAAGCTATCTCATGATCAAAGAGTTTACGAGAGCTACATTGCTGATGAGTTAAATCATTTAAAAATCCATACGAAGTTATTTATGGAGTTATTAAAAACCTCTCGAGACGTCTTCTCTAGACCCCTGAGAGCTGATTGTCCGTTGTATTGTTCTATTGGTTCAGAAGATGCTCTCGTTAATGCTGACCTTGTGGTTGATTATTTTACAAAAGTTGAAAAGAACGCACAGCTCAGAGTTTTTCAAGGTGCTTACCATGAAATTCATAATGAAGTTGAAAGATTTAAAAACGATTATTTCATTTTTTTACGAGAGAGTTTGACTGGCATAACTCTCTAGGTGTGCGATCCTTTCTGTCGCTGGAGGATGAGAGTGGTAATACCGAGAGAAATAAGGATCATGTATCATTGGAGACGAGTTTGATCGGTAGAGTTTAATCAAGGCCGAGATGAGATCCTTTGCACTTGTATGATGAGCAGCAAAAGCATCTGCCTCAAATTCTTTTTTTCGAGAAAGGTAAGATGTTATGGGCGGAATAAAAAAGAGGTAGACCGGTAAAGCTGTCGTCATGAGGAAGATTAACATTCCGGGCGATTGACTGCTGACAAAATGTCCTCTGAAAAACCACTCAAAGTGAGAGAGAGAGCTTAAGATAAAAAATCCAACATAAGTAAACAGTGTCGATGTGACGAGAGACTTTGTGATGTGATTGAGTTTCATATGACCAAGTTCGTGAGCAAGAACGGCCAACACTTCTCCCGTGGTAAGCTCTTTCATTAGAGTATCGAAAAAAACAATCCTCTTCACCTTCCCCAAACCAGTAAAATAGGCATTCCCATGAGAGCTGCGTTTAGAGGCATCCATCACGAAAATTTCTTCAAGCTGAAATCCTATCTTTTGGACTAGTGTCTGGATGCCATGAGATAATTTTTCATCGTTAAGAGGGTAAAACTTGTTAAAAAGAGGAGCAATAAATTTAGGATAAATGAGAACTAATCCAAATTGGACGCAGGTGAGGAATGTCGCTGCAAAAATCCACCAATATTTGACATGAGTGATGATCCAAAGGAGAAGAAAGAGAATGGGTGTCATGAGAATAAAACTTAAGATGATAGCTTTGAGCTGATCAACCCAGAATAATCTGAGCGTTGTCTTATTGAAGCCAAACTTTTCTTCGATAACAAAGGTAGAGTACAACTTAAACGGAAGATTGAGTAAGTACTGAAGAGAGCCTAGCATAAAAAGAAAAACGATTTCTCTTGTGCTTCCCTGAAAGGAAATCATATTGTAAAAAGCATTCAGTCCACGTGCTGGAAAGAGAAAATAAAGCCAAACCGCTTGAGTTATAAGTTTGATCACAGAAAAGCGCAATTTTGTGCAAGAATATTGAATCGCTTTTTGATGATTTTCGATTGTCATGATCGAAGCAAATGCAGACGGTACCTCGCCATTATGCCGCAGAAGTAAGTTCAGTTGGCGATAATGCAGATAAAGTTCCGTAAGCATCGAAACAGTTAGAGATAAGATAAAAGTAAGCTGTACGTAATATGAGATGAGGTGCATGAATTGATGTTCTCATCTTTTTTAAACAGGGGGAAGTAGATGTCTAAGAAAAAAATAACCAAGCTTTCGGTTGGAGATCTTGCGCCGGATTTTACCTTGCAAAATCAAGACGGCGAAGAGGTGAGTCTTTCGGATTTTAAAGGTAAAAATGTTGTTGTGTATTTTTATCCTAAGGCCATGACTCCGGGCTGCACAGTTCAGGCTTGCGGGGTTAGAGATAGTCAATCGAGCCTAAAGAAAAAAGGTATCGTGGTCCTAGGCATAAGTACGGACTCGGTACTCAAGCTGAAAAAGTTTGAAGAAAAAGAAGATTTAAACTTTCAATTACTTTCCGATGAAGATCATCAAGTATGTGAGCAGTATGGAGTCTGGGCCCTCAAGAAATTCATGGGCAAAGAGTACATGGGAATCCTGAGACAGAGCTTTCTCTTAGATAAAAAGGGTAAGATCCTGAGTATCATCGAAAAGGTGGATACAAAAACTCATCATGATGAAATTATTGAGTTCTACACTAATCTGAAATAATCGAAGTTTCTAGAATATCCAGCCTAAATTGAGTTTGAAAAAGACTGAGAAGGTTTTCGAGGTCTTTTTTAAGCTCAATGGGTGTCCAGGTAAGAATATCTCGATAAGTCCCTTTGAGCGAATCATCATCAGTCGAGTAGTAGCAGAGGCCCTCGTGAGACTCAAAAGTAAAATAGACGAAGTAGGCTTCATCTTTTGGTACTCTGATTTTAAAAAAGGCGAGCTGTTTACTCTGTTGATAGGTTTGAAGCATAGTTTCCTTGACTAAAATTCATATGGAATTAGAATAAAATGTAAGGAAAGTCAAAAAATTTTAAGAAGTTATGTCATGGAGGACGCCTTGAAAACGACTTTGGCAAAATTGCTGCCTCTATTCATTTTGTTAACATCTTGCTCAGCATATAGAGATCTAGAGCGTTCACTGGTTGAAGAAGATCAGGCACCAAAAAGAAAGTTTGTTACTCAAGCTCAGTACGATCAGCTTCTGATTAAATATGAAGAGTTATCGAAAAAATACGAATCACTTAAAGATAATAAACAATCAAATTCAAGCAGTCTGTCTCAAGAGATGGCAGAGTCGAAAACAAAAAACTTCTCTTCTACAAATTCTGAGACCGTTGATCTTTTTCAAGAAGCAGTGAAAGAGAAGCCCAAGACTCCTGTGGTTGATAACAGATTATCATCGCAGATTTTACAGTATAAAACAGCTGTTGCCATGATGGAGATGAAGCCTGCCGAAGCTCTAAAGATTTTTCAAGAACTCGATCAAAAGGCTGCTCCAGTTGTTCGGGTCAGGGCCAAATTTCAGATTGGGATGATGTTCTACAACAAAGGGCAGTTTGATCTTGCCCTTCAAGTCTTCGACGAAGTGATTAATAAAAAAGCTTACTCTGGTGTCGTGATCGAAGCTCTTCGGATGGCAGAAAAATGTGCAACACAACTTTCGCTGAAAACGAAAAAGTCTCAGTATTCTTCGATGCTCAATGATGTCTTTGAAGCAGAAGAGAAGGAGATCTAGTGAGAAAACCTCTACTGACAATTATCTTTCTCTCACTCTTGTGCTCAACGATGTCCTCAGCCCAGGACGAAGTTTCTAGTGATGTCGATGTTGAGTCATTGATAGATGAGACACTTCCGACCCCAAGTACGGAAACTAAGATCGAACCTGTAGAACCCATTTCATCGGAAACGGTTGATCTAGAAAAACTTGAAGCCGATCTTCCAGCGGAGGAGCCTGCAGTAGAAGCTAAGACTCCTGAAGAGACGACAGTCTCGACACAGGATGAGTTAGAAACGTTGAAGCAAGATCTTGGTAATGGAGAATTTATTCCAGCGACGGAGGTTGAAGCGACAAAAACAATCGCGGATGAAAAACCGGCTAAAAAAGAAGAGAAAAAAGAAGATGTGATCGTTCAGAAAGTAGATGATGAGCCAAAAACTTTCGATGTTGGAGCAGAGGAAAGAGAACTCTTGTCAATGGCACAAAATATTCAAGGCCAAATGACAGATTCAGAGTGGAGTGAGCTAGCGACATCGGCAAAGGTTGATTCCTATAAAGTCGTTTCAGGTGATTGGTTATTTAAAATATCGAAGAAAATTTTCGGTTCTGGTTACTATTATCCAAAAATTTGGGCGCTCAATGCCTACATTACGAATCCTCACTTGATCGAGCCAGGCATGATCTTGAGTTTTACGACAGGAAATTCACTGACTGCTCCGGAAGTTAAAATTGGTACGTTTGATAAAGATGAACTTGCAGCTTTGCCTGGAGCAAGAAGTAATGAAAATGCAACTGATCTAAGAAATTTTGGTGATGATATTAATCCAGAGTGGGTTGGAGAGAAAAGTAAGCTTGAAAAACAAGGAGTTTATTTTCAATATGCGTCTGATGAGACAATGGATGATCTTGTTAAAGCTGGTGCTCAGTCCCTTAATAAAGAGTATGAGAACTATGATCCTCCGTCGAACAAGCTGGAAACGATTGTTCCTCCGACAGTTGATAAGTTTGGTTTTGATAAGACCTCGAGAATTTTTTATTCATTTAAGCAGGGCTTCTACTTAAGTACATTTATTTCAACAAATATTGTTCAAGATTTCGGCTCAATCACCGATGGCCCAAATGAGAACATTATCTTTGTTAATGGTGATCATGCTTACGTAAAGTTTGATGAAAATCTTAATCCTTCTGTCGGTGACAAGTTTTCTATTTATTCACCTGAAGGAAAAGTTAAGCATAAGTCCTCAGATCGAGAGGGTTATAAGTATACGATCGTAGGCCACGTCAAACTCATCAATAAGATCAAAGATAAGTGGGAAGTTGAATTTACCCAGATCGCAGGAGAGCCACAACGCGGAGATCGGATCACGAGTTATACGCCGAAGATTGAAAGGATCACTAAAACCTATAGCTCTCGCATTATCGAAGCAGGGATTATCGACTCATATAAAACGGCTCAGACAGTTTTTGGAGTCAATGACGTGGTTTATTTGGACCGAGGTCGAGCAGACGGAGTCGAACTTGGAAATGTTTTTGATGTCTATGGATTTAAAGATAGATTAACAGATAAAAATATTACAAACCAACCCACGTATAAGGTGGGTGAGTTAACAGTGATAACTCTTACGGATAATTTTGCAACAGCGATTGTAAGTGATGCTAAAAGAGATTTTACTGTTGGAGACATTGCTATCACGAAATCAAAAGAAGCTTATCTTAGGGAGAAAAACTCTAAGATTACCAAGAAAGCATCAGAAAGAGATGCTCTTGGTAACAGACAGCTTGAAGAACTTGATGTTGAGCTTAATCTCGATGACTTAAATGAGGATTTACTTAAAGAAGCGGATAAAATTCAGCTCAGTGAAGATGAACTTGCTGAGCTTGAAAGACAAGAGCGAGAGAAGTCTGTACTCAGAGACTCAGAGAGAGATTTAAAGTCTCTTGAGAGGCTAGAATCAGAGATCGAGCAGGCAGAAAAAATCCTGAATGATGCGAAACTCGATGAGGATAAACTCCTTGAGGAAGAAAACCTGAATGATGTTGAGAAGAAAAATGCTTCGGTAGATCAGGAGTCATTGGATGAGATTGAACAGAACCTTGGTAAGCGATACATTGATGAAGATTTGAATACTAAGGAAAATCCATTTGGCTTAACTGAATTTGACGTCGAAGAGGTTGATGAACTCCTCAATATTGAGAAAAAAACCGAGAAATAACCTATTTCCCCACTAGCCGAAACTAGGTTTGGTGGGGTAAATTTACCATCGTGCACCCTTAGCTCAGCTGGATAGAGTAGTTGGCTTCGAACCAATTGGTCGGGAGTTCGAATCTCTCAGGGTGCGCCATTAAAATAAAAAACCATCCATTGCGGATGGTTTTTTATTTTAAGACGTTTCTTGAAAGTCAGGAGAACTTCCTGTGGAGTTCAAAAAAGTAGCAGGATGCTACTTTTTGTCAGCTGGCTGCCCGAAGGGGAGCGAGTAGGATACGAGCGAAACAAATCTCGAAGGCGAGCGCCATTTCGAATTCCAATGATAACAATGTCTTATCTTTAAAAAATTGGCTTTTAGAGATTGTCCTATCGACTTATCATGCTCAATAATGGATTGACATTACTTAAAGGTTATATTACTTTAAGGTAATGTGGATTGTTCATATTGCGAAGTCAGCAGAAAAAGAATTAAAAAAAGCACCGTTAGAGATAAGAGATTCTTTCGACGCATGGAAAAACTTAATCGAACAATATGGGCCACAGGGGATAAAAAGAATAAATGGTTACTGGGATCATGCTCTGAAGGGTGAGTGGCAAGGAGCGAGAGCTTCTTCGTTAAATCAACAGTGGCGAGTTATTTATGTGATCGAAGATTCAGAAATTAAAATTCTAGTTTTAAGCGTGACTGCTCATGACTATAGGAGAAAGAAATGAAAGCAGGAAAAAAAGTAAAAGAATTATTAAACCAAGATTTCCTTCCAGCTAAGAAATATGGAAAGTTAACGTCAGGAAAAGCACTTAAGATATACCGTGAGCTACAGGGATTGACTCAACTTGAGCTAGCAGAAAAAACGGGCCTCAAACAAGCCACTATTTCTTCGCTAGAAAATGACCGAATTGCTTTGGGAGTTGAGCGAGCAAAAGTTTTAGCCAGAGTTCTAAAAGTTCACCCAGGAATCCTGGCTTTTGCCGATTGGGATTTAAATGAAGAGGCAGCTTGAAATGAAGAAAATAATAGTCCTCTTTGTATTTTTGATTTTAGCATTTTCCTTACAAGCGACTGCCTGTAGTAATGGTGAAGCCTTCAAAGCTGTTCAAAAGCATGCGGAGTCTGCATCTGATAAAGGTAGTAAAATTACGATCGAAAAAGTAGGTAATGATTTTTCTTATTCAGCAACTTTGATTGATAAAGACTATACTTCAAATTCATCAGGTCTTGTTGAAGTTAAGAAAGGTGCTAATGGGAAATGTGTTGTTATCTCAAAACAACACTCAAAGCAGTCACAATCAAAATAAAGAATTTGGCTTAGTTTGGCTTTTAAAGCCTGTAACTATTTATAACTATAGGTGGTTCAGAGAATGCGCCATTTTAAAAGCCAGTAATAACAAGTAGATATGTTCATTTGCTTGGCTTTCTAAAAAAATCAAATTTCCTCATAGAAAACCGAAAAGATTTTATGAGGCTATTTCTCTTATTAGGTATTCTATTTTTATCTTTCAAAGCATTCGCCCAGTATGGCTGCGAAGTAAAAAGCGGACCTAATTCGTTAGACGATTTGTTAAGATCAATTAAGAAATTAAATTCGATTGACGTTCGTTCGAGTTGCACAAAAAAATTTGGAACTAGTTTCACAAACTACGTTAATGAATCACTCAATTCCGGTATCAAGTGTCTCATGAACTTATCTGGCAAAGGATCAGCGCAAATTGCTGAAAAGATAACAAGCCTCATTAAGCTGAAAGGGACAACGATCGAATGCGAAGCCAATGGAGCAAAAAGTACAACTAGTATCGCTACAGCATCAATCAATGAAGCTAATAACATACCTTCAAAAAATTTATATCACCCCTATTTAGTAATTAACTCTGATGCTTTTGATTTCAAAGATTCGAACTCTTTAGATAAATTCAAGGCAACGATATTTCATGAAACTATTCACAATATAAGTTATGGCCATGGAGAAGGGCCTGAGATTGCCTATAGCTGTGAAGATTGTTGTTTTCATAAAGATCAAAATAACAAGTTAGCATGTGAGGTTTGTGCTGCAGATTATCAAAACGGAGCAGATTCGAGTTATTTACAAAAAATAATAAGCTGGGCAAATGCAACCGGAAGAACCCACTCTATAATGCTGGATCAACTTACTTATGATGGTTTAATAAAGTCACCAGGATCTAAGCAGCTTTTAGAAGTGCTAGTGCAGCTTGAAAATGCCCATGGACAAACTCTTGTTAATATTTTTACTTCAAAAATGCTATTAGAAGAGAAAATCGCTGATTCAGAAATTGTGAAAAGTATTGCAGAAATTGAAGTTCCCAAAAAGTATGAAGACTTCATTGTAATTGCCAAAAAAATTGCTAGAGCGAGAATTGATTTTCTAGCCAAAGGTGACTATAAGTTAGCTCTTAAAGATTATCGAAGCATCGATTTAGATTCGTTGCAAAAGATGTTCGATAAAGACGAGGATCCTTTTAAACAAAGCCAAATTTTTGAATTGTGGTTGTATCTAAATGACGAAGCCGAGTATTTGAAGAAGGCAGTCACAAGCGATAGTGATAAAAGTGAAGTAGAAGATTTTCAGTTTAAATTAGCTCTAATGAATGTAGTACAGACGAAATCAAAAAAAGAAAAAAATTAGCGATAGATTTGGCTTAGTTTGGCTTTTAAAACGTGTAACTAATTATAGATATAGGTGCTTCAGAGGATGCGCCATTAAAATAAAAAACCATCCCTTGCGGATGGTTTTTTATTTTAAGACGTTCCATGAAAGTCAGGAGAACTTCCTGTGGAGTTTAGGATACGAGCAAAACAAATCTCGAAGGTAAAAATCAGATTTCGCTTCTGACAAACTTTGATAAGGTTTTAATGAGATACAAATGCCGTTAATCCGTTGAGAATTAATTTAATCTGTTCATCTTCTAAGTCATTATTAGGATCAAATAATGGACCAAGTTTAGGACGGACTAATAAAAATCTTACGTCCTTGTTCTGGAGCCCATCAACATAATGATTAGACCTTAATATGATTTCATCTAAATCAGTCGCTGAAATTGATGGGTATCCTTGATCAATTCTAAGATACTTAGACATGATGTCGAAGTAGTCTTTCGCAAGTGCCGCAGGTTGTGAATTATCAAAGTCTGAAAAATAGATCTCATTTTCAGAAGATATCCAGACATTAAAAGGATTTAAGTCAAAGTGGGTGTTTCCCGTTATAAATCGAAGATTACTAAAACGATTAGAAATGAAATCCTCAAAAAGTTTGAGAAATGGGTGTTCCTCTATTCTCGTTTTAAGCTGCTGCAGTCCTCTTTCAAACCAGTTTTCATAAGTCTTAAATGAATGAGAAGGAATATTCAATGTTCGAATCAGATAGTGAAATTCAATCAGGCATCCAGAGATTCGTTCCACAGGTATGTCTGATTGATTGAAAACATGATGATTGATAAAGGGGGATAAACTTGAAAGATGATTGCTGATAGTTTCGAAAAACAGATTATTCTTAGACCTGATAGGTAAAGCCATTTTGAATGAATAAGGTTTGATTAAACTGAGTTCGGAGTAAACTTGATCAAGTTCGTCTCGCAAAGAATGAGAAGGTACGTTTTTAAAAAAATATGACTGGTTACTTCCTTCTAGTTTTAAAAGAGTATTTAAATTTCCAATATCAGACCTGTTAATCTTTGAAGCAGATTGAATATTGATTGCATATTTTGAGTTAATTTCAGTTAAAGTATCTTTTAAACTATCCATTA
>Ga0255183_1000227_pt1 | contig 24999 bp, 27 predicted proteins | sample Atl_UVDOM_RepB_8_FD_183638 | JGI IMG/M metagenome (GOLD analysis project Ga0255183, IMG submission 183638) | Freshwater microbial communities from Altamaha River, Georgia, United States - Atl_UVDOM_RepB_8d | ecosystem: Environmental > Aquatic > Freshwater > River | place: USA: Georgia...
TTTAAGCTGCTTAAGTCTTAACTTAATCACTTCAACTGGCGTCAATGGAATAAGAATTTTCAGATCAGGCCCATGATCTTTTCCTGTAAAGGCAGCTCGAATACCTTGGAATAAATTCTTACCCTTTACACCTAATTCTTTTTTTATTTGCTCTGTCCATTCTGCGAGTTTTACATCCGACACAAAAGGATCTTGAACCTTAGAGATTTCCTGGTGGAGGAATTCAATGATTTTTGGTGTTGTTTCCCAAGAAAGAACCTCTTTAAGCTCTGGAGTCATCTCTAGCGTCGGAGTAAAAATCATTTGCTCTATCATTGGAATAAGATCTGATGAAAAATCCACATATTGTTTAGCAAGATCAAGGGCAGAGATTTGCCATACTTTGGATTGTGATTTTATTTTTTCAACATACTCCATCCCTGAGATCATCTCCATGAGTTTTTCACCTGGGATTTTTTTCAGATGCTGTCCATTCACCCACTTTAGCTTCACGAGGTCATAAATAGCAGATGAGGCACTAAAGCGATTGAGACCAAAAATTGATTCAATGTCTGCTTTCTCAAAAATATCTCTCTCATCTGGATGAGACCAACCTAAAAGGGTGAGGTAGTTACACATGGCCTCGGGCAGATAGTTTTCATTACGATAGAGGTTCACAGAAGTTGCTCCGTGACGCTTAGATAATTTTTGACGATCTTCTCCGATAAGAAGTGAAACGTGGGCAAACTCAGGAAGCTTAGCTCCGAGAGCATCATAAATCATGAGTTGTCTTACGGTATTAGAGAGATGATCTTCCCCGCGGATAACATGAGTTATATCCATCAGCATGTCATCAATCACACAACAAAAGTTATAAACTGGTAAACCATTCGATCGGATGATGACAAAGTCACCAACCATATTATCAGGGTAAGTCACATCTCCTTTGACGTGATCTTTAAGATGAAAAGGTTTTTTAGGAGCTCTAAATCTTACTGCCGCCTTCTCGCCTTTTTGAACTCTAGCAAGAGCCTCTGCTTTAAACTCGGCTTGCTTCCACTTTCCTTCATAGTGTGGATCTCTCCCTTCTCTCGCAGCGATTTCTTTCATTGCTTCGAGTTCTTCTTCTGTGCAGAAATCATAATAAGCGAGATCTTTGTCTAATAAAATCTGAGCATATTTTTGGTAAATGTCGAGTCGCTCTGACTGGCGATATGGGGCATATTTGGGATTTGGTTTATCCGGCCCTTCGTCATGGATAATTCCAAGCCATTTTAAGTCGTCAATTTGAAGTTTTTCATATTCAGATTTTGATCTTTCTAAATCCGTATCTTCGATTCTTAAAACAAATGTTCCTTTTTGAGCTTTAGCAAAAAGATAATTATAAAGAGCTGTTCTTGCTCCACCGATATGAAGATAACCTGTTGGAGACGGGGCAAATCGAACACGGACTGACATAGCAATACTCCTCAATTTTACAATTCAATTGAGGATACACTTTTCATTAGATTTTGGAAATTTTAGATATAAAGTGAATCGATTTTATCCGAGATTTCACCCTCGCTGGAACCGGATGAAAGAGAGATTTCTTTCACAATAAGCTCTTTACACTGATCGAGCATTTTTCTCTCTCCAAATGAAAGCTTCTTTGAAGACTTAAGAAGGAGCAGTTGTCTCAAGACATCTGCAATTTCAATAAGTGAACCTGTTTTAACCTTAAGAGTATACTCTCTATGACGTCTATTCCAAGTTGATGTATCAACCTTAACATTATGGTCTTTTAAGAGTGCAAAAACATCGTTGATTGAGTCGTTGGGAATCAAAGACCTAACTCCTTCTTTACTATCGACAGGAATCATAACCTTCATCCCGTTAGAGATGACTTTAATGATGTAGTAGCCTTTGGGTTCACCATTATGATCTTTTATCTCTACACTGAGAATCTGACCAACACCGTGACCTGGGCAAACAACGTGATCGCCGACATTAAACATGAGTGTCCTCCGTCCTAGACCTATTTATAACGCGAGGGAGCAAAAAAGGATAGGGATTTGAAATTATTACAGGGGAGCTTTTAAAAGGGTTATCTCTTAAGAGATAACCCCTCGTTTTTTTAACTTAGAATCTGTTAACGATCTCATTTCTTTCGAAAAAGTAAGCAATTTCTCTTTCTGCTGAAGTTAAAGAATCAGATCCATGAACTGAATTCTCCCCTACTGACTTAGCATAAAGCTTTCTAATTGTGCCTTCAGCTGCATTAGCTGGGTTTGTAGCACCCATAAGCTCTCTATTTTTTGCAACTGCGTTTTCACCTTCAAGAACCATAAGCATAACTGGACCTGATGTCATGAAGTTAACGAGTTCTCCAAAAAATGGTCGTTCTTTGTGTTCGATATAAAAACCTTCAGCTTTCTCTTTAGAAAGTTTAGCAAATTTTGCAGCTGAAATTCTTAAACCATTTTTTTCAAAAATAGCAATGATGTTCCCGATATTGTTATCGAGAGTAGAGTTTGGTTTTACGATAGATAGTGTTTTTTCAACGGCCATAATGCCTCCTTAAAATGAAATTATTTTTTTAATACTTCAGCTACTTTTTGTCCAAGTTCTGCAGGAGATCTCGCGATCGTCACTCCACACTCTTGAAGAATCTTGAACTTCGCCTCAGCAGAATCGTCCTCTCCAGAAATAATCGCTCCTGCATGCCCCATTCTCTTACCCTTAGGAGCAGCTGCACCAGCAATAAAACTTACTACCGGCTTAGTCATATGAGCTTTAATCCAACGAGCAGCATCTGTTTCTGCAGTACCGCCAATCTCTCCAATCATGATCACTGCTTTTGTTTCAGGATCTTTCTCGAACATTTCTAAACAATCGATGAAGTTTGTTCCGTTTACTGGGTCTCCGCCGATTCCAACACATGTTGATTGACCGATTTCTCTTTGAGTTAATTGATAAACAGCTTCGTACGTGAGAGTTCCTGAGCGTGAAATGACTCCCACACTTCCAGGCATATGAATGTGTCCTGGCATAATTCCAATTTTACACTCACCTGGAGTGATAACACCCGGGCAGTTTGGACCGATAAGGCGGGACTTCGAGCCTTTAAGGGCTGACTTAACTTTAATCATATCGAGAACTGGAATTCCTTCCGTGATCGCAATAATAAGTGGGATCTCTGCATCAATACACTCGATGATTGAATCAGCTGCAAAAGCTGGTGGAACAAAAACCATCGCAGCGTTAGCTCCAGTTTCTTGAACTGCTTCATAAGTGGTATTGAAGACTGGGATTCCTTCGTGAACAGTGCCGCCCTTACCAGGAGTCACACCACCAACAACATTAGTTCCATAATCTCTTGATTGAAGAGTATGAAACGTTCCTTGTTTCCCAGTTAATCCGATTGTGATGAGTTTTGTATTACGGTTAATAAGAATGGCCATAAATTAAGCTCCCTTCGCAGCTGCGACAGCTTTTTGAGCAGCATCCGCAAGATCATTAGCAGGTGTAATTTTTAAACCTGATTCAGCTAAGATTTTTTTCCCTAAAGCAACATTTGTTCCCTCTAAACGAACGATGAGAGGAACCTTTAATGAAAGCTCTTTAGCAGCATCAACGACACCATTTGCAATGATGTCACACTTCATGATTCCACCAAAAATATTCACGAGGATAGCTTTAACATTTTTATCTTGAAGAATAATCGTGAAAGCTTTTTGAACAGTTTCTTTTGTTGCTCCACCTCCTACATCGAGGAAGTTAGCCGGAGTTCCACCATGGAGCTTGAGAATATCAAGAGTCCCCATCGCAAGACCAGCTCCGTTCACAAGACAGCCAATATTTCCGTCGAGTGAAATATAAGAGAGTCCATATTTACCAGCCTCAAGTTCTTGCTCTGACTCTTCAGTCATATCTCTCATCGCTTCAATTTCTGGATGTCTAAAAAGTGCGTTATCATCAAAATTCAATTTACCATCGAGAGCTAGAACATCACCTTGCTTGGTCGTTACAAGAGGATTAATCTCTGCAATTGAGCAGTCTTTTTCGACATAAAGTTTATATAGACCTTCAAAAAACTTAATCGCTTTCGAAAGTGTCTCACCTTTTAAGCCAAGAGCAAATCCAAGCTTTCTTCCCGCAGCTGGAGTGAAACCAGTTGCTGGATCAATATAAGCTTTAATAATTTTTTCTGGTGTTTCGTGAGCGACTTTTTCAATCTCCATTCCACCTTCAGTAGAAACCATCATACATAGTTTCCCACGACTTCTGTCGAGGACAATTCCACAATAGTATTCATGGTCAATATCGCAGCCTTGCTCAACAAGAACTTTGAGAACTTTTTTCCCTTCTGGTCCTGTTTGGTGAGTCACAAGCTGCATGCCTAGGATATCACGCGCATGTTTTTCAACTTCCTCAAGAGTACGAGCGAGCTTTACGCCTCCACCCTTTCCTCGTCCACCGGCATGGATCTGGGCCTTAACAACCCACACTTTACCTTCAAGCGTTTTAGCAACCTCAACGGCTTGCTCAGGTGTAGTTGCTACTCCACCTTTTAAAACAGCGATGTTAAACTGGCGCATCAAGTCTTTAGCCTGATACTCATGAACATTCATAGTTTCTCCTTAAGATCAATTGAACTACTCGCCATTATAGGCATTTTACGAGGTCTATCAATCAAAAGGTCTTGAAAAACGAAACTTTGAGGCCACAATAATAAGCGCACAAAGTCAAAAAGGGAGTTTCCATGAAAAAATATTCAATTCTCCACCCAGCAGTCTTTAAATTGGACGGAGGGGCTATGTTTGGGATCATCCCCAAACCATTGTGGTCAAAAAAAATTCCAGCTGATGACCTCAATAGAATTCAGTTAAGTTTACGTGTCATGTTAATTGAGACAAAAAAGAGAAAGATTTTAATTGATACAGGTATTGGTGATTATCATGGAAAAAAATTCGATGAAAGATTTGGTGTCTTAGGCACAGAAAATCCTTTGATCAAATCTCTTAGAGAGCAGCTCAATCTTCAACCTGAAAGCATTACGGATCTCATTGTTTCTCATCTTCATTTCGATCATGTGGGAGGTTTAGGAGGTGGGGAAACTCATCATTGTCTTTTTCCGAAGGCTAAAATCCATCTTCATGAAAAACATTATGACTATGCCTTAAACCCAACGATTCGTGATGCGGGCTCGTTTCATCAAGAATACTTTCGTCCAATGATCGAAGATAAAAATCAACAAGGTCTCGTTCATTGGCTTAGCGGTGAAGAGGGAATAGTGATTGAAGATGACGGTGACCTGATTAACTTTAAGTGCTCTCACGGTCATACTCCTTTCTTAGTTCATCCTTATGATGAAAAATTTATTTATATGGCCGATTTAGTACCAACTGCTGCTCATGTTCCACTACCTTGGGTCATGGGATATGATATTTCACCAGGTATCACGACAAAAGATAAAAAAAGATTTTTCGATTTCATCATTGAAAAAAATCTCACAATGATCTTTGAGCATGACATGGAATATTGGGGAAGTAGCGTGATAAAAAGATCAGAGGTCGACTATCTGTCTCAATCAGAACTTAAGGTTTCTGACTTGAACGGTCCTCAGATATTTCAATAATTTTTTTATTTAAAAAATCTTTAAATTGATCAAATCGTTGATAGAAATCTTTTGTCCATGATTTGATCTTTTTAGGATTTTTCTGAAGTTCTTGGATCTCTTCGAGACTTTGTGCTGACAGTTCTCCCAACTTCAATGTCGTTGTTTTCAATTCGGCGGAGTAGTCTCTCTTCCACTTGAAGTCACGAGGAGCTTTCATGAAATAGGCTTCATTCGCTTCCAGAAACGCTGTCAAAAATGTTCCATACTGAGAAGAATACTTTGATTCAAGTTGACTGAATTTTGCGCGGTCATTTTTAAGATGGTCAATAAAAATTTGTTCAATCTGTAGGGTCATTGCAAGCAGGGTTTGCCATTTTTGCTGAAGGTCCTGCCAAAATGCATCGTGTGCATGAAGAGTCCTTTGTTCCTCTTCAAGTTTTTTCTGAGCAAGTTTCGATAAGATCCGATTAAACTCATCAGGGCCTCTCGAAAAAAGAATCACTTTTGTTCGGGATATATATTCCTGCTGAGGATTTTTACTTAAGTTCGCAGCCCATGGAATCCATCCATCCCACTCACAATCGTAGGCTTTGATGTCCGCATCGTAGAGCCCTGGAATGATTTTTGTGCCCTTAGAAAAATTGAGCTTCCTGAAATGAACAAAATGACGACTCAACCGACCATTAGAATGAGCGACGACTTTTGAATTATCTACACTCAAAAGTTTTTCGTCTATTGATCGCAAAACTAATGAAACTTCACAGGATTGGAACGAATTCGTATAAAACCAAACTTCTGAATAATCTGGCGGAAGAAATTCTTTAAAAAAAATCTTCTTACCCCACCCTTCGAATACCATCGCATGCTTAACTCTCTCAAAAGTTTCAGCGGGCATCTTAGGTGGTCGTTCAAGAGAAATCGTTTCATGACTTTTAATGAGAATGACGATCGTTATGAGGAAAAAAGATAAAATCCCTAACAAAATTCCAATCCATCTTTGAAGAGAAATTTTCTTCTCTTCTTTTATCTTTGGGATTGGAGGTAGCTCGATAGACTCGGGCTCTTTTTGACTTTCTTCTTGGGTGGGCAAGGGAGGAAGTGGTGGCGGGACTTCCTCTTCCACGGCGTTTGCTCGATCGATCGCGATCCTGAGGCTCACAGGTTCAACTAAACCCTCACACCAAATTTTCTCTTCAAGTTTTAATGTTCCTTTTGAATGATACCCGATAAGCCGATTGAGTGAATACGGTCCCTCATGGCCGTCGACTAAAAGAACGAACCATCTCACTGAATGTTTATCTGTCCAATCAAAATTTAACACTTTCATCTACCTACAACAATTTTCGTGCTAGAATCTATTTTATGACGAACCAAGACTTACCACAATCAGTAAAAAGACATGACGAATCTCTAGCCTCTCTCTTTACTCCGAAACATGATCAAGATCATCAGGATTTGCTGATATTGACCTCATCCTCGGACATTGGAGTTTGTCGAAATTCCGGTAGAAATGGAGCACGATTCGCCCCTCAGGCTATCCTTTCGTGTCTCAAAAAAATGACTTTAGTGAAAGAGCTCAAGGATAAAAAGTTTAAGGTTGTTGAGGTCTCTAATCAAACTGAAGAGCAGATTGATTTTAGTCGGGCCCAAGAACTAGAGTCAGAGCTCATAAAAAGAAATCTCTCTTCCAGTCATCTCCTCCACCTCGGAGGCGGACATGACCACATCTACCCCCTTCTCAAAGCCATAGATAAACCAGGAAGAAGAATGATCATTATCAACCTCGACGCTCATGCCGACACTCGGACAGATCGTGAGGCTAATTCTGGAACTCCCTTCAGGCAATTTTCACAAGAAGCGAAATCAGAGGTCTACCTCGTTCAAATCGGATTGAATCCGTTTGCTAACTCTTTTTCAACTCTCTCAGAATTAGAAAATGTTGAAAGTTTTTATCTTTATCAAAGTGATATTTCTCCAGCAAATCTTAGCGATCTTTTTTTGAAACTTGAGTCACTCGCTCATGATGAAACGGATATCGTTCTTAGCTTAGATGTGGATGCCCTTCAGGGAGCCATCGCTCCCGGTGTTAGTGCAGTCAATCCGACTGGTTTAGATCAGGGTGATTTAAAGTGTATTCTTGATCATTACAAAAAACTTATTGGGGAGAGAAAAAAGATTCTTGGGGTTTATGAGCTCAACCCGATCTACGATACTGTTTCAAGTCTTACGAGTCGAACTGTTGCTTCTTTTATATTTAGCTGGCTGAAATAAAAAAGCCCGTCTTTTGGACGGGCTTTTTTCGAGAGAAAAATGGGAATAAAAAAATCCTTTCTTTAAACCCAACACACACACAAGATTATTTTATCTTTTTTATTTTTAATTTGGAAAGTCTCAAACTGAAAAAAAATGATTATTTTCAAGGACTAGACTCGTCGCGCACGTCAAAAACTCATCTCTAAAACGCTTTACTTGTCATATTTTTGACTCTCAAAGGGATTAAAAAGTTATCATATATTTTTCTTCTAATTATGAATGGTTAAAGGCATAATACGCCTAAAATTGACGATACTTGTTTTTTATTTAAAAGGAGATTTAAATGCTTACTCGTGCTTTTTTATCAAGCTTACTTGTTACTTTTCTTGCTGTTGGTTGTGCTTCTAAAAAGCCAAACAATGGTCAGGACGGCGAAGGAAATGGATCAAATAAAGGTGTCACATTAGAACTCAATGGTGACTCGGATTCAAATACTGCAGGTGGATTAACAACTGTTTACTTTGCTTACGATTCAGCAGCTTTAGAAGGTTCAACAAAATCAGCAGTTGAAGCAAATGCTGATTTCCTTAAGACAAATTCATCAGTTGATATTCAAATTGAAGGTCACTGTGATGAAAGAGGTGGTCGTCAATATAACCTTGCTCTTGGAGAGAAGAGAGCGAATGCTGTCAAAGAATATCTTGTCGCACTCGGAGTTGAGTCAAAAAGAATCTCTACAATTTCTTATGGAAATGAGCGTCCAGCAGCTGAAGGCCACGACGAATCAGCATGGTCAAAAAACAGAAGAGCAAACTTCGTAGTAACTGCAAAATAATAAATGTTCTTTCGACTTAGATTTTTTCTAATTCTTACCTTTGTGTCGTGTGGCCTAACAACTACACGACCTAAGGTTGAAATGAGCCTGGCCCAGTCGGCTTTTCTAGCTGCCAAGGAAGCCGGAGCAGATGTTTACGCAGCTTCCCTCTTTAGAAAGTCAGAAGACTACTATCTCAAAGCTAAATCAGCCTATCGTCGCAAGTACTTCAATAAGGCTAAAGAATTTGCACTTCTTTCTAAGAAGTTTGCTGAACAAGCCGAGTATTCCGCTATCCGAAAAAGAGCCCTCGAAGGTAATGCAGAATAAGTAAACTTAAGTTATAATCAGAGCCATATCCATTTTCTTTGAGGTTTTAAATGAAAAATATTTTTTTGATGGTCATTCTCATCAGTCTCACCGGGTGTTTAAAAACAGCAGAACAACTGCAGAAAGAAAAAAAATTCGAAAGCATTTCAGAGCAAATGAAAGACTCTCAAGGCTTAGTTGTTAATCTCGTATCCCAAGTAAAAGAACTCCAAGGGCAGATCGATAAGCTCAACGGCAAGATTGAAGAACTAGAACACAAACAAAGTCAAAATCATGCAGATCCTAAAGCACAATCTGAGGTACAGACCCTTTCAACACAACAGGCACAACTTAGTGAGCAACTAAGACTGATTCAAATTGAAATGAAAGAACAGAGAAGTTTTTTAGAAAAAGTGACACAGTCGCTTGGAAAACTTGACTCCCAACCTGAGCCAAAAACAACATCGAAAAAAAAAAGCCCTAAGCAAGAATTAAATGAAGCGCTCGAGCTCATCAAAAAGAATCAATACAACGATGCCAAGGATATTTTAACTAACCTCATCGATCATAAAGAATTAACTCCTGGGGAAAAAAATAAAGTTCTCTTTGGGTTAGGTAAGGTTGAGTTTTATACCCAGAAATTTGACGAATCTCTTGTTTACTTTAGTAAAATCTATACCCGCTTTCCGCAAGCTTCGCTCGCACCTGGAAGCCTTCTTTTTATTGGTAAATCACTTAAAAAACTTGGAAAAAAAGATGAAGCTCAGCAAGCTTTTGCCAAACTACTAGAGGACTACCCAAAGGCTCCTGAAGCGAAAGAAGCCAAGAAAGAACTCTAAATGACAAAGAGACTTATCCTCGGGATTGAAACAAGCTGTGATGATACTTCGGTTTGCCTCCTCTCAGCAGAGAAAGATCAAAGAAGTATTATAAATGTCTTGAGCCTAAACCAAGATAACCTTCTCATGAAGTGGGGAGGAGTTGTTCCTGAGTTAGCTGCGAGGGAGCATGTTAAGGCTATCACTCCTTTGATTGAGGCCTCTCTAAACCAAGCAAAATTAGAGTTTAGTGACATCGATGAAATTGCAGTGACGACTCACCCAGGACTTGTGGGCTCACTTTTAGCTGGCATCAATGCGGCAAAGACACTCTCGCTCTTTTTCGAAAAACCAATTACTCCTGTGAATCATTTATTCGCACATCTCGAGGCCATTCACTTAACTGAAAAAGTCTCTTACCCTTACCTTGGGCTTTTAGTCAGTGGAGGGCATAGTGTCTTTTTTCTCGTCAAAAATTTTGATGATATGGAAGTTGTTGGAACAACTCTTGACGATGCTGCCGGAGAGGCTTTTGATAAAGGTGGAAAAGTCCTTGGTGTAGGTTATCCTGCAGGAAAAATTATTGATGAGTTAGCAAAGAACGGCGACAGACGTAAATACCATTTTCCGATTAGCTACATGAAAGATCGACCAGGAAAAATGAGCTTCTCTGGTCTTAAAACGTCTCTTCGGATTCAACTTCAAAAGATGTCGAAAGAAGAGATAGAGTTAGAAAAACATCATCTCTGTGCTTCTTATCAGGAAGCCATTGTTCAAACACTCAAGGTCAAAACGTCTGAAGTGATAGAGAAAATCATTTCAAAAAAATTACCTCTCGTTGTGGGCGGAGGAGTAGCTTGTAACTCTCGCCTTAAAGAAGTTCTTAAGAGTGAATTCTCAGAATGTTATTTCGTCGCTCCCGAATATTGTACTGATAATGCGGCTATGGTTGCAAACTGGGCAAGCCGAGCTCAAACCCATCGTATAAACTTTCCCGACTGTCTTAAAATTGAAGCCAAGAGTCGGTACGTGGAGAAAAAATGAGTAAGTTTCCAGTTGCGAATAAATCTTTCGGTCAACATTTTCTTCATAGTAAAAATGTCATTGAAAAAATAACATCTCTCCCTCATGAGTTAATCGACACCATCGTGGAGGTAGGTCCAGGGCCAGCGGTTCTTACACCTCGGTTGTCAGACTATAAGAAAAAACTTTTCGTTATCGAAATGGATGAACGATTTGTCCCCTTACTTGAACAAATTGTGGACCAAAATAATATTTTTCGAGAAGACGCTTTATCTTTTAACTGGAAGTCTTTTCTAGAAGCACAAGGGTGTCAGAAAATTTGGCTCGTTTCAAATCTCCCCTACAATATCAGTGTTCCATTGAGCCTAAGCTTCTTACGGATTCCAGAAATTGACTCCATGACACTAATGTATCAAAAAGAAGTCGCTCAAAAGATCCTTCCGAATGATCCTCGCAATAGCATGGGCTCACTGCGAGTTCTTATGCAGACTCAATTTGATATTCAACATGTTGTTTACGCTCCCCCAGGGGCTTTCTCTCCTCCTCCAAAAGTTGATTCTCAAGTCTTAAGTTTTCGGAGAAAAAAGAATCCTGACATTTCTCTGGATAATATCGATATTTTTGAAAAAACTTTAAGACTCATCTTCTCTCAAAAAAGAAAACAGCTTGGTGGGATCTTAAAAAAAGAATGGGGAGAACAGAAAACTCGCCTCCTTTTTGAAGCAGTCTCAATTCCGCTCGATATTCGTGCTGAAGCTCTAAGCTATGAACAAGTCCTAAAACTTTTTGAACTCTCTACGAGATCCTGATAAGGTGAGGTATGGGAATTAAAATCATCACCAAGAATCAACGTGCGCACTACGATTATTTTATTGAAGAAAAGTATGAGTGTGGCATGGTGCTACTTGGGACTGAGGTAAAATCATTAAGACTTGGAAAAGCGCTCATTAACGATGCTTTTATCTCTATTGATCATCAAGGTGAAGCCTGGCTTATAAATTCCACCATCCCCCATTATGATTTTGGTAATATTCATAACCACTCTGAAATTCGAAAAAGAAAGCTTTTGTTAAAAAAATCAGAAATTCAACAACTTACCAAAGAATCTGCTCAGCGTGGTCTAAGTATTATTCCACTTTCACTTTACTTTAAAGACTCCCTTGTAAAATGTGAAATAGCTCTGGCCAAAGGTAAAAAACTCTACGATAAACGTGACACTGCGGCGAAAAAAGATGTTGAGCGTAAACTTCGACAGGGAAAATTTGATCTATGACCACAGAGACTGAAAACCTAAGGGTGATTCATCGGTTAAGTGAGACTAAAACTTTTTCAATGGAAGAAGCTCAGAATCTTATCCCCTTGTTAAAAATGATTACGACTAAAACAAAAAAACAACTTCAGATACTTCAATCCCAATTAAGTTGCGTTAAAAGCCAATCAGAAAAAGCTGTTCAGCTTCAGGACCAGATGATGGTAACTCAGCAGGCATGGACAGATAAGATGAGAAGATTAGGTGTAATACCCGTCGCTCTCTTTAGAGTTCGGATACCCATCGAAGGCTCTTATGTCTTTTGGGATTCTAATGAAACGAAACTAGTAAACCACTAATCCCCTCGAAAAAAATTTTTCCTCCGATCACAATCATGAGTCCCATCACAAATTTATCTAGTTGGTGATCAGTGACTTTCTTTAAAGCAACTAAGGAAAGAACAATTCCTATGATCGTGCCGGTGATCAAGATCATGAGAACTGATTGGTGCTCGATAAAACTTAAATCAGTCATATGAGCGAAAGCGATAATCTTAATAATTTGTAGTATCAATTGGGAACAACTCTTCGTCCCTATCGAACCCTCGCGAGATAAGTTCAACTTATTAAAAAATGGGAGAACTAATGGGCCAACGGCACCAGAGAACATACTTAAGAAACCAGAGAAGAAGCCTAAAATGGAGAAAGCTTTTAGACTAGGAGTTTTTGAAATGAATTCTAGTTTCGGATAAGCCGATAATAAAATCATACTACCAACAATCAACTTAATCACGGCTGGATTTACATAAGCAAATAAGAGAGTAGCAAGATAGCATCCTGGGGCAATTAATAGTGCATATGAAACCATGACTTTATAGTTAATTTGCTTCCAAGAGAGAAAACTTCGAAGACCGTTCGCTGCGAGCTGGTTAAAAGCATGAAGCGGAATAGCGAGATGAGGAGGATACACCATCATGAGACCGGCCAGCACTAAAGAACCTCCTCCAATTCCCGTTAGACCCGAGATGAAGGCACCGATCGTCACCATCGCAAAAAGCATCAACTGGTTACTCACGATTTAGGAACTCTTGGCCAATTTCATCGAGCTTAAGAGTCGTCTCGAAAGCTAGATTTATCTTTGCCGTTTGGTGCTGAGCAATTCGATGATAGAGATCAAAATTTCTCATTAAATCTTTCTCAATCAAAGGGGCAAGTTTCTGATCACTTAAACCTCTTCGATGTCCTTTTCCTAACTCTGAACCAACAGAATAAGCAAAATCACATTGTTCATCGAGAGAAAGGAACTTTTTCACCTTCACAGCAAAACTTGGGATCTGTCTTCCCCAATATTGATGCTGATGATGGGTACAGAATCCAATTCGTTGCTCCATCCCCTCTGCAAAGATTTTACTCGCAATGACCATTCTCTCACCGTGGTGCGGGACCGGAGAAAAGAAATACTTATTATCTCTTTCTCGATACACCTCTTTGATGTCAAACAGGATTGAGTCTTGAAAGGAATCTTCTCGTTTTGGAACAAGTGAATAAATGTAATGCCTTTTACCTAAGCTTCCGGGAGTATGTCCGATTTCACTGACTTTAAAGTCAGAAAGAAGATGATCCTCTTTAATTGAAATTAAGTATTTTTTTAACAATTCATGAGCGTAATCATGCTTTAAGTAAAGCGAGTAATCACGCATCTTCTTCGCCCACTTCTTATTCGCCTTTAGGTATTCCTTAGTCGATGTTTGCCATTTTTCTGGTGAAATATTTTTGAGCAAACGAAGTTGTTTTGCTGGAATATCGACGTTAAGGAAATGAACAATATAAGCGTCTAGAAAGTGCTCAACGACATCGGAGTGAAGAAAGCTATCATGATGATCTCGACGTAGAGAAACGGAGGATAAAAAACGCACAATATCCCAAGCATACGGACCGATCCGAGATCGATCAAAATCAATCATTGCAGATCCTCTCTCAGTTTTGACGTAATTATCAAGGTGAGGATTACCGTGAATGAAGGTTTTAGGTATGCGGTCAACAGGAGCGAGTTTTTGAAACTCATTCTGCATTATGGGGCAAGCCATTCTAAAGAAAAGATATCTCTTTTCACGTCGAGGCATGTTTTCCCGACTAATTCGCTTTAAAAAATTATGAGAAATTTTTAAATACTCCATCATACTCCATCTTTACTCTAATTCAAACGAGGGTCAATAAGGGATTTCACAAATCAAGTTATTATCCCCTATAATGAACTGATGATTAAAAAAATGAATGAGCATTTAAACAAAGTTTCTGTGAGTAGGATTAGCCTCATCTGTATAGTTATCCTGCTCGTCACTGACTTACTCAGCACTATGTACATGGATCTTTATTGGAGCGAGAAAGGATTTTCAGACATAGCTCTTAGTCTTGCTCTTCAAAAAAACAAAATGCATCTTAGTGATCTCTCCCCTGAAACTTATCAAGAGATGATTCAGTTTATTCACAACGCCTTCAGACTCTTTCTTGTGGTGTTTATCCTTAATAATCTTTTCTTCTATTATTTTTTCTTTCGTAAGAAACTTTGGGCATTCAAGTTTGTTCATTTTTATGTGTTGACTGCAGCTATCATCAATATAAGCTTTATTTTCGACGACTTTACTCTCCCTTGGTACTGGAGCATCTATAATCTTCTCACCATTCCAGTTTACGGAGTGCTTTGGCTCGTTTTAAAAGTGAGAAAAAACGATTTCATCCTTGGACGTGAAACGTCGGTATAAGAAATTTTTCGTTGCTTGTTTTTGCCCAGCTAGGGATCTCACGGATCGAGTTCATGAGATATCTTTGTCCAATGACAGAAAGAAGAAAAGACTCGAAAGCTTGTTCGTTTTTAATAATGATATCCAGATCCGTATCATACATAAATATATCTAACTCAGATTCAATATTTAAAACAACCTGCTCTCTCGCAAGGGTTCCAAGATCAAGGTCAGTCAGCTGCATCAAGAGTGATTTAGAGATGATTTTAGCGCGATAGAGCTCAATCAAACATATTTCGATCGAAGATTCCTGCATTTTGAGTTCAGGAGGAAGATGTCTCAAAAGATAACTCATCTTTGAAAGAAGCATCACCGATACATTTCCGTAAGAATCATAAGAAGTCTTAAAAATTTCTAAGAGCTGATTATAGTAATTCTTCCAGATCCAAAAATCGATCGGTCGATGCCAATAGGGAACAAATCCTTTGCGTAACTTTCTCTTAAATGACTTCGAAAGCATGTGCTCATCTGAGTTTTTATGAAGGAGATTTTTTCCGTAATCAATCTCCTCAGAGGATAAGCGATCCTGTTCATATTTTTTGGGATTATCAGAGTAAGCCTGAGAATCTTGTGAGAGAAGCTGTAGCATCTGCTCACGCACTTCTTTAACTTCTGTTCTCGGGCAAGAATCAGCTCCCTGGCATCCAACAACACAGGACTCCTGGCAAGGTGCTTTGGTCAGGGGGAAGTCGACGACTAAGTTTTTTAGCTCGTAGGTTCGAATCCAAGACTTAAGAATTTGATCACGATCACTTGATTCCTCATCTCTGACTTGATGAAGAGCTTTTAGAAACCAGCGTTTTTTTTCTGGAAAATACTCAAGGACAGAGAAGAAAAAATTTTCTCTTCTTCCGCCACCAAAACTTAAACCACCAACTCTCTTCGCTTCTTGCTCCAAGTGAGACTCCTTAGTAACTAAAGAGGCATTTCAATCTGAAATGGAAGTACCTGCATTTGAAATGAATGAACTCTATCTTCAATGATTTTTTTATCAACTCCAGGATGCACAAGAATGAAACAACCTCCACCACCTGCTCCACACATCTTAAGTCCAACCGATAAATTCTTATCGTGAAGACCTTTCGTAAGATCTCGGATTTTTTCAGTTGTGATGCCAGGAAAAAGCTTTTCTCTCTCCTGCCCTTCTTGAGCAATAAGATTCAAAACGTCTGACCACTTTTGAGCTTTAATCGCAAGATAAGTTTGATGTGAAATTTCTGCGATTCTTTGAAGTCCTTGTACAACTTCCTGCTTTTTATCAAAAAAACCTTTATAAACTTCCCAGTTATTAATACCAGAAGCTCTCGATTGCCCTGAGTAAACAAGAGTAAGATTTTTTTCTAAAACATCTTTTAGTTCATCTGAGTATAGTTGCTCAACTTTTATTTCTCCCTCAACACCTTTAATCGCAAGAACTCCACCAGTGAGTGCTGGAAAATAATCCTGATAGCCTGCTACGCCTTGATTTAAAATTCGACTCTCGACAGCCTTAACTCTTAGAACTGCGGTGTGACGATCATAGTTATGACCAGTGAGATTACAAAGCGCTCGGTAAAGAGTGACTCCCATCGCTGATGAGCCTCCTAAACCCGATCCAGCAGGAGCCCCCGAAGATAGCTCCAGTTTTAATCCCGTACTTAAGCCAAAAAGTCTTAAGATCTGTAGAACAAAAGTCATCTCTTTAAACTGACCTGAATAAAGTACATTCTCTTCACTCAACTCGATTGAAGAGTATTTATAAATTTTCTGATAATCTTTTGAGTGAATCTCAACACCATCATCATTTGTTTTGGAAATAACAACTGTTGCCTTAAGGCTCGTTGCCACATTAAGTGTAACAACATTTTTTAAAATAAGATTGATAGGTTCAATGTCTAATGTTCCACCTACTAAATCAACTCTTACACTACCCTGATTAATGACCTGCATTTAACATTCCTATGTATGGTAATTCTCGGTAGCGGCCAGCGTAATCTAGGCCATATCCGATTACAAATTTATCCTCGATTTCAAATCCTAGATAGTCGATCTTAACTGCATGCTTAAGCTTAACTGGTTTAAAAAGAAGAGACGCTAGCTTAATTTGCTTTGGCTTTCGAAGTTCCAACATATCCAGTAAAGTATGTATCGTTAACCCCGTGTCGACGATATCCTCAATCACAAGGACATTTTTTCCTTCGATGTTAGCAGTGAGATCCATCTCTAGTCTTACGTTTCCTGAGCTTTGAGTCCCATCACCGTAAGAAGAAAGTGAAATGAACTCAAGCCTCACAGGTAAGTTTATTTTCTTCATGAGATCTGTACAAAACATGAAAGCACCCTTGAGGACGCAGACCACGGTCAACTCCTCTCCCTCAAAGTCTTGAGTGATGGCAGTTCCGAGTGCTTCAATTCGACTTGCAATATCTTGTTCAGTAATAAAAGGTTCAGGAGTATAAAGTTCCATTTTTTTCCTAGCAGTATGAGTTATTTAAAATTTCGCCTAAGCCACCAGCTCCAGGCACAATATATTGGTGATGATTCAAGCCCTTTTCCTCATTCCAGTACTCTCCTGGAATGGAACTTAAAACTTTTTCTGATGATAATCCTCGATCCAGTCGAAGAGCAAAAATATGGAGATCAGGACAATCTTTCGTCACTCGCGAGAGATACTCAGGGGTCACGATTAAGTGTAAAGCGACCATCATTTGGGGACGTCCTGACACCTGATTCAAGTAATGATCATAAGCTCGCACGATCGTTGAGCCAGTAGCTCCCATTGGATCAGGAAAAAGAACGATGGCTTTATCTACAGAACCACCGATTTTTGAGCCAGAAACATTGACTCCAATAACTTCACCTTTGTCGTTTGTTTCTCTCGCGACATAGAAGTGATCTTGTCTAACTTTTTCTGGGTTCATGAGGTAATTGAGTTTGTTATAACAAAGATGTGAAGGAAATGTTCCGGCCCTCGCAAGATCGACCGTCACACAGGGAACCTCTGCATCGATGATTTGACCATGATAATAAGCCTCTGTGTGAGAAGCTTTCATCCGTGTTTCAACAGAAGATATTTTTTTTGGAAACAAAGTATCGATTGTTTGGTCAATGAGGTACGAATAAAGCATCCCGACGAGTTCATTTATCTGAGGTTGATGAGTTTGTGGTGACCCAAGCTTAGCCAGTAAAGAGAGCATCAAGGGAGAAGAGACAAGATGGACCTTAGGCCCATAGCGATGTTCCATGCAGTTCGGTTGAAATTTAAGACTCTGGTATTGTTGATCTTGTGCCATAAAAAAAGACTAGCACATGATCAAAAGATTTGTCTCTAATTTGCTAGAGAAGAGGTGAAAGGTTTAATTTCTATGTCCAACGGTAAAAGCCCCTGCTCTTCTACATCATCATTTTGGTAATGAGCTTTACAACGAGCATCGTAGGCTTCTTTTTCTCCAATCAAAACAGTTGAAGAATCGTTGATCAAACGTTGAGATCTAGTTGCGGGTGCTCCACAAACAGTGCAAATAGCGTGTATTTTGTGAACCTCATCTGCAAGCGCTAAAAGAGTTCCCATCGGCCCAAAAGGTTGGGCTTTGTAATCAAGATCAAGACCAGCACAAATGATTCGATATCCTCTCGCCGAGAGCTTCGAAATGACTGTAATGATATTTTCATCGAAAAATTGAACTTCATCAATCGCAACGACACGAGTTGAGTCTTTTAGCTTAACGAGGATATCAACTGATTTTTCAACTGGCTCAGCTTTAATTGCCTGAGAAGAATGAGAGACAACATCTTCTTTATCATACCTAACATCAATCGCTGGTTTAAAAATTTGGACTCTTTGCTTTGCGATTTGTGCTCTTTTCACACGACGTATAAGTTCTTCGGTTTTTCCAGAAAACATTGGCCCACAAATGACCTCTACTGAACCGTAGTAACCTTGATGCATAATCATTCCCCGATAAAAAAGTCAGAACTATATTGTTTCAAAAAGAAAAAACTCTGACAATTTTACTTAAATTCTAAAATACAGAATTCTCATAGGGAGTAAGAAAATAAAAGAACTAACTCTTAAATTAAATAAAATAACCCTAAGGAAACGAGAGAAAAAATCATAACGCCTATCAGTAAAGGTGTTAACAAAATGACACTTGCGAGAGAGCGAGAAACACCAAGGTTAACTCTTAACCCGACGTAAAGAAGAAAGACATAGGTATAAAGCTGGATAAAATCACCAATGAAAGGAAGAAAGATGAAGGCATTTGAGGTGAGAGCATGAGTCGTGATCTCATGTGAGATTTTAGCATTATCTTGAGTTGGGTCGATATAATCGGCAAATTTCTTAATGACCCATGTCCAAAACTCTGTCGCAATCATTAATCCAACAGGAAAAAAAATAATATCAAGTGATGAGGATAAAATTAAAAAAGAGTATGCAGAAATGCTCGTCTCTTGAAGGATCTCTCCAATAATAGGTAGTTCCTCAAGGTGAATCTCCAAGAGAGATTGAATCAAAAGATTAAGAATAAGGATCTTCCCTAAGCCACGCAAGATAGAAAAAAACCATGAAATCGAAAGGGCCATCGGAAAAGACAGAGGCTCAAGTTTCTCTGAGTAATCATTGAGAAAAGGAACATCAAACCTCAGAGAAGAATGAAACTTATAAGGGTGAGAGAGACAAAGGAAATAAGTCTCAAATTGTTTTTTTAAATCTTCAAACATGAAATTATCTTATCACATCATCGAGATAAAATGAAAGTGCTGCTCCAGGATGGGGATAGTGAAATTTTAACTTTCTCTGCTTGTCACAGACGATTGTTTCCGATGGCTTGGTCCAAATCGTAAATGATTGGTCCTGAAAACTAAAAATGGTAAAATTTTGAGTTTCAAGATACTGCTCATCCGACCTTAAGAGCCTTGAGACTCTCTCCGCCTCTTCAAAAGGCTTAAGATTCAAGACAAGTCTTGTCAACAAATCGATCTTGGTTGAATCTAGCTTACCGAACTCAGGTTCAAACAGAAAAGGCTCTCGGTTGAAGATCTTAATTGAAAAACGTTTCGTTTTATTTTTCAATTCAATCTTGTCCTGATGGAAAGACGTAAGGTGTGGCATATTTTTTTTATTCCAGAGATCTTGCTCAGAAATAAAAAAAAGCTTTAATGTTCCTCCAATCACTTTCCAGACTCTGTTAGATTCAAGATGCTGAAGATAAACATCTGCAGACTTTCCCTCTTTCATTCTTAGAATTAAAAATGTTCGTTGCTCTCCCATGAGAGTTAACGTGGCCTGAGCGATTTTTTCGGTTTCCTTGAAACTGAAATCCTTTATAAACTCTTTCACTTGAATTTGTGTCAAGAGAGAGAGAATTTTCTTGTCCAGATCCTCATGAAGCTCTAAGCCATCATAGGGTGCAGGAATAAGTTTTTTCGTTTTTAGATTTAAAGAGAAAGGTTTTCTTTCTTGTTGATTAAGCGATAATGACTGTATCTCCCAATTTTTAAAAAATCGAAAAAGCTGATTTTCTCTTAGGCCTACAACATCTAAATCAACGAGTGACTTTAATCTAAGTTTTAACTTTTGCTGTAAACTCTCACCCTCTTGAAGGATCTCATCCCTCTCGCCTGCGAAGCGTGCAAGAATAATATCTCCACGGAATTTGACATAAAAAGATTCTCTCTCAATCGTGAGATCTCCGATTTCTAGTAATTGATCATCGACTCTCAACGTGAGCGAATCAGAAAAATCAATATCAGAAATGATTTTTTTTTCGTTCACTCTCTCTAAACTCATAAGGAGTTGGATGACTTGATTTAATTTATTTTGAGACATGAGTTCATCGCCCGAGATCCACTGGCCATCAACGTTTTTATTAAACTTAATGTTATTAAAAACTAAAGACTCTGGAGTTTTTTTTAGAATAGAAATTTGAGCCTGCGATTCTTTTTTTAATTTTTCTGGTCTTATTTCCTGAAAATAGTAAGTAAAAGCGAGAAGTCCAATTAAAAGGAAAAAGAGCTGAACGTTTTGTTTCATTCATATTTCCTTTTCCGGTAGATAAAAATCGCAACACACATAAAAACAAGGGGAACAAATAAGATGGAGATGATGAAAATAACTTGAAGATGCTGTGAACTAAGAATCACCGGTTGCTCATCTCTTACGGGGCGATTAAATGAGATGATATTGTCGTCATTAGTTAACCAGTTGATGATGTTTGAGAATAAGATGCCATTACCAGACTGAGACTGGAAAGAATTTGCCAGAAAATATTTAGTTCCAACCACTGCCAAACGCTGTGACTCAGCTTGATTGAGTTCTCGTTCTCTGAGCGCAAGGACACTAATAGGTCCCATGATGTCGCTCTTCTCATCAAATTTCGCTTTTCCTTGTGCAAGATCACTAAGATTACTCTCAGCCCAGCTTCCAGGAAAATCAGATGTCATTGCAATAGGTTGAATTAAAGTCTCTCCCATCGGGCGGATCGCCAGGGTGAGAGGAAAGATAGTTCGGTGTTGAAATCCTACGACGACAGGGTGTTGTTCATACTTCGTAACAATCGGTTGAGTAGCTTGAGATCCCTCAATCGTTGAGAGACGATCAATCACAAAAAAGTTATCTACTTTAAATCCGTACTGATTAAGAAGTCGTATCAAGTTTTTATCAAGTGGTTTTTTTAGATCTGGGGAAAGGGCAGCAAACAATGACTTCCCTTCCTTAAGGATTTTTTCTAGGAGTTCAATCTCTTGTTGAAGAAGATCTGTTTGTGGACCTGCCATCACGATTGCCGAAATATCTGTAGGTAATTTGGGATTTTCAAGAAGGTTAAGATCTTTAAGAAGATAATTCTCGTTTCTAAGTTTTTGACAAAGATAACTCATCCCCTCACCACTTGGATCTGAGCATTTGAGCTCTCCATGTCCTTGAAGAAAATAAATCGTCTTCACTTCTTCCTTGAGAATCTTCAGTAAAGAATTTGTGAGAGAAAGTTCATCAACCAGCAGAGAGGTTTCGGACTTTTCTTTATAACTGATGCGGACAGTTCCATTTTGTTTAATATCGTAACGCTTAACAAGATCTAGCCGAACCTCAGTATCGTAAGCCTGGATTTGAATAAGTTTATTTTCAACTCGGTAAAGTTGAATTAATCGAAGCATAGGATCCCACTCTTCACGCCTTGCGAATAGCTCGATCGTAAGAGGAGACTTCACCATCTCGAGAACTTTCTTAGACTGTTCAGCCAGAGAGTTCGTTCGATCTTTTGTCACATCCATTTCAAGAGGATTTTTATAAGATAAGTGATTGAGAAGTGCCAAGATCGAGAAAACGAGAAAAACGTTAATACCTAAACTCATGAGGTACCGAAAAGAGCTAGATTTTATCTTCACTCTTATCTCTTGAAAGTGGATCACAACACCAATGACAACCAGAGAAAGATTAAACAGCGAAAAAGCATAATTAAATGTTTGATTCTCCGGTGAAACTACCCATATCAGCGTATTCGCGAGAACGAGAACCGGGACAAAAAGACCATAAATAATTTTGTTCCAAAAATTCATATAAATTTCCTCATGCCTAGCTTCTTTAAACTCAAGAATGAGAATATAAAAATCACTGATACATAGTACACAAGATCCTGAGAGTTAATGGTTCCTCGAAGGAGCCTCTCAAAATGGACTGTAATACCTAGGTAAGCCATAAGTTCTGAGAGATAGTAGTTTGAACTTAAGTGCGCCCCCCATGAGATCATCCAAAGCAGCATGATCGACAAAATAGTGAGAATGGCCGAGACGACTTGATTTTCTGTCAAACTAGAAAAGAAAACTCCTATGGAAATATAGGCTAAGGAGTTTAAGAGAATTGCAAAATAACATTGTACCAGAAGAGAGAGATCATTGATCCCGACACCCCAAATAACCATAGGGTAGATAAGAGTCATGGCCATGAAAGATAAAATAACGATCAAGGCAGCGAGCTGTTTGGCGAGAAGCAGCTCCCATTCTTTAACTGGAGACAACCAGTATAAATTAATCGTCTGGTTCTTATACTCCTCGGAAAAGCTTCGCATTGTGATGAGTGGAATAAAGAGGAGAAGAAGAAAGTTCATGTTGGCAAACAACCGAAGAACGACCTCATCAACAAAGGAGATTCCTTTTAGCATCTCAGGATTCACGACTTGAATTCCATCACTGTAAGTAACAAGGAGATTGAAAAACATGACTCCACTGATGAGCGAATAAAGAGAAACAAGAATATAAGCCAGTGGAGTTGAAAAAATAGAGTGGAGTTCTTTTTTTAATAGATGATAAATCATTTCTTACTCTCCGTTAACTGTAAGAAAAGATCCTCGAGATCAGACTTCTCAGTCCAGAGTTCAAGAATCTGGATTTTCTTTTCAGCACAGTATTCAAAAACTTCTCTTCGATGATCATTTTCGTCAGTAAAATCAATTGTCCACAGGACTTCACCTTGAGTGTTCGTTTGATTTTTTTTTGCATTGGGAATCTGAACTTCAGAATTCTTCGTCAGGAAATGAATCTTTTGGCCACGCTTGAACTGCTTACCAAGAATCTCAATCGGCCCAGAACCTTTTATCTGGCCCTGATGGATAATAGTAACCTCGTCACAAAGGAGCTCTACCTCAGATAGTATGTGAGAGGAGAAAAGTATTGTTTTTGTTTTCGATAAATGCCTTAAGATCTCTCGAAATTCAACAACTGATTGCGGATCAAGACCATTGGTGGGTTCATCGAGAATAATTAGTTTCGGATCAAAGACCATCGCCTGTGCCAAACCTATTCTTTGCCTAAAACCGCGCGAGAGATGTCCAATCGGACGTTCATACACCTCTTTAAGTCCATAAAGTTCAATCATCTGCTCTTCTCTCGAAGAATCTAACTTTTGATGATGGAGTTTCATCATAAATTGCAAAGATTCTCGTGGAGTCATGTCGAGATAGAGTGGAAGATGTTCCGGAAGTAATCCGATTAAACTTTTATAGTTTGATTGAGTTGGGTCTAGCTTTTTACCAAAAATCTCCACAGAGCCAGAGGTCGGGAGCATAAGCCCTGTGAGCATTTTAATCGTGGTTGATTTCCCGGCACCATTTGGGCCAAGGAATCCATGAATAGAACCAAGCTTAACTTGAAAACTTAAGTCACTAACAATCTTTCTTTGTCCGAATGTCTTACTTAAAGACTCAACCTTTAGCGGAATTTCCATTAAGACCAACCTTTTACCCTAAGAAGATACCCCATTTCATCCGAAAAGCCCTAAAACATATGAATATAATAGATAAATTTAAATCAAGAATTCAAGCCTCAGAGAGAATTATCATTACGACCCATATTCTGCCAGATGCTGACGGAATTGGATCGCAAATTGCTTTGTGTCTCGCTCTAAGAAAACTTGGTAAAACATGTTATTGTGTGAACGAAGAAGATCTTCTTGAAAGATATCACTACCTCGACAAAGAAGAGGTTGTGCTTGGATTTGATCATTTCAAGAAAAAGTTCCCGGACTTTACACCTGACATGTTGATCGTCGTTGATACAAATGATCTCAAGAGAACTGGAAAGAAAATTTCTGATTTTTTCCAAACAACCACTCACCTTTTTATCGACCATCATCCTTGTCAAAAAGACATTGAACGTGAGCATTGTATTGATACCCATGCTGCTGCAACTGGACAGCTCGTTGGAGAGATGATTCTGCAGCTAGGAATTCATTTAACAAAAGAAATGGCCTTGCCACTTTACACAGCGATTCTCATCGACACGAGTTCTTTTCGATATCCTAACGTGACTGCAAAAACTCATGAGCTTGTTTCCGAACTTATGAGTACTGGCATCCGTCCTTCACAAGCCTATAATGGAATTTATGGGACAAAAAAGGTACATCATATGCACCTCTTAGGACGAATCTTAATGACAGCGAGTACGAATAAAAATGAGAACGTCGCCTGGATCACCTTAAGAAAAGATGACATTAGAGATTTCAGTTCAGACGTTGAAGATACTCATGCCTTTATTAACAACCTCTTAATCCTCAACAATATAAAAGTTGCCTGTATGTTCCGAGAAGAGGAAGACTATGTGAAAATGAGTCTTCGATCGTCAGGACATGTCGATGTCGGATCGATCGCTAGAAATCTCGGTGGAGGTGGCCATTCCCACTCT
>Ga0255183_1000229_pt1 | contig 24844 bp, 21 predicted proteins | sample Atl_UVDOM_RepB_8_FD_183638 | JGI IMG/M metagenome (GOLD analysis project Ga0255183, IMG submission 183638) | Freshwater microbial communities from Altamaha River, Georgia, United States - Atl_UVDOM_RepB_8d | ecosystem: Environmental > Aquatic > Freshwater > River | place: USA: Georgia...
TCGCTCTCTCTCCTCCAGATAGGACCTTGATTTTTTTCTGAGATAAATCACCTGAGAACATCATCGTTGCAGCTACGGAGCGAGCCTGGTAGGGCGTAACAGATTCTTCCGATGAAACAAGCTCTTCTTCTATCGTTTGCTCCAAACCTAATCGGTTCACATTCGTCTGACCAAAATGTCCAAGCTTCAGATTAATATTATGATGAACCTCTCCATCTTTAGGCGTAAGTTCTTTAGCGAGCAGATTAAGGAGGGTTGACTTCCCTTTTCCATTCTTACCAATAATGGCGATTTTATCCTCTCGACCGATAGAAATCGTGAGATCCGAAATAAGATTCTCTTCACCGTAACCAAAAGTTAATTTTTTTGCTTCTAAGAGGACCTTTCCTGGACATTCTACGTGCTGAAACTCGAAGTCTAAAACCTGGATCGCTTTAAGGGCCTCATGATAAGGCATTTTCTCTAACTGCTTTAATCTTGATTGAGCCTGAGCTGCTTTTGAGGCTTTAGCCCTAAATCTTTCCACAAATCCTTCGAGATCTTTTCTCTTTTTTTCTTCATTTTGTCTGGTGCGCTCATAAACTTCTTCTTCAAGCGCAACTTGATGGTAATACTTATGAGTACTCCCTTGAACCTTTAAAATTTTCTCTCGCCATATGCCCACAGTGTGTGTGCAAACTTCATTCATAAAACCACGGTCGTGAGTAATTAAGATCAGCTCACCCTTAAATTCTCTTAAGAATTTCTGCAGCCACCGAAGAGAGATGATATCAAGATAGTTGGTTGGTTCATCTAAAAGAAGGCAATCGGGTTCCGTAAGAAGAACTTTGGCAAGGTTGAGCCTAATTTGAAATCCACCAGAGAAACTCATCGGGGACTTGGAAAAATCTTCAAGAGCGAAGCCAAGTCCCATCAGCATTTTTTCAGCCTTATAGGAATTGAACTCCTGGTCTTCCTTTTTAAATACACTAAGTGCTTCCTCTAGGATCGTAGGAAATTTAAAATCCAAATGCTGTTTTAAGCTTTGAATGGTGTAGTTTTTTGGAAATGAGATCTGCCCCTCGTCTATGGCTTCTTCACCAAGGATCATCTTAAAGAGAGTTGTTTTCCCTGAACCGTTTCTTCCCACGAGTCCAATCCGCTCTCCCTTTCCAATTTGAAAGGTGGCATTTTTGAAGAGGACTTGATCTGAAAAACTTTTGCTTAACTGATTAATCTGGATCACTGACTACTATCCTCTTGAGGAACAGGAGCTGGCAAAATACTTGGCGCAGACGGAGCCACTGTTGAATCTTCGGAAACTGGAGCTGCAGTTGGCTCGTATTTTTTCAATTCTAGGCTTAAAACAATCTCACAGATTTTTCCATACTCTGCCACATTCTTATCTGGAGGATTTTTCTGAAGAAGACTCGCTAATTGCTCTGACCTCTCCATCAGTAAATTTACTTTTTCCTCAACATCTAAGTTGTCACCAATAAGCCCCATAACCTGACAATTTGAATCGAGCTGGAAAGGATAAAGAGAGAAAAAACTCTTTAGATCTAAATCCGCATAGAGACTAAAAAATTTTTTAACAACTAAGTGATTGTCACCTTTTAAGATTTTCATCAAATCAATCAAGAGCGCAAGAAACTGAGGATTCTTCTGGGGCAATAAATCCCGGTTCACATAAAGAGAAGCTTCAAGATCTTTATCCAATTTTTCACCAAGAAGATCCCGAGAGGTTTTAAGTGTCGCAATAATATTAGATCGTACAACTTCTGTTGGATTTGAGTGGAACTCTTGAAGCAAACCGATTGTTTTCATCTTGTTTGTTAACTTAAGAGCCTTATCATCAGTCACAGAGATCAAATTTTCAGATGGCGAAAGGTTGATCGTTTCTTCTTTTGTTGTCGATGAGCTTACTTTTTCTTTAGCCCGGTCAAAAAGACCAAGGATGAAATCAATCCTAAGGATAAAAATAACAGCTGCGATAATAGCGACATATTTCATAGTAAAAGAATAAACCAAAAGTTATAATGCTGTCATGCTTTCTGAACAAAATATATTGACTCAACTGTCAGCCTTAGACTGGATCGTTTTTAGTAGTGTCTTAGTTCTAACACTTGTGAGCGTCATTTGGGTCAAGTTTAAAAATATCTCTGAAAATTCTATGGATAATCCTGTTGAGATGCTCCTTATGGGGAGACGTCTTACTTTACCCCTCTTTATCATCACTTTAGTTGCGAGTTGGTATGGAGGAATTTTTGGAGTGACATCTCTGACTTATGATCGGGGACTGTATAATCTGTTAACTCAGGGAATTTTTTGGTACTTGATTTATCTTGTTTTTGCTTTTTTTCTTATTTATAAAATTCGCTCTTATGAAGCTTTAAGTTTAAGTGATATCGCAAAAAAAACGGTTGGTGTAAAAGCAGCTAAGCTAGTTGGAGTTTTAAATTTTTTCAATCTACTCCCGATTGCCTATGCTATTAGTCTAGGGCTTTTCTTAAAACTTATTTTTACCATACCTCTCGCCTGGGGAATTTTTATTGGTTTGTTCTTTATGGGTTTTTACTCTCTATGGGGAGGATTAAAAGCCGTCATTTACACTGATGTGGTCCAATTTTTCTTTATGATCGCAAGTGTCTTGGTCGTTCTTCTTTTTTCAATTTTAAAATACGGATCTCCTCTCGATGTTCTATCAAAGCTTCCTCCTTCTCATTTGGATTGGACAGGAGGCGAAAGTTTTCCCCAAGTCTTTATTTGGTTTTTTATCGCCGCCTCAACACTAGTGGACCCTTACTTCTACCAACGATGTCTAGCAGCTAAAGATGATAAAACGGCTAGAAATGGTGTCATCATCTCTACTTTTATTTGGATCATCTTTGATCTCATGACAACTCTAGGAACTCTCTATGCTCGAGTTCATTTTCCCACTCAAGATAGCTCGAGAGTTTATTTAGATTACGGTCTCTTTCTTTTACCTTCTGGTTTACGCGGTCTTCTTTTAGGTGGGATCCTGGCCATTATTATTTCAACATTAGATGCTTATTTATTTAATGCTGCAAGTTGCCTAAGCTATGATTTAATTCAGGATAAATTTAATCAACGGAAACACCAACTATGTCTGATATTTGTTTGCGTTCTTACTTTTATCTTAAGTTGTTTTTTTGACTCTAAAATTGTCGAAGTTTGGAAACTCGTTGGTAGCTTATCAGCTGCTTGTCTTCTTTTTCCTATTCTTATAGCCCAATTGTTGCCTCAGAAAATTCCTGAAAATTGGTTTATCCTTTCAGTCTCATTGGCTGGACTTGGCATTGTGTCATGGAGGTTTGTTAAAAATCTTACACCATATTCAATGTTTGACGAATTTTACCTTGGTCTAATCATCAGTTTTCTGACTCTTTTTATGTCCTTTTTAGTAAAAAAATTCAAGGCTTAAGGTGTTTTTCTCACACGTTTAATGCTATCTTTTTGAAACATTTTTGACTAACAAAGGATTCAATCGTGACACCTCCAAAGAATGAAACAACGTCCGCGGAAGAAAAATATCAACAAGCTCTTGATTACCATGCCCAGGGAAGACCAGGAAAAATTGAAATCGTTTCTACTAAACCATGTTTAACAGCGAGAGATCTTGCTCTTGCTTACTCTCCTGGAGTTGCTTCTCCTTGCTTAGAAATTGCAAAGAATCCTGACGACGTATTTAAATACACAACGAAAGGAAATCTTGTCGCGGTTTTATCTAATGGTACGGCCGTGCTTGGTCTTGGAAATATTGGTCCTCTCGCTGGTAAGCCAGTGATGGAGGGAAAAGGCGTTCTCTTTAAGCGTTTCGCTGATATCGATGTTTTTGATATTGAAATTAACGGTGAAACTGTTGATGAAGTCGTAAGAACAGTGAAGGCTCTTGAGCCGACCTTTGGTGGAATTAATCTTGAAGATATCAAAGCTCCAGAGTGCTTTGAGATTGAAAAACAACTTCAAGAGATTATGGATATTCCTGTTTTTCATGATGATCAACATGGAACGGCTATCATTGGCGGAGCAGCGTTTTTAAACGCGATTGAAATCACGAAAAGAGATATCACAAAAACAAGAGTTGTTGTTTCGGGAGCGGGAGCTGCTGCGATTGCGACAGCCTTATTCTTTTTAGAGTTAGGAGTGAAGAAAGAAAATGTCATCATGGTTGACTCGAAAGGAGTTATCTTTAAAGGTCGAACAGATGGAATGAATAAATACAAAGATTTTTTTGCTAATGAGACGAAAGCGAGAACTCTTGCTGATGCAATGAAAGACGCTGATTGTTTTATTGGTTGCTCGGCCAAAGGCCTGGTTTCAAAAGATATGGTCAAATCAATGGCAAAAGAACCTATCATTTTTGCTATGGCTAATCCTGATCCTGAAATCACTCCTGAAGAAGTCGCCCAAGTTCGCCAAGACGCTATTATGGCCACTGGTCGATCAGATTATCCAAACCAAGTGAATAATGTCCTCGGTTTTCCATTCATCTTTAGAGGGGCACTTGATGTTCGTGCGAAGAAGATTAATGAACAAATGAAAAAAGCCGCAGCTTACGCTCTCGCAGGACTTGCGAAAGAGGAAGTTCCTGACGATGTGAAAAGAGCTTACGGTAACGAAAATTTCACCTTTGGTAAGAACTATCTTATCCCTAAACCATTCGATAAACGAGTTCTCACACGAGTTTCTCCAGCGGTAGCGAAAGCAGCGATGGATTCAGGGGTCGCGAGAATTAAAATTGATGATCTACAAGCTTATGCCAAATCTCTTCAAGAGAGACTTGGTCAAACGGGATCCATCATGAGAACGATCCGATCAAGACTCCCGAGTCTTGAGAAACCGAGAATCGTTTTCACTGAAGGTGCCAACGCAAGAATTCTTAAAGCGGTCTCAATCCTTCAAGAAGAAGGTCTTATTCGACCTATTCTTCTTGGAAACAAAAAAGCTATCCATTCAAAAATGGATGAGTTGAATATTTCCAACCTCAAAGAAGTTGATGTTGTTTCTCCAGAAGATTCTGAGCAATATGATTCTTACGTTAAAGAGTTTTTCAATCTCAGATCTCGAAAAGGTGTTTCTTATAGTTTTGCGAAAGATACCATGAAGCGTGGAAACTACTATGGCTCAATGATGGTTAAAATGGGCCAGGCTGATGGGATGATCACTGGAGCAACTCAAAACTACCCTGAATGTATCCGCCCGATTATGAAAGTGATTGGCACAAATAACCCGAATAGACCTAAAGTCGCTGGGATTATGATGCTTGTGTTTAAGCAAAAAGTTGTTTTCCTAGCTGACTGTACTGTTCAGCTCAATCCGAATGCGAATGATATTGCTGATATTGCTCTGTCAGCTGCTCAGCTTTACAGAAAAGTGATGAAACAAGAGCCAAGAGTAGCTTTCTTATCATACTCTAACTTTGGCTCAAATAGAGATCCTCAAGCAGCGAAGATGGCCGAAGCAGTAAAAATTGCGAAATCAAAAGACTCTCAGTTGATTGCAGACGGAGAAATGCAAGCTGATGTAGCAACGAACACTGATATCATGAAAAACTTATTTGAATTTTGTAGCCTAGATAAAGCTGCAGATGTTCTTATTTTCCCTGATCTTGGATCAGCGAATATTAGCTATAAACTCCTTGCTCAGCTCGGTGGAGCAACTCCTATTGGGCCGATCCTTCTCCCTCTTAAATACGCGATTAATATTGTTCAAAGAACATCAACAGTAGATGAGATCGTGAACATGAGCCATTTAACGGCCCTCATTTCTCAAGAGATCGCAACGAACAAACTTAACAAACACTAAAAGGAAGTTTTATGTCTTTTCAAAAAACAATTATCAATACAGACAAGGCTCCAGCAGCCGTTGGAACTTACTCTCAGGGTGTTTTTCATAATGGTGTATATTACTTCTCGGGACAAATTGGACTAGATCCAAAGACTGGCATCCTTGCTCATGATTTTGACGGTCAACTTCAAACAATTTTAAGTAACATTGACGGCCTTCTAGAAAGTCAAGGACTCGATAGAAGTCACATCATTAAAACGACGATCTTCATGACTGATCTAGGTGAGTTTGCCAAAGTCAATGAAGCCTACGTAAAATATTTTTCAGCTCCCTTTCCTGCGCGCTCAACCGTACAGGTTTCAGGTCTACCAAAAGGCGCTGTGATTGAAATTGAAGTAATAGCTGCAAAGTAAAAAATTATGTTTGGCCCAAAGTACGTTTTTGAAACTAAATCGACTCGCATGAAAAGGCTCCTCGTGAGCTTTGTAGTGATTTCATTTTCATTAATTACCCTCGCTACAACATTCATTATCTATATCCCTATCTATGCCAAGCTTCAAAAAGGAAGGGCATCTGGTGCTCTTTTCCAAAAATCTCCAGATGCAATTGCTGTTTTCACTGGTGATAAGGGTCGGATCGCTTATGCAATGGAACTTCATAAGAAAAATCCTTCCTCCAAGTTTTTTATCTCTGGTGTCCATGCTGCTAACTCTTTTCAAACGATCGTAGATAAACAAGTTAAAACACTCGATAGTGAGGCCGTATCGAACGCAGGCATCCAGGCTGATCTTGATTATAAATCAAGAAACACTTTTGAGAATGTAAGAGAGACAGTACAGTTTCTCAAAGAGAATCCGGGCTTAACAAGAATCCTGATTATTTCCTCCGACTATCACATCATGCGGATTAAATTAATCATCTCGCACTACATGTCTGGATCTGGCACTCAGTTTTACTTCGATTCTATCCCCACCGACTATTCAGAGTGGAATGAGTTTAGAAAACTTCTTAAAGAATCAGTTAAGTTACTTCGTACATTTTTTATCTTAAAGATTAAAAGAGACGATATTATGACTGAGGATGAATCTAATTAAAGATCTGTTGATGGATTTGTCCAGCTTCCTGGGCCAGCAGTCGGGCTGCTTGTGCAAACAAGTTCATAGGGAAACGAGTATGTATTCGGAGTTCCTGACGTTACTTTAATCTCACAAAATTGTGTTTTTGCAGCATCATAACCAGCATAGGTCGCATGTACTGGCTCAGCGTCAGCTTGAGATGTAAGTGTTGCAGAAAACTTTTCAGTTTTTGTTAATTTTCCATTTGAATCAAATGTTTTTACCGTTTTGGACTCAGTGGAATTTAAAAAATAAGCCAGGCTTACCTGATTAACCGAATTTGAAATCGTTGACTCAACAGTATTAGAGCTGATGACCTCAGACAAAGTTCGAGTGAGAGACAGTGTCGATGAGGAGATTGAAATTGATAAACTCTTAGAGCATTTTTTTTCTAAAAGGTCATCGATCATTTCTTGATTCGTAAGTGAGGGAACTCTGATGAATTTGTAAGTTGTATTACCTTGGTCATCAGTATCAGTTTGAATAAAATAGACAACATTAGCTCCAAGCTTCCAAACATTGATCTCTGAAGTTCGAGTGATTGTCGCTTCTTTCTTAAAATCAACTCTCCAATTTTTTCCGCGGTAAAACTTTGAGTTTGTTGTCACATTGTACTGTTCATCTGACTTTGAAACGAAGGTATCGAAAAAACTTTGAGACTGCTCTAAACATAGTTCTTTTGATCTTGTTCTTACATATTCCTGCTCTGCCGGAGTGAGCTGATCATAGGCTGCGATTTGCTCTTGCTTGCAAGAAATCAACATAAGTAAAAGGACGAGAGAAACGATATGAGACATTAAAATTTATAACCCCCACCAAGAGTGTAGCTCATGATGTTTTTATAATCTTCTTTCGTATTATTACTACTCGAACTTACGACTCCTCCATTCGGGAGTTGGACTGTTCTATCATCCCTTGAAGTTGAGAGGAACTGGTTTTGAGTCGCCCGTATAAAAAGGAAAAAGCCTGAGGTCGAAATTAAATTAATACCAATAGATAGCTTAGTCGTTCTAAACGAATCCTTGATATTTCTTTTATAGGACTCTCGAGCAGCTGTTGGTGATAGTCCCGTATCATATTGATAGTTCACACGTCTTACGAGTCTTGAAGCGCCCAATCCAGCTTCAACGAAGGGTTCGAGAGTTAAATAAGACATTGTTCCAAGGAAGGGATTTTTAGTTTTGAAATCAAAAAGCATACTCAAGCTTTGAGAAATCTCTGCTCCATAATGACTGGCCGTTTTTTTAAAGTAAGCAAATTTAACACTCTCGTCATTTGGCCCACCATTGAGGACTTGAGAAAAAAGAGTCCCATTAAAAAATCCTTCAAGCTTAGTCGAAGTCATGAGTCCACCACCGAGATAGACCTCTCCTCCAAAACCAATTCGTCCGCCGTAAAGCTCCTGCTCTCTAGGCTTGATTACTTTCTTTTCACCATTAAACTCAAAGGGATCTTTAAACTTGATGGTATCAAAAACGTAGATGGAGTAGAGATGACTTGAACGTGGATTATAAACTTTCTGATCTGGCTCTGAAGCGACGAGAAGATTTTCTTCTGCACTAAAAAGTGTAAGTGAGTTCAATAAGACGATGAGGAAGATGAATAATTTTTTCATTCCTAGATCATCTCTTAACTTAAAATACCTGTCAAAATGGTTTAGACTCGGTTGACACTAATCACTTCTTCCATTTGTTCAATGAGACTAATCGTCTTAAGTAATTCAGAGTAGTCCTTCACTTCAATTTCAAAAATAATCGAACCTTTTTGGTCAGGCATCGAACGAGCAATCGCTGCTCTGATATTAATGTTCGCAGTATTAATAGTTTTTGAAATTTTAGATAGAATACCTGGCTTATCATGAGTCGTGACTTTAATGTTCACCGGGTGACTGAAGTTATAGTTTTTGTTCCACTCAACATAAATCTGTCGAGATTTTTCGATGTCAGAAATCCTATTACAACCAATCGTATGAATTGTTATTCCTCTACCTCTGGTTATGACTCCTGTGATGGGATCCCCTGGGATCGGGTTACAACATCGACCCATTTTAACAACGATATCATCCATACCATCAACAATGACGGCATTATCTTGGCTCGAGCTCTTTCTAGCTGTTCTTGTCGCTTTTTTATAATAAGTTTCAAGCTCTTTTTCTTCTTCTTTGAAAACGAGTTCGTCGTTCTCTGAAAATTCGATTGAAGGAAGCATCACAAGCACTTCCTTGATCGGAAGATGCCCTGAACCAATATTCACGAATAATTCTTCTAAAGTCTTATAGTGAAACTTATCAAGAATTCCTTTAAATTCGTTTTTCTTATCCAGTGACTTGATCGTCGCCTCAAATTTCTTTAGTGCTTTTTCTAAGTTTTCCTCACCCAACTGCCTGTGCTCTTCTCTTTCAACCTTCATTAAATACTGACGTATTTTTGTGATCGCCCGTGACGTCTTACAAATCTTGAGCCAGTCTTTTGATGGTGTTTGAGTTTTGGACGTAAGAATTTCTACCGTATCTCCAGACTTCAGTCGGTATTTAAGAGGAACCATTTTTCCATTTACTTTAGCACCGACGGTACGATTACCAACTTCAGTATGGACGGCATAGGCAAAATCCAAGGGAGTTGCTCCGTATCTAAGTTCTTTCACATCTCCTGTGGGTGTGAAAATAAACACACCTCCAACATCAAGATCATTTTTAACCACGTCCATAAACTCTGATGAGTTCTGAACATTTTGATTAAACTCCATAAGCTCATCAATCCACTTGAGTTTTTCAGATTGAGCAAACTTAGTTCTCTCTTTATATTTCCAGTGCGCCGCAACTCCGCGCTCGGCAACTTCATGCATTTCAAATGTTCTTATTTGTATTTCAATTCTTTCAGCTTTGGGACCGATAACGGTTGTGTGAAGTGACTGATAGTTATTCACTTTAGGAATTGCAATGTAGTCTTTAAATCGACCAGGCACTGGAGTAAAAGCAGAGTGAATAATACCTAAGACTTTGTAGCACTCAGTGATGTTTCCAACGAGAATCCTAAAGGCAAGGAGATCCTGGATTTGTTCAAAATCAACTCCTCGTTGCTGCATCTTTTTATAGATTGAAAAAAAGTGCTTGGGTCTACCCGTCACTTCACCTTGAACTGAATACTCTAAGAGTTTTTCCTCTACAAGGGCCAAGGTTTCAGAAATATAAGACTCTCTTTCCCTTTTTTTCATCGCAATTTTTTCAGCTAAACGATAATAAATTTCAGGATGAAGATATCTTAAGCACAGATCTTCGAGATCGGCTTTCACTGAGTTAATACCTAGTCGAGAAGCCAGAGGGACGTAGATGTCGAGAGTCTCTTGCGCCTTCGCCATCTGTTTTTCTTTGGTCATGTATTGAAGAGTTCGCATGTTGTGCATGCGATCGGCGAGCTTAACGATGATGACTCGTAAGTCCTGCGCCATTGCGACGACCATTTTTCTAAAGTTCTCAGCTTGAGACTCTTCTTTCGTTTTGAATTTTATTTTAGAAATTTTTGTACAGCCCACAACGATTTGAGCAACACTCTGGCCAAACAACTTTGAAATTTCCTCTGGTGAAACATCACAGTCCTCGACCACGTCATGGAGAAGACCGGCCATAATCGAATCGAGATCCATTTTTAATTTAATCAGCGTTGCGGAAACATTCAGTGGGTGGATGATGTAGGGCTCGCCTGATGATCTTTTTACACCAGAGTGCATGGATTCCGCGAATTCATAACACTTTCTCAAAAGAGATAAATCAGCGTCAGGCAAGACGACCTCTGCTCGCTTTATGAGCTCGTCGATGGTCAAATTGGGTTCGTGACTAAAATCTATTCTTTCTGAAAACATTATCTCAGTATCCTTTCTACGATCTCTTTTAATTTATTGTATGCTCTATCAAAATCATCGTTCATGACGAGAAAATCATAATCATTTTTTCTCGAGAGTTCTTTTTTAGCATTATGAACTCGCTCAAGGATAACGTTCTCAGGATCAGTCCCCCGAACTCTTAACCGCTTCTCGAGTTCATCTACCGATGGCGGTTCAATAAAGATAACTTGTGCTCCGGCACCGTAAATCCTCTTCATCGCATCAGCACCTTGGACATCCAAGTCAAAGAGCATCTTACGTTTTTCTTCTAATCCCTGATCAACGAACTTTTTAGCCGTCCCGTAGTAGTTTGAGTGAACCTTAGCCCATTCAATAAATTGATTTTCTTTTATTTGCTGAAGGAAATCATCTTCATGAATAAAGAAGTAGTCTTTTCCGTGAACTTCTCCCGGACGGATTTTTCTTGTTGTACATGAAACTGACCACTCCAAAGATGGTATATCCTCTTTGAGTTTTTTGAGTAAGGTCGACTTTCCCGTACCTGAAGGGGCGCATATAACGATCATTTTACCTGACATAAAATTTATTCCAAATTCAGCGCTTGTTCTCGTATCTTCTCTAATTGTACTTTCATCTCGACAACATGCGAGGAAATTTCTGGGTGGGCAGATTTTGATCCCAAAGTATTCGTCTCTCGACCAAGTTCCTGGAGTAGAAAATCAATCTGTCTTCCGACTTCTCCAGCAGAGTTCAAGATTTGATCAAACTTAATCAAATGGATTTTTGCTCGATTAATTTCCTCATCTACTTCTAATTTTTCAAGGTAATAGACAATCTCTTGCATCAAACGCGAGTCATCGAGTTTAAAATCCTTGAGTTTTTCATTCAGCTTTGACTCGAGTTTATCTTTTAGGATCTGCGGATATAAATGTTTTAATCGAGAAACCTCATCCAGGCGAACACGGTAATCATGAAGATGCTCTTTAAGCTTCTCCACTAACCTGCTTCCTTCCTGTTCTCTTGATATTTTCAGTCCCTCTATCGCTTTTTTTACTGATTCCAGCACAAGAGGTTTAATTTTTTCGAGTTTCTCTGGATCCTCTTCGAGTGAAAAGTCGGACCTCAAAAAATCTGTTGGGTTGACCTGTAAATTAACATTTTTGAGTTCATTGATTGATCGGATAAACTTTAAAAACTCTTCGATCTTTGTTTGATCGAGATTAAACTCTCTGCCTTTAAGATTTTCTTTTTTAAGCGAGATCGAAACATCGAAACTGCCACGTTTAAATTCCTGGTCAAGCAAAGAACGAAGCTCAAGCTCTAAAGGATTCAGGGAATAGCTCATTCTGAATTTATAATCTTTAAATCGATTGTTTACAGACTTTATCTCTGTGGTCACTTTAAGGAGCTCGTCAGTTTTTTCTGCCTGCCCAAAACCTGTCATGGAATAGATTCTCATTTACTTTGCTTCCTCTGCGTCTATCTTTAAGGTGAGGTTACCCATTTGGCGAAACTTTTCAAATCTTGATTGCATCAACACATCGATATCAATTTTCGATAAGTTTTTTAGCTGCAGAGAAATACTCTCTTTTACTTTTTGAATCGCAAGATCTGGGTATCGATGAGCTCCACCTGAGGGCTCTTTAATGACCGCATCAATAACTTTAAGTTCGAGAGCTTTCTCGGGAGATAGCTGGAGTGAGTTAGCAGCTGTCTCTGCCATCTTCGGATCAGACCAAAGAATCGAGGCGCAAGACTCTGGAGAAATTACGGAATAAACCGAGTACTCCATCATAAAAACCTTATCCGCAATTGCAATTCCGAGAGCTCCACCAGAGCCACCTTCACCAATAACAACAGATATAATCGGAGACTTGAGGTTAAACATCTCTTCTAGGTTTTCAGCAATAGCAAGTGCTTGTCCTCTCTCCTCTGCACCAATTCCTGGGTAAGCACCTGGAGTATCGACAAAAGTCACAATAGGAATCTGAAATTGTGAAGCCAGCTGCATAACTCTTAATGCTTTTCTGTAACCTTCAGGATTCGCCATTCCAAAATTACGCTTTATTTTTTCTTGGGTTTTTCGACCTTTTTCAATCCCAAGCACCGCCACTCTTTGACCATCAATATAACCAAATCCGGCCAGCATGGATGGATCATCGGAAAATCTTCTGTCTCCGTGGACTTCATGAAAATCTGTGATCATTTTTTCAATGTAATCGATCGCATGAGGTCGTTGTGGATGACGTGAAAGTTGTGTTCTTTGCCATGGGGATAATTTGGTATAAATATCTTCAAGCATTTTATCGACTTTTGCTTGAAGAGCATCGATCTCTCGTGAAATATCAATTCCAGGTTGAGAACTTTTAAGCTCTCGGATTTGATTTTCTAATTCTGAAACGGGTTTCTCAAAATCTAAGGTAAAATCCATCGTTTTCCTCTCTTGAAACAAAACTTTGGCTAAATTACCCTGATTCTCTAGAAATTGCATCTTTATTTATGACGAAAAACTGTGCAAGTACCTGAAATTACTCCCAGCCATTAACCACGCCATCCTCAAAATAGATGTATTTGGTCGATCCTTTGTAGGAATAGATCCATCTTTCATTCTCATGAGAGGGGTGGCCGGCGATCTCTCTTTCCAATGGTTCTCCTAGAGAACCCAGGACTTCATCTTTAGGCATACCCTGATAGATTTTTCTTTTCTTTGGTGGTTTGAATGAAAATCGACTCACTTTTTCGTCTGCCCAACCTTTCGAAAAAACATAATCTTTTTTCTTCAAGAGAGTTAATTTTAAGAAATAAACTTTTTCTTTGTCTGATTCGAAACGATCTAAGTATTTTTCATAGAGGCCCATTTCCTGAGAGGATTGATCTGCTTCTAGTTGACCAAGCTCTTCTTGAGTTGCCAAATTTATCTGCGATTTTATTGGGACAAGTTGTGTGCAACCCACAAGAAAAAATATAAGAATCAGCCTCAAAAATAACCCCCTACCAAAAAACTCAAGCTCTAAGGTTTGCCATAGAATGGTCGATAAAGTTTCTATGAAGTTCTTAGAGTTTATCGAAGACATTCTCAACAAAATCCTTCTGATCATATTAAATCAGATGTTGAAACTAATTCCAGCTAGGCTAAAAAATGCCTACACTAAGCTATTAGAATTTGTAGCAAAAACTCATGCATTCATTAAACAGTCTCCCTTTATATTATTAGATCTTGTTAAAAGCTCCACGACATCAGTAAAACCTTATCTCTCTCCGAAAGGAGCCCTCACCTTTTTCAAGGAAATGAAGGATTTTTCTGAGAAGTATTATCGAGAGAATAAAGCTTCTGGGATAAAAAAGATGAAGGTTATTCTTGCCTTCCCTTTTATCTTCATTAAGAACTGGTGTTCGACACTCACTCGTTGGCAAATATACGCTCTCATGTCGCTCACGTTTGCTTCTATTATCTCTGGATTTTATATCTTTTTGTCTGTTGAAAAAATTATTGTCGCCGAGATTTCAAGATCAAGATATCCAGCTAGTAGTGCTGATTATGAAAGACCTGTTTACTATAAAAAAGAGCTGAGACACTTAGATCTCTCGAGCTTTCGTCTACCGATTTTCATCCCCTCACTCAATGAACTTCGATCAATTGATATCGACTTCACGATGACTCTAAGTAACAAAGCTGCTAAGCAATTTTTAGAAAAGCATGAATTCGAACTGAGAGACCATCTTCTCCATGAGGTTGAGCTTGTTCAGGCTCATTTTCCTCTTGAAGAAGAGGGCCGAGAGATTATCAAGACAAAACTTAGAAAGGAGATCAACTCTTTTCTCGTAACGAATAAAGTTGAAGGCAGCGTAGTTGAAATTCAAATTATCTATATTCTTGCTAACTAGCAGATTCTAAAAAATCTTTAACTACTTTTTGTGAAATCCTTAGTTTTTTAGCTGTCAAATGAGGATTTGAATCGCAGAGACTGTAAACTTTCTTGAAGTATTCTTTTTTCATGTCGTTCATCGTTAAGACCTCAGGTTCAATCTTTAAAAGATTTTGACTCTGACAGATTAAACTCTCATCAAGAGTATCAAAATCGATCCGTTTATCCTGAGCGTAAATCCTCTTTTTATTTAAATGTGAATCAAGTTGTCTTATATTTCCTGGCCACGGAAGGCTCTGATAAAAGGTGATGAGTTTTGCAGAAATCTTAATATCAAACTTTTGAGAGAATTCTCGACAGATTTTTTCTATCTGCTCTGGCTGATCTCTCAAAGACTGGAGGTGGAGATTAAACCCCGAATTTAATCGATAGTAAAAATCCTCTCTCATTTTTCCATTTTTGATAAGAGTTTCAAGATTCTTTCCTGACGCAAAAATAAACCTTGTATTAACTTTTTTCTCCTCATGTCCCCCTACAGTTCGATAAATTTTTTGATCAAGAAAGGTCAAAAGTTTTGTTTGGATTTGCCAGCTCAATGAATCAATTTCGTCTAAAAAAAGAGTCCCATTCTTTGCTAGTTCAATTGCGCCGATTTTATCAATCAGTGCTCCTGTGAACGCGCCTTTTTTATGCCCAAAGAGCTCCGACTCAATAAGGTTTTCATTGAAAGAGGAAAGATTGAGTGCAACAAATGCTCCAACAGACAATGACTCCTCATGCACTCGTTTCGCCAGAGTCGTTTTCCCTGTTCCCGTTTCTCCCCAAATAAGCAAAGGAAAATGGCTCTTAAGAATGCGTTGATCGATATTAATTTTTTGAATATGATCAAAAGGACTATCCTTGAAGATAAGCTTATGATCACCGATGAAGATCCGGTCACCTTTTTCAAGATAAGCCTCTGAACACAGACAACCGTTTAAAATAAACGGGCTTCCCTCCACTTTCTTTAATTTTAACAATGAGACACCCATTAAAGATTCATATTCAAATTGGTAGTGAAATCTCTCAAATGAAAATCGTGGAAGGATGATATGGCTTAGAGCTAAATCTTTCGGAGTATAGGACTCTGAAACGATGTCAAACTTCATCCATTTTATTGGTACTTCTTTTTTGTGACCCGATGCCGGGAAAATCTGTAGAAGGTCATTAAGCTTGACTCCTTCTTTCTCGAGCGACTTGATTAGACTTTTATGTTGATACATTTTACCACCTTTTTAAAACATAAAGCCTCGTTTCTAGTCGAAGCTTGCTAGAAAGTAGAGATTGATTTATAAATCTGATCATGAAAATACAAAAAGGAAACACCACATTCCTGATGGGGATCGACAACGTCGAGCAACTCAAAGGATGGCTAAATGATCACCACTTTATAAGTGGCATCGCTTTCATTGGACGATCAAACGTTGGAAAATCTTCTCTGATTAACTCCTTGTTTGGTAAAAATACTGCTCGAGTCTCCAAGACTCCTGGAAGAACTCGTCAGATTAATATTTTTAGTTATGTGATTGAAAATAAAGTCTCTGGTGTTAATGAGTCGTTCTATCTTTTTGATGTACCTGGATATGGCCACGCTGAAGTTTCAAAGGAAATGGGAAAGAACTGGCAAATTCTCCTCGATACATTTTTTGAGCTTTGCAGTTCGAAAATTCTTCTCTTAAACATCCAAGACTGCCGTCATCCCTTGGAAGAGAGCGACCTCGTCTTTCAAAAATACATTAAACGCTTCTCTCTCGAGACGATTGTCCTTTTTAACAAGTTGGATAAACTCAAAACGCAAAGTGAAAGAGCCAAGCTTAAAAATCTGACTCCCCAAATACAAAAGGAATTTAGTTGGGTTAAAGAAATCCACTACACCTCCGCTGAAAAAATGGATGGACTCAGTAGCGTCGAGCAAACCATCATTACTTTCTCTAAAAGACATAGCCCGCTCACGGGATTTAACTGACAAAAAAAAATATTTTGTTATCATAGTTTCATGCTCAATTTATCTCAGTTGCTGATTTCATCAGAGGACGAACAGAAGATCTCAGAGATTTTCTCTGACCTCAAAGCAAGACACTCTCATAAAAAAGATCCTTGGGGATTTAATATAGAACTTTGCGAAGAAGCTCTTAGACTTTTTCTTCCTCTCTATCGCCAATATTTTAAAGTCCGCGTCTTCGGAGCAGAGAATGTTTCAGATAAACCCTATCTTGTGGTCTCAAATCATACGGGCCAAGTCCCCATCGATGCGATGCTTATCACAATGGCTTTTCTGATCGACACTCATCCTCCTCGGATCCTACGAGCGATGGTAGAGCGCTTCCTCGCCCAACTGCCCTTCTTAGGAGATTTAACTGCTCAAACAGGTTCAATCCTTGGAGATCGACAAAATTGTCAATACCTCATCGATCAAGGAGAATCTATCCTCGTCTTCCCAGAGGGTGTTAGAGGTATTTCAAAAAGTACTCCTTATTTTTATAAACTAAAAAATTTTTCGGATGGATTTTATCGAATTGCTCTGATGAAAAAGACACCTATCCTTCCTGTCTGTGTGATTGGAGCTGAGGAAATGTACCCATTTGTCCTTCACTCTCGGCGTCTCGCTTCGCTGATTGGTGTGCCAGCTTTACCTATAACTCCGCATCTCGTACCACTTCCTTCACCGATTGATATCTATATTGGTAAAGAGATCTCTGTCGAGTTAGATCATGAAGCAACTGATAAAGAGATTAGAGAAAAAATTATTGAAATCGAGACAGTGATTAAAAAAATGATCTTAACTGGCTTAAAAAATCGCAGACCTTTCTTCAATCAACTTCGAAAACCTCTTTCGAAATTATTTTCTCTTGGGATTTTTTCAAGGTTAAAAAGATGAGCACCAAACCAACAAAAAAAATTCTTATCATTGGTATCGCTGGTGGGCTAGCTCAGATGACAGCAAAACTCATCCTCAGTTCTCGCCAAGACATTGAGATTATCGGTATCGATTCAAGATCTATTCCGTCTGATTTTAAACTTGAAAACCTTACCACTGTAGAAATGAAGTATTCTCGTGGAAATTTTGAAAATCTTTTCCGAAATAACCAATTCGAAATTGTTTATCACCTTGGACGACTCAGCCACGCTTCGATTGAGCAAAATGTCCTCGCTAAAAGAATCGATTTATCTGTCATGGGAACCAATCGTATCCTTGAGCTCTGTGAGAGATCAACAGTCAAGAAAGTCATCATTTTATCGACGTTCCATGTTTATGGAGCACTCCCAGATAACTCCATCTTTCTCAAAGAAGACTCGCCTTTAAGGGCCAGTATTAAGTACCCTGATCTAAGAGATGTGATTGAAATGGATCAAATCTGTACAAACTGGATGTGGAAGAATCAAAATAAAATTTCGACGGTTGTGCTGAGACCTTGCAATATCATTGGTACACAAATCAAAAATACCATGACAAGATTTCTCTCCTCCCCGATTGGATTAAAGCCACTAGACTATAACCCTTATTTTCAATTCATTCATGAATACGATATGGCTCAAGTCTTAAGCTGGGCGATAGAAAAAATCCCGACTGGTACTTATAATGTGGCGCCAGATGAGTTCATCTCTCTCAGGGAAGCTTTTGATGTTGTCGGTGCAAAATCCATCCCTTTTCCCATGAGCTTGGTTGGCGGTGTAAATTCTGTTATTGGTAAGATGCTCGGACTCAAGATACCCGACTACCTTATTGATTACCTAAAATACTCCTGCCTCATTTCAAACTCGGAATTAAAAAAGCATTTAGGCAATTCAACACTTCGCTTCTCAATAAAAGAAGCTTTAGAATTGAGTAAATTAAATTGACCTTGATTGACACCTCTGAAGTTTTGAAACTAAAATAGGGCCTCTGGCTTCCTGACGGAATGGTAGACGTAGCGGATTCAAAATATTGGAATCTTTCTACAGAACCTTACAGACCGCGGACATTGTTAGGGAAATTCTTGAATTGGTAGATAAATTTAAGAATACGGTTTCCAGTTTGATTTTTGATTTAAACATCGGACTTCACACAGGAATTTTTGAAAAATAGCTTCGAATTGGTAGACAACATATTCCGGCTAAATTTTAATGAATGTTATAGAAATTGATACAGAGATTTCAAAGTGGCCTGCTGACGGAATGGTAGACGTAGCGGATTCAAAATCCGCCGCTCGCAAGGGTGTCCGAGTTCGAGTCTCGGGGGAGCCACCACTTTTAAGATTTAAAAACTCTTCATAAAATCTTCAATCTCCTGTTTCGATTCATCACTGACTTCACTGCCAACTGTGTAAAACACATAGGCGTATCTTATTAAGCAACCATCAGCTGTTTCTAATGCTACCCAAACGAGGAGTGAGTTCAGTGGCCATTTTAATTTTGCCATATTATCAACTAATGGTTTTAACTTTAATTTTTCTACTAAAGAAATCCCTATTTTAGTTTGACCAAATTTTCTTACCATCGCAGGTCCACGGACAAGCATAAAGAAATTCAAAAAACTTAGTTGTTCAAGTAATAGTTGCTTTAACTCTGGGTTGGCAAAGACATTAACATGTCTAATTTTAAACTGACTAATAACAGGAAACAAAATATCAGCTCCTCTGGAATTGCTATACAAACCATTAACCATCACAGATTCAAAAAATAACGAAGCCCTATCATTATCGCCTAAATGTCGGCTGATAATCTCATCTGAGCGATGATAATCTTCAGTAAGATTAAGATCTTTTTTTATTTTTAATAACTTTAGTTCTCTATCATTTAAATCTTTTAAACAAATGAGAAACTTATTTTTTAAATCATCTAAAAACTTATCTCCAAAATACTCTGAGCTTATGAGCCGACTGACATTATAAGTATTCATCACTGTTTCAACAAATGAATCAATCAAAGTGAATTGACCGTCTTTCGCTGTAGACAACCCTAAAGCCGTATAAAAGCCATTACGTTCGATCTCTTGTCTATAAAACTTAATTACCTGTAAACCCATCTCAATAGAAAACAATCTTGAATAATATTTTATTTTTTCATTAGATGGATCGAGAGAAATTGCCTTTTCAAAATGAAGTCGCTGTTTTTTCCAATCATTCTCCATCCTTCCAAGTTGGAGCTGATTTAACGCTAAAAGTGTTTTGTTCTTATTTTTAATTTTTTGTTTAATAAAGAGATCTAGATCGTAGAAACATTTTTTATCTTTTTGATAAAAGCAAAGACCCTGTACAAGATCTACGAACAAGTTAATGTCCTTTAGTGAACTTGAAAAATCTGACTTAATAAAAATCTTTTCTAAATCGTCTATTGGCTTTTGACTGAGTAAATAACTAGCCTGGATTTTTTTTTGATTTTCAATTGAGATCGATCTCTTTAGTACCAGCAAGCCTGATGACCTTGAAACTTCAATCTTTTTTCTTACTCCATCCAAAATTAACCAGTGCTGCTTATTTTCAAATACGTACATGAACTGATTAGCCTTCGCAGAAGACCAGGCTATAAAGAACAACAAAACAATCCCAAAATATCTCATAAACCCTCACTTTAACGAAGGTTTTATAGGTCAAACAAAGGTTTGAGTCAAGATACTTTTATGGGTTTTTCATCTCTGCGTACTTGAATTTTGGATTTGTGTGATTTTTGACCCGCCTCGAAATCAAGATCATCCTCTCTCTTAGTTCTTCCATTTTTTCTGGTGATACTTTTCCACGCCGAAGATCCTCTAATCTAAAACTTAGGTCATCTAGATCATCGATTAAGATCGTCGAAGACCGGTTAAGAGCATCAAACTTATCTTTCATCACTTTGAGCATAGGCACAGATGAGCGATGCATATCTTCCAGCGATGATTTCATTGATGGATCACCAGAAATTTTCTGTCTTAACTCTTTCAGAAGATTTCTCTCTTCGTCTGTAAGGTTTCCTGGAAATCTCTTAAACATTTCCTGAACATCAATATTACGCTTCTCAAGTTCTTGCGTAAGAAGTTGATTTTTACGATTGATATAGGCAGAGCGCTGTTTTTTATATTGAGAAACTTTTTCAATTTCTTCAGGTGTCACAAATGCTGTTTCTATTTCTCTAAAACTATCATCATAGATCTTAACGTGCTTAATCCCATTTGATCCTACCTCAATATCCATAAGATCAAACTGTGAAGGATTTTCGAGAGCTTTAATGATCCACTCCTCTCCTTTTTCCGTCATCCCCTTAACTCCTCGAGAGACATCAGTTAAAAGATTATAGTGTTGCTCAATCTGGTCAAGGAATAAGGAAACAGCTTCTAGGTTCTTGAGATCGACTTTGGGAAAGAGCTTGCTCATAGTTTTAAAATCAACGGAAAGATTATAAAGCTCTTCTGCACTCATGTAGCGATCATAAGCTGTTCCGTCATGAATAGGTTTTCCACCCTTCGTATCTTTCGCAGCTCTGAAACTCACATGATATTCTGAGCTTATGTTTTTATTTCTCATCGCATAGAACATGCCGTGGCGGTACTCATGCTTGGTCACCGTGCTAATTGAGCCATCAGCAAGCTTCAGTGCCTGGGCATAGCCCAAATCTAATCGGCTAGATGCAGAAGAGAAAAAGCCCCTCGTTCCGTAGTAAGAATTATCAGCAAGACTAATCGTGATCGAGTCAATTTCAAAACGCGTTTGAAGACTTGATATATACCTATGAGCTTTATTCCCTTGATTAATCGGATAGGGATCGATGTTTAAAATTAAACTTCCATTTTCACTGGTCGTTAAGCGAGAAGGAATTTTTTTGGTTTGATAAAGCTCATGAAGCTTCTCAAGGAAGCTATCATTCATTTGGTTCACCTCACGGTGAAGGTAGGAAGCTTCAACTTCAAGCTTAGCAAGCTTCGTTAAATCATCGGGAGTCATTGAGCCCGCATAAATTTGTCTTATCTGCTCTTTAATTGCACGAAGCTCTTGTCCCTTTGTGATGGCGACTCCAACTTGAGTCATCAGTTTTTCTTTTAACTCTTTTGAGAGCTCCATTTGAGAAATTTCAGTCTTTAAGATTTCATCTTTGGGTACAGCTCTTGTGAGTTCAATCCCTGTTACCTTCACCTTTGTTGCCTGAGGTGAAAAAAGATGATCAACTGTTTTTGATCCAAGCTGATAAAAACCAACGTTCGCATCCGAGATCGCTTTTAAACCAGTGTACTTCATAGCTACTGATGCTACTTTTTCCATCTTTTTATATGATTCAGTCTTCGATAATTTTAGAAATGCATCCCCCATACTTTTTGCTGACTCTTTAACCACAATCCCAGATTGTTTCGCTCCATTCAAAACTTGCTTAATGCCTTGAACTTCAGAGAGAGATTGAACTTTTTTTGAAGCAGGATGACTAGAAATGAATTTAGATATTGCCTCGACAGACCCCTTGCTTCGAGCTGCAACGTTAACAAGACCACCCGTGATGAAGGCCGGCATAAGTTCACCGATAACGACTCCGCCAATTGAGCAGGTACCGTTAATAATCTCACGGCAGCCCAGACAATCAAATCCCTTCGAGGGCTCAAGGCACTTCGAAGCTCTAGGAACCCCTGCCCATTTTTCACAAAAAACATCCTCTCTAACCCAAACCTTGAGACCCTTCCAAATATTGCTCATCACAAGACTCATCCAGCTTTCCGGAGATTCCTGGATTTGTTTTTTGGAATTTTCATCAAGACTTCTTGCGAGAAAGTGAGCATCACTCGTCGCCTCCTCGGCAGATGTGACGTCCTTCCAGAAGGAACTTATTTTTTCTCCCGACCAGTCCACTCCCATTTTGATAAGATCCCATACTCCAGTCACAAGTGTTGTAAGCGACTTAATAACGGAGGAGACAAAATTCGTTAAGCAACTATTTTGACTTGCTAAGCACTTATCATCGCTGGATGAAAAAATTTCTTTCAAAAGTGGCACAGGTGTTAATACCGTCGACTTGAGGGCACAGAAAAAATCTTCATCACAATCGTTGAATCTTTTTTTTCGATCTGTTTCATCACAAGTCCTCTTTAGGATCTCGTCCGCACTAAATGAAGCGATCGTTATCTTTTTCTTCGAATTATCTAGACTACAGTTATAGCAATCCTGGGATGACTGATTTTGTGCCCTTGAGATGAGACTTTTTAATTCTGATTGAAGAGCATTAAACTTGAGTGCGAGGTTTTTACATCGCTGTTCAGAGCCTTTTTTCATCGTCGAACAATCTCGATCAAATTCAATCAAAAACTTTTCAAACTCATTCTGCTTAGAAACAATATCATCAGTCTTCTTAGGTAAAATCTTCGTCTTTCTTGGTAAGACATCTAAAAAATTAATGACCTCATTTCTAAATTGAACACATGATCCTCTAGAATTAGACTCGCAAAACGAGTCAACTTTACTCAAGACTTCATTCATTTCCCTAGTTGCATTCAGAGCTAACATTGACTCAAAATCACCATTAACTCGATCTGACTCCGCCAAGCAATCAAGGAGGTGATTATTCGTTTTGTGAACACAGACTTGATCACCATAGACAAGTGGCTGACAAAGAATTTTCTTATCTCCGCAAGGGAGGTAGTCTGTATAACTCTTTGAACTTGTATCGGGTAAAAGGCATTTATTATCTTTTACGACTGAAACCCAACCATAACTAAAACAAACGTCACCATCTTTTAAAGTCTGTTTTTCTTTCGAGTAGGTTGTTAAAAAATCTCTTAGTAACGAAATCGATTTTACTTTTTGAAATTCTGATTGCTGTTCCCAGGGTGTTAATCTTTTTTCCTCTTTGGCAAAGGAAGAGAGAGAGACTAGAATAGTGAGAAGAAATATGACATGTTTTTTCATAAGTGGCTTATCGGTTTATGACGGGAGAAATTCAGTGATTTTAAGAGTTTACTTTGTTCTTTTTTGCCTTTTTATTTCACTTCAGGGGTGGTGCTTTGAGGTTAAAGATAACTTAGGGCAACTTGATATTACTATTTCAAGAGCTTGGAAATACCAGGCTAAGTTCCTCAACCTTACCCATTTCTTTGAGGATGAGAAAAAAAACACCCTCTCATTTACCTTTACTGGTCTTGAGACTAAAAATTTAAACTCCAAGTTATTAGAGAAAAACCAAGAGGACTATTTTAAAGAAAAGCTGAATTGGGCAAAGGCAAGGTCAATTAAAATAACTAGTAGAATTCCCTATCAAACTTTTGGAAGTAATCCTGAAGTACATATGATTGGGACTCGTCTTCTTCATCAAGAAGCATCCCTCGTTGATTATTCATTTTACTTTATCTGCTCACAAAGCTTGATTCATGTCAAAGCACTTGTAACGGAAGCCTCCTCCGCTGAACTTCTCTCCATGATTAAATCGATAAAGTGTAAGTAAGACATTTTTACATGGTTTTTTGAATTCTTCTCTCTCTCATACCGTGTTGTGCTATAAGCCTGCTCAATTTATTATTCAGGAGTCTTATATGAAACCGATAGCCGTTTTACTTCTTGCTTTGTCTTTTCTCAAGGCTGAAGCTCTCACTCTTAATACAGATCATGCTTTAAGGATTAAGAGTTCACACTTGGGTTTACAGTCGAGGATTTCTTCAACTCTTTTCACATCTCCGGTCAATCAAATTTTCTTCAGTGAAAATGAGCTAGCGAATGCAGAGTCTCTCATGATCATTGGAACCGATGAGGAAGATAAAAAATATTTTCTTAATATTTTTCATAAAACTGGGTCTCGTACGAAAGCTCACATTTTCTGTCCACGATCAAACTCAATCGACTCGGTCGTTTGTGGGATTAAAAATAATAGGACTCACGTGATCTCAAGTAAGCCTATTTTTATGGATCTTCGAAAGACGACTAAGATTAACATTGAGATTGTTGATTAATTATCGACAAACCGATCTGATGATCTGGTTCGATACTGGACCAGAATAAATTAAGCTGCATTTCTTCGAGTGATAAGAGCAATCTTCAATAAGTTTCTCAGACTTATACCCTCTAAAGAGATAGCGCTTGTTGTTTTTACAATACGACTCGTAATAATCATTCGTTAAACGCACATCACGGATGATTTCTTGAGAGTAAAGTGATTGGGAAAATGCAAAAAGAATAATAAATGTTTTCATAAGGTTGATTTTAATAACTTTTTGATCATTTAACTTTTTAAATATTTAGATAACGTAATTTTTACAATATAGAGGTACCA
>Ga0255183_1000232_pt1 | contig 24299 bp, 30 predicted proteins | sample Atl_UVDOM_RepB_8_FD_183638 | JGI IMG/M metagenome (GOLD analysis project Ga0255183, IMG submission 183638) | Freshwater microbial communities from Altamaha River, Georgia, United States - Atl_UVDOM_RepB_8d | ecosystem: Environmental > Aquatic > Freshwater > River | place: USA: Georgia...
CAGGATGAAGAACCGTAAGGTTCAATGATTTGCAGGAGCAAATCATGTACCTGAGCGAAGCGAGGGACCCGAAGGGTTACGGAGTAGGATGCGGAGGAAACAAATCCTGCTCCCGCAACCAAAATTTTCAAATACATACAGAACACATAGAGACCACCAGACACCCTCGGGCGTGAATTGGGCGTGAATCCGTTTTTTAATCATCCAGACATCACAGCATAGTCCTGACCCCTTTCGGACAGTAGGGGAGGATAAGTCGCGTCCAGAATTTTAGAAAAACTATCCACAGAGATCACATCAGCTCGTTTACCAATGTTAGGCTGAATAATATCTCTCACTTCTTGAAGATACTCATTACTTAGGTGAGCATATTTTTCCGTCGTCTTGATGTCGACATGACCCAGAACTTTTTTTAGGTCGTAAAGATTCCCGCCATTCATCATAAATAGACTGGCATAGGTGTGACGAGCATCATGGATACGGATACGGCGTACTTCACATGCTTCAAAAGTCATGGCCCAAGTTCTGCTTCTAAAGTTGTTAGCATCAATTGGACGTCCAGTTACATTGCTAAAAATGAATGAACCGTTGGCAGAATTTTTAAGTGCTGCCAATTCAACTTTCAGTAGTGAGGGAAGGGGAACCGTTCGATCTTTTTTTCCTTTGGTTGTTCCTAAGAGTTTATGTTCCTTTGAGCACCAAGAGTCCGAAACGAGTATTCGATCCCGATCAAAGTAGATTTTATGCCATTCAAGTCCAAGCACTTCACCAAGTCTCATTCCTGTGAGGAAGAGAGTTAAGTAAAAGACGTGAGTCCATCGCTCCTCACCAACAAATCTCTGATTAGTATAAGTTAAGATCTGATCCAATTCATCGTGTTCAAGGAAATCCATTTCTTTGTTGTCGAGCTTAAGCTGTTTAAAGCTACGGCTTGGATTTCTAGCAATGTAATCATTGTTAAAGGAATGATTAAATACGGCCTTGAAGTGTTGAATAACCTTGTTTACGGTCGATTTTGAAAGCCCCTTCTTTATCTTCCCTGTAACAATCTTCTCAAAGTGCATAGAGCTGATTTCGCTGATCTTAAGACCACTTAAAATCGGAGCGATATACTGCTTATGCATTTGAACATCTTTTACGAGGGATGATTCTCTTTTCCTTGAGGAAGCGTTCACACGCCAAAACTCAAAGATCTCATCGTACAGGTAATCCCTTGCCTGACTACCTGTGAGGATTTGAGTTTCAATTTGAGTGAGAGTGTCTCGTTCAAATTTTTCGGCTTGGGCTTTTGTAGAGAAAGATTTGGTAATGTAGCGTTTCTGGTTATGCCAAACTTCTACCTTCCATTTTCCTGTACTTTTGTTTCGATAGATTGCCATAGATTACTCCTTTGAGTTCTCTTTGGCCCATCTCTGAAGTTCACCTCTTTTAAAGCGAACACATACTCCTATTTTGTAATAGGGTATGTTCTTCATGGATACCATTTTATCTATCGTCTTGATTGATACCTTGAGGAAGTCAGACGCTTCCTGTTTGGTTATCAATGCTTCATCATCGCGCACTATTTGGTTTTCAAAGAATGGGTCCGTAATAGCATTAGATGGGATTTTTCTCTTTAAGTGCTGAGAAGAGTGTGAAAGAATTTCAGGCTTTCTCATTGATCCACCTCGTAGCCTAAGGTATTCAAGATTGCTATTGGAAGTTTCAGCTTGTTTTTGAAAATTAAACGTCGATGTTCAACAATGGTTTTAAGATATATTTTGTTCAAGAGTCTTTGCTTGGATCGAGAGTCTACTTTTTTGAAAGAACTAAGATCTTTAATAATGTTTTGAACTGTAATTGAATTGAGATCTTCATTTTCGATGACAAAAATCATTATCCCCATATCTTCGAGAACAGCATATTTGAAATTGTCTTTAAGCATGCAAACATATCTCTCATGAATTTCTCCATTTACTTCGATCCCAATCCCATTAAAGGCAGCTCCCTCAAATTTAAGACCAGATCCTTTTATACTGGGAAAGAATAGATCTATATTCATGTTTCCGACCCAGTAGCTTTTATGAACAGTTAATTTGGTATGAAGCTTGATCTCTCTTAGAAGATCTTCTTCAAATCGAGTGACAGTGATCTGCTTCTTATGAGTTTTATTCAGCAAGCGACAAACGTCTTCATAGGCCAACTTAAGAAAGTCGTGGTTAAATTTTCGAAGTCTGTTTTTGGTGAAGTAATCGAGTGTTCGTCTATCGAGGAAGCTACCTTGATTTTTTGGTAAGCAAAGCCAATCCGGAGAACTCTCAGACGCTGAATTTTTTATATTTTCCATACTATACAACCTTCCTAAACATGCAAATGGCACAACTTCATTGGCCCTAGTTAATAAGGTCGTGATAAGTACTCCCCCAGAACCAAGAACTCACGTAGGACATTAGGGGATTGCTTGAATGGAATTTTCTACGGAAAGAACAAAGCTAAACCTTCAATATTACTTTAAGTCTCAAATCATTGGGGCAGTGATATGTCGGATGCAAGAAGCAAAGGAAAGCGAGAGGATTGAGGACTACTATAAATTTATTGTGGGCCTCGAGAAAGACCTTCATAAATGGATTGATCAATCTAAAGTATTAAGTTCAAAATTAGACCTTCCTAATCCTGCACCGTTCTTAGAGGCATGGCTAAAGGACATCCCACAGAAAAGCGATCTCCAAATTCATGAGGAGTGGGGGCAGGAGAGTGAGAGATCGGCTACTAACTCGAAGATCGATTATCGAATTTGTATCCAAATACTTTTAGCGATTGATGTGTTCGAGACTCTATTTGAATCAGAAGACCTTGAATGGTTAAGAGAATTCCTCACTTTTCCTGATGGAGGGATTTATAAGTCATTTGAGAATCGGACTGACATAAAAGTGAATGCAGTTCGACTTCCCACTGTAAATGATCACTATGGAGAAAAATATAGATGGAGAATTGTCCTGAAAGATAGTTTGCAAACAAGTTTATTAAAGCTCAAAGGTGCAAAGACAAATGTTGATAAGGATGAATACAAACGCAGGCTAGATGATTTTTACAAAGAGATGAAAAAATTATCAATTTATAGAAATGATATCAACGAATCAGTCACATGCAGTACGGCAGGCTTGGAGGCTTTTTACTGTACTTATTTGAGACCTAATAAGTTTGAAGTAGCCCTGGAGGATTTAGGAAAAAGTCTTAGCACACTTCAAAAACGTCAAAACATATAAAATATGTCATCTGCCTTAGAGTGTTTCTCTGTAATTTGTAGAATCTAGCTTGGAAATTTTAATAGTCTTTGGAAAAGGGCCAGATATTTCGATATAAGATTTCTCACTTAAATTCTTAGGATAAATGGCCATACATTTTTTACCACCTTTGACGGAAGTATAAAGAATAGCTTCAATACCAGCTCTATAAGCATATTGTCCAAAGATCTGTGGATTTGCTGGTAGATCATATATTTGCGGGTTAAAACGCCATTCAGGATCATATAAAGACTCTCTGAGGCCTTTTACAGTATTAATCATGCCACCAGATTCAAGTCCTAGAGCCTTGGCTCTATTATGGATTTCACTACTCTTCTTGATGCCACTGATTAATTTAACGAATCCATTTAATGCGCTTTTGCTGTCCAGATCCAAGACGTTATGCAGAACACCCTTCACGTGAATCGTTGTGGTGTTCACTTTTTTTGAAAAACAAGCTTCCATGGTTTTTTCTAAATCTGCGCTTTTTGTAACACCAAATTTTTCCAACAAAGCAGTGATTTGATCTTCAGCTATGTAAAGCGCATTGAATGCTGTAAATTGTCCGTCCTGAATATCTTCACCAATATTAAAGCGCCCCCCTATTGAGCAGACACTGCCTCTAGAGGACAAGGGATCATCGGAATATTGATAAGGAACGCATCTAACCCAGTCAGTGAAGTGATACTCATTAATCGACTGTTCAATAAGAGTCTTCTTTAAACCTTCAGAAATTGTCAGTCGTTGATATTCGAGATCGTGATATTCATCATAAGCAAATCTTTCACGCTTATAGTGGGTCGATCTTGGAGCATTAATTAAATCCTCGATCTCACTTTTCTGCTTTGCTGATAATTTCTCTCTGCGCTTAACCTTATACCGGCCTTTCTTGATGCTTCTTTTCTTATGTATAAGTTTATTCTTAGCGCTTTTTTTAGACATAGAACTTAAGGCATTTCACCACTAATTGATCTTTGAATAAACTTCATTAGTTTTTTATGTTTCCCAAGCAGTATCATATTCATGGGAGAAACGCCTCCCAGCATTGGATTAGGCATATTAAACCATAATCTAGTTTTATCTTTATCTTCACCCAATTGAGAAGAAACGACAGAAAGAACGGATACTAGTTCCATGAAAAATTCTTTCAGATCTGTTGGCATTCTCTCATCGTATCGAACCGACTGCTCTGAAACACCAGCGGCTTTTGCGACAGCCTTCTTGTTCATACTGAGAAATTTAGCAGCTTCTTGGTAATCAAAACCTTGGTCGGTTTTAATTCCAAATAAGTCTCCTGTGGGAATGTTAGAGAATATATTGTCCATGGGTTCCCTCCTTGGCCTCAATTATTATACTACATATCGTCCAAAGTTAAGCCAAAATTTAGCCATAAATAATCCATTTTTTAAAGTGTAAAATTGTTCATTTATTTCAAGTGGTTATGTTGGATTTGATTAGCCATGACAGGTAATAATTATACGGAAAATTTTGCTGAAGTGAATTAGGCGGGAAGCAGTAAAACAAAATATGCCGGTCCGATCCAAATGATCAGGGAAAATCTAACCTACTGAATTCTTAAGTTTTATGATCCCAGATTCGCAATACAATAATAAGTATTACGAATTATGGAGGCTAGGATGGCCAAAGCAAGCAAACCCATTGATGGGATCAAGGCGTATTTATCTCAAGATCGTGAAAGGAACGAAGACTATGTTCTGACGTATTTCAGGCATCTTTATCCAGACACTTTTGACAGACAATCCGATGCGGCGATGGCTGATGGCTATGTAGCTGGTCATTTTGTTCTTGAGATTAAAGGAAATAAGAGTGATTGGCTGGCGGGCCTCCTCCAAGGTCTTAGTTATGAGAAGAAAGGGCTTTCATTTAATCTCGTAGTGGTTGTAGCAGAAGGTTTTTTGGGGATCTGGGATAAGAATAATATTCCAAAAGATGTTAGGGAGTTCATCAGCGACGAGAAAGGTGCTCCAAGTGCAATTGGAAAACGAGCTGCTCAGCACTTCAAGTCCAAAAGCCGATCTTTATTAGAAAAAGCAACATGGCTTCTTCCTGTTGAAAAAGACTTATTTAATGCCTCTGAGGCTAGTTTCAATATTACGCTTGCTTCATTCGAGAAGAGCTTAAAGACTGCACGTAAAAAACGCATCGAAATCTCGACAAAAAATTTCTGTAAAATTCTTCCAGAGATGAAGGATTTTTTTGATCCTAAGCAACCAATTAAGGCAGTTCGTGCTTTTTACGGACTTATTTATGCACCTTGGGATGAGAAAGCGATCGTTCATTTGAATGAAAAATCTCATGACAAAGCCACTGTGGGAGGAATTGAGATAACAAATCTTATTCCATCCAAAAGAGATAAATTCAAGGCATTCATTGAAAACCATGAGATTAAGCTCGGAGCTGATGAAAATAAAGATGAGTTCTTTGCAAAGTATGATGAGGCACTCGATGCAGTCGATAAAGACTTCCGAATCAAAAACGGAATTTTCTTTACCGATCTCGATCTCTCTAAATTTGTCATGTGGATGGTAAAACAGAAAATTCCTAATCTTGGGAAGAACTATATTGTAGTTGATCCAGCTTGTGGCAGTGGAAATCTCGTTACGAATTGGCGTTCACCTCTTGAACTTCGCCATAAAGTCGTGAGTGAAATCGAACCTGAGCTTCTATATGCAGTTGAACAGCGAATGAAGGGAGATCAGTGGCATGACGGTAAGTTTACTGTCGTTCCAAAGGTTTCAGAGAATAAAGGTCTAAACTTTCTTGATATTTCTGCAGGTGAATACCTCGAAACCTTGAAAGAGCACTTAAAAGACAAGGGTATTAAACCTAATAAACCGATCGCCTTCCTATGTAATCCTCCTTATCGGAGCGACGACGACCAAACAGCAGAGGCTATATCTTATCCGATTGATCCTAATATTATTTCAATGATTGGCCCTGATGCTTCTGCAGAAAGATATGCGTGTTTTATTGCTCAGATGAAGCTTATATGTGAACAGGCTGAAGATAGTGGGTTTCCAGATGAATCAGTTCTAATGCTTTTCACCAAGGCTAGCTGGCTAACTCATCGACCAGTAACGAAGTCATTACGTCGTGAAATATTAAGCGACTTTGAAGATATCGGTGCCGTTATAGTTGATGGCAGTGAGTTCTTCGACGTTGCAAAATTTCCAATTGCTTTTTCTATGTGGCGATACAAAGGAAAATCAGCGGGTCTTAATCCTGATAGACAAGTGAAGGTTATTGATCTCACTTGGTTGAAAAAGAAAGAACTTCGAGAGGTTGAATGGCTTGATGAAGCCAAAGTCGATAAAAAATGCAAAGAAATATTTAATGATAAACGATCAATACGTTTCTCTTACCGTTCAGAGGTAGAAAACATTAAAGAATGGTCTGGATTATCAATGCTCGATTTCAAAAGGAGTCGCAGAAGGGATGAAGTTAATCTAGCGATTGCCTCTGGTTTGCCAGCAGGTGATCGAAGACATGCGAATACGAAAGCTTATGGCGAGCTAAATGGGGAATTCATTGGTTTTATGGATGATTTAACTCCTTGCCGAGTGAAAAAAGGAAATATAAATAAACCTTGGTTTTATTTAGAACACCGGTTTATGAGAGTTCGTTCATTTCGTTGTCTTTCTGGTCCCTCTGATAAATATTCATTTTGCGCTCACGATTTAGAAACTGCAAAAAAATTATTTACATGGTTTTTTATTGGTAAATTACTAAGTAGCAGTGGATATCCAATGTGGGTTGATGCTTTAGAGTTGTGGCCAATTGATCTGGATTCAGTGAAAGGAAGAAGGTTTATTGAAATGTCCTTTGCTTACTCTTTTTCTGATAATGAAAACATCGACATTACTTTTCCTGCGAATAACCCAATCGTTGGATGTAATGAATTACGTTCTAGAAATCCGCTTTCACCTTTTAATACTGAAAGTTTTTGGCTTAAAGTTATGAAGCCAATATGTGATAAGAGTAAAGATGAGCATGTACGTTCCTTGGTTGGTGCTGCTCAGAATGTTTATATTGCATGGGAAAAATACATCAAGAAGAAGGGTGAAGTTGTTGTAAACTTTGATAAGCCATATGTTGTTGAAGAACAAGTACTGACAGTAACAGCAGGGATTCAACAGATAAGAGACTATGCGTCTCGAAATAATATTCAAGAACTGTTAGCTCCAATAGAACTCTTAAACGAACGGCTCAAGTCCTTTAGGTCATATGCAAGTGAGTTTTTAATTAGTGTATCTGGTTTAAATTATTTCGATCCGGATAGTGCTACAGAGACCGTACTGCCATTTGTTGCTAAAACCAAGCCTGAAAAACTTTTCGAATCTCGTTTAGAAGTTTCTGCTTTGATTTTGGACGAAATGAAGAATGATAATAGTTTGGGATTAGTGAAGTTTGCTAAAATTTTGTATTTCTACGATGTGATGAATGAAGAAGAGTTAAAGATGAACTACTATAGGCAAGCCAATGGTCCACTCGATCCAGATGCCATTTATAACACCAATTATGGTCTTCTCAGCCTTGCAAAGAGACATGGTTATTTTGAGCTAGATAAGCAAAGTAAAAAACATGAGTTCGTGAAAGGTAAACTTTTCAAACAATTACATGAAAGCGCACGAGAGAAGGACACAGAAAGGCTAAAAAAAATTAAGCATATCTGTGCTCAGTTTAAGGAAATATCGAGTCAAGATACAGAGGTCATTGCAACTATATATGCCTGCTGGAACGATTTACTCATTGATCGAAAGATCGTTGATGAAATATCTATTTGCGAAGAGTTCTTTAAGAAGTGGCATGAAAATAAGTTGAAGATCCCGAAAACGAGGGTCATAGGTCGATTTAAATGGATGAACGATATAGGCTTAAAGCCTAGTGGCAAGGGACATAAAACTATTGCTAATGGAGAAGTTGCATAGAGCAGGATAATTACCAAAGCCCTCTAGAGTAAAGCTTAACGATCTTGGAATACTTTTTCTATTTCATTTGGATGAGTGTCGAGGTTATAGGCTAATTTGAAGGTAAATGAAACTTCTTCTTCTTCGGTCGGATCTTCATTCCATTTTCCATGAGTCTTTAACCAAAACATAGTCATGTTTGGGTATTTGCCTGAGATAGCCATATTAAAAGCTGTGCTCGCCACAGCTTCTACTGAGTGAGCTTTACCCATTCGTAAAGCCTTTTCGATATCTGTATCTTCCTCCATTCTTCGCTCAAGCGTAGATAAAGATATGCCCAAATAATCAGCGATACTCTGACGAGTAAGGCCTTTCGAGGATAGTCTCGTAATTATTTCAAGATAGTTGTCTGGAAGTTCTGCTTTTTTGCGGCCCATATATGTACTATATTCTCATTTTTCACTAGTAAGTCATAACTTAATTCGGTAAGAAATCTTTAAAGTAGTTACATTTTTAGGCTTGGTGATTATATGAATGTGAAAGAAGTTGTCGAAAATATCAAAGACTCTTTGTCCGACAGGATATCTAATCCATTAGTTGGGAATTTCTCATTGTCGTGGTTTTTGTGGAATTGGAAAGTGCCAGTGTCATTAATCTTTGGAAAAGAGTCCTACAAAGAACGTATTGAGTATATTTCTGATTTATATAAGGACAAATCTGTTACCGCTTTTGATTGGACAATTATGTCTGGTAGTTTCTTATATCTGTTCTTTTTACCTGCTCTTTCAGCATTGCTGATTTTGTTTCTCCTGCCGATAATTACAAAGCATTGTTCAAACTATTATCTATCAAGGCAAAAAGAACTTAGAGAAGCAAAAAGAAAAATTGAAGAGTCTGAGGTTATTTCGATTGAGGACGCCAATGTTCTTAGGAGACAAATTCAAAGTCTTAATAAAAAGTTAAAAACAGAAATTCATGAAATTGAATCAGGGAAAGAAAGAATTGAGAATCAGCTTCATGAAAAGAACGAAGTCCTCAGGAATTTAGAGTCAGACATGGATAACTTGCGAGGACAGTTAGCATTTTTAATAGCGATATTTGAAAAAACTGTAAAAAATCCACATAAAGACGAATTTAGTGATGAGGAACTTGTTTCGTTAAAGCAAGACTTAGAAGAGAAATTGCTTGGATTCAGAAGAGACTCGAATCTTAAGGAGATTGCATTCCATTACCCTGCCAAGTACTACAAGAAACTTATCCATATGTTTTCTAAAGAAATGGATCAGGGATTACAAATGTCTCAAGAAGTATTTGATGGCGAAACTCTGAAACTAATTGTAAAGAAACAGATGTAAACCCCTCACCAATCCAAAGGGCAAGCCAACACTATTGGCCCCATGAGGAAGTGAGGACACGTTTGCGGTAGAGAGAAGGGGTCGGCGACCTCAAGGCGCAAGAAGAAGTTTCTGTGTCTGTTGATAAGATTTTTTTGAGTTGATTGAGGATAACCAAGTCTTTCAATGATTCTAAATTAAATCAGCCTCTCTATTTTTTTTATTTCAACTTTTTTGATGTCTCTTCTCCTTCTTGCATATGCCTCATCTTTTGCTCGCTTCCCTTGAGAATCGTTATTAATTGGTGATAGTTTTTAGATCCAAGCATTTGGCATTTAAGATATCGGAAGTTGCTAAAAAATGGGACACACAAATTAATAGCACTATCTTTATCATTACGAATGTAATCGATATAGCTACCGCTAAATTCCCATTCAGATATTCTTTTAGTCAAAGTGACTTTCTGGTTTTCTAATTCTTTGTCCCATTTCTTGGCTTTCTCAATAGCAGCGATGAAATTAGAAGGTGTTCCATTTGTATACACATCATTTTTTAAGAATCGAAAATTAATCGTTCCATTATCTCTTAGACGGATTTCGATTTGACCAAACATTACTAAATGAGAAGAGGTTACTGTGAGCACATTGGCGCAAGCATAAAGAAGCAGGAATACTGGAATTAGTTTCATTTTTTCTCCTAGGACTTAATCTTTCTAAGAACGACCTCAAAAATCCCTGCATTGATCTCATTTTCATACTCATTTAAGACTTTTCTTGGCTTCGGCTCTTTCCCAAAACAAAGGTAGTCCATGCTAACGTCAAAATAGTCTGCAACCTTCTTGAGTTGAGTAAGGCTTTTTGGTTCAGCCCCTGCAAGCCAGTTGTGAAGCGTTTGAGCAGGGATTTTCGTGGCCCTAGATAAATGGGTCACTGTAATGCCTGATTCAGCAATAAGTCTTTTTAAAGTCGTTTTGATAGTCACAGTAACTATCATGTCAGGTACACGGTGTTTCATAAGCCTCAATCCGTTTAGTGACACTAAAATCTCTTTAGAGACATTGATTAGTGTCAGTTGAGATCTTTGAAACCGAATAGTGCGGGCGTGAATTGGGCGTGAGGACGGATAGAAAAGGGTAGAAATTGAGGGAAATTCAGAGAATAGGCGAAGGAGAAAAATTTTAATAATTAGAAAGATTTACCTTAGAATTCAGTAGGATATGGAGTTTTTCTTTGACCGCTCATAACCCGAAGGTCGTAGGTTCAAATCCTGCTCCCGCAACCAAAAATCAATTTCAAATACCTTTTTCTTCGTCGTTACTCCTCAGTCGAGTTTCGGTCACGTACTTTCGTGTACGCTCCCTCACTCTCATTCGGAGTGCCTAGAGAAAAAGGGTATTTGAAATTGATTTCTCTGATGATGTCGGAGCAGGATGAAGAACCGTAAGGTTCAATGATTTGCAGGAGCAAATCATGTACCTGAGCGAAGCGAGGGACCCGAAGGGTTACGGAGTAGGATGCGGAGGAAACAAATCCTGCTCCCGCAACCAAAAAATCACACACATACACGAATTTCAAACACTGAAGTTAATACTGCTGCGTGAAAAACTTAATTGAAAACTCCTAGTGTTAGCTTTCTTTCAAGATCATCAACATCTGATTTTGCATCATCCGCACCAGTCTGTGCATCATCTGCTTTGGAAGAAGCCTCTTCTGCTTGATCTCTAACGGAACTGATTTCTCGTCTGAGTTCTTCATTTTCATATCGGAGATTATCAATATCAATGGTAATATCATCTGTTTTATCCTTGCCGAATGAACTTACTAGAATATTAGCAGCACATGCAATTACTAGAGATGAGTTAATTAATGGAAGAAAGGGAGTTAACTTCTTATTTACATCTTTCACAACCATGATAAATTTTAAAATTTTAGGATGTGTAGGCAATTCTTGAATCTTCTTCATATTTTTCCTTCTAGATAATTAGTTAATATCTGATCGGAATTTCTACAATTTAATCAACTAAAGAATAATTAAAATCAGTACCATAGATCTATGCAATCCTTGTAAAAGTCGCTTTCATTCCTGCTGAATTGAAGGTCAAGGTGGGTTTCGCTAAAACTTTAAGAACGGTATTCATTTCTAATGGTAAAGAATTTATGTCTTTGATGAAGTTCAGGTTTAACGATTCTTCCTGGAAATCAGTTTCTGAAAGTATCATCTCAATCTTCTGTGTAGTCACATTTTCTACTGCTTTTGAGCTTGGAAGATCGGAGAAATAGGTCCAAAAAAGCATTCGAGTTAATTGGACTTTAATTTCAAGCTCAAAGATTTTGACAGGGTTGTTTTTGATATCTCTAATAAACAGTTCAGTGGTACCTAAGTCGTAGTTAAATGTATCGACTGAAATATCAAACTGATGTTCATTCCACTTTTCTGAAAAAAATTTAAGCACATCGATATCAGAAATAATAAAAAGGGGCTTCTTTACCGAATGTCATCCCTCCGTCTAGTTTCGTTTTGAAGTTAACTCGGATTGAAGGTGCTACCTTTTCAACAATAACTGGAATCTGAATCACTCTTTTCCAGTTCATCGTTTCTGCATCATGAACATGGCAAAGATCAATTCCGTTTTTTTTTGCATAATTTTTTGCGCCATCTGAATAACCGACGGAAGTTACGAGAATACCTCGATGTGCACCAACATCTCTCATTACAGATTGAAATTCACCAACACGGTCGACATTAACTTTTGATTTATAATCCTTGCATTGGACAATCACTAGAACTTCGTGGCCCGCAATTTGACTGCGAATTGAAACATCAATCTGCCGTTCTTTACTGCTATCACGTCCCATAATCCTATCATTATGAGTGACCTGACTTTCAGGGGAAAGCAAGGAGTATATTTTCGCTGTAACTTTCTCGTAATCGGTAGCCTTGGAGCGTCTTTCTTTACTAGTCATGGAATATCCAATCTTTTCAAGCAGCCTTCAAATCAAACTCAATCTGATCATATTCAACAACTGGTTTCTTCACTGCACGCCCGGAATCTTGGGATGTCTTAATTGTAACAGCTCCAACACTTTCAAAGAAAGTGATGAGCTTGTTAAGATTTGAAACATCCATATCTAGAATTTTAGCCAATTCATAAACCGACTTAGGCTTGTGATTTAGAATGGCAGCAAGAATTCTTAGGTTCTTCGCAAAACGATCGAAGTCTTTCTTATTATCGAAAGATATTTCGTAATGATTATTTTTTAACCGACCTTTGCGAGCATCTTTTAAAGCCTTTTTGAAGTCGGTCATAGTTTGTTTTGATGATTTAATGGATACGATGAGTTTTCTCATAGTTTAATTCCTAGGTGAAGTAGGACTAATGCTTCGAAATCTGAAAGCAGTTTATCGTCAGTGGTGTAATTGTAATCAACTTCATTGTCGTCTATATGAGTGTGAGGCCCTTTCGGATGATGGTTATCCATCAAGACCTTCCTATTAGTTTTTGTATCGATACAGATCAGTCCGTACTTGATTCCATCTGGGTACTTGCTCGACTTACCAACCTCATGAATTGAAAGCTCAAGAATATACCTGCCTTGAAGCTTATTTTTGACGTAATATCTTAGCTGAGCCTTCATTTTGGTATTATAAAACCTATATAGGTTAAAATCAACCATTATTCTTGGTTTCATTAGGTTACTAGAGGATGCAGTATAGTTACGTGAGGATATAAGTTGCTGGAATATTAGTAACCTGAGCGTCGCAACCAAAAATCAATTTGAAATACTATTTCCTTCGTATTACAAAACCGCGAGCCGAGGAGAGTACTAGTTGTTTTAATCCGGAGTTTTTAATGGCTATCCCGGAATAATTTTTAATGATTGTTTGATGTTGGTAATATTGCCTATAAACACATATCTAAAATTATGATTTACGCTGTTTTTTTCTCCAGTTCTCAAGAAAGTCATAGCATTCTTTGGTTTTCACAAATGGTAAACCGGTCCACTTTCCAGTTGATCGATCAAGAATTTCAGCGTTTCCTTTCGGATTCATAGCGCAAATATAGGAATCACTACCGCTAAAAGATGCCGATAAAGACGCCCATTTACAAAAACTAATAGAACTAAAAGGAACGCCAAGAACAACATTTTTTTGAAAATCAATAAGTGACATGACGTTAGCATTTGGTCCAGGCACGCATACCGTATTGCCACGAGTATTATTTATGGCCTCTGAACAAAAATCAACAGATGTAAAATACGGATCATGTTTAAATCCGACTGGCTCACCAGTGCGTGTACTAGTAATGACACTACCAACTTCTCCAAGTTTGCTAAGTGGGGCACATACAATACGAAAATCTTTCGTATGAATAGCTTTTTGGCAAAGATCCATCGTTGAATATCCTGAAGTTCCTAGCTTTAGATTTGATTCATCATCATATACACGATATGGAAATTCACTGTTTTCTTCTACAATACAGTCAGGCAGTGCAAAGGAGTTAACCGTTAGTAAAAGTAATCCAAGTAATAAAGTTAATTTCATTTATGTATCTATTAAATAGTGTTAAATCGAGTAGCCAGGTATGAAATAGTAGCATCTCGCATGCACTTTTTCTGATGCGATAGGCCCCTCTTCAGGTTTTGTCCTTACTTCTAAGATTAAGTATTTATCAGAATACTTCAATTCGACTTCACCTGATATGAAGGAAGTTGAAGTTTCTATCACCTTTTCAAACGGCATAAGGGAGGGGCTCTTGAAGATTTCCTTTAACGTTTTATTATCATAGTAATTAGCTTCTCCGAAGTTATAAAAACCGAAAGCTTCGTATTTCAATTTACGAGCACCTATCGGACCAACATCAGATTTACTGTCTTTTCTAAAGATGTATCCAGAACTCAATGGTGTGTTGGGATGAGAAGCAAAAAAGCATCTGCCAGACCAGAATACGTTAACTAACTTTTCAGGATTTGGCTTTTGTCCTTTCTTAAACATATCACCTAAGGTTTCAAAATAAGTCTTTTCATTAGAGACTTCAGATTCGAAAAGATGTGAATCAAGAGGACCATTAAGCTCAGCAGTTGAAGCATTTACACTTATGGTCCCTACTGCGAGTACTGTTGCTAATAAAAAGTTTTTCATGAAATTTCGCTTTGTTTTTTAATATTGTTTATTTAATGACAAGTTGGATTTTTATTTTTTACAACAATTGATTTGTACCCATCGGAAAAGATGTTTTTTTCCAGTTTTACAATTAAATCCTGTGAACACTGTTGATCGATTTTTTTATAAGAAACTAAGACGTTAAAACGTTGATTTTGGGATGCAGCACAGCCTTCTTCGCACTCTTTCTCAGCTTCACTTTCCATGGTAGAACCAAGTACAAATAAGATAGTCTTATCCTTATAAGTTAAATAGTTTTTTCCCCAATTAGTTGTGTTAATTTCAATGATGTCTTCAGATTTTATACTGAGCTTAGATTCTACAAACTTTGTTGTAGCCTCGATGACCTCTTTTTTACCAATCCCGGGACCATAGCAAGAGCATGAAAACGCAGAACTGATAGTGATTGTGGTTGCAATGATTACAAAAATTAATTTCATAAAGACTCCCTTTTTTTAGTTTAAAACCATCAATAATTTCTAATCGCATCTAGAAAATGAAAAAAATTATTCTTCCCCTGTCAGTTCAACTCGATAGACTTCTGAACATGTATTGTTCAAAATAACTCTATAAGAGTCGTTAGCAGCGCCATCTCCTTTGGATGCAGAAACATCACAAATAACGACAGCCTTATTTAGTGCTAGTGCACATTCCAGAGCAGTGAAGCCATTCTTGTCATAGTTATTTTTACCTACAAATTCAGCAACAGCCGTTTCAGCTTTATATAAGCAGGAAGATGAAAAATCACCGGCAATAGCATTCGAAATAAAAGTGATTCCCATCATTAAAATGATACTTTTCATAAAATTCTCCCTAAGTCGGTTACTGAACGTGACAGTCTGGAAATCCACTTAAAATATCTGCTATTTTAAGTCTTGATCCAGTGGCTTTATCAGCATAAAGAATTGCCATTTCTCCATTCGATAATCTTTTCTTTAGAGAAGCTCTTGTAAGGCATCTTTGTCCATACCAGTGGTCTTCACATTCTTCAAAGCCCCACGATAAGTAAAGTCCTTGCGTTGGTTCTCCACCGCGATAAGGAGTGTATCCCTTTTCAATAAGACCATTGAGAGCTGTATCGTTAATACTCCAGCTCCAGAAAAAATTGGAAGCCTCAGGAATCGCAATTTCGCAGGTCGAATCCTGGATCGACTTAGCAAATGAGGACATTGAACCTAAAAGTGTTGCTATGATAATAAGTGATTTCATATTTTCTCCCGTTATGAGTTTTTTTGATTATAGAGCATCAGATAATTTCGTGTTGTTAGCCTGTAAAAATGACTAGAAAGCCAATAAGTTATTGCTGACTAGGGGTCGTCATCTTTTATAAGTTTTGAGGGTTTAGGTATGATTTTTTATAATCCCAAGACAGGCTTTTTTACGATTGAATAGTTTTAGGAAAAGCCCAGTAATCATCACAAACACACTGATTAAGTGGACAAATTTGGGGATTCGGAGAAAACCGAGTCCTCAAAATATGTTGTTTCTTTTTGCGACAAGCCTCCGAAACTTGTCCGTCATAATGAATGATGTACGCACTCAAATCACAGCTCCAGCCTTTGAAGCGATTTAAGTTTTGATCAACAAGTTGAAATTTTGGAACTTCAAACCATTGATCCTGAATCTTCACTGAAACTTTTTCATAACGACCAGAATTTTTTAGGCGTTGATTCTTTTCTTTAAAAAAACTCTCAACCTCTGTCGGATAATCAACATATCCTTCAAGTCCTTTCGAATTGTGATGAATTTTCATAAAGCTCAATGTTGTAGTCTCAGCTAAATTCTCTTCAATCTCTGACGCTAAATTTTTCATCTTCACTAGATATTTCACATCAGGATGCACATTAAAAACAACATCAATTGAGAAAAATTTCTGAAGCTCAATCATTTTTTGCACAAGATTTTCTTGAGGATACTCGACATGCACACTGATAACGATCTTGAGCCTGTGACTAAATTCAGAAAGCTTCATCCAGTCTTCTATTTTTTTCTCAAAATTTGTCACAATATAAATTTTCTTAAGTCTCTCAATTTGTGAAAGCTCACGGATTGTTTCTTCAAACTTTGGGTGTAGCGAAGGCTCGCCTCCAAGGAGAGTCAGCTTAAAATCATGCTCAATACTTTTTAATCGTTTTAAAACAATTTGAGCCACCGATACATAATCAGTCTGACTAGGGTGGGGGTGAAAATAGCAATAACTACACTTAAACTGACAATGAGAGACGAGCTCCCAGTTAATGTTCATCGTGGGGTCACGTCCAACTTCTGTCATGAGACGAAGATCATTCATGTGACCTCAATGATTCAATATCGATTCTCTCTTTACCATAAAAGTTCGTGATACCATTCTTCGTGAGAATTTCTCGGTAAATAAAATGCTCAACATTATAAGGGTAGCAAAAATGATTGATTTTTATTCTATGTTTTTCAAACTCCTCTAGCATTTTTACTAGGTCAATAGATAAATGCTGGTAAGTTTCAGTTAAACTCAAATCTCTGATTTGGCGATGAGAATGAGAGTGACCACCGATAAAGCAATTCTCAGTTTGCGAAATTTCTTTGATCTGCTTCCAATTCATGAAGTGATTTTTATTCCCTGTCTTAAAGAAGTACTCATGGGCACAGGCACTCTCGGGAAATTCAAGGCTTTGATCATAGGTTTCATCATTAACGATATGAGTACTAATAAAAAATATTTTTTCAGTTTTTAATTTTCGGAGTTTCTCAAGATAGTAATAGTGATTATAAAGCCCATCATCAAAGGTAAGAGTGTAATCCTCAAGCGGAAGCTTTAGCATCCAGTCGGATATCTTATGGATCATGAGAATTGGTTTATTTGGCATTTTTAGTCGCCACCATTGAATCTATGATATCTCCTAAATCATATTGAGGTATGTAGTACAATCGCATTTTTTCATCACTCATCGATCTTGATCTTATGTCAGCAGATTTGTTAGAAAAATGCTCAGAGTATTTTTCAAATTTAATTTGAGAGGATGACTTAGTTTTTTCTTTAACGAGTAGAGCAAGGTCTTTAATTGAAATAAAATTATGCGAGTTTCCAATATTGAAAATCTCTCGTGTGATGTTCAAATTTTTACTTAGAAGGTAGGTGATCTCGATCGCATCTCTGATGTCGCAAAAATTTCGTACTTGTTCACCATCATCAAAAACAATCAGATCTTCTCCTCTAAGTGCCCTCTCTACAAACTGCGCCATGACCATCCCTGATTCCATTCTTTGTCGTGGGCCAGTAGTGTTAAAAAATCTCAAAATAACGAAAGGAAAACTCGATGAAAAAAGTAAAAATTCACTGGTAAGTTTAGCACATGCGTAACCCCATCTCATTGTTTCGGGGCTACCAATTTTTAAAGAATCTGTCTCTTTAGCGTTCAGTGTCTCCCCGTAAACTTCTGAGGAACTTGCAAAAATAACTCTCTTTTGATGTTTCTCAAAAAGAGGCAATAGATTCGTCGTAGTTTTTAACATTGATTGGAAGTAATAGTCTGGATTTTGATCAATATGCTTAACACCTACTGGACTTGCGAAATGAAACACAAGGTCAACTTCTTCTATAACTCGATCGAGAAGTTTTAAGTCCTTTTCATGAGGCATGGACAGATCTAATTGAATAAAATTTAATTTTTCACGCTTTAAAAATGGTGAATTTAAATCAATACAGTTAGTGGACAAATTATCAACAAGATAGATTCTTTCACTCTCGGCATAGAATCTATCGGCTAAGTGAGAGCCAATAAATCCAAGTCCACCTGTGATTAAAATCTTCAACTTTATATCCTTTTTTTCATCTTTCATTCTACAAAGTTTAACTTGAATGTCAGTAGGATATTCGTGCGTAACAAGAGAAGCCTTATTAAAAAGATCGGGTAATATTGTGTGATTGATGAGAGCTAAACCGGAGTAGGTTTAAGGATAAAAATCTTGACAGTTTTTCGCTCAATTCATTTAATGATGAGAGTGCATCAAGTTCTTTCTTCACTCGGAAAATCTTGTTCCCGCTGGCACTTGAGAGACAAATTCCATAATTATTAAAAGAAGGTTTTTTTATGATGATTTATGATGTCGCAATGGTTGATGACCATGGAACTTACTGGGCTGTAAACGGAGTGACACAAAATTCATTTGATACAATCGATAAAGAAAACAGATATCTTAAACTTTCTGCTGTTAGTGCTAAGTTAATTAAAGACGCAATTCTTGCTGGAAATCAAGTCAGAATCACGAAACCTTTACGTTTCGTTGAGGTACTTCCATCTGAAATAAAAATTCTCAAAGTTAATCAGGATGAAATTGAATCTGTACGCGAAACGAATATTAAGCGTGTCCGGATGCTCATCACTCCTGAGCTAGCATCGACAAGTGGGATGACTTACTATTCATTCATTTGTCTAAATAATGAACTTGCAGATAAAGGTTTCTTTATCACGGACTCTAACCGTGAGGCTAAATACCTCGCGATTCTAGAAACTGGAAATGAAAAACTCATTGCTCAGCTTGAAGAGTACCTTAACTGCCGAGATGAAATTTCTCGTGTTGCATTTCTTTATAAACAGTTTGAAAAAATGCGCAAAGAGATTATGAATGAGACTTCCGCAGAAAAAATTCAAAAAATTGCGGATGAGTTTATCCAAGATTTTTACTCTCGCTTCTAGAGATGAAAGCCGTTCTGTATTATTTTAAAAATCATAAAAAAATAAATGGAACGCTCTTTTACTGTTTTGAATATTATGTCTCAGCTAAAAAGTTAGATCCTCATGTTACATACATCATCTATAATATTTCAGTTGAGGATTTAGAAGTTGTTAAAAATATCTTCAGAGAAAAATACGTTATCTCAGAAGATGATTTAGTCAATGTGATCGCAGTAAATTCAATCAAGGACCTTCATGATCTGGCGATTGAGAAAGCTCTAATTCTCGATATGCATTCTTTCGAAAAACTGAATTACTTTATTGCAGGAGATATTGTTTGTTATTCTAATGAGCCTCACGAGATGAAAAGATCTGACCTCAAAAAGATTATTTATTTTGGTTTTTACGATTATCAGCCGAGAGATATAAAAGAGCGGCTAAAAATTAATTTTTCTATTTTTACTCCACTTAAAAACACTCAGCCTACTGGAAAGGTGATGATCAGTTCAAGACTGTATAATTATCAGGATATAAATTTACCAGAGGAAGTGAAGCAATACACTCCCATCCTTAAAAATAAAAATGATCATTATTCAAATATGTTTGAAGAAATTGAAGCTATTTATTATTTTCATAGTGCTCTCGATACAAACAATCGACTCATCCCAGAAAGTGTATTCTACAATAAGAAAATTTTCATTGATTATAATAATAAGTTTAATGACAGTGTTTATCTTGGATATCAGGCTATTCTCAATGAGGGTATTGGCAGTCACGCACTCAAGGGTGATGAGTTAATGCTAAAACATTTTCTGGGACAGAGTTGATGGGTGCTAAGATTTTGCAGCTTGATCAAGCAAATTATGATTTGTGGTTAACCTATTCGTGGAGTGATAACAATCATGGTATCTGTGGGCATACCTTTGAGGTAATAGATTATTATTTTTTTCTCAAGGATTATCTTAGAGTTGGGATTCTTTTAGCAGAGGATATTGATGCAGAAACTTTTGTTAGTGCTATTGAAGATAAGTATGATGTCACTGACCAAGAGATTCAAGATATCTTAAAAGATACCGTTTTTAGTAACCGTCCGACACTCGTTCGAGGAAATTATATCCTTTTCACGGACGGTGGAGCAAAAGCTCTTGAGAGAGTGACACTCCTTTTTAAAAAAGTTTTTTATTTCGCCTGTGGAAATTTTGAAATTAAGGATAACAAGAATAAAAATTTATTTATCCTTCAAGATGATCGGATTTATGAGAAATGTTTGAACAGCATCAACTATGTAAAAAAGATTAATTTTAAAAAGTATAAGAAGCTCAAAGAAAAAGCTGAAGATAATGTTTTAATTTACGGTACGAAAAACTGTCGTCATATTGAGTACGACATGTATTTTGAAATTATGGAGCTTTTCCCAGATTCAAATTTCATCTGCCTTACCAGTAAAGAAAATCGGCCAAGTCTGCCCTCGAAGCGTTTTTCCTTTCCTGAAATGCCTGTCAAGAATCTCTTCTTGAGATTTAATACTTACGTATACACACCTGTGCCAAGGAAGTTTGATTGTAGCTCTCGGCTCTTAGCAGAGTGTAAGTTTTATAATAAGAAAGTTCATTTTTTCATGATTGATTACTGGGATCAAGATAAGGGTCTCTATTGGCGCAACTGGGATATTCAACATCAATTTGAAAAACTTTTTCTTGATCATGGTGACGAGATTGTTGAGATCTTAAGGAGTCAAATTGAACTATAATCTTTTTAGCTCTACAGAATTAGTTCTTATTAATGATCCCATGAACTCAAGAGCAAAGCTTGATACTGGGACTCACTGTAACTACAAATGTAGTTTCTGTTACTATTTTGATAAATTAGATGAAAAAACAGACAAAGAAGTCATAAAAAAACGCGCCCTGAAACTAAGAAAAATGGGGATGAGTGAAATTGATCTAAGCGGTGGGGAGAGTAGTATCCATCGTGATTGGTTTGAGATCCTTCAATATTGCCGTGAAATTGGTTTCACTAGTATTAGTACACTTTCTAACGGATCAACATTCTCCAACAGAGAATTTCTTTTAAAGTCTAAGGAGGTAGGATTATCTGAAATCCTTTTTAGTCTTCACGGTTACGATAAAGAATCCCACGAAGAAATGGTTGCACACAAAAGCTCTTTTGAGAAAATTCTCAAGGCGATCGATCATTCACATGAGTTAGGGATTAAAGTACGTCTCAATTGTACTGTCACAAGCAAAAATGTGGGAGCGATGACTACCTATGCTGCTCTTGTGAATAAAATTCAGCCTCTTCAGATGAATTTTCTTCCTCTTAATTATTGGGATGCCGCTAAAAACTATTCATCTGAAAATTATGAGGAGCTTAGTCATGGCATCAAACAGGCGATTGATCTGATTGATCCCAAAATTGAGATTAATGTCAGGTATATCCCTTTTTGTTTTATGCAGGGCTATGAGAAGTACGTCGTTGGTGTTTACCAACATATTTTTGACCTGAGAGACTGGAATATCATCGGATATGATGTCGATACATGGTCAAAAGATTATACGTCCAATCCAGGTCTTGAAGAGTACTTCGAGATTGCCAAGAAAAAAAGGCTGTTAACCTACCATAAGAATAAAGAATGCTTTGATTGTCGCTATTTTAACATCTGTGATGGAGTTGAGCATAAGATTTCTTCGACACAAAAAGTTTATCCTGTGATTGATAAAAATAATGCTAGAATTAATGATGTGATGTTCTTTCGTCACAGGAGAGATGGAGATAAAATTGAAAAATCAACTTGAGAAAAGCGAAATCCATCAAATTGAGCTTGAGCTTACCGGTACATGCAACTTGAGGTGTCCGCTCTGTACGAGGAGCTATAAAAATGCCCAACACCTCCTTAAGTACAATGAGCGACCTCTTTCGGAAATTATCGCTCAGCTAGATGAATACCCTAATATTAAAAACTGCTGTATGGCCGGGATCATTTCTGAACCGACACTCTATAAAGATTTTTTTAGATTGATTCAGTATCTCGTTGGACGAGGGATTGAGCTTGAGATCTACTCCAATGCTTCTTTACATAGTAAGGAGTGGTGGGCGAAGCTTGCCACACTTCTCACTCCACAAGATCGAGTCTTCTTCACCATCTGTGGAAGTACTCAGGAGCTTCATGAGAAGTACCGAGTAGGATCATCATTAAACAAAATCCTTGAAAATCATCAGGCTTTTAAAGAAGCTTGCCCACATCCGATTGATTGTATCCAGTATATTAGATTTGACTACAACGACGACGATTATGATTCTCCGGCAAGTTTAGAAATTAGAAGTCGATTCAGTCGTGAATGTAACATTGATACTTTACCATACAATGAGCGTTTTGGTTTTATCACTGATGAATCAAATAGAATCAAGATGACAGCAGATCTTGCTCGGGCTTACCAGTTGATTTCAACTTTCGGTAGGAATCGGTATGAACAAAATAAAATTGGTGCGATTAAGTGTACGATGAACTGCAAAAGTTTTGAGTCACGTTTCATCGCCATCGATCAATTTGGAACGATAACACCTTGTTTTTTGTATCGTATTTATAACACAGATGAGAAGTTCAATTTAGACTATGAGAAGATTCATGGTTTCAAGTATAATTTTTGCTACGAGTGTGAATCAAAGACCAACCACTTACTTGAGCAGAGTAAGCTTCAAAGGATGGGGTAAATGAGCTGCTCCCCAACGATGCTGAAAAAATCAGATATCAGAGAAATCGAAATGGATTTAACGGGGACTTGTAACCTCAAGTGTCCTTTGTGCACTCGAAACTATGCTCATGCTAGACATCTTATTAAACCAAATTCACGAGCTTTGAGTGACATCATCAAGCAGTTAGACGAATTCACTCATCTCGAAGTTTTTTATATGGCTGGTACTATTTCAGAGCCAACTTTGTATAAAGACTTCCTTGGGCTGTGTGAGTATCTCGTAAAAAGAAAAATTGCTATTGAGCTTTATACTAACGGAAACACTCATGAACCGGATTGGTGGACTAAACTTGGTCAGATCCTTACAGCGAATGATCGGATTTATTTTACTATTTGTGGTGCGACTCAGTCGCTTCATGAAACGTATAGAGTGGGGAGTTCTCTCGAGGAAATTCTCCTTCATCACCAATCATTTGTTAAAGGCAATACATACAAAATCGATACCATTCAGTATATTGTTTTCGACTATAACCGAGAACATCTCAAGTCTCCAGAAATGGAGAAAATCATTTCAACATTTAGTCGTATTAAAATCGTTAACACTGAAGGGCGCAGAAGCCTCAACGAGTATGTTCGAAACTTTGATAAATCTGTGATCAGACCTGAAGATCAGCGTGAGAAATCAATTAATGCGATCTTTGATATTCGACCTCGAATAGACGATGGTAAAAAGTATGAAATAAAGTGCATGAGCCTCAGAGATAAAAAACTCTATATTGACCAGTTTGGTCGCATTTCTCCTTGTTATGGCCATGCAGAGTTTCAAGGACCTGGTTATTTTATGAATGAGAATTTTGATTACAGCCAGATTCTTAACTTTAGTTTTCATGATTGTTTTAAGTGTGAAAGAAGAATACAAAAATTTATTGATGCCATGGATTTAGACTTTGTTTGCTAAAGAGAGAATCAACAGACTTGAAATCGATTTAACAGCATCCTGTAATGCTCGGTGTCCGATTTGCGCCAGAAATTATAACTATCTTCAAATTAAATATAATGAGCGACCTCTTCATGAAATCACTGCACAGCTCGATGAATATGTTAATTTAAAATTTATCCACCTCGTTGGCGCCTTTAGTGAGCCCACTTTATATAAAGAGTTTTTTGGTTTGTGCCGCTACCTTGTTGGCCGAGAGATAGCTGTCGAAGTCTGTACAAATGGTGACACTCATGATGAGGATTGGTGGAGTGAGCTCGGTAAAATACTCAC
>Ga0255183_1000235_pt1 | contig 24207 bp, 18 predicted proteins | sample Atl_UVDOM_RepB_8_FD_183638 | JGI IMG/M metagenome (GOLD analysis project Ga0255183, IMG submission 183638) | Freshwater microbial communities from Altamaha River, Georgia, United States - Atl_UVDOM_RepB_8d | ecosystem: Environmental > Aquatic > Freshwater > River | place: USA: Georgia...
TCCTAATGCCATCCCAGGGCTACTCAAAAAACATCAAATCGCTGGAGAAACATTTCTTGATCCATCATTATCAAACCGTAGGCTTAACTTAGCGAAAAAATATGAAACCTTTATTATAGAAGCTATTAAATTAAATCAAGATAATCTTAAGATCGAGGATCTTTATAGTGATAGCATAATGCTGCGTATTTCTGCCTTCACTTACCTTCAGTCATCTATTGGACAACTTCCACCAGAAGCAGCTAAAGGAGTACGAGCTTATCTCTCTTCTTTTAGTTTCTTAGAGAATCGTCTTACGAGAGGAATCTTAATTGATCAACTTCAAGGCAATGAAAGCCTACCTTTGCATAAAATTTTTGAAACCAAGGTAAAACTTTTAAGAGCTACTGAAGTGACTATAAAAAGAAGCTACCTAAGCTTCGAGGATAACTCTCTTAAGCTCAAACATGACCTCTCTGTTATAACGAGCTCCAACCCAAAAGAGACACCTAGACCTCAAATGCAGACAATTTCGATGGATCTGACTGATTACGAAGTCAAAGATAACGGCGACCTCTACCTTGAGAATAAACTCCTTGGAGTGATAGCCCCAGCCTCTATGAGTAGCGATAGAATGATTCAAACTCACTCATGGATTGCAGCCTCGATGAAGTTTGAAAATAACATACTCTCAATTACGAGTATCTTGACTGCTCAAAAACCTTACCAAACAGAAAAAAGAGATTACAATCCAAGCTTAGAGTCTGGAATAAAAAATATTTATGCTGAAATGCCAATGTGTTTTGGTCTAGTCGAGCTTCAAAAGAAGCTGATGGAGAGAGTCCTTTTTCTCCCTGATGAAGAAAAGCTTAGTGACGAGGAAAACCTTTTTCTACTCTCTGAACTCGTCTTAAATAAAATGATCGTTGTTCCAGGCTACTCAAACGCAAAAGACTGGACACTTTCACTTCCTCTCGAAGAGGCGAAGAAGATTATCTACACCGACCATAAGAAGAAGTACGGTACGGTCTCAGGAGCAGTCGGTAATTGGTTTAAGCAAAAGAATGTGACATTGGAAGTTTTGAAGACAATCAACTCTCTTTCTCAAAAAGGTATCCATACACCTGTCTTTTTTAGAACAAAATCAAAGATTGGACATGCAATCCTGATTACAGGTATGAGACAAGCCTCTGAAAATATCTACTACCTTGAAGGATATGATCCAAATTTTTCAAGAGGCTTTTCGAAGGATCTCTTTACATTCAATACTACTACCGGAAAAATCAAATCCCCTATTTACGGCGAGGATGATTTGAAATTTGTTCCGATCAACGCGGAAAGTGACCTCTTTTTCAATGATCTCTCCCTTGACAAGAATTCAGTCTTCTTTCTCAAAGTTGCATCGAAAAAATATAAAAAATACTCCTTCTCAATTTCCGAATTGATGAGTGCCTACTAGGAGAGCATATGAAAAAAGAAATCGCTATTGGCTTAAGCCTGATGTCTCTATCTACTCACGCTCTCGTTGCGAGTAACGAAAGCTTAAATCAGCAGAAGCAATCTTGTATGGATGCCTTCCCAGGTTGTTTTTTCACATCGACCATTTCTCTTCCGACGATCATCGTATCAGACCAACTGATTGATCTAAATGCAGAAGAAGTTTTTTTACGTGTCCATGCTGAAGCTATAGGAGACCTCGATCCTGTGATGACTCAGATATTAAGCGAGACTTATCAAATCGATCCAAAACTTATTATGTCTGAGGTTCGCTTCCTCGAAACAATCCATCAAAGGAGTATTCCTCAAGTAATCAATAATTTAACGAAATAAAATAGACCATATTGAATTTTTTACAGAACTAAAACAACGAAATCTAAAACTAAGGTATAACCCTTAAAAGATTTTTAACCAGGAGAACTCGAATGAAAATGCTTCTAACACTTGCTATCTTAACAACTTCTTTCTCATCTTTCGCTCTCATTGCACAAGGCGGAGACACAAATAAGATGATGTGTTCGAGAGAATTTCGTGCATCAGACATTAAGCCGCTTGCTTGTCTTGTAACAACAACAACTTCTCTTCCAACAGTTTTAATTGACTCTGTAGAATTAGACCTTAATAGTGCTGAAGCGTCTGAAAGACTTCTTGCAGAAGCTCATAATGATGCGAGTTCTGAACTGACTGATATTATCGCACATGAGTTAAATGCTCACTCTGAGACAATCAAGGAAGCAGTTCTTAAGCTTCAGCAAAATAATATCGCTCCAACGATTCAAAATATCGCAGTTGAAATTACAAAATAATACGAGGAACTCATTATGAAACTTAAATCGTCTATCATGTTACTGGCACTGAGCACGACAAGTTTCGCTCAGACCATGTACCCTGCAGTTCCTTTCAAGGCTGATTATTTCGCGCCAAGAATTAGAGAAATTGCTGAAGATACGAATGCAGTGACTAACGTTTTTGCCATTTCGGATGCTGGTTACGATATTGGACGTCCGACGATTAGACCCTGGTCTGGCTCTTACTGGCCACTCAACCAAGGGATGATCGCGAGCCCTTACCAAGACAGAACATTTCTCAGACCCTGGCAGTTTTTAACATGGGAAGATAACGTTTCTCGATTCGAAGATCGTAAAAAAGGTTACCTCGCAGGGATTGATAAAATGTCTGCTGATGATCTCTCTTATCTCGCCCCTTCGGAAAAGTATGATCTTCTCCTTGGAGATAAGAAATTTGATTTGAGTACAAGAATTTGGAGCTACACCGCTCGATGGGGTGAGAATAAAATGAATGGATTCCTCACATCGATTGAGATGCCAGGACCAAATTATGATATCAAACCAGTTTCTACCTTCATCGCTCTCTGGGAAGGTATTTGTCATGGTTGGGCAACGGCTTCAGTAAGTGTCAAAGAACCTGTAAGACCAGTCACAGTGAGTTTACCAGATGGAAGACGTCTTCCTTTTTATCCAGATGATATCAAGGCCCTCGTTTCACTTCTCTGGGCAAACTCACTTGTTCAAGATTCAGTTTTCCTGGAGGGAAATAGATGTTGGGTGAATAGACCACCAATAGACGCGAACGGAAGATTCATTGATCTTCCAAACAAAATCACACCTCCGGGATTCACTGATGTTCCAGGTTGTGGAGACATGCACCCAGGGATGTTTCACTTAATTCTTTCTAACGTGATGGGGAAACAGAAGCGTGGATTCATCGCGGACATTAACCCTAAAGGACAAGTGACGAATCAGCCGGTGTCTTCTTACCGCTTCTACTACTTCAATCCTTTGACTCAGACTGAGGGTAATATCCATTCGTCTGTCATCCCTTACATGAAGTATAAGGGCAAGGATCCTTTCGCGAAGGCGAGAACACCGAATGTTGAAAAAATTGTTGGTGTTAAAGTTGAGTTCGAGTATGCAGATTATTACATGCCAGGACTTTATGACTCTTCTGAAAATGGTAATAAGAATAAATATGAAGTCTTAACTTACTATTATGATCTTGAGCTTGATGCTTCAGGAAACATCATTGGTGGTCAGTGGATTAGAAAAGGTGGAATTGTTGGTTATGATACTGATCGATATATGCCTGACTTCTTGTGGATCGTCCCAAGAGACTTTAAAAAGTTTTTCAGACCACTTGAGATCGGTAACTGGGATATTCGTGGAGGAGCGAAAGTTCCTGAATCATGGAAGAATGCTGCAAACTCTGCTCATAGCTTCATCTACAAGATGACAAAAGAGTTCGGATTTGCGGAGAAATGTACGGTGATCAATCGTGATGATAAAACGGACATTAAAGTTGTACCGTGTGAACACGAGTACCCAAGACCACAGCCTCTGATCCAGATTGTTGACCAACTTTTAGAACTTTCTTCAAAGTAATTCACAACGATAGGGGGAGATTATCCCCCTCTTTTTTTCAGAAAAGTAATTTTAAATTTAGTGATCCATAAATCTCATCTTTAAATCTTTGTACTGATCTCCTCTCCCGTGAGAATCTTCTTGAGAAAAAAGTTTTTCGATCAAATCCATTTCCGAACTGAACATCAAACTTAAAAATGGGGCCAAAGCTCTTTTCAAGACCGACAGAGGCATTCTTGTAGGTATAAAAAAATCTCTCCTGTCTCTCAGTACGATCGGAGTCGAAATAATTCTGAACCCACTGCTCGTAGTGGAGAAAAAGATAAACGTGCTTGAGTCCGTAGAAATAAATCCGAGCCCTATGATTAAAGGGAAGGAAAGTTGTGTACCGGAATCCGAAGGCTTCATTCGATGAAGTCCTTATGATATTGATAAATGGAAACCCATACATGGATACTTTTTTTCTCTCCATATCTTTAAGATAAATAAATCCGGGTAATGGTACATTGTTGAGGAAGCTGCGGTTATTTGAGTAGCTTAAAAGATAGACCCACTTCTCTTCAGGTTTATAGATTGTTGTAGCGTTGATAAAATTGTCTCGTCCATCTCGAAAGATTTTATCCGAGGAACTTCCGACCTGAATAACCTGGGCCAAAACTTTTCCCATTTCTGATTTATGCTTAATCGAGACACCAGCGGCAACCTGCTCATAGTTTTTTCCCAGTCCTTTCGCTAATCCCAACTGCTGATAATTTCCTTGAAGTCCAACAGTTACTTTTTCAAGCTGCTTAGTGGTTTGAAGATTATTCCTTTGTTGGGTGACTGACTTTGACTGGAGTTGATCCATATCAATTCTTGAGGGGAAAGGGAGTTCCTGAAGAAGGCTTTCAATATCCTGTGCCCAACCAGTCAGAGAAATTAAAAAAATGAAATGTAATATCATTAAAATATTTTAAGTATAATTGTCCTTGATCGTCGATACGAATTAGAACATGATTATATATGAAAACAATCTTATTCCTAACCTTTGTACTCAGCTATTCTCAACAACTCCTCGCGAGAAATTGGCAAAAAATTGTTATCCCTGGTGCAAAATGTGCAAATGGTTCTGACTACTCACTTTTCTACTCTCAAGGTGATAGCTCAAAACTAGCAATTGAATTCATGGGCGGAGGCGCCTGTTGGAGTCAGTCGACCTGCAAAGGACCGAATCTAAGAACTTGGATTTATCCAATCCCCAAAATTCCAGCTTTTAGTCATTTTTCATCTGATGGAAGTATCCTGGGAAAGCATACCTTCATTTATCTTCCTTATTGCACGGGAGATGTTTTTTCTGGTAATCACGATGCTGAATACAAAGATAGAAAATTCATCCTTCATTGGGGAAAAAGAAATATTCAACTTGCTCTTGAATTCATCACTCAATCTAAGCTTGATCCAAACCGCTTACAAGAACTCATCGTCTTCGGATCTTCGGCGGGAGGGATTGGATCACTCATTCACTCAAAAAATATCGCTGATCATTTTCCAAAAGTTCCACATAAAAAACTTATTGCTGACAGTGTAGGCTTACACTTTGGTGACCAATTCTGGAATAAGTTCACAGAAAATCAGATCCATGATTTCGACGACAGCTTTAAAAATATTTTTTTAGATGTTAATTTTTCTACTGGCTTTATCGCACCAGCACTCAAGAAATTCTGTGACTACACCCCATGGAAAGTTCTCTTTATCCAGTCTACACGTGACGTGATTATGTCATCTCTTTTTGGTGATATCGCCCCAGAAGAACACGAAAAAAGAGTTTTAGGTCCTCATGGGATGAGACAAGTTCTTAAAGATCACCAGAACTGCAAAACCTTTATTTCTAACGGTTCTAGCCACGCTTACATGATCATTAAATCCCTCATGGAAGATACAAGAGAGCGCGACTCACAACAGACAATGTATCAGCAAGTTGTTGATTTTATGAAATAACCAAGAAAACTCAAGTCTTAGCGCCACAAATCCGATAAGCCAACTATGGTATTTAGATGGCTCTCATTTCTCCTTGTCTCTCAAAGCGTCTTATCTTCAACTTTTGAAGATCTACAGCCTATTAAAATAAACTCAAAACCATCACAAAGTAGTGCTCTTAGCGGAAAAATTAAAGCTGGTATAGGTAATATTCTTTATGATGAAACTAAACTCAAACTAGAAGTTCAAAAAACGATTAATACTAAAAAGAATGAGCTTCTTCCCTTTTTTTCATCTGAGACTGAATTCAATAAGTTCACTCAACAAATCATCAACCAAGGTATCGATGAACATCTGAGAGACAAGAAAAAACAACTCAATCTTTCGAATGATGGTTTAATCCAATTCACAGCGAAACTCGGGAGAGATATTTTTGGCTTGATCATAGAAAAAAAAGTGAAGAACGCAGAAGTTTGGAAGTCAAAAATATTCTCTCATTTTAATCAGTGTATTAATAAGTCTTCTACCTACGAAGAAGCTAGTTCTTTATGCTTAGAAATTTTGAAAAACGAGACGATTATTGGCATTGGACAAGCAATTGTAGCAGAAACAACACAGGAAAATTTTAGTGAAATCGATCTCAAACAAAATGATCAAAAATTTAAGAACTGTCTTGCTCCCAAACTTAAAAAAGAAACTCAAGTTTCAGATGTCACAAAATGTAGCCTTGATGTTATCAAGGAATCGACAGCTATTGTAACAAGAATAAGACTCACTGAAAGTCTCCGTGATGCACTCTCTGGCTCTCAGTTAAATGAAGAGGAAAAAAGTAAGATCATCTCATCGATTCAAATCGAAATTAGTAATGAACTTGATAAATGTTTGAGTCAGATCGGTAAAAAAGAAGATGAAAACTACGCATTGGCTTTTGAGACATGTGGAAATCAAACTAAGAGTAAGTCCGCTGATAAAGTCCTTGAAGCAACTCTCTCGTATCATCCTCTTATTCAAAAAACACTTCAAGATAATTTCAAGGATGACTCAGAAAGGTTATCTCTCCAGAGAAAGATCATCCTTGAACAGCAAAAAAATTATGCCAAGTTAAGTGTTGATAATAAACCTATGACCTACATTAAAGACCAGATCACAAAGTCGACAACAGTGACACTAGCAGAGAACGTAACCAAGCAGAAATTGGCTGAAAACAAAATTCCTTTCAAACCTGAACTTGTCAATCAGCTTAGGTCTTGTCTTGAAAACTCTGAAGACAACAGGGTCTGCTTGAACGAGCTCACAACTAATATTTCGAGTATCATTCTAGATGATAAAATAAAAATTGTTCCTTCTCAGTCTCAGCGTCAAAAACTAAAGAATGAACTTATACGTGACTTAAAAAAATGTCTTGATCAAACTGATAACTCAACTTGTACGGAAACTCTGACAAACGATGCAACCATTAAAATTTCTTCTACCATCGGCGATCAAAAAGTGAAAGATGTCCTAGGGAAAGATGGACCAGTCGAAGAATTCGTCAAATTCAAGACCACCCTTAGTCAGTGTGTGAAAGGGAGTTCGAACAAAGATCCCTGTGTAAAAAAATACTTCACTGACCTTAGTTATCATCTTGGTAAACTTGCACTACAATCAAAGATTGGATCAGTTCTCGGTAAAGACGAATTTGGAAATCACTTTATTGGCCATAATAAGCCTTTGAGTCAATATCAAGTTTGTTTGAAAAAAATTGAAGAAAATTCAAGTATCGAACTAGCTGTCTTAGATCAAGAAATTGAAAAGTGCTCTGATCATCTTAGACGAAACTCATCTGCAATTCTAAGATCGCTCCTATCGAGTAAAGTTAAGCCAAATGAAGCCTTAACAGAAGAAGATAAACAATTTATCGACTCCATCCTGTGTCTCGATCTTAGTGGGATCAAAGACGAGAAATATATAAGCCTCACCAATCAGACCAAGCCAATTCTTGACACACTCGCAGCACAGAGTGAGCTTGTTCTCAATTACGATTCTGAAAAAGCGAGTCAAAACATCACCATTCTCCAAAAGTTTCTACAAAAGCTTGCGACTCAAAAAAATATGCCCGAAGATGAAAAGCAGCAACTCATTGAAAAATTTCTCAATAAAGAAAATATTCTCGACCTCTTTCTCAAAGCAACAGTTAGACAAAATATCAAAGAAGCTATGAGCCAGATTCCCTCATCACCAGAGGAAGCCTCACAGAATGGAGGCTTCTGGATTCGAGATCCAGTGAAAAAATATCTTTCTTCAAAGGAAAATATCGACAACATATTTGGAGATAAATGGATTGGATCAAAAAACAGATCAGAACTCAACCGTGGTATCTCGCGGCTCCTGACCTCTGATATTTTTAAGGACGGGAAAGTTAATCAGGCTGAGCTCATTAATAAGATTAAAGAAAAGTTTATCGTTCCTCAAATCTCAGAATCCTATGGCATTAAAGAGGTCCTAGTCCCACATATTATCCAAGAAAAGATCACCTCAAAGGTAAATGGGATCACTGGAAAAAGCTATCCTCTCACGATTTCATGGACAAAAGTCAGGAAGACAGAAAAAGGTAAAAAAGTTGAAAATTACATCGTTGAATCACTCTTGAAGCCAAAACTTGGAGGAAAAGAGGAAGATCCTAAAACATCTCGCGATAAAATTGAAAAAGTACAAAACGATGTTATTTCAGCTATTCTCGCCTATCCTCTCGCCTCTAAATAAGGCTGTCTAATCTTTTGACAGTCTATCTTTAATTCAACTTTCACCTATGCTTCACTCTTAACGGCTAAAATAGTTCATCAAAAGGATTTTTTCATGAATCTATTATGTAGCTTCTTTTGTCTTGTTCTCTTACCTTACTCTTGGGCCAGTTTTGAAAGAACAGAAGATGACCCTGTTGAGTCAGAAATCCTTAGAGTTATTGAAAACGAGCGTATTAATCGCGAAACGAGATCAAAGATAGCACAAATCGATGTCATCACTGTCGATACTCATGATAAACAGACTTGTCATGAAATTTTAAATGAGATCAGTGGACTCCGCGCCAAAGGAAATCAAAACTTATCAGAGCTTTGCCAACAAAACTCTGATTCACCCTATGCAACTTTATATTTAATGAAAGAAGTTAACCAAGATGAGTGGAAACGAAAAATCAATTTCGGAAGACTTTCTTCTGCTGAGCAATCAGTTTTTACGGATACTCGAAATACCTTTCTCATGAGCCTAGGTGTTGCGGGATTCATTTATATGCTCCCTGAGAGTGTTTCAAAGTGGGATAAAAGCCGCCTTGGGACAGGGATGATTAATAAATATAAAGAAAATGTCTTTGAAAAAGGGTTAACGTTGGATAATGATGATCCACTTATTAATTGGGTAGGTCACCCTATTTCCGGTGCAATTTATTATCAAATTGCTCGCCATAATGGATATTCACCAATGGCTTCTTTTGGATACTCTGCTCTCATGTCGACGTTTTTTTGGGAGTTAGGTGTAGAAGCTTTCGCAGAACCACCATCCATTCAGGATTTAATTATTACTCCTGTGGTAGGCTCACTCGTAGGTGAGGTTTTCCACAGAGCCGACAACTATATTGCGGAGAATGACGGAGAAGTTTTAGGATCAAAAAGTGCTGGCTCTGTTCTAATGTTCGTCTTTCACCCGATGAGAACAATCAGTAAAGGGATTAACTCTCTCTTTGATACAAGGTTTGTCAAAGAAGGTCAGAGTCAGATTATTCAAAGAAGGCTTGAAAAATTCAATCCATCAGATAAAGAGATAAGATATATTGGCTTAGAGTTCGAGTTTAAGTACTAAAATGGAAAATCAACAGCGTAGGAAATGGCTGAACACTGTTTCCTCGCTGTATAACAAAAACCGACAATTCCCATTTCTTTTAACTCTCTTTCACATTTAGCAAGCTGGAACTTTTTCTCAATCTTCATATAAGCTTCAGCCTCTTGAAACGAGTACCCCATACCTTTGGCATAATATCTTTTGACTGTTTTTAAAAATGTACCTTCAAAGACAGCTTTCATTTTTATATTTTGTCCACAAACATAAGGTTCGTAGTCTACATCATTGGAGAATGAAGAAAGAGAAAAAAAAGTAAGGACAAGTAAGATAATTTTTTTCATAAAAAAAAGAGGGGACATAAATCCCCTCTTCCTCGAATATTAGAGTTTATTTTTTTCCAGGATTTTTAAGAGTCTTTTTAACAACTCCATTAACATCAACATCTAAACCTTTTTTCGAATCGAGTTCAGCGTCTACTTCAACAGCTGGCTTTTTACCTTTTGGTTTTACAGCATCAACGTCAACATCAACGATTTTATCTTTCTTAAGTGGTTTAACTTCAACATCAACAAGCTTCGTGTCGCCAAGTTTAACATCTGATTTTACATCAAGATCTTTTTTGACTGTAGCATCAACGTCAACGAACTTTTTCTTTTCAACGACAACCTTGCCATCGACATCTACTAATTTATCATTTTTCTTACTATCTTTAGGTCCCCTCGTAGGATCTAATTCGATATCGATTTTTGGATCTTTGTCTTTACCATTATCTACTTTGATCGGTTTGGCAGGCTTATCAAGAACCGGTACATCAACATCAACGCAAACAGCTAGATGTTTTGTTAAACAGCCTTTTCCACCACCAGTTGTTGAACCAGTTGTTGATCCAGTTGTTGAACCAGTTGTTGATCCAGTCGTAGATCCAGTTGTTGATCCAGTAGTTGAACCAGTAGTTGAACCAGTAGTTGATCCAGTTGTTGAGCCAGTCGTTGAACCAGTAGTTGATCCAGTTGTTGATCCAGTTGTTGAGCCAGTAGTTGATCCAGTTGTTGAGCCAGTTGTTGAACCAGTTGTTGAACCAGTTGTTGAACCAGTTGTTGAACCAGTTGTTGAACCACCAGTAGAATTTGATTTCTTTTTATCTCTTCTATCTTTGATAATTAAATACGTCACAACTCCAACAACAATGACACCAACAACAAGATAAGCTTTTTTATAAGAAGTCGAACCGCCACCCGAGAAGCTTGCTCCTTTCTTATATGTTTTCTCCATGAATTTCATGGCTTCAATAGAAGCTTCATCTTCAGATGCGTTTTGAATTCTTAAAACAGAAAGAAGTCTCTGATAGTCTTTACGTACTGACTCATCAAGAATGTTCTTTTCCATATAGTTTTGAATTTCAGCATTTGAAACACCATCTTCTTTTAAAGCAGAAAGTGAATCGAAAAGTTCTTTTTCAGCGTGCGCTCTGAAGTTCGGATCACGCTGATCCCAGACAACAGAAACATCATGTCTGAACTTGTTAACAACATTCGCAATTCTTTTATCCTGAGTTGATACCTGGATCACCTCACCACTTGCGCTAACTGTTTTGATGGCTACTGCTTGCGATAGCATACAAGTTGCTAATGCAAGACAAACTGGTTTCGTCACGTACGACAATTTCATTAAGTCTCCCTTGAGATATTTTGGTCGTTGGCAAGTACCACACTTGTCTCGATACGACCTTAGTTATTGTATTTTTTTTACGGTTAAAACCCTCGAGACTGAAAAAAGCTCAATAATTTCAATCGATCAGCCATTGGATCTCGGCAAACTTTAGAGCAGTTTTCTAATAACGATCTTATGAGTCCATCCGAAATACTCGATGAGTTGGTAGAGAGGCTTTTTCTTGACTCATAAATAAGCTTATTTGTCACCTCAGGACCAATTACACCTCTGATTTGCCATAAAAGACTTATGACAAAATCACCATTAGCAGCATCATTTGACTCATCCCAATGGGTATAAAACTTTTTCTGTGCAACATTTTTAGGTTCTGATAAATTGAATCCCTTTATGTGATCATACATCTTTGTGTTTTGAGCTAGGGCCGTCGCAAAATAATCTGCCATACCCTCTATCACTGGAGTTGAGTGTGACATCTGCAAAGAATCACTCAAAATGACATGGGCATATTCATGATAAATGATTTCGGGAACAGCTGCTGAATCGATGTAGAAGTACTTCTCAACAAAAAGAGGATCAAGTTTCTGTGAACTATTAATCACTACCATCGAGAGTGCGATTGTTCCTAAAAACTTTACAAACTCATCACTAAGCTCAGAATAATTTCCAGTTGGGGCAATCAAAGCTTCTGTTAACCTGAAGATAAATCGATACTCAAAATAGTCGATCAGAGGATTCTTGATAACCTTTAAACTTTGAGTCAACGGGTTATCACCAAGAGTTTTTGCCATCGACTGAACATTAACGATTTTTTTAGGTCTGAACCAAATCTCATTCCCCCATGACTCTCTAAGCGCTGGCTCAACAAATTCTGGGGACTCTCCACGAGGAATTGAAAGAGCGTTATTATACTGAGGGTCACGATTATCATTCGCAAAGTGTCCAAGATCATCATAGAGATTCGTGATTTCTAGCCGAACAACGAGTTTGTCATCTAGAGAGCGAGGATCGGCTTTAATCACATCTCTCCAAAAAAGTCGTGCTTGAGTCAAATGGTGATAGGCATTGGCTGCTTTAAAAACAAGATCCTTAGACCCATTAAACTTTATCGCCTCAGCATTTTTACCAAGAACAATCTTAAAGTACTTGCCATCAAACGAATCCGTAGAAATGAGATCTTGAAGCTGAACTTTTTTATAGGTGACACCAGAGTCATTTCGACGATCGAAGACCGTAAACTCCTGAGAAAAAACGACAGAAGAAAGACTTAAAAGTGTCGAAACTAAAAATATTTTCATCATAAAACCACGTTCCCGTTATCGACCGGCTCAGGCTGACGGTCTTTTGCCATAATTTTTGACTGCGTAAGAATAAGAGCAATTGCTCCTACTACATTCCACGGCCCCGGTGCAAGGAAGGTTGCTGTCTGAGCAATCGTAAAACCAAAGTCAGTGTAAGCCTTCCAGCGTGGAACGGATGGATTCCAAAACTCTTCAAACTTAAGGATCTGATCAAATTCACTCGAGGAGATAAGACCCGTCTCAAAAGCTGACATGACGAGATCCTCATAATAAATATTATTTTCTTTAAAAAGCTCTGATCTTTTAAGTTCGTTCATTTCCTTTTGAAGAATCCTTAAAGAAACTCGGTACTGCTCTAGTGGAGTGAGCTTATAATTATCATTTGTATCATCCTGAAGCGTGAAAACGATGTTTGCTTCCTTGGCACTGATACGCTGGGAAGTGCGGTTGACGACTTCTGAGAGCATAAGGATTTGCTCTGGAGTATAAACTCGATAAAGTCGCTCTCTCTCAGTGATCATTTCTTTTTTTGAAATAACATTTTGAGTTAAATTCACCTTAGACTTAGTTGGTTCTCCTTTGAGAAAAATATCTTTTGTTTTTGAAACAACTGCTAGGTATTTTCGAACTTTTAACCCAGACACAAGATCAGGGTTCTGGTTCAGAAGTTGAAGCATATTATAGTACTTAAGATCGATAATCTTTTGATCGAGTGCCTCTTCTAAAACAAAAGAAGTCTGTTTCACTTTATCACTCTCGCTAGTGAAGGTAAGAGAAGACTGAATCGATTGTAAGTTATCAATCACACAGGAATTTTTCTCATCCGGCATTGTGGAAATTTGATCGAAGAGTTCTAGGACCGAGATATTCTTATTTCTATTTGGCGTAAAAGGATATGAATAAGACTGAGTCAAATCCGCTCGTGTCTGAATCATCACCAAATTTAAATCGACTAGCTTTCTCATCATTTTCAGGAATACATCATCTATAAAATTTCTAGTCCTGAGATAATTTAAAAATGGATGAAGATCGGCTGTACGTCGAATATAACCATAGTTAATAGCTTTCTGTTTAAACGTTTTATAAAATCCATAATCACAAATAGTCTCATTTTTTCTCACCTCTGCGATGGCGTCTCGGAGGACTAGACCTGACTTTTGATAAAGTGCTTTTTCATCAATCTCGTATTCTCGGATCCATTCTTTTATTTCCGAAAAATTTTTCGTTTCAATCAGATTTGAACGTGACTCTTTGTTGTTACGAAGCTTCAAGTAGTCTAAGCTTTCATCTGCCAAAGCTGAGAATGAGATGACTGTGAGGGTTAAGAGCGACGCGAGTTTCATGCTCTCTCCTTAGTATTTAATGCAGTCAACGTGAGTGACTTTTTTATTTTTAGTGAGCATGCGACAATCCTCGAGAACCATCTCTTTATTGACATGAAGAACTCCCCTGATCGATTGACCTCTTAGTTGGTCTTCACACAACATGAACGATGAATGCTTGAGACAATTTTTCAAATCAACATTGAGATTAAACCGATAAATTTTCTGAAATGTCTCACACGCCGTCTCATTTATTTTTTGAGACTCAGCTTCGCTTAAGAAACGGCATGTTTTAGCTTGGGCCATAGAATGAAAAGCCATAAGTAAAAGAACAAAAAGAATGAATCTCATGAATAAGCCTTAAAAAGAGGTTTTTAAGACTATACCGAAAAAATAATGCAGCGGATCAGGTGGTGAAATTATTACAGACTAATCGGGAAGATAAAGAACCCCATCCCCGTAAATTGAGCTATTTTGCTCCCCTCCCCAAATGATCATCTCAGAGCCCGTCCAAATCGCCGTATGGTGTTTACGAGCATTAAAAGGGGTATCTGTATTGACGGCAGGTAGTGTTGTCCAAGTGTCTGAAAAAGTATCATAGACATAGCCGTTGTTATAGTAGGTAGAGCCATTATTCCCTCCCCACACATAAGCTAACCCTCCAAATTGTGTAGCTGAAAATCTCTGTCTAGCAGCTGGAGCATTTGTATCAGAAAGAGCTCTCCAGTATGGTAAATTTGAAAAAAGAGCATACTTTGAGCCTGTGTTATATGAGCCGCTCGAATCACCACCGCCCCAAATAACAAGCTCGGCTCCGTTAAACTGAACTAACATATTTTTTCTTGCGGCGGTTTCAATAGTAATTGTATTTGAATTTAGTGTTGAGGTAGCATTCTGACTCAAAGTTATAGTTGAACTTGCCTCGTTAATCGCTGTGATCGTCGTTGAGTTCGGAATCCCCGTTGCTCTTATTTTTTGACCTACATAAAGATTATTATAATTCACATTCGTCACATTCGTGACGACATTACTTCCGTTTGTAATATTACCAAAGAATGAAAAACTATAGTGATCTATAAAACGCCAGTTATTTGTCACTGGATTAAAGGCGACAAATTTATCAGCTTGTGCCACTTCATCACTCCCACCTACTAAGATCATCTCTGTCCCTGTCCATACTGCCTGATGAGACTCATAAACTCTTGTGGTCAAAGTTGAGGTTGCTGAACCTGTAGCAGCCTGAGATAACGTAAAGGAGTTCGCTGCAACTGATGTAATAGTTGTGTTTGCGGGTATATTTGCTCCTGTTACATGTTGACCAACTTCAATTCGAGTAATGTCTGCTGCACTTACGCCTGTCACTGTCGTTGAAGTGTTGGTTGTTGTTCCCGAAAAAGATGCTGTCGTCGGTAAAAGGAGATTATAAGTTGTCGCTAGAGAAATAGAGCCTGTTGCTGTAGCCGCTTTGTCCACAGTTATTGTTTTATTAGGTAAACTAATAGATGTGATCTTTGTATTAGTTTGAAGATTAGCCCCTGTTACCACTGCACCTAACTGAAGAGATGAAAGTTCCTGATATGACGGAATTGAGATGGTCATACTTGCTGCGGTTGTTGTCGCGGTAAAAGAAAAATTAAAACTAGGAAGAGATCTCCAAGTATTGTTCGAGATATTATAGATTCCTCCATCATACAACCGGCCCGAAGTATTTTCTCCGCCAAAGATAATCATCTCTGAACCAGTCCAAATAGCGGTATGATTGGCCCTCGCTGATGGAGCTCCTACACTACTAATCGCTTGCCAAGTGTTAGAGATCGGCTCAAAAAGCGCACCATTATTTAAATACACTTCAGAGCCAAAATTACCAGAAGCAACTCCACCCCAGACGAGCATCTGTGCTCCTGTCCAGATGGCCGAATGTTTGTAGCGACCACTTAAAGGAATATTTGTCATACTCCGCCACTTATTCGTGAAAGGACTATACCTTGCTCCATTATTTAACCCAAGATTTCGATCAGAGGTCCCACCGAAGACAATCATTTCGGAACCTGTCCAAATCGTTGTATGATGAGTCCTCGCCGCTGGAGCACCTGAGCTTGCAATCGTTTCCCAGTTTTTTGTCGTGAACGTTTCCGAGTAAGCTGAAGTCGCTGAGTATGTGTTACCTGCTGAATCAGTCGCAATAGCCTGTCCTGGAGAACGTGGGATGACTCTGATTTTAACTTTTCCAATGGTTAAACTTGGATCAATATCTGTTAATGTGACAATCCTTGAATTAAGACCATTTCCTGAAATAAAAAACGAAGGAGTCACACCACTTTCAACACTTATTTCGATATTGTCTTGAGTGAGATCAAGAGAGCTCGCTCCACTAAAGGTGAGAGTATAAGAGACATCTGCTCCTCTCGACACAAGAGAAGAAGGTGGAGAGATGGTTAAAAGAGGAGACGTATTATCTACGACTACAATCTCCGAAGGACCAACTGCTGGTGCAGAGTTACCTGCAGCATCAGTAGCCGTTCCCGCATTGAGGGAAATGCTTAAGTTTCCATCACCAGAAATTCCAGATAATGTAACAGTCCTTGTGTTTCCTGCACCTGAAACACCGACTGTCGCAGTTGCAGTTCCTGTCGTGATAAGATTAATATTCGCTGGGATCAGAGTCACCGAACTCTGACCACTATAATTAATCGTATAACTTACATTCGATGATCTAGTTAAAGTTGTACTTGGAGAACTAATGGAGATTCCTGGTGGAGTTGAATCCACTGTAAAGCTCGTTGAAACGGCCGTTTGCTGAGAAATATTATTAATACTATCAAGGGCCACTCCCGATTTAACTTGAATGGCGAGAGTTCCATCTCCAGTAACTGAACTTAATGTCACTGTTCTCACACCTAGTCCAGCTCCAGTCACACTCACTGAGGCATTTGCTGTCCCAGTACGGATGAGATTAATTTTTGTGCTATCGAGAGTAATTGACTGGGCATCGGTGAAGGTTAAGGTGTAACTGACAGATGATCCATTTGAGATGGAAGCACTCGGAGCACTAATATTAATCGATGGACCAGTGTTATCGACAGTAAAAGTTGTACTTGGCGATGTTTGAAAATTTAAATTCCCTAAACTATCGGCCGCTGCTCCAGAGCCAATCGTTATCCCAAGTGTACCATCACCTGTGATTTGTGAAATTGTTACTGTCCGACTTGAGAGTCCTGACCCTGAAACACTCACAACACCGTTCGCCGTGCCCGTTTTATTTAAACTAATGAGAGATGGACTAAGATAAACCTGTGAAGCCCCTGAGATCGAAATGGGGAAACTCACCGACTGATTACTCGTTAAGCCTAAACTAGGAGATCCAATCGTTAAGTCGGGTCTTACATCATCGACTTGAAAAGTTAGGCTTGATGAAGTGGCTTGAGACAGATTTCCAGCGATATCACTAGCTGTCCCAGCAGCAAGACTAATAGCCAATGTTCCTTGACCTGAAATATTAGTCAAAGTCACTTTTCTTTCAAGTAAACCTGATCCAGTAACGACCGCAGTTGCTGATGCTGTCCCTGTTGAGAGGATATTTACATTCGGAGCACCTAACGTGATGAGGTTGGCTCCAGTGTATTTAATGGTGTAGGAGACGTCTTGATTGACAGTCGCTGTTCGAGAGGGTGAGAGAATATTAATATTCGGTCCATTTAAACTTACAAGCCATCCAGACGAGCTGACGGAAGCAGAGATGAGACCGTCCTTTGAAACAGATCTTACGTTGGCATAGACAAGTTGATTGTGAACAAGAGTTAAACCTTGAACCGTTACCGAGGTATTAAAACTATTATTTGTCCAACCTAAGATATCTGTCGCTCCTGGAGTTGACCCCAGAGAGTATTCATAGGAGGCAATATTTTGTGATGGTGAAGACTCCCAAGTAATGAGTGGAGACTTCGTCGAAAAAGGAGACGTTGACGAATGTGTAACAGAGGGAACTGGAGCAGCACCTAAGCCTTCTTCGTTACCGTAGATATTCATCTTCCAACTCAAGAGCTTCCCTGTTACTCCAGATTTTCCATCAATAACTTTTAGGGTCCAGTTACCAAAAGCACTTTCCCCGTAAAAAGCGTTTGTTAAAAAAAGCTGCTGATCATAGTTGATTAAACCATCGAGAGAATTATTGATATTCGTGATTATACTTTTTGTTCCACTAGGTGAAGTCAGCTCAAGACCAATTTGTCCAATGTTACCGTGAGAAATTTGAACTCTTAACTGAATTTCCTCAACCTTCATTTCATGTGAGATATTTAAACTTGAACTCACGCCGACACTTGAGAAATCTGGAATATCAAGATTAATCGCTTCTTTGCTATAAATCCATCGACCTTGTGAATCTTCAGTTTTTACCAATGGTGACATGTATTGATAACTATTCGTTGCCATTTGAAGAGCTTGATCAAGTTGAACTGCTCCGAATCCATACCAATTGTGAAAATGAAAACCTGCCGCATTGGTTATCCACGCCTGCTCCCAAGTATGCCCAACAGGAGAAGAGACAAAAGGATTAGATTTTGGTGGAATTGTTGGATGAATTTTACGCGCGGTGGAGGCAAGAATATGTTTGACGTCTCTCATCGTGAGATTCGGATTAGCCCCAAGTAACACAGCAACTGCCCCACTCACCATTGGTGCTGCCGAAGAGGTTCCGTTCATGAGAGTCGTATAAGAACAATCACTATTAAGAGCATTTTTTGATTCAAAAGAATTATAGCCATTCCCTTGCGGATTAAAATAAGTTGAACCTGAGAGTCCTAGTTTACATCCAGTCCGATCGGTTGTGAGAATTGCTGGACTATTAACTCCATCTTCTCCTCCAGGTGCACTGACCCAGATATTTGAACCTGGAGATGAGTAAGAAGCACTCACTCCACTCGCATTAAAAGCACTGACTACAATCATTTCAGGTAAGTTATTATCCACATCAAAGAGTGCACTTCCTACGCGATTGGTGTTCGATCTTCCACAAGTGGCGAGATTGACCACATATTCATTTCCTGCCGCCTTAATGAAAAGAGAGCCCTTACCAGAGCGGCCTTGAGAAGCTTGAAATTTTATTTGATCATGAAAGAGGCTAATCTCATCAGAGAGGCTGCACTGATCTGATCCGTAACTGTAATTAAAGATATCGTAAGAACCACTTGCTTGATCGACGAGTTTATCAATTGTTTGTGATACTCCGCTTGAGAGAAGATTCGTCGAAGAAATCATCGCCTCTGGAGCGACTCCACGAGATCCTTTTCCATTTTTATTTTTAGCAGCGATGATCCCTGCGACCATTGTTCCATGAGGTTCTCCATCATCAAGATCAGATGGAGGAGCACTGATTGATACCCAAGGTGGCATAAGAGTATAGTTTTTACTAAATCCAAGCCTAAAATTATCTTTTAGATCCTCGTGTTCATGCTCGACACCTGTGTCTGACACGAGCACGTGAACTCCTGCTCCAACATTTGAAGAAGTGAGCGTCGTTGTCATACGCAGATCTTCACCTGTTATCCCGGGATTAGCTGAAAAGTTTGTTTGACCAGTGTTCGAGAGATGCCAAGCGTACGCCTGAAGAGGGTCGTTATTAGTAACGGTCTGTGGAATATTATTAGCTGAATTAACTGTTTCCTTGCCAGCATTATTTTGACAAGAAACGAGAATAAAAATGAATAGATTCAGAAACCAAATCGATTTCATTTTGCTTTTCTACCTCCGCTAAGAATTTCAGCTTCGGCAGAATCCACAAGACCACTTTGTCGAAGCGCTTGGAGGACTGAACTCATATCTTGTCCTATCGAAGCTTTAACGACGATAGATTTAAGATGCGGATAAGATTGACTTGAATCAATCAGAATAATCGTGGAGAGATCTTGAAGGCTTACACCTGGCTTGAGTTTCAAGATAACTTTTCCTGTAAGAATACCTACTTTCTGATGATGAGGATGATAAATAACCGGGTACAAAAATGTTCGAGCATTTTTAGAGACACTCGCTTGCTTTAGTCCGGGACTCCACTGATCTTTTTTATAAACCTGAAAACTTTTTTCTCTTAAAATTTTTTCACTACCGAGCGAAACCGATAATGGTGTTGCAACTAATTCAGGAACAACAGACCAACCTCTCTCAAAACTTGTGAGATTTTTTAAATAACGCTCATCAAGAGACGTTGACGTCTGTGCCTTCAGCTCCATGGCCAGAAAAAAAATCATTAGGATCCACTTCATTGTTGATCACTCCTATAGTGCTTATCGACTTTTTTGAGACTAAGTCTTAATCTAAGTTAAAAGAATTAAATCATTGAAAGGATTAGATTAACCGACCAATTAAGATGCTCTTTTTTTGAGCCTTTCATACGCCTTATTAATCTCTTGGGTTTTGATCCTGGCCACTTCTTTAAATTCCTCACCAAGGCCTTCAACTTTGTCAGGGTGATAAAGCTTAAGAAGCTCGTGATAACGAAGTTTCAGTTCTTTTTTTGAGTAGGCTTGTCCTGCTTCAAACTTAAAGACTTCTTCCTCTGGGCTAGCTTTTTTCTTCTGTTCTTTTTTGATCTCTTCTTGTTGCTTAGGCTTCGGTTTCTTTTTTTCATGAACGAGTTTAATTACCTCGACTTTGGGCGCTTGGGGTACAGCCTTCTCAATAGGTAATTCAGAGTCCTGCTTATCCTCTTCATTTTTTACTTTTTTAACCATCAGGAGAAAAGGAAGTTTGATAAAAACGAGGTAACCCAATCCTATCATTAAGATAGGTGGACCAACTTTCATCGCCGTTGTCATCAGAGTTGTCGCGTAGTATTCAGAAAAATTCGACATGCTTTATTATCGGCGTTCTTCAAAAAAAATAAATAAAAAAGCCGAGGATTTTACTCCCCGGCCGTGATGAAAAATAATAGATGTTTTCTATCGACACTCGCGGCGAGATAAGATTCTCGTTGCTGTTCTATTGCTCACAACATAACAGTTTCTGATATCCCTGTTCCACTCACAGTTTCTTCTTGCCTCTTGCTCAGCTTCCCAGCGAGATCTACCGGAACCTTCAAAGGTAAACACTCGTCCGTAATAATCTTGCCCCTGAACTGTTGCCACTTCTGTAACCTCATTACATGTTTCAACACATGAACCGTGGTAACTTAAACACTCTCCGCAGCTATAGTGCGGACGATGCTCTTCCCAACCTCTGTCAGCAACTTCACACACAACATCACCCTGCCTTGGATACCCAGGAGTCGGCGATGGATAGGGAGCAGGGTACGGAGCCGGATATGATGGTGGAGGTGGTGGAACTGGTCTTCCATACCCTGGAGGCGGATAAGGACGATAGTGCGGAGGAACTGGTCTTGGGTGAGGTCTTCTCACGCCGATATTCACATCGATTTGCGCTTGAGCGAGATCGACGGCGACAACTTGAAATAGGATAGCAACTAAAAATGAAATCGATAAAATTCTCATGTCCTCTCCTGTTGGTGATGAGTCTTAAGCTCAAATTCTCTAATTCAATTTTTTTCGTCAATGAAAGAATTATGCATTGAGAAAATGTTAGTTTTGTGGTGTCAAAGCGACTCTTTTCGAGACTATTGTTGGCCATAATGGCACTAAAATTCTATAGATATTTCCTATGAAATCATCCTTTTACGATAAAACCTTAGCTGAGCTGCAAGATCTTTTTGAAAAAAATCATCTTCACCTTAGCGGAGCTGATCTACTTTATCACTGGCACTACAAATTAAAAAAACTCTCCCCCTGTGAAAAAAATCTCGCTAAAAACTCCATCGAATTCGTTAAAGATCAATTTGATTTTAAGCTTCCAGAAATTAGTCATGTGCATGAGTCAAAAGATAGAACAGTAAAATTTTTATTTAAGCTCAAAGATGAGCTTTCAATCGAAGCCGTACTTATCCCCTTCAATCAAAAATACACTCTTTGTCTTTCATCACAGGTCGGCTGTGGGATGAACTGCTCCTTTTGCCATACAGGTGAACAAGGACTAAAAAGAAATCTTGAGAGTTCAGAAATTGTCGGTCAATTTTTGATGGCGAAAGATTGGCTCAATCAGCATCGGCCAGATGATAATCGACTGCTCAATATTGTTTTCATGGGACAAGGTGAACCACTACATAATTTTGATAACGTGAAAAAAGCCTGTGATATTTTTCTTGAGAAGAAGGGACTCTCGATTGCACCTCATAAAATCACGATTTCAACTGCTGGCTATCTTCCGGGACTCGAGAGATGGAAGAGTGAGATGCCAAATGTAAACATCGCTGTTTCACTTCACTCCATCGATAAAGCCAAGAGAGATGAGCTCATCCCTATTAATAAAAAATTTCCGTTTGAAAAAATCGTAGAAATCGCTCAGGCAATTCCTGAGGGACGCACAAGGTTTGTGACCTATGAGTATCTTTTAATCAAAGATTTTAACGACTCTCAAGCTGAAGCTCACGCACTTGGTGAGTTCTTAAAAGATAAGAATGCCTACATCAGCCTCATCCCATTTAATCCTTATCCTGGCGGCAGGTATGAAAGGCCAAGTGACGAAGAAGTTATCTCCTTTAAATCCATTTTAGATCAGTACAGAGTTCCTACACTGATTAGAAAAACGAAAGGTGATGAAATCCTGGCAGCCTGTGGTCAGCTTAACTCAAGCTTAAAGGGATCTCCATCAACAAGGTGACCGCTTTGTCTGATGTCTTCATGATCTTGAGATCATTCTCGTTAGCAACAAAAGTAGCGGCGTCACGTCGAGATAATTTTTGCCCTTGAATCTCTATCTCTCCCTCAACGACAATCAGATAAACTCCATTTTGAGATCGAAACTTTTGATATGTTGCCTCGGACGTTTTTGATTGCACAAGCCAACTAAAGTAAGCGCCTTGATGAATTTTCACGGCCGTCTCGGATCCATCCGGAGAGACGATAAGATTAAAACCTTCATTTTCCATGATCATTTTCTGCTCATAGCGAGGAGTGAGATTTTTTTCTTTCGGGAAAACCCAAATTTGAAAAAGCTCAAGCGGTTCGTGTACCGAAGGATTAACTTCTGAGTGACGAATCCCCGTTCCTGCACTCATGATTTGAACCTCACCTCTTTTGATGATCGTTTTATTTCCCATGCTATCCTCATGCTTAACCTGGCCACTTAAGGGAATCGTGATGATTTCCATGTCATGGTGAGGATGCATGCCAAACCCCATGGATGGAGCAATCCAATCATCATTCAGAACTCTTAATAAACCAAAATGAACAAATTCTGGATGGTAATAGTCAGCGAAACTGAAACTATGAGCCGACTTTAGCCAGCCGTGGTCTGCTTTACCCCTTAAATTTTCAGTGATGATTTTCATAAGAGCTCCTTTTTGAGTCATTATGACAGAAGTTTAATATCAAAGAAATTAATATTTTATTCTATTCATTATAACTTTTTTCTATACATAAAACTATTTCGCTCAAGCACTTTTTCTTAATCTCTCAATTCTATTTTGACGATAAAAATCTATCAGAACAAGGATTCATTTATGATGAAATTTTTTATCACGCTTTTTTTCGTTACCACAGTTTCGGCTCAAACAACTCCTCTATCGAATGAAAAATTTGAGGATGACATGATCCATGAGGTGACAAAAAATAATATCACTCAAAAGGGCCTCTTCGCTGAAGTCGCTGATGGGACAAATCTCTCTGACCTCTATCCAATCTGTGACCCAAAAGTTTTCGAAAAGAGTCTCTTTTCCCAGAGCTCACCTCTCGACACAAAAACATATCACGACAGACTTAGAAACTTTCTATATAAGTGTGCTGGATCCTTAAACCGAAACGCCTGGAAAGGGATTCTCTCTCTCTACAAGTTTTCTAAATACCAGTATGATTTTTTAGCGAATCCTCACATTCAGAAACAGACCATCACTCTCACTCGTGGAGTGAAGATCCCTGCGATTTTCGCTCTCAAACCTGGTACAGAGAAGAGACCTCTGGTTTTAATTAAGTGTGGAGTTTTCTGTTCTGCAGCTTCAAGTCCTTCAACGAGAAACTTCTTGATGAATCTTTTTGATCAGTCTCCATTTCACGTTGTTTTTTTAGCGAATAACACCGGTTCAGACTACATCGAAGAAAATAAATATGTGACACTTGGTGGACACTATGAGGCATTTGAAACCTATGAAGTTGGACAATGGCTCCTTTCTCAGTGGGAGCACAAAGATAAAGTTTCAAGCTTGCATCTTGCGGGCTTAAGTCTCGGAGGAAGTACGGCGGTGATGGGATCATA
>Ga0255183_1000237_pt1 | contig 23995 bp, 26 predicted proteins | sample Atl_UVDOM_RepB_8_FD_183638 | JGI IMG/M metagenome (GOLD analysis project Ga0255183, IMG submission 183638) | Freshwater microbial communities from Altamaha River, Georgia, United States - Atl_UVDOM_RepB_8d | ecosystem: Environmental > Aquatic > Freshwater > River | place: USA: Georgia...
GTCGGTCTTATCCAAAATAGGTCCAATTTTTGAAAGGTCTCCCATAAGAGATCCTTTTTCATAACGATCTGTCTCATAAGCTAACTGAGCAGAGAGGTCTTTAAGATTATCAACGATATCATTGATTTTTTGCTCATTCGTGTTGGTCAAACGTTTCAAGCTCGCCGAAATGTCATTGATGTTAGAGACAATTTTTTTAAGAACGTTATTACCCTGCTCATCTTTTAAAGATTCTTTAATCGCTTTCGCAATCTCTTTAACTTCTTTCATCACCTGAGAGGCATCTTTCGTCAGACTATCTAATCCCTCACCGCCCTCTGTTTGAATTAAGGCACCCTCTTGAAGTCTATCGCCTTTTTGATCACCGAGATCCATGTCGATATACTTATCTCCAAGAAGACCAACACTTTTTATTTTTAGTTTTGCCGATGGAGTGATTTTTATTTTTTCAAGAATTTCAAATGTGATCAGAGCCTCTGAGCCCTCTAGGTCAATCGCTTTGATTCTACCGGCGTTAATACCAGCGACTTTAATAGGAGTTTTTTCAAAAATACCTGAAGCATCTTTGAGCATCGTTTTATATTCAACATGACTACCAAAGCCAGATTGATTTTGTGTAATTTTTAAGGACATCACCACGATACTCGCGAGCGCAGCAAGGGTGAGTAGTCCAACTTTAAGTGGGTTCAAAAACTTAGCTCCCTCAGTAACTTGTCTCTACTAAAATGATAAACGATTCCTCTTATAACTCAAGGAATCTTCGTATGATAGGATTTTCCGATTTTTTGAAATTCTCCACATCTAAATGCTCAACTACTGTCCCTTTCTCCATAAAAACTATGTAGTCCGAGTACTTTAGTGTGGCATGAATATCGTGTGAAATAATAATGGATGAAAAACCCCTGTGGGCATTTCTTAATTGTGTCTCTCTCATCAAGTCATAAACAACATGTGTTGTAATGGGATCAAGGCCAGAGGTCGGCTCATCATACAACATAATTTGTGGATCTAAAGCAAGCCCTCTCGCTAAGCCTACTCTCTTTCTCATCCCACCTGATAATTCTGAAGGAAGTTTGTAGGCGGCTTCATGGTTGATCCCAACTGAATCCAAAAGTCCCAGAACTTTTTGACGAATTTCATCCTCAGTCATTTTCGTAAACTCTCTCAACGGGAAAGCGACGTTTTCAAAAGAGGTTAAAAAATCAAATAAAGCTGCGTACTGAAAAACCATCCCGAAGTTTTTTCTGAATTCTCTGAGTTCTAATTCTGAGAGTCCTCCGAGACTAGTCCCGAGAACATGAACTTCACCGGTCGTAGGGAATGTTAACCCAAGAATATGCTTCATCAACGTCGTTTTTCCAGCTCCAGAAAAGCCTAAAATGGTTGTGATTTTTCCACGATGAATACCTAAGTTTAAGTGATGGAGAACCGTCGACTCTCCAAACTTTTTTGACATCTCTTTAAATTCAACTGCGTACTTCATTATAAAATCTTTGCTAAAAAACTTGTTAAGAAAAAATCAACCACAAGAACAGTAATCATACCCCAAACAACTGCCATGTTTGTTCCTCGTCCTACTCCCTCAGCTCCACCCGTCACTTTAAATCCGTGATAGGTTCCGATAATTCCGATGAGATAACCAAAAACTGTTGCCTTGATTAATCCTTCTGCAATCATCGAGAGAGTCATAAAATCACTTATTTTTTGGGTATAAAGAGTTTCATCAATCTGAATCACTTTCACACCAATAAGCCACGATCCTGCATATCCGATAAGAAGAAAAATTCCCGATAGCATCGGAAGACTAATTGTAGCTCCAAGAATTCTTGGGACAGCAAGGTATTGGTAGCTGTTGATCCCCATTACCTCGAGGGCATCAACCTGTTCAGTGACTTTCATGCTTCCTATTTGCGCTGCCATCGCAGCCCCACATCGACCAGCGACAACGAGACCGGATAAAACCGGAGCAAGCTCTTTGGCGAGAGCAATCGTAACAATAGGCCCGATAAAAGAGTCTGCATTGATCGCCTTAAATCCTAAATAGATTTGAAAGGCAAAAACCGCACCGGTAAAGGAAGATGTTAGGAAAATAATAAAAACAGATTTATTTCCAATAAAGTAAATTTGATCGAATAGGAGTTTTAATCGAAATGGTGGCTTGAAAGTCCAGAAAAGAGTTTTCATGGTAAAGTCCGTAAACTCACCCAACCCCTTGATCAGGTCGATCACTGTTTGTCCCACACCTTCAATTTGTTTTTCAATTTTTGCTATCATTTTTATCTTTTATAAATTCTTGGAACTCTCGTCGAGAGAGCACACATAAGTTGGTAAGGAATTGTTTTCATCGCCGTCGCCATATCAGTAATAACTTTATTATCATGGTTCCAGATTTTAACTAATGTACCGGCTTTGATCTTATCTTTTGCTTCAAGGGGAAACTTCAAGAAGGCCATATCCATATTCACTCTCGCAAAAATTTCACCTTTATAACCCTCCACTGTCACGCCTACTCCAGACGAGAAAGTTGTAAGACCATCGCCGTAACCGACAGGGATAATCGCAAGATAAGCATCCTCTGCCAAGACATGATTACCATACCCAACAGGAGTCCCTTTCTTAAGTGTCATCGTTTTCAAAATTTTTGTTTGAAACGAACTGATCTGATGACCTTCCCAATGATCAGCTGAAGTGCTGTAAGGGCCGTAGATCATAAGACCTGGTCTAACATGTGTTTCTTCTAGCCCTATTTTTTGCTCTATTGCTCCAGAGTTAGCGACGGAAGTTGCTTCAATCCTGACTCCTGCGGCTTCAAGATTCTTTTTTATTTGGTGAAATTTCCCAAGCTGCTTTTGTGTCCGATCACCAGGTTTTGAAGGGAAATACGAACAAGCAAAATGTGTCATTAAGTGCTGAATCCCTCTTTTTTTAAATTCATCCATGTAGGGTGCGAGATCTTCTTCATCTAGCCCAAGCCGATTCATCCCAGTGTTAAGTTTCAAATAAAGAGGAAGATGATCAAAGGCAGAGTTTGTCATGATAAAATCAAGATCTGACTTTTGATGAAGAACAGGAATCAGATTATTTTCTAAGTAGTTTGTAGAAAACTCAGAACCGACTTCAGTATCCGAAAAAACAATCGTTCTGATATCTTTAAGGTTAAGCTTCTTGATCATAAGAGCTTCACCCAAGGAGGCGCATCCCAACATTTTGATCGCACACTCTCGAACAAGAAAAGTCGAAATTTCCTCTAATCCATTCCCATAAGCATTCGCTTTAACCATAGGTAAAATCTCACTTCGGGGAGCGAGATTTCTTACCTTCTCCAAGTTACTAGCGAGTAACTTAAGGTCGACTTCTAAGAACGTAGAATGCCTCATAGTGTAGGACTGATTCTCTTGGCGTGGTTTCCGATCACTGGAGTCGATGAAACGTATTCGCTTTCTTTTTCAATCTCATGACTTAAAATTTTAAGATACTGCGACGATGATGGAGGCATGAGTTTCAACTCTGGCAACATCTCCTGTGCTAAGACCTGGGTTTGATCTTCAAAAAACTTCCAGTAGCTAAAGGTCTTAATAAATTTCTGAAGTTCAATCGTCTCAGACTCTAAATTTTCTTTCGGGATAAAAAACATCACATGCCATGGACCAACGAGAGAGAGCTTAGTCGTTTTTTGAATCCTACCGGCAAGCTGTAAAAAAAAGTCGTTATAAAAAGCTGTCCAGAAGAACTTATTTTGAAATCTTTTTTTCACAACATTCATGAGAGGAACAAGACTGATCGTAATAATCCGCGCGTCACCTTCGATCTGTGATTTTTGCATCTTATCCATGTGATCAAGAGCTTCCCACATCGGTAGGAACTGAGCTGAGTACTGGGGTTGTTGTTGGTAGAGCTTGAGACGCCTTAAGCTCGACGTCAGCATGGACTCAAAGACATTCCATGGAAAATTAATCATCACTTCTGAGAAGGAGATGAATAAGAGGATATCAGGATTCTTACTTCCACCATGAAGCTTAATCATGACCGGCTCAAACTCAAACAAATCCTGTGCGACTTGGCGGGCCATTTCTTGAGCAAATTTTTCGATCCCTGACTCATTGGTCTGACCGAGCCAGAGGGCAGGAAATGGATGGAATTTTTTTACTGAGATTTCGGGCGAAATAAGTTTTTGTCCACTCTGATTTAATTCAAAGAGACCAAATCCTTCGATCTGGGGCATAAGAGATAGTTTAGAAATGAGAGCGTGTGTGAAATCTTGTCTGAGTGAATCAGCTTCAATATCTTCACACATTTTTTTTATCGTCTCAAAATGTGACTTAAACTCTGTCGCAAGGTTTTTATCCGTGATCAACCTCTCTGATCTCGTCTGAAGTCGGTGGACTCGTCCTGAAAGCTCCTGGATCTGATCTTTCATTTCGAGCTCTCTTTTTCTCAAGGCTGCAATGGCACAGACTTGCTCGTCTAATGATTGATCATAATGAATGAAACCAACAGGCTTTAGTCCCTGTTGAGACTTAAGAAGAACTTTTGTCGATTCTTTTGAGAAAAGCGCATAGCTTAATGATTGGTCAACCACTTTAGGGTGTTGCTTAAACAACACGGATCCTTGACTTAGTTTAGTCACATCGATGATCACAAGATCTGGCGTATGAAGCTTCAAAACACTCCAGAGTTCATCAAGTGTTTTATAGTGGTGAGCAAAAATTTGTTGTGTTCGAAGGGCAACTGAAATTTCTTTGGCTACAGAGAAATCATCCATGAGCACAGCGACTGAAAATTCTCTTCCTTGAATTTGTGTTTCCATTCGGTCCTCCCGACCTAAATTTTATCCTTTTATGGTATCTATCATGAAAACGATCGGCAAGGTTTCTCGAGATCTAATAACCAGACCAGAAAAGTTGTGCTTTTTTATCAAGCAGTCCCTCTGAAGTATTATCGATTTGCCACGGAATTTTCTCAAAAAGTCTCGCTCTCTCATGAAAAACTTTCTCGAACTCAGTTTTACCCATTTCAAGAAGAGGTCTAGGCTGATGAAGATCATTTTGAAGACGTTTAAAGCAGGTTTCAAAATCTGATTTGAGGTAACAAAACTTAACTTTAGTTGACCCTTTAAGCATCTCCCAAACGACCGGAGTCAGAGCACCTCCTCCAAAGGCAAGCACACCTTTCTCTTCTTCTTTGAGCCAAGACTCCCAAATTTGTCTCTCTTTAAGCCTAAAGCGCTCCCAACCTACTCTTTGAATGACCTCAGAGAGGCTTTTCTCGTTTTTTTGAGCTAGATCTTTGAAGATAAGTTCGTCGAGATCTGAAAAAAGTGACCACCCGCTCGGTGGACAAGAGGCTATTTGCCTTAAAAAAGTTGTTTTCCCGACCCCAGAAAACCCCACAATGATGATTTTTTCGCATGATAGCATATACCCTCTTCTCAGATAATGAAAACTCTTATAAGAATTGTGAACCATCATACTTAAGGAAATTGAAGATGAATACGAATGAAAAAGTTGCTGCAAAAATTAATCTTATTAAACTGCCAGTCAACAATGAGTATGAATTTGAATTTGATCAATCTACAGATTGGGTTCGAGATATTTTATTAGAGCTCAACGAAGAGGCGACAGATAAGAAGCCTGAAGATTATTTAAAGGAAACGAGCCTTATTATTGATGGCTCCGTTGTTAAAAAAAATAATGCCGAATGGGGAGAATACTTTATTGTCAGAGGGCATATCCAAGCTACCTACGCGACAGAGTGCATTAGAACTCTTCAACCGATGACAGTCGATCTTGATATCCCTTTGAAAATTTGTTTTTTTGATCAATCCCTGGCGACTTCTGAACTCTTCGAGGATCAGGACGAAACTTATGTCGACCAAGAGGTTATGGAGATCTATTTTTACGATAAAAGAACCATCGACTTCCAGGAAATGATTCATGAACAGGTCTTTTTACATTACGAGCACTACCCTGCTCTTGACGCAGATAGTCCAATTCCTGCAAATTGATCGTTAAAACACTTGGCAAGAGGATAATTCTATAATAGAACTAAACTTCATTTTTTTGATTATTAATTTTTATTTGTTTCAGATTATATCTCGGAGGCGTTTGTGGCAGTACCTAAGAAAAGAACCAGTGTTTCTCGTAAAGGCTTAAGAAGAGCTGGTCAACATCATAAGCTTTACAGAAAATTTCCTCAGTCTTGCCCAAACTGTGGCGATTCAGTACTTCCTCACCATGTATGTCCATCTTGTGGTCACTACAAAGGGAAGCAAGTTTTCGAAATTAAAACGAAAGAAGCTACGGCTGAAGCCTAATTAAAAAAAGAAATCACTTCTAAAAAAAGCCTTCGTAAGAAGGCTTTTTTATTTGAGACAACAGGGAGGTTACCCATGAGTCTTTATCAAAGTAAAATCTTAGGCACTGGAAGCTATCTACCATCAAAAATCCTTACTAACGACGATATTTCAAAAAGAGTTGATACCAATCATCAATGGATTGTGGAACGTACTGGCATCCATGAGAGAAGAATTTCAGACCCTGCAAAAGATGAAGTTCCCAGTGGAATGGCAGCAAAAGCTGCAATGAAGGCGATTGAAGCTGCAGGTCTTACACCGAATGATATTGAATTCATTATTGTGTCGGCAACAATCCCCGATATGTTCTTTCCTAATACGGCGTGCATGGTTCAACAAAAACTCGGTATGACTAATCTTTGCGCTGCCCTCGATATCAATGCCGCCTGCACAGGTTGGCTTTATGGGCTTCCTATGGCAAATGCCATGATTCAATCAGGTCTCTATCGTCATATTCTCCTTATTGGAACAGAAATGACGAGTTCATTTAATAACTGGGATGACCGAAATACCTGTATCCTTTTTGGTGATGGAGCTGGGGCGATTGTTCTAGGGAGAACACCAGAGAACGAAGAATCAAAAATTTATTCTACAACCTTAGCGGCAGATTCAACAAAGGGTGAACATCTGATTCTTGAAACAGGTGGAGCTCAAAAAAGAATTACTCATGAAGTCCTTGAGAATGGTGAAAACTGGGTGAAGATGAATGGTCAGGAAGTTTTTAAATCTGCTGTTAAAACCATGGCCTCACTCAGTGAAAAAGTGATCTCTGGTTCAGGAAAAACTATGGCAGATGTGGATTGGTTTATTCCTCACCAGGCTAATTTAAGAATTATTGAAGCTGTCGGAAATCGTTTTGGTTTTCCTCAAGAAAAAGTCATCGTGAACGTAGAAAAATATGCGAATACATCATCAGCAACAATCCCTATCGCCCTCGACGAAGCTGTTCGTTCTGGAAAAATCAAAAGAGGAGACGATCTTCTCTTTGCTGCATTCGGAGCTGGGCTCACGTCGGGAGCCGCTTACCTTAAATACTAAGGAGAAAGTATGAACCTCATCATCGTTTTTCCAGGCCAAGGAACACAATATGTTGGAATGGCCAGTACATTAAAAGATCTTCCGCTTTATGGACAGATCGATGCTTCGGTTGGATACGCTCTGACGAATCTCATGCAAAATGGTCCGGCAGAAGAACTTAAACTTACCGAAAATACACAACCGGCGATTGTAGCTCATTCACTTCTTCTTGCAGAAAAATTAAATCATATTCTCGCTGCCAAAAATCTAAAACCAAAAGCTGTGCTTGGTCACTCTGTGGGTGAATACTCAGCGCTCGCTTTTGCTGGTGCTATTAGCTTCGCTGATGCGCTTAGGGCCGTTCACTATCGTGGAAAATTCATGCAAGAAGCCTCTCCGCAAGGAAAAGGAACAATGTATGCGATTCTTAAACAAGAAGCTTCTCTTATCGTTGAATCCTGTCAGCTTGCTTCAACCACAACAGAGATGGTATCTGCCGCAAACTTTAATGAACCTTCTCAAATCGTAATTTCTGGCGATAAGCCAGCTTGTGAGCGTGCTATAAAAATCATGGAAGAAAAAACGGGAGCAAGAGTCAAGGCGATTGAGCTTCAAGTCTCAGCACCTTTTCATTCTGCTCTCATGAAGCCAGCAGAAGGGAAAATGAGTGAACTTTTTCAAACACTCTCCTTTAAATCAAATACAATTCCTTATCTTGCAAACGTTGACGCTCAACTTTATGCAGCCAATACAGATCCGACAATCATTAAGAAAAATCTATTAGAGCAAATTTGTGGAAGTGTCTTGTGGACTCAAAGTATCCAAACTTTATCCAGTGATTCCATTATTATTGAGTGTGGTCCAGGAAAAGTTCTTGCCGGACTCATCAAAAAAATCAACCCTGAACTCAAAGTAATCTCGCTTGATACAGAAACTGGATTACAAGAAGTGGAGGCCCTATGAAAGCCATTTATCCTGATTTAAAAAACAAAGTTATTCTTGTGACTGGAGGAATGAGAGGAATCGGAAAAACACTCTCACTCTCTCTCGCTGCTCAAGGTGCCCATGTGGTGTTTAATTACCGTAGTGATGAAGCCAAAGCCATGGCCTTCAAAGAGGAGCTCGAAGCTAAAGGTGGAAAAGCGACAGGACTCCAATTTGATGTCACAGATTATCCAGCAATGACAAAAGCACTCGATGAATTTACTAAAAATGTTTCTCCTATCTCTGGGCTCGTTAACAATGCAGGGATTTCAAAAGATACGCTCCTCTTAAGACTTAAGCCTGATGAGATCTCACAAATTTTAGATACAAATCTTAAGGGCTCCATGCTCGTAACTCAGGCCCTCTCTCGAAATTTTTTAAAAGCTGAGAATGTTTCTATTGTCCATGTCTCATCCATCGTTGGTCTTATGGGTAATGTCTCTCAAGCTGCTTACGCGGCATCAAAAGCTGGAGTTATCGGTTTTAGTAAATCAGTGGCAAAAGAGTTAGCCTCTAGGAATGTGCGCTCAAATGTGATTTGCCCTGGTTTTATTCAAACAGAGATGACTGAACAGTTAGCTGATAAAGCTAAAGAAGAATATTCAAAATCAATTCCTTTGGCGCGCTTTGGCAATACTGAGGAAGTTGCTGAATTAACTAACTTTCTCTTAAGCCAAGCCTCATCTTATATCACTGGAGAAGTGATAAAAATTGACGGCGGGTTGTATATTTAATAACTTAACTGAATCTCAAATTGTGGAGGATATTGAAATGGAACTACAAGAAAAAGTGATTAAGCTTGTCTCTGAAGCAACAAAGATGGATGCAGCAAACATCGGTCTTGCGACAAGTTTCGTTGATGACCTTAATCTTGATTCTTTAGACATGGTTGAGCTCATGATGAAAATGGAAGATGAGTTCGGAGTTGAAATTCCAGAAGATCAAACTGAGAATTTAAAATCGATTGGTGATGTGGTTAACTACCTCAAAACTAAATCACACTAAATCAAAAAGCCACCTTCGAGGTGGCTTTTTACGTTATGGATGATAAATATGAAAATAAATCGTGTTGCGGTTACTGGATTAGGCGCCATTTGTGGCCTTGGAAATAACCTTAAAGATATTTGGTCAAACGCTCTTCTTGGAAAATCGGGCATCTCAACCTTGGAAAGACAACAGACGGATGGTTGGCCCGTCACTTTTGGCGGAGAAGTCAAAAACTTCAAGCTAGATGAAAAGTTTATGGAACTCAAAGATCAAGAACGCTTTGATCTTTTTAATCAATTTGCACTTCATGCATCGGCTGAGGCGATTGAGCAGTCAGGACTAACTCAAGCAGATTATCAGAAAGATAAAATTGGTATCCTTTTTGGAACTGGCCTTGGTGGCTTCCCACATATTGAAGCAAACCACAGACTCTATATGGAAAAAGGGACAAGAAGAGTTTCCCCATTTTTCATTCCCTCAGTTATCCCAAACATGGCGCCGGGACTTATCTCAATTCACTATGGATTTAAGGGAATTAATTTTGCTGTTGCATCAGCCTGTGCTTCAAGCGCACATGCTATCGGTCTAGCTGCGACAGAAATTATGATGGGTCGCCAGGATGCGATGATCACTGGTGGAACAGAAGCAGTCATCACTGGTTTTACTATTTCTGGATTTAATAACATGAAAGCTCTCTCTCGACGTAATGAGGAGCCTCATCGAGCCTCTAGGCCATACGATAAAGACCGTGATGGATTTGTGATGGGTGAAGGTGCAGGGATTTTAGTTCTTGAGAACTACGAAAAAGCACTCGCTCGTGGAGCAACAATCATTGCAGAAATCGTTGGATTTGGAGCAAGTTCTGATGCTCATCACATCACGGCTCCACATCCTGAAGGTCTAGGAGCTTTGACTTGTATGGAACAAACCTTAAGCTTAGCTGGAGTGGCTAAGGAAGCTGTGGGTTACATCAATGCTCACGGAACATCGACTCCTCTTGGGGACGTTGCAGAATCTGAAGCAATTAAAAAAGTCTTCGGTAAACACGCTTATGATTTAAATATTAGCTCAACGAAATCGATGACAGGTCACCTTCTAGGTGCTGCAGGTGGATTAGAGTCAATTTTTTGTATCAAAGCACTCGAATCAGGAATGCTCCCGCCAACTATCAATCTAGAAAATCAAGATCCTCAGTGTGATTTAGATTATGTCGCTAATCAGTCGAAGAAAAAAACTATTGAGTACGCACTCAATAACTCGTTTGGTTTTGGTGGCACAAACTCATCAACACTTTTTAAAAAGGTTAAATAAATGTCGTATTGGATTATCTTCTTTTGTTTATTAAGTTTTGCTTGTCCTAAACTCACTGGGAATTACGAATGTCATAGAGGATATGAAATTTCAAAAAAATGGATCCAAGAAAATGACCTCGGTTTTGAAATCAATGAACACGGTCTTACAACTCAGTATTTTACGGATGCCAAAGAGAGATCATTGGCCGACCAAGAATCTTTTAAAGATGCAAAGGTTAAGTCTTACTGTGAGAAAGATCAGTTCATCATTGAATTTAAAGCCACAATTCTCTATGAAGGATCCCCCATTGCAAAACAGGTTTCAAAAACAATCTTTGAAAGAACTGAAGATGACGTTAAAATAACGAAAAAAACAAAGATGAAGGGACTTCCTTTACCCACTATCACTGAAATTTGTTACTGGGAGTAAAAGATGAAAAATATTCAACAAATTGATCCAGAAGTTTTTCAAGCCATCCTAGGTGAAGAAAAGAGACAAGAACTCGGACTAGAATTGATTGCTTCAGAAAATTATTGTTCTAAAGCTGTCATGGAAGCACAAGGCTCTTGCTTAACGAATAAGTATGCTGAAGGGTATCCACAAAAAAGATATTATAATGGATGTGAATTTGTAGACCAAATTGAAACACTTGCGATCGAAAGATTAAAAAAAATCTTTGGAGTGACATACGCTAACGTTCAACCGCATTCAGGATCTCAGGCCAATATGGCAACCTTTATGGCGCTCATGAACACAGGCGATACTTTTCTCGGGATGGATCTGGCTCAAGGTGGACACTTAACCCACGGATCTCCCGTTAATTTTTCTGGAAAACTTTTTAAAGCTATTCACTATGGTCTCGACTCAAAAACCGAGATGATTGATTACAATCGCGTTGAGGATATTGCACTTAAAGAAAGACCCAAAGTGATCGTTGCTGGAGCCTCTGCTTACTCAAGACTGATTGACTTTAAAGCGTTTAGTGAAATCGCGAAAAAAGTTGGAGCCTATCTCATGGTTGATATGGCCCATATTGCTGGTCTAGTGGCAGCTGGCGTTCATCCATCTCCGGTGGGTTATGCTGATGTTATCACGTCGACGACACATAAAACTCTGCGTGGACCGCGCGGAGGAATCATCATCACAAACAATGAAGAGTTAGGTAAAAAATTTAACTCTCTCATTTTTCCAGGGATTCAAGGTGGGCCGCTTGAACACGTCATCGCTGCGAAAGCCGTTGCCTTTAAAGAAGCTCTTTCTAATGATTTTAAAACTTATCAGCAACAAGTTGTAAAAAATGCCAAAGTTATGGCAGAGACTCTGACCTCTCAAGGAATTGATCTCGTGTCTGGTGGAACAGATAATCACCTTGTTCTCGTTAAAACAGATTCGGTTCAAATGTCTGGGAAAGAAGCTGGTGAAGTCCTAGAAAGAGTTCACATTACTTGTAATAAAAATATGGTTCCTAATGATTCGCGCTCTCCTTTTGTGACTTCAGGGATTCGACTTGGCACACCAGCCGTGACAACCCGAGGTTTTAAAGAAAATGAGATCAGGTTAATGACTCAATTGATAGTTGATGCTTTAAAAAACTCAAAAGATGAGACTAAACTTTTAGAAATTAAAAACCAGGTTAATGAATTATGCTTAAAATTTCCTGTCTATTAATCTTCACGCTTGTGGGATGCGCGAAAGATTTACCTCAAAAGAAAACGGTGGAACCGTCTGCTCCTCAGAAAAGTCCCTATACAGTGAAGCCATGCTTCTGTATGAAAATCTATCGTCCCGTTTGTGCAGAAAAAGTGACTTATGGGAATTCTTGTGAGGCAGAGTGTAAAGGACAAAAAACTTGGAAAGAGGGCCGTTGTCCTTAACTCAAATTCAAGAGTTTAGCTTTCTAACTTGACTGAAACATGATAAAAAACCGATGATAGATACAACATCTAGTCTAGGATCCCGTGATGAAATGTCCTTATTGTTCTGCCCCTGATACCAAAGTTCTTGATTCAAGAAATCTTGACGAAGGTTGTGTCATCAGAAGAAGAAGGAAGTGTGAGTCTTGTCAAAAAAGGTTTACAACTTTTGAGACAATCGAATTATCTATGCCAATGGTGATTAAGCGCGACGGAAGACGAGAGGCTTATCAAAAAGAAAAAATTAAATCAGGGATTGAAAAGGCTTGTGAAAAAAGACCTATCTCTGCCGTTCAGATTGATCGCATTATCAATAACATTGAAAAAGCCATCCTCGATATTTCAGATAAAGAAGTGCTAACAAAAGACATTGGTAATCTTGTCATGATGTACCTGAGACATCTTGATCCTGTAGCTTACATAAGATTTGCTGCCGTTTATCGAAAGTTTCAAGATGTTGAAGAGTTTGTTAACGAACTCAAGCACGATGAGATTAATCAGTTTAAGTTAACATCTATGCCTCAGAAGGAAGAAATCCGTGACAACTAATCAAGAGGCAAGAGAGTTTTGCCTACAATTTCTTTATCATTTTCAACTCCCGGCTTTTAGTCAGCAAACTAAAATTGAAACCGCTGAGCTCTTTGAAAGAGTTCAAGACTTTAAACAAACTCTTGGGAAAGAACTTTCTCCTGCAGCTCAGGCTTACGCTATAAAACTCGCTTCTGGAGTTCTAAAGCACCAAAAAGAACTCGATGAAACCCTAGAGAAATATTTAAAGAACTGGAAACTTTCTCGACTTTCTAAAATTGAGCACTCCATTCTTCTTCTTGGAGTCTACGAACTTAAATACGAAAAAGATGTGCCTCACAAGGTCGTAATCAACGAAGCGATTGAGCTTGGAAAAAAATACTCCACGAAAGAATCTGGTGGTTTTATTAATGGTCTCTTAGATTCAATCTCAAAAAATGAATTTTCTCATTAAAGATACGCTCAAGAAAATCTCACCAGATCACAAATTCATTGTTCTTCTCAAGAAAGAACCTGAAATCCTTCAATCAAAAGAAGTAAGGACTCTTGATTACCTTTTAAATGGTCTCATCAGTGACCAGGTCCGAAACTTCGAAGTTCGCTACCCGACGATACTAAATGGTTCAAACTTTCATCAAGAATTAAATGTTGTGCTTTTTTTAGGTCAACGATCCGAGGCGCAAAAATATCTTCTTTCAGTTTTCAGCGACGCAGCTGAAGAAAATATCCTCTTCCTTGAGGACTCAGAAACTACTGCGAAATGATAAGAGCTTTAGAGAGATCATGCCCTTTGATCGATCTAAGGAGAACAGCACCTTTTGAATCAACACCAAAGATGCGATGTTGGGCATCGATTAAATAATTAGCTCCGATTTTCTTAATCTGATCTGCCTTGAATTCCATTGGTAGCAAGGGAGCGATCACGACTCCATCTGAAGAAACAGTGTAAATCACATTATCCGAGGTCATAAAATAGTTGTACCCCTTTTTTGTAATCTTCAAGTTTTTAAGATTTGCTTTTTTAAACACAAAACCTGATTCACTCACTGAAAAAAGATCACCCGACTGAGTTTGAAAATAGCGCCCACCAACAACTGAAATCTCGATAGGGTTAAGCTCTGGAATATTATTCAGAACATATCTTCCCTTGTTATTAATCACGTAGAGATCAGCGAGATTTTTCTTTTTATCTTTCATCACTGTGAGAAAGTTTCCTCCGATTTGGATTTTTTCTTTGAAAACTTTATCCTCGTATTTAAAGAAACTCCCATTCTCATCAATCACAACGATTTCATCGTTATCGATAAAAAAGAAATTTCCTCCCTTCTCCAGAATATCATCTTCTTTAAAATCAGTCGTAAAGATGAAACCTTTTTTATTAAAGGTATGAAGAATGTTGTCTTCAAAAAAATATGAAGCACCCTTGTTGGTTATCTTGTAGGGTTGATTGAACTGAGACAAATCATAGACAAAGGCGTCTCGGTCTAAGGTCAGAGTTATGCCATTGTTAAGAACGATATAAGATTGAGAAAAGGCCGGAAGAGCAGCTAAGCTCAAAAGACAGAGTAATTTTTTCATAGTTTCAGTCTCCTCAAATAGCGATGGCGTTTTATAACACGCATCGCCATTCAAGAGAAGACGGATGATAAATATTACATTTTAGTAATTAAGAAGATCTCTGGCTGCTTTTAAAATCTTCTGCATGTCTGGAAGAACAGCACGCTCGAGGATTCTATTAAAACCAACAGGTGTAAAAGCGGATCCGACTCGGCGAACTGGAGCATCAAGGAATTCAAAAGCATGCTCATTGATCACACCCACAAGCTCACCTCCAAAACCAGCGAAGACTTTATCCTCATGAACGATGAGAGCACGATGAGTTTTTTTCACCGTTGCCACAATTGCATCGAGATCGAGCGGATTAAGTGATCTTAGATCTAAGACTTCAACACTATATCCTTCTTTCTCAAGTTCCTGAGCAGCTTCAAGTGAGAAATGAACAGTATTACCATAGGTAATGATCGATAGATCTGTACCTTCTCTTCTCACTCTTGCTTTCCCAAACGGAACTTCAAATCCTTCAGGGATCGGAGTCATGGCATATTTCGCATTATAAAGAGCTTTTGGTTCAAGATAAACAGTACATCCCTCTGATCTCATCGCTGTTCTTAAGAGTCCAGCAGCATCGTCAGCAAAAGCTGGAACGACGACTCTAATCCCAGGAAGTGTACAAAGTGTGCCTTCAATATTTTGAGAGTGGTATAATCCTCCACCGATGTAACCGCCTGAGGCAATACGAATAGTCACGTTAGGTGAGAAAGCTCCGTTACTTCTCCAGTAATCATGTGAAGTCTCAACCATTTGTTCCATCGCTGGCCAGAAATAATCCGCGAACTCAGCTCCTTCAACAACGACTCGAATTTTTTTATTAAAGCGAGACAAACCATTAGCAGTCCCTAAGATATAGTCTTCAGCAATCGGTCCATTAAAGACTCGATGTTTTCCAAATTCTTGTTGCATACCTTTCGTGACGTTAAAAATTCCACCTTTCTCTTTATTTGCGACGTCTTGGCCCCAAATATAAGTATCAGGATTGTGGCGGAACTCCTCTTTAAGTGTTCCGTTAATCGCTTCGATGAATTTTTTTGGCTCTGACTGTTCAGAGTGGATTCCCTCTGGAAATTTCTGAGGAACATAAGCCGGTGGAACAACGAAATCAAAAATTGATTCAGGTGTTGGGTTCGGAGCTTTCACAGCTTTTTGGTGAGCCTCGATGAGCTCGGCTTTCGCCTCTTCTTCAATTTTCTGAACTTCTTTTTCTGTGACAATTTTATTTTTGATAAGCTCTTTGATGAACTTCGGAAGTGGGTCTTGAGCCTTTGCTTCCGCTCTCTCTTGTTCATCTCGGTACCACTCATGATTGTCTGAGTTTGAGTGGTTTCCAATTCGAACACACATTGCATGAACAATTACTGGCTCAGAATGCTTAAGAGCATGCTCTTTAGCATTGATCATCGCATTCATTGAATCAAAAACATCTTTACCATCACACTTAATGATTTGAAGATTTTTAAATCCAGTGAAGTTATCGCAGACAAATTCATTAGCCGTTTGATCACATTTTGGAACAGAGATACCATACCCATTATCTTGGAAAACAAAAATCACCGGGAGTTTTTCGTTAGAAGCACCATTGATCGCTTCATAACAATATCCTTCAGAAACAGATGATTCACCTTGAGAAGAAATGGAGACACCTTTGTGGTTATAAACTTTCATCCCACGAGCAACACCCACGGCATGAAGAGTATGGTTACCTGTACAAGAGGACACGTTGTGAATGTTCCACTCAGGCTTAGCAAAGTGATTGGACATATGTCGTCCACCGGAAGCAAGATCCGTTGCTTTTGAAATCCCATTAAGAATGAGCTCCTCTGGAGATAATCCTGCTGAGAGTGCCGTCAACATATCTCGGTAGTATGGAAAAAGATGATCGGTTTTACGGTCAAAAACTTGGCCAATGGCCAATTGAATAGCATCGTGTCCAGCGTATGGTGCATGGTACGACCACCCTAAGGCTTGTTTTAAATAATTCGGAGCTCTCTCGTCTACCATACGGCCAAGCACCATGAGCTTTAACCATTTCACTAAGGTTTTTTTGTCTGTTTTTTTGATGTCGTGATGTTTAACAACTTTCATAAGATCTCCACGAAATGAAACAACCCATTAAAATATGTAGGAGATTTACCATAAACCAGGATGGGTGGCAATGAAATGCCCGCTTTCATGCAGAGCGAGGTTTTGCCCCTATACCTGACTAAGGTGTCCCTTTATTTTCTTTGTGAGTTCTACTTGTTTACTTTAAGTCTTATCGATAAACTGCCGAAAAAACATTAAATCTTTTAACCCTGAGAGAGAATTTATGGCACCTAAAACAGCCGCTGAAGGTTTCTTTAATGACCCTAGACTGACAGAAGCAAAAAAGTTGATTACCGATGCACTCAAAGAGCATCAATCAAAAATTACAACAGTCAGAGGCCCAAAAGATGAACTTAAAGAGTCTTATGCTGAGCTCATGAAAAAAATGGCCGATTACCGTGGAGGAGCACTCTTTTATAACTACCTCGGTACAGGTATTGGAAATGGTCCGCTCGTTGAGCTTGCAGATGGATCAGTGAAGTATGATTTTATCACGGGGATTGGTGTGCACTACATGGGACATTCGCACCCTGGAGTGATAGAGGCGCAAATTAACGGAGCAATCTCAAACACAGTCATGAATGGTCACCTCCAACAAAACGTTGATACGGCCGCTCTCCTTGAGCTCATGTCAAAAGAAGCCTGTAAATATGGTGCCGAGGTTAAAAATGTTTTTCTTTCAACATCAGGTGCGATGGCGAATGAAAATGCTTTCAAATTAATTTATCAAAAACGCTCTCCTGCCACTCGTTTTTTTGCCTTTGAAAAATGTTTCGCTGGTCGAACACTCGGTATGGCGTGGGTAACAGATAAAGCAGCTTACAGAGCAGGCTTACCAAAAACGATCGACGTTGATTATGTCCCGTTTTACTGTGCCGCCGATCACCAAGGATCAATCGACGCAGCTGTAAGAGTCATGAAAAAATTTATCACGAGATATCCAGGCCAGCATGCGGGCTTCATCCTTGAGTTAATCCAAGGAGAAAATGGATCTTGGGTCGGGAACACAGAGTATTTTGAAGCCCTGATCAAAGTTTGTAAGGAAAATAATATTTCAGTTTTTGTTGATGAAGTTCAATCTTTCGCACGAACTCACGAATTGTTTGCTTTCCAACATTTCAAGCTTGATAAACATGTCGATGTGGTTTCGATTGGAAAAAACTCTCAAGTTTGTGCAACACTTTTTAAAGATGATCATAAGCCAAAACCTGGGCTCATCTCTCAAACGTTCACAGGTTCTTCATCTCAGATTGCAGCTTCTCTTTATGTCATCAAGAGTATTGTTGAAGGAGGCTACCTCGGAGCCAATGGTAAGATCGAAAAACTTCATCAAAAATTTAAACAAAACTTAGAAACGCTTAATAAAAAATATCCTTCTAAGATTAAAGGGCCTTACGGAATCGGAGCCATGGTTGCGATGACTGTGTTCGATGGAGATGAACCAAAATCAAAAGCTTTTACCATGAAGCTTTTCGAAAATGGTGTTCTCTCTTTTATGGCCGGAGGACATCCAACGACGAGAGTGCGTTTTCTTATGCCGGTCATGGCGGTCGAGGAAAAACATATCGACGAAGTTTGCGCGATTATCGAAAAAACACTTTGTGAAATGGAATAAAAATGTTTGTTATTCGTCCGATCTCAGTTAGTGACCTTGATGGTCTCATGGAACTTTTGGAAGACTCTGGGCATGGTTTAACGACGCTCCCGAGAGATCCGGAAGTTCTAAAAAAACGAATTCGGATTTCTGAGAGAAGCTTTCTTCAACGAGAAGATGGACCTCTAGGGGAAGATTATCTTTTTGTGATGGAAGAAATTTTCACAGGGAAGCTTGTCGGAGTCTGCGCTATCATTTCTAAAATTGGTGGTTTTCAGCCGTATTATTTTTATCGGCTCGAGCAACAAAAGTTCGAGTCGAAATCTATTCACGTGAAGAATACAGTAAGCACTCTTCATTTTCACTACATACATAATGGCCCAGCTGAAATTTGCTCGCTCTACTTACATCCGAAATATCGAAACGCTCAAAATGGACGCTTCCTCTCGCTTTCTCGCTTCCTTTTCATTGCTCAAAATAGAAAGTTTTTCGAAGACGAAGTTATTGCAGAGATGCGAGGAATGGTAAATGATTCCGGTCACTCTCCCTTCTGGGATGCAGTGGGAGCAAAGTTTTTCAAAATAGATTTTCCGACGGCTGATTATCTCTATGTTAAAAATAAAAAATTCATTGAAGAACTTCTCCCAAAAACTCCAGTGCTAGCGAATCTTCTTCCGGAGGATGCACAATTTGTTATTGCCAAAGTTCACCCGAACACAGAGCCAGCGAAAAGAATTTTAGAACAAGAAGGTTTTGAATTTTCAGGTCTCGTCGGTATCTTTGAACCAGGTCCCGTTTTAAAAGCACAGATCGATAACATCAGGGCGATCCGTGAAAGTAATTTTGGCGAAATAGAAGAAGTGACCTCGAAGGAACTGAAGTCTGATGTCTTTATTATTTCGACGGAAAGTGAGCCCTTTAGAGCAACCCTAGGCCAGGTGACAGAAATGCAATCTGGTGGTTATAAAATTTCAGACGTCACTGCAGTAGCCTTGAAACTAAAAATTGGAGATAAGATCCGATTCGTCAGTTTGAAGCCTGAAAAAAAATAATCCTATCTATTCGTGCTTTCAAAAATTTTATCGGCTGAAGCTGCGACAAAACCCTGATAAAGTTCACCATTACTCATAGGGTAGCGTTTAGCAAATTCATAGTAGCAAGCAGGAATGCTTAAAACTTTATCCGAAAAACTGACCTCAATCGAATTTGCCATGGTTGATGATTGTTCAAGGCAAACCTCTCTCGATCCCTTGATCTCTCCCCCACTCGCATTGAGTTTATACCCTTGAGCTTTAAGCATGGAGTTGAGCTCAGTGAGATTATTAAATTTCTTTAACTTATTAACAAACACGGTGAAGTGATTAGGTCTATAACCAAAAGCTGCTACCCAGGCAGCATACTCAGACTCCTTCAATAGATTCTGGTAAGTTTTTGAATCAACATTCCAAGGTCTTCCACTTGAGACAAAATCAAATTGATTTTCAGCCCCCTCAGGAATTTGATCGACCAAAAGATGAATTGTTTTCTGCAGCTCAGGAGAGAACTTCTCAAGGAGCAATTCAGAGATAAAAATTTTCGGAAGAGTTGGATCAGGGTGCTGATAGTGTTTAGCGTAGAGTTTTTTTTCAGGGAAATGGTAATCACCACTATAAACATATCCTGCGAGTAAGAAGGGTCTGCTGACCACATCTAAACTCACTCTTGGGTGGTTAAAAGTTCTCAAAGCAATATGATCATTTTCAATTCGCTCACCTTCTTTTAAAAAAAGCTGATAAATAGAGCGAGCCTCTGGGTTTATGTCGAGATAGTCCGCCCACATTTTATCAAGGAGGGCCGCGAGTTTTAGTGCTTGATTCATTTTAACCTCTTGTATGCCCCTATTATAGCCCAAAAGGTGTTAAGTTCGGGAGATATTTTTTCAATAACTCTGTGAATCAATGTGGGAAGTTTGTGATCAATCAAGTTATAATCTTTGGAAATTCTTACCGAGGATTACTATGCAACTCAAAGGCGACTACTTTTCTTCCTCTTTCCATTTACCCACACACGGACATGATGAGCTAGTTGAGAAAAAAAATCCAAGTGATCTTAATGAGGTTCTCTGGCGAGCTCCTGTTTTTTATCATCATATTGAGGCAACCATAGAATCTGCTCAAAGAGGCTATAAAACTTGGAGGAAGACATCTCTTGAAGAAAGGATTTCTTATCTTAAAAAATACCAAGAGATCGTTAAGAGAAGGAAAGAAGAAATTGCCACGGCACTTGCTCTTGAGGTTGGAAAGCCTCTTTGGGAAGCACGGACCGAAGCAGCAGCACTTGACTCCAAAGTAAGCGTGACGATTACTGACTCACTTGAAAGAATAAAAAAAGAAACGATTAAAAACATCATGCCAGAAATTGATGGCCATGTTGTCTATAAGCCCATTGGTCCAAGTCTCGTGATCGGTCCATTTAATTTTCCCTGTCACCTAGCGAACGGACAAATTCTCTCAGCTCTGCTCGCAGGAAATAGTATTATCTTTAAACCATCAGAGAAAACGATTTACTCATCACAACTCATGATCGAATGTTTCCATGAAGCGGGCTTTCCTGATGGAGTCATTAACTTCATCAACGGAACAGGTCATAGTTCAGGGAAATTAACTCAGGATGCACGAATTAAGGCGATCTATTTCACTGGCTCACGAGGTGTTGGACTAAAAATTTTAGAAAACACCCATCGAGATTTAAATAAAATGGTTGCTCTTGAACTAGGTGGTAAGAACTCAAGTATCATTCACCATGATACGAATATAGAGCATGCTCTTCCGGAACTTTTACGCGCATGTTTCTTAACAACAGGTCAACGTTGTACTTCTACCTCTATGATCCTCGTTCATAAAAAAATTGAACAAGAATTTATCGCTCGTTTTAAATCTCTCACAGAAAGAATTATTGTTGGCCACGCACTTGATCAATCACCAGAGCCTTTCATGGGTCCTTTAATCGATGAACATGCAGTGAAACTCTATCACCAATTTTGTGACCAAGGACTTAAAGAAGGTGCGACTGAAATTCTTAAAGCACAAAATCTTAAGCTTAAGCACCCAGGTCACTACGTAAGCCCATCGATCCACTATGCATCGAAACCAGATCTCAAGGGGAAATTCATTCAGGATGAAATCTTTGGGCCAAGCTGTTTCTTTGTTCCTTACGAATCGATTGAAGAGGCTTTTGAAATCGTGAACTCAACCGACTATGGTTTAGCAGCGTCTATTTTTACTAAAGATCATGGCCTTTATGAATTAGCACTAAGTGAAATTGAGTCTGGTCTCATCAATCTTAATCGTTCAACGGTAGGTGCATCGGCGAGACTTCCTTTTGGTGGTGTCAAAAATTCTGGGAACTTCCATCCAGCGGCTGTCTCCATGATCGATCACTGCGTTCACACTGTTTCATCTCTTGAAACAATTGACGACAACAGTTCTAAAATTTCCGATATCGTAGGTTTAAGATAATGAGCGAAGAATTAAAAAAAGAACGACTTTACATCATTATTTTGGCAGCGATTCAAGTTGCGCACATTTTAGATTTTGTGATCATGATGCCTTTGGGCCCAATGTTCATGAGAACTTTTCACATCACACCAGTCGCATTTTCAACACTTGTTTCTGCCTATACTTTTAGTGCAGGTATAGTAGGTTTTTTAGGTGCACTCTATGCGGATCACTTTGACCGCAAAAAATTTCTTCTCTTCAACTTCACAGGTTTTATTATCGGAACTTTTCTTTGCGCTCGGGCATGGGATTTTAGCAGTCTATTATCAGGAAGAATCATCGCAGGAGCTTTTGGAGGGATTTTAAATGCATCAGTTCTTTCCCTCGTTGCGGATCTTATTCCTTTTGAGAGACGAGGACGAGCGATGGGTGTTGTGATGTCAGCCTTTTCAATCTCAAGCATCTTAGGTGTACCAACAGGACTCTATATTGCCAACCAACTTAACTGGCATTGGTCATTTTATTTCATCTGTCTTGTGTCTTTAGTATTTTGGCTCATGAGTCTTTTGATTCTCCCAAGTGTGAAACAGGCAAATAAACCCAGAGGGTTTGTTGATAATTTACAAAACTTTAAAAAAATCATTCTTCAGAAAGATTACTGGCATGGTTTCTTTCTCACCAGTATGCTGGGTTTTAGTATCTTCATGATTATCCCATTTATCTCTCCGTACATGGTAAGAAATGTCGGTGTTGCTGAAAAAGATCTTCCTTTGATTTATCTTATTGGAGGTCTATGCACGATCGTCTCTGCTCGAGTGATTGGACAATTGTGTGATAAACTCGGAAGTTTTACGATGTTTAAACGAGTTGCGATTATTTCTCTCTTTCCTGTTCTTATGCTCACGAACCTTCCGCCTGTACCACTTTGGTGTGCCCTGGCCTGCACCACGGTTTTCACGATGTTTGGCTCTGGGCGATTTATTCCGGCAATGACCATGGTATCTGCCGTCGTGAAGCCAGAAGATCGCGGAACGTTCATGAGTTTAGAGAATTCTTTAAGACAACTTTCCTCGGGGCTCTCGTCTCAGCTCGCAGGTCTGATTATTGGCATGAGTGTCTCCGGTAGACTGACTCATTATTCTTGGCTTGGCTTTCTCAGTGTTTTTTGTACACTTACCGCCATCCTCATTGCTTACCATTTAAAAAACAAATTTCAATTTAGGTAACCTATGAACATGGCCCATCTCAGCGCGATCCTCGCTTTCTCGATGTGGGGGCTTTTTCCACTTTACTGGAAAGTTTTCACCGAGCTGAATGCCTGGGATCTTTTCGGGCATCGACTTCTGTGGTCTTTCCTAACCCTTGTTATCATTCTTATTTTTAAACGTAAGCTCATGTCTCTGCGTTATGCCTTTAGCGATAAAATCGTCAGGAGGAATCTTATTTTCTCTGGCATTTTTATATCGAGTAATTGGCTTCTTTACATCTACGCTGTTAATTCTGGACGAGTCCTTGAAGCAAGCATGGGTTATTTTCTCAATCCACTTCTGAATGTGATCATGGGTGTTTTTCTTTTAAAAGAAAAGCTTCGGCTGACTCAATGGCCGGCTATTATATCGGCGATTTTGGCTGTTCTCATTCTCTTTTTTTCGGAGGGGATCGAGACATTTCCCTGGATCGCTTTTGTGCTCTCTTTTACTTTCGCCTTTTATGGACTCTTAAGAAAAATAACTCCAATTGGCTCACTTGAAGGACTAGCTTTTGAGACGAGCTTCATTCTTCCTTTATACTTAATTTTTTGGTTCTCATTCTTTCCAGATCCAATCAAGAGTTTTAGTGTTCTCTCAAACAGTAAACTCATCTTCCTCATGCTCTCTGGTCTCATCACATGTTTACCCCTCATCCTTTTCGCTTATAGTGCAAGGAGACTGAGTTTTCAACAAATCGGCTTTATCCAATACCTCTCACCCGGACTGAAATTTATCTGCGGGTATTTCATTCTTCATGAGTCCATGAGCACGTCAAAATGGATTGCTTTTATTTTTATCTGGATCGCACTTCTCTACTACACCCTAGAGAATCTTTGGTTCATGAAAAAATCGAAATAACTTCTTCTTTAGAACTTTTTTTCTTTAATTCATCCGGTAATTGA
>Ga0255183_1000240_pt1 | contig 23881 bp, 26 predicted proteins | sample Atl_UVDOM_RepB_8_FD_183638 | JGI IMG/M metagenome (GOLD analysis project Ga0255183, IMG submission 183638) | Freshwater microbial communities from Altamaha River, Georgia, United States - Atl_UVDOM_RepB_8d | ecosystem: Environmental > Aquatic > Freshwater > River | place: USA: Georgia...
CTGGCTGAGTTCATGGGAACTAGCGTTGGAATGATAAAGGCACACTACGGTCATCTAGACCTGAGAAATATTGCCGACAAGTTCGCTGGTACCGATACGACGATTGACCACGAACTTAAGAAATCTAAATCAACCATTGATGACGAAGACGACGAAGTGGTCACAAAGGCGCTACCACAACAGCGAGGCACCAAAACCACAGAAAAGACAGCGCCAAAAACAGCGAGTAAGACATCTGTCACGAAGAAATCAACTCGGGTAGCCAAGAAGTAGTCGTTAACTAGTTCATCAATCCATCGTGCCATAGGACTTGATACGAGCCAGTGCCTGCCCAGGGTTGGGATTGGGGGGCGTCACACGCCTGACTGGCTGTGGCACTGGTTTGGGTTTAGGTGGCAACTTGACCTTCTTGGGCTTGATTGCCTTTGCCTTCTTCTTTTTTGCCATAACAGGCTGAGTTCGCGAAGGTGTTATCGCTTGGGGCTGTGTAGGACGAGCCATGGGCGCTTTTTGAGCGTTCCTAGTGACAGATTGTGTTGGCACTGTGCCAGCGTCACCAGCCTTGTTCTGGCTTGTTGGTTCGCTTGGCTCGTTACTGTTTATCACCATCCAAGCGCCAAGGTCAGCCCACGCCACATCCAATAGACGCTTGAGAAAATCAAGCGGCGTATCACCATCAGGGTCAGAATGATTCAAGCGTAGAGCCTGTCTCTCGCTCTCTATCTCTGAACGAGTGTTACTGGCAATCTTGTCCAGTAGTCTCAGTTGTTCTTCAGGCTCAATAAATTCGTGGGCTCTCATGGCAGTGTGTCCTTTTTATCTATTTAGTCGGGACAACACTGCCAACTGGCGACATCACTTCGTGAACGATGTCCGTGTTTTGGCGCTCGCCTCAGCGATAGCGGCATCTAACTCGCCAGCCTCAACAGCGGACTTCAACAACTCAAGCGTTGGCACCACATCGTGAAGGCTGGCAACTTCAATGGCGTTTTTGCCACCCTTGGCAAGGTTTAGCGTTGAAGCGCCATATCTAAGCGAGATATTGACTTTGCCCGTATTGGATTGCCAGAACCATTCAGTGATTCGCTTGTTCGCTTTGACGACACGAGACTCGCCTGTGGATTCATCAACAACGGTTCTGTCACGAGTGGCAGCGTAGACACGACCATCTAAATGTGCCTGACAGATTGCCATCTGTTCTTGAATACGAGCCGATAACTTGTTCCGCTTAACCACGACAGGGTCAAGCGAGCGTGAGCGTTTGCCAACCACCAGATTGAGTGAAGTCAGGATAGCCATTTGAATACTCCCGTAAAAGTGAAGGTGTAGAACGACAATATCGCGACCCCGATTTACCTGATAGGAGAGGTAATAAAAGTGTGAGGACCAACAACACTAATCAAATAAAACACAAGAAAAAAATGGGGAGTATTTGTTTTTGATAAATAAGCGTATGAACAGACAAGACATTCAATATCGCTTATTCCAGAGATCAGGTCACATCCACGAGGATAAAAACCAACTGGAAAACTGGGATCACTTCAGACAACACGGTGGCGTGAAGTCACACAAGGCACACATCCAAGAGTGGCTCGCCAACCAAGACGAAGCGACACTGGAAATCGGACTGACACTCATGCCCTTGAAGGTTCTGTCTTGTGGACAGCGGCCCCAACATCAAAAAGCCAAACAGTATCAGCGTCACATGAATGGCAGAGAGTTGTATCAGGCTGGAATGAAGTTCGTGGACATACTGAACAAGTTGACCTACAAGAACGCCTACAAGCGACACAACAAGCGTCTGTTCGTCGTGATGGTCATGGAGGGTGAAAAAAGCCACAAAGACTTACACCTCCACTTCGCCATGAATAAGCCAGAACACTTGACATATCTTGAGTTCGGAAAAGTTATTCAACGAGCCATCGAGATGTCCAAGGAGTTCTGGTTGGATGTTCCTGAATCAGTCACAACCAAGCCCAGCGAAAAACGCTATCACTACAAGGCTGACATCGTTGATCGTGGTTGGATTGGCTACATCACGAAAGAGTTAGACACACAACAAACACACAATCTGTATCTCCCTTGAACAGCGTCTCTTCGTCACGAATGACATTGACCAACTGAATCAAGGCAACTAGCGAAGTAATCTGAACTTGTAGTGATACGAGTAATAGCGAAGCCATGTCCAAAATATGATGACATCAATCAGAACAACGACAACAACACGATGACCACACAATACTCAAACCATACCAACAAGATAATCTACACACTGAAACACACAATATTCAAATCAACAGACATCAAAATAGAAAAACACCGACATCATCTATGTTCACATCAGCCAATACATCACTCAAATGGAAATCACTGAAATCAAATAACCAGAAATAATCACGAGTAAAAACCAAGAGCCAACGACTGGATATCAAATAAAAACGAGCGAAATATCAAATAAAAACAGCCCAGAACTGGCAGCCAGAAGAAAAGTGATTTACATCGCTCTTGATAAATCACAGTCCCAATACGCACCAAACCCACCAAAACGCTCTACAAGCGTCAAAAAAGCGTGACTTGATTGAAATATCACGCTTATCCCACGCCTCGTTAACCAGCGTTCTCGTGGGTTGTGATTTTTATGGGTTCGGTCAGCGTACTGGATAAATACTGAAAACAAAGAAAATCTATCTTTTATTAGATATCTGGCTAACTGACTGAAATCACAAGGAAAAATAAATGTTCAAAAAAATCACTTCGCTCCTTCGCGCCGAGAAACAAATGTCCTATTCTGATTCATCAGAAAATCATTGTTTATCGGAGTCCCAAGTGAAACAAGCCAAGACACTCAATCATCAAGAACTTCGCCGAGTTCTGGATTATGTGGCTACTCGCCCCCATGCCCAGAGAAACAGAGCCATGATATTGATGACCTACTTGGCTGGCATGAGAGTCGGAGAAGTCGCCAATATTCGCTACTGTAATGTTGTTGATATTGATGGCTCTATTCGTAGCGAAATCATTTTGGATTCCACTCAGACCAAAGGCAGCGAGTCACGAGTCGTGTTTGTCAGCGAGCGTCTCAGACAAGAACTTGATGCCTACAAGCGAAGCCGTAAATGGCGTCATCCAGACGACAAGTTCTTCTACACCCAAAAAGAACCTAGTCGTGGATTCACACCCAATACCTTGGCACAACACTTCCACTACATCTACAAAGGAGCGGGATTGACTGGCGCCAGTAGCCACAGCGGACGCCGTACCTTCATAACAAACCTAGCCTCAAAAGGCGTTGGCGTTCGTGTATTGGCAAGTCTGGCTGGTCACAAGAACATCTCAGTAACCCAGCGCTACATTGATGTCAATGATGACATGAAGCGCCGGGCTGTTGAGTTGGCTTAGTCAAAGTGTCGTGTAAAACGACACTTATTGAAGTGATTATTTCAAATTATAGGTAATGATGGCACAATTCGACATAAGCATAAAATGGAAATACATTTAGCAGGCTTTATCATTCACTATTTTCACAAGCCTGATATATCTAAATTTAATCTAGAACACCTGTAGAGTTTTAAAATGAAAAACTATGAAATCAAAGCAGATGGAGCCACTGACGTTCAGGTATTCCGAAACAAAAGTGATCCAAAAAAACGAATTGAAGTAATCAACTTATTCGGTTTTAGTATTTTCACAGCTTCATTATCTGATTCTCAGTACGAAGAACTTATTACAGCTAAGCCAAACCAGAGATTCTCTTTGTCCGAATATGATGACTCAGATGTTTTTGAAATGTCAGACTCAAAATCAAACGATATTAATATTTCCAATGATTTTATCAATGACATTGAAAAAAAACATATTTTGAGTTTATTGGAAAATATTGATGTGGATGAAGATATAGAGGATTTAATGGTATCTCTAGGATACATTTACGAAGGATCTGAGTGCTTCATGATATCGCCATTTGAAATAAATCCGACTCAAAGCTAGGAGTCCCTGGAGAAATATATACTGTTCTTTTTTGAGGCCTTCAAATCTCCGACATTTACTCAAAGTCTTATTCTTCAAAGCCACAAAACATCTAAGACTCATTTGGTTGCTAAGCTCTAAGGTCAAGTACAATCGTTGATCAACGTGTTATGAATATAGCTGCCCCCAAAGTGACCAATTTCACAGACGATGAAGAACTTACCACTGAACAAAAGTGGAGGGAAGTTGTTGATGTTGTTAAGTCTGAGTATCTATCTGATGCTCAGAATTACCCATGGATTCTTGGCTTCTCTGGCGGTAAGGACTCGACACTCGTAGCACACGCTGTTTTTCAAGCGCTTGAGGAAATTCCCCCCTCAATGAGACAGCGAGAGATCCACGTGGTCTCGAACGACACAATGGTTGAAAGTCCATTGGTACTAGCCCATCTAGACATGGTCACCGCTGAAATCAGAGCTGGCGCCGAAGCAATGGGACTACCTATCTCTGTCGTAAGAACTCATCCTGACCCTGATAAAACCTTTTGGGTTCTTCTTATTGGAAAGGGATACCCAAGCCCCAATCAGCAAATGAGGTGGTGTACCGATCGCTTGAAGATTCAACCCACCAGCACTTACATCAAAGACAACATTTCTAAATTCAAATCAGCAATTGTCGTGCTGGGAGTAAGGAAATCCGAAAGCATTACCAGAATGAAAAGGATTGAGCGCTACAAAGACATAGAGGACACCAACTTAACGCCTCACTCTGCTTTGGCTGGTGCCTTTATCTTTAGACCTATAGTAGATCTGACAACAGATGAAGTCTGGGAAATTCTTGGCACCTACCCAGCGCCCTGGGGTGGCACACACAAAAAACTTTTTCAACTATACAGAGACGCTGAAGGAGGTGAGTGCCCGGTAGTGCTAAGCAAGGATGAAGCGCCTGGTTGTGGCACCAACAACAGTCGTTTTGGATGTTGGACTTGTACAGTTGTAGAAAAAGACAGATCTCTACAAGGCTTTATTGACTCTGGTAAGGAAATTTACAAGCCTCTTGTTGAGTTTCGGAATTGGCTTGTAGAGATTCGTAATAAACCGACTTACAGAAGTGCCATCAGACGTAACGGTAGATTGACCTTTGACTTAACTGGAAAGCACATACCTGGACCGTTTACGATTCAGGCTAGAAAAGAAATCTTGATGAAACTTAAAGCAACGGAGAAGGAGTACGGAGCACCGTTGATTACAGATCAAGAGCTAGATCAAATACAACGTATTTGGGCTGTAGAAATTCAGAATGAGGAAAGCCTAGCAAATGTTTAACGATAGCGATGACGCCGTATCCTTAACTGATCTCCCTTTGTGGTCAGACGAGTCCGCCTACAACGAGTTATTAAAAGTCTGTCAAGAGAATCGCGTCCCAATTGATGTGATTACAGAACTTGTTCAGCTTCAACGTGAGAGACAGCATCAAGAGCGTGCTCATGGTGTGTATGCTCGGTTTGAAGAAATTCTGGGAAGATTTGACTGAAGGCAGGCTATGTACATCTCAAAAATTGAGCTGACTAAATTTAAAAGCTATCAGCATGCTGAGCTTAACTTTCCTGAGCCAACAGACGGAAAAAACATCGTCCTCGTGGGTGGTATGAATGGCTACGGCAAAACGACCATCTTAGAGGCACTCTATTTGTGTCTTTACGGCAAGGATGCCTTGCCTCACTTGGCTAGAGCCGGTCTCAAAACTGATGAATACAGAGGCTATCCAACTTTTTTGGAAAAAGCACTCAACGGTGAGGCTAAACGTGATTCAACTGACAACATGATGTCGGTAAGAATCGTACTTAAAAGAACAAAGACAAAAGGTATTGACATCACAAGACGCTGGTATTTCCGGGCAAATGGAAACTGGCGCGATGAGGAAACGATTGTCCGTGAATTAAACCGGGATGTGCCAGGGGTTCCTAGAAAAGATGGTGAGCGTGGTTTTTCCTTGAGTGAGATGCTTGAAGAACAATATGTGCCAGCTCACGTTGCTCCATTCTTCTTCTTCGACGGTGAAGAGGTAAAAAAACTTGCTGATCAATCAAGAATTGAACAAGTAAAGCAAGGTCTAGAGGGGCTACTTGGTGTGGTTCTTCTCAGGAATCTATCTGAAAGGATGAAGGCATTTGAGGACTCGAAGCGTTCAAAACTAACTAATTTTGACCAAACCAACCTGGAACAGTTAGAACAAAAGCTTCAAGACGAAGAGACTCGTTATGCTGCCTTGAAAGAAAATCTTGAAAAAAATACGGAAGAGATCAGCCATCTTAAAGCTGAAAGGCAATCACTAGTTGACCGAATCATCTCCGCTGGTGGTGGTGGCGGTGAGATTGCTTCTGTGAAAGATTTAGTTGAAGAGCGTGAACAGCTGAGAAATGCCAAGAAAAATGTTGAAGCACAGCTATCAAAAATCGTCGGGGATAAATTACCCTTTTATCTAATGCCACAAAATTTGTTACAAGATTTTAAAAATCAGATAACAAGTGAAGTTGCCTTAACAAAATGGCAGACAGAATGTCGCGCCCTTCAACCAAAACAAGAAAAATTCTTCTTCCAACTTTTAAAGGCAGACAACTTTGAGTTTCGACCAGAGCTGACGCCAGAGCAACTTACTGCTCTGGAAAAAAGGGTTGAAGCTGCTTGGCAATCCCTATTTTTGCCGCCACCCCCTGATTGTGCTGATGATTTTGTTCATGACTATCTTCACGATGAACTAAAACAACGTGCCCTAAAGTTCTTGGGCGGACTTAATGTTGGACGTAAAGAAGTCAACGATCTTTTGATTCAAAAGGGAGATCTTGAAAAAAGAATTGATGAAGTCAGTAGACAGATGGCTCGTATTGAGGGTATTGATCGAGACGGCACACTTTCTGACTTAAAGACACAATTGAATAATATCCTACAGCGGATTGATTTATTAGAATCTCAATCTGGCAACCTAGGAAGAGAAATAAGTAGTCTCGAATCCTTAATTCACCAATCAAGAGCTACCTTCGAAGGCGAGAGACAGCGGCGTGACTCCTCAAGCCCTGATAGGAGTTTGATTGAAAAGTCAGAACGTACCCGAAAAGTAATTGAAGAGGTAATACCAAGACTCTTCCCCTTGAAAGTTAAACAGCTTTCAAATGCCATGACAAAAGTATATAAACAGTTGGCACATAAATCACAGGTAGCGAAGATCGTTATTGAAGATGATGGAACGACATCAATATTGAGCGCCAACGGCAAAGAACTTAACTTTGATCGTTCTGCTGGGGAAAATCAAATTTTTGCGACAGCTTTGATTGCTGGTTTAGCTGAAGTGTCTAAAATTGATTCTCCACTAGTTGTTGATACGCCTCTGGGTAGACTAGATAGCAAGCATAGGGAAAATATATTTAGTTTCTGGACGAGTGATGAGTCAAGACAAGTAATTCTTCTCTCACAAGACGAAGAAATTAGTCCCGCTCACTACAAGACCATCCGTAAAAATGTTTGTAAAACATATTTACTTGAACATATTGAAGTTGGAGATGGAATTGGTCGTACAGTAGCGAGAGAAAATAAATATTTTGGCGGAGCTGCCTGATGAGTGAGCTTGATATTCAAGTTGTTCTAAGCAATCGTTATAGAACCAGCCAAGAAGCTGACAAAATCACAATTGAAATGCAATCAGCTCTTGGTTTAGATACTAAAGCACAATTTGCGAGGCTCGCTATTGGCCGAAGTTTGGCTATGGGTAAACTTGAAGACGACAATATTGACTCTAAAGGTATTGAAGTACCAGCCCAAGCACTTTTCAGTACAGATAATATTGGTGCTTGGGTGGGTCTACTAGTTGCTCATTCAATTTCTACGAATTCACCTACTGTAAGAACCCAAGAATCTCTCAGGTCCGCCATACGCTGTCACTGGCACCGTGGAGCAAAAGAACTCTATAAAGACTGGCTAGAGTCTGAACAAAATTATGAACGTTTTGTTGAAACTCTTGTTTCACGGCGTTCTGAAATGCCTGAGAATTCCTCTTCCTCTAGAACTGACGATAGTCCTACAGATTTTAAAAATGGGCATACTCCTGAACCGCCTGTTGACGAGTCATCACTTTTAATTAAAGGACTTGAGCAATTAGGTATTAAGGTTCAAATCAAGGATCACATTAATGGTCCTCGTATGACTCGCTACAGAGTAAGACTAATTAACTTAAATGACAAAGCCAAACTTGATAAAAGCTTAGACCGCTTAGCTTTGGCAATGAACTTGGGGGATAAACAGCCTGCCATCGCCAATGGCGACGAGGCAATGACAGTTTTCATTGATGTTCCTCGACCAAAGTCAACATGGGTTACCGTTGCCATAGACAAATTGAAAAATTGGATTGGTAATTTAACTTTCGACACCAATAAATTGAATGCTTATATTGGTGTTTCAGTTACGGGTGAGGATGTTTATTTTGATTTGGCTTCAGCCCCACATCTTTTGGTAGCTGGCACAACTGGATCAGGTAAAAGCGTTTGTCTTCACTCCATTATTCTTTCATTACTACTTAAACATTCTGAATCCTCACTCCAGCTAGCACTTATAGATCCAAAACGGGTTGAGTTTTCGGCTTATTCAAGATTGCCCAATCTTTATAAGGGCAAAATTGCCACAGAATCTTTAGAGTACCGTGAGTTTTTGTCTGATTTAGTCGCCGAGATGGAAAGTAGATACTCGCTTTTTGAGAGCATTGGGGTGTCTAATATATCTGAAGCAAGATCTAAGGGTCACAAGCTTCCATTTTTGGTTGTTTTTATTGAGGAATTAGCTGATCTTGTACTTCAAGACAAAAATCTTGAAGAAAGCATCATTAAATTGGCTCAAAAAGCACGTGCCGCTGGTATTCATCTTGTTCTAGCCACCCAACGACCAGACTCTGAAACATTTGCTGGTCTTATTAGAAGCAACATTCCAGCACGTATAGCTTTAACTGTACAAAAGGGTACAGAATCAAAAATTATCCTAGATGAAGTAGGAGCAGAAAACCTTTTGGGTGCTGGGGACATGCTTTTTAAAATGCCTGGTGAACAACCACAGCGTGTACACGGGGTTTATATCAATAAAGAACAAATCACTCAAGCAATAAATGACCTATAGAATTTAGTTGGCTATTTGTCAGGTTTGTAATTTTAGTTAGCAAAGTGTCGTTTTACACGACACTTTGTTCATTACTGTTAATATTAATTAAACTTTATTTTTGTCGTTCTACACGACACTGTAGATCATTTGGCTTCTGAATTGATGGAAATAAGCCATTGCCGGCATTAATAACTAGATAATTTGCCTGCCTTAGTAGACGAGAAACGGCGATTGTCATTCGTCTATGTTCCATAGCGATTGTGGGAAACTCATCCTTGTTTCTCGCCATTAAATCCAATTCAATCCCCGATTTTTCTCCAACCTCCCAAAGTTTCAGCGTTGGATTCTTCCTTCTAGTCTCAAGAACCAGTAGCAATGTCTCCACCGTAGACATTCTCATCTTGCTTTTGATGATCATTCGCTTGGCTGTACTCGCCTTGTAAACGTCTATTTCTCTTCCCTCGTACGCCTTCTTAATCAAACTTCCGACTTGTCTCATGACAGTCTGGCGCTTAAGTGTCAAAGGTATCTCCAGAATCATCTTGTTTTCTGGATCCCAAGAGATTGTTGCCAGATCATCCCTAGTCATTACTAGTCTGGTCTTCTTGAATGGCTTTGTCTCTGTGAAAATTTTTCTGCCGTGACGAACCCACCATTGGGCAAAGTCCAAAGAAAAAACGTCACCAAAATCACGGTAAGTGGCGCTCAATGGACCTTTACCGTTGTGCTTACAACAGTATTCGTATTCATCATTCAGCTGTAGTGCTCTGTACCACCAATATCCAGGTGACTTACGAGCCTCCTTTAACTCATCACTGATGGGCAGTCTTCTTGCTCTTCCGCCACCAATCAGTTTGTTTGGCAGTGATTCTGACTCATGTTGACTCATAAATTACCTTTTATTCACTATAGAATTTATTTGAGGTAACAATTAATTCGATTTAAACCCAGTATTTACCGATAATGTTACCACGTATTTTCGATTAATGTCGTGGTTGTCTATTTCAAATGCTACATCTGTAACAATACACATATCGGCTCAATAACGAACCGACAACTTTATCGGAGATACATATGACTCAATATCAAACCCCCTCATTCGCCTACAACCTGACCAACTCTATCGTTGCCATAAACAAGGGAGGCTCATCTGACAAGAAAACTTCCTTAGTGTCCTCGTCAGACTCCATGATTGACAGGCTCGTCAAGGAATCTCAACACTGGTACGACAATGCTTACCGTACAAGCAACGACCAACTGTATGACTTGTTGACCAAGTGCTACGGCTACTACTTCGAGATGGGTAAGAGCAATGACTTGGCTAAATCGCTTCGTAAAGGTCTTGACGATCATATCGAGGCTAGGGGATATCGCTTTAACAGCGGCACACACACGCTCAACAAGATTGTTAAGTGTGTATTCGGTTTCGATCGTCGTCGTGTCAGCGCCTACGGAACCGCTCTGAAGATTGCTCTTCAGCTTAAGGTGCCAGTAAATGACTTGGCTGACTTTATCCGTCAACACGGTGGTATCGAGGAAGTTCGTCTATCTCAATCTTCCAACACTCAGGGGATCTCTGTTAATGACAAGGCAGATCGAGTGGCATCAATTGTTGAATCAACCTCACTGGGATTGATCCAGAGTGAAGTTCTCTGCCAACAGTTAGACGCTGGCAAGGTTGGCAAGAACACTCTGCTTGTTGGCACGTGGCAAGCTGACGGCAGCATTCTTGTTCGTGCCGTGATTGACAATGAGTCGCTCGTGAAGACTGCTCTAGCCAGTCAATACAGCAAGCTTCATCAAGCTAACGAGACCAAGACAGCCGAGAAGAAGACTCAGACTAAAAATACAGCACGAGCCAAGGCACTTGATCAAGCAGTTGAGTCAGCACGCCTAGCAGCCTGAATGATTGATTCCGGGACGGCCAACTACCGTCCTTGAATCAACACCAATGATTACTAAAGGATAACGACATGCTATTTAACAACTTCGAGACCACATACAGTCCTCGCTCTATTGATGACATTGTTTTTCCAGACACCGACACCCGAGAACTGATCGGTGACCTTGTTACTGGTGACCTGCCCTTTCCTATTACCGAGGGTAAGTGTGGGATATTGCTTTACGGTATCCCAGGCACTGGGAAGAGTGCCCTTGCCAAGCTGTTACCCAATGCCATTGAGCAGGCAAGAAGTGGCCAAGATGCCTCTGAGCAATACATCCGAGTTCAACCGGGTAGCAACGGCTTGGTCCTACTTCAGCGATTAGCAGATCGGTTGTCTCTTATGCCGATGACCACGTTCCACTACACAGTACTTGACGAAGTAGATAACCTAAACAGCCAAGCAATGGCAGTTCTCAAGTCAGTCATGAATATCCCAGCAACTGTATGGATATTGACGACCAACAGATATCAATCTATCGAGGCAGGCATCATCAACCGTTGCCATGACATCCCCTTTAATGCTGCTAGATCAGAATACTGGCTACCACTGGCACACAGAGTTCTGAGTGATGCTCGAGTTACGGGGGTATCAGACGATCACTTGATTTCAATTATTGACACTTGTAATGGCTCAGCCAGAGATATCATCACAGCGATAACACGGTTGGCAATAAAGGCTCACAGACAACAACTCGTAGCGGTCTAACAATGATCACTTCAATCTTCAATCAAGACCAAGACCCGCCTAAGGCGGGTCTTTTTATCTTTAAATTGTTTTTACCAGCAATAAATTCTTGATGATCAACACAATCGGAGAGACTATGCCATCACGCCGACCCACGCTCTCGTCTCAGATAGCGGCACTGACTGAACTAGTCCAACAGAATCAATCTGAACTCAAACGAATAGCGGTGCTACAAGAACGAATACTGGCAACTATCACTCCCAATAAGCCACCGCTGAAGTTCGTAATACTGACCCCACCCATGTCGTTTGAATATCCAGATATTTATCTCAAGGTTCAACCCCAAGATTGGGAAGCGATTGTGGAAGGTCGCTCAGTGTGTGTGATTGGTGACGGATACTCGTTTGAGGGTGAATTTGAGGCTCAAGACTATTGGTTCTTCAAGGGTGGCATAAAGCGAGGCAGACTAAAGATTCTGATGAGGGAGTTTTTCGATAAGGACAATCCCGACCACTGGAATCCCAAGTCATGGGAGGAAGCCTTCGAAGGACGAATGGAAGAAGTGACCATAGACGAGTTTGATGAGAACGAGGCTTTGGGAACAAGTTTTTAATGTTCCATCCATGTTGGACTATTGCCAGTCACGCTTCACAGTGGCTCATAGAGACTGTAGAATGAGCTTGTGAAGTTCATAGATATTCTTGTTCTTTAAGTGTGACACAAAACCTGACACAATCAGGGGGTGTGTCTCAAGATCATTATCCGGAGAGGGCCTCCGTGTAGCTAGTCTACTCAAAATCCCCCGCCGCAAGGCGTGCCGGTTCGATTCCGGCCCCGGGCACCAGAATCCGGCTGCTAAAGTTCTTATAAATAACTGATTAATAATGATTTTTAGCCGATTCTGAGCCGCACCCTTTGGGGAACGCTTAATCGCTTTTTCCCCGTTTTCCCCGGGCTAGACCACTATCTTTTCCCCAAGATGTTCCCCATACTTTTCCCCATGAAGGAGAAATGTGATGGCATCTTTTGAGAAACGAGGTAGATCGATCAGGGCAATCGTAAAGTTCCCTGATGGCAAACGGTCAGCAACTTTTGACACATTGACTGAGGCGCGTGCCTGGGCGACCAATCTCGAGCGACAGAAGCAACTTGGCACTGTAAAAAACGCCAAGGAACGCACTGTCGAGGACTTGATTCTTGACTACCTTCCACGGTCAGAGATGTCTGATTCGGGCCGGTGGAACAAACTGCGACTGACGAATTTCTGCAATTCGAGCCTGGCCAGGGTTCGTCTTGATGAAATCACACCGCATCACATTAACGAATGGATCACCGCACGCTTGACCGAAGTCAAGCCTGGAACTGTCAACCGTGAGTTGAATCTGTGGCGCAGCGTGTTTACGCATGGCGTTCGAACACGCAAGTGGTTAACGATCAACCCCTGCCAAGACGCGATGAAACCACCTGCCGGCGCGCGCAGAGACCGTGCATTACTGACACCAGAAGAAATCGAGGCAATCGCCATTTCGACCGGATATCAAAAAAATGGTGCACTCACCACCAAATTATCCCGTGTGGGTGCTTGCTTCTTTCTTGCCATGGAGACCGCGCTGCGGTCGGGCGAACTCCTACGGCTCAGACCACAAGATTACAACCGCGAAGCTCGCACGCTCTATGTGCATGCGCTCGAACGTGGTGGGCGTAAAGGCACTAAAAGCGGCACAGTCCAAGCCTCACGCTGGGTACCACTGACCAACCGCGCCATTGAAATACTGGATCAGTTGCTGGCTAGCATGCCACAGGGCCAACTGCCCCGAAAGCACTTTTCGATGCCTCCATACATTATCGGGCTGTCCGACACGCAGCGCGACGCCCTCTGGCGCAAGGCTCGCGACCGGTCGGGTGTTGAAGACCTGCATTTCCATGACTTAAAACACGAAGCCGCGACTCGACTGGCCAAATTCATCGACGTGATTGCTCTGTCACACGCGATTGGCACCAAGGATCTCAAGCTACTGCGAGACACCTACTACAACAACGATGCCACCCGCATCGCCCATTCACTGCCTGCGTCTCTGAACGCGCACCAAATGCGTGATCACTCCAAACCAGCGCGGGCAGATAGCGATCATGCAGATCGCAGCTCGCTGAACTCTGCACACACCCGGCCTGGCACGCCATGGGGACAACGGCCAGGCCTATCTGCCTGACCCCTAAAGGATTCCCGCATGGATGAAGCCCTTTCCGAACTCGTAAGGGTTCGATTGTCACGTAACCAATACCGCAAACTATCCGAAGCCGCCGCGATTTCAGGTCAAAACCTGTCGAATTTCATTCGCCAGCGGCTGGCAGCGGTCGACACGCTGGCTGAGGAACTGACGCTGCTGCGTCAAGCGGTCAACCGATTAAGCCAAATCTCAGAAGCCCATGCGGCAGCTGTAGAGTCAGTGCTGCTTGCCCGTGCGCTTGCTCGGCCCGAACAAATTGCGATTGCCCATGCGTCCATGAAACGCTTGGGTATCGAGTCCTTCCCCGCCTAGCCTTTCTCGACACCATCCTTTCCCCTGGAGTTTCCCCATGACTCACCGGTCTCTTACGCTCGGTGCGATGGCGCTCGCCTGCGCCTGCAGCACCGCATTGGCCACATCCACCACGGTTTCCTCTGCCGCAGTATCTGCCGCATCGTCTGTCATTCCCTCTGGCCAGACGCTAGACGGCCTACCCGGTTTGGCTTGTCAGGCCATTCTTTGCTTATCCAGTAGCCTCCAACCCGCAGAATGCGCGCCATCGTTGAACCACTACTTCGGCATTCAGATATTCAACAAACATGGACTGGACTGGGGTGCCACCGTGGCTGCGCGTCGAATGTTTCTTGGCATGTGCCCGGCAGCAGATGCCCCAGGCATGCCAGCACGCATTGATGCGATCGCCAATGGCGCTGGCAAATGCGATCCAGCCAGTCTGAACAGTGCATTCGCGGCAACGTCATACCGCTATCGAACGACATTCAACGGCTTTGGTGATTCAGGCGGCACCGAGACCCATGATGTCCAACGCATTAGCACTGTTAGTCAAAACACCCTGCCCGCCTACTGCGTGACCTATAACGACCACGCCTGGAGCTACGACTTGAGCGTGAAATACGTCGGCGATCCGCTCAAAGGCGGTTACTGGGTTAAAGCCAACGAATTTAGTGCTGCCCAGGCACGCTGGCAAGCCGAACACAGCGGCCAATGGGCCAACGGTTGGTCCTATTCGTGGCAAGACCCACGAGGTTCTTACAGCCCTGGAATGTTCGATGGCAACTAATCACACACCCCAGCGTCAGACAGGGGCATGGCCATGATCGGCAGCCTAGCCGCCTTGGCCCTAGCTTGTGCCCCAAATGTCCATCTGACCACGCTCAATGCACTGATTGGCACAGAATCAGGTCGACAACCGTATGCCATTGGCGTTAACAGTGACACGCCGATTGAACGCCAACCCCAAACGCGAGAAGAAGCCATCGTCCTAGCCAAAGCACTGATGGCCAAGGGCACCAACTTCGATGCAGGGCTTGGCCAAATCAACGTGCGCAACTGGGCATGGCTGAACTTAACGCCTGAAACTGTGTTTGATCCGTGTATCAATCTGCAAGCAGCTCAAACTGTGCTGACCGACTGCTACACACGTGCCAGCCAGCAATACGCTGATAAGCAGCAGGCCTTGCACGCAGCACTGTCTTGCTACAACACCGGACACTTCGAACGCGGTTTCAAAAACGGTTACGTCGGCAAAGTGCTGGCACAAGCCGGTATCAAGATTCCTGAACTGCAAGCGCCAACAATGCAGCCAAGTGCAACACCCGAGAATCCGCCGTCGTCTAATCAACCACCGAAACCGGAACCCGAAACGGTGCAAGGCGATCGCGACGGTTTTGTGAGCAACCCAGCCCAAGATGGGTTCTCACGCCAGACAGGCGCACAAAAGTCAGCTCCTGCTTTCTGAGAGCCGGCACAGCAGTTGCGCTTCTCTCACTCGCTTCTCTCACTCATTTCCCTTTTTTCAACCCTACTGCACCCGGCCAAGGCCGTGGCGCTCGGAGATCCTCTATGCCTTCACGTCACCAATGTCTTACCCGTCTGATCAACCGCAAGGCCCAACGCACTGCGGCAACCGCCACCATGATGTTGCTCGCATCACCGGCCATGGCTGCCGTAGGCGGCCTGGCCAAAGCGCAGTCAACTCTGCAAATGATCAAAGACAACCTCGAGCTTATCTTGCCGATCGCAGCCGTCATCATTGGCCTCATCATCGTGGTGCTGTACATGGCCGAGATCATGCGCAAAGACGACATGGTGCGCTGGCTCATCGGCTTGGTGATTGCCGGGTCTATCGGTGAAATCGTGGTTCTGCTCTGGAAGTAGGCGATGTCACAGGAGCCGCACACCCCAGCGGGCTACCCAGTCTTCAAAGGCCTGGGACGTAAGCCAACCTTTCTTGGCGTGCCCACCACGCTGCTCTTTGGCGCTTTTCTGGCAGTGGCGTTTATCGCCATGCTCGCGGGTCTAGCCTGGTGGGGACTGCTGTTGGTCGTGATGCCGACCATCGCCATCCTCACCCGGCACGACGACAAGGCCTTTGATGTGCTCTGGCTTGAGGTTCAAACCCGGACTCGCAACCGTAACAAGGCGTTTTGGAATGGCTCGAGCTATGCCCCGAGCTCTTATCCCACTCGACGTCCGTGGCTACAACAACTCGGTGCAGATCAAGGTGCGAACACCCTGTCGGACCACCATGACGCTGCACTTCGAGACCAGTAAGGACACCCACCATCATGAACCACCCTCAGTCTCTTGGACCAGAGCGTCTGACAGCACGCTATCTGCCCTATTCACACCATGTCACTGACCAGATTGTGGCGTGTGACAACCTTCAATACCTGGCCGTCATTCGTGTTGCGGGTCGATCACCAGACGCGCACAGCGTGCAGGAGCGACATGAATGGATAGAAGCGCTGCACAACGTGCTTAGAGGCTTGCCATTGGGATCTGTAGGCCTTTATGCCCACATTGTTCGCCGGCGTGTCACGGAATACCCGCAAAGCCGCTTCGCACAGCCATTTGCCACGCAATTTGATCAAGCCTACCGAGCCACATTTGATGCCAACGGCCTCATGGTGAATGACCTTTATCTGAGTCTTTTAGTGCATCCGGTGGCTGACCCCGTCATGGGGACCTTTGCAAACCTGGAAAAAGCCGATGCCGTGCGCCTTGCACAATGGCAAGCGGAATCCATCGAACGGCTACAGAACCTGATCCGTGCCATGAGCGCAGCCCTGGTTCGTTATGACCCGACCGTGCTTAGCGTCGTGGACCGTAACGGCTATGCCTTTAGTGAAACCGCTGAATTCCTGGGTCTGTTATGCAATGGCAACCATCAGCCAGTGCCGATTACCAGAGATAGGCTGTCCGCCAATCTGTGCATGGCTCGTCCAGTGTTTTCTCGGTACGGGGAGCTTGGCGAACTGCGTGGTGTGAACGGCTCTCGTCTCTTTGGCATGATCGAACTGCGTGACTACCCCGAGCAAACCCGTCCGGGCCATCTGGATGTGCTGTTGGATCAGCCTTGTGAGTTTGTTCTGACCCAGTCTTGGGGCAGCTTCACTGGGGCAGCTGCCAAGGCACTGGTCCGCAGGCACAGGAAATTGCTTGCCGACTCAAACGATGCGGCACATAGCCAACTGGCCCAGCTCGATGACGCCATGGATGACCTGACCTCAGGCCGCTTGGGCTTAGGCGACCACCATGCGACCCTGCTGTTATTTGGCCGCGACGCTGACACCGTTCGGCAAAGCATGGCCAACACCATCAGTGCACTGGCTGAAGTAGGTTTGGTCGCCAAACCCTTGGAGCGAGCGCTTGAAGCCGGGTTCTGGGCACAGCTGCCAGGCAATTGGTCCTGGCGTCCGCGTCCCGTGCCGATTACGTCCTACAACTTGCTCTGTCTATCTAGCCTGCACAACCAAATGACCGGCAAACCGGCTGGCAATCCGTGGGGACCAGCAGTCACCATGCTCAAAACCCGAACGGGCAGCCCATTTTTCTTTAACTTCCATGCATCAACTGTTGATGTTGATGAATTGGGCAAACGCAGGCCAGGCAACACCATGCTGATTGGCATGACTGGCACCGGCAAAACCGTGCTGCAAGGCATGCTGCTTACCCAGGCACAGAAATTCAACGCCACCTGCGTTGTGTGGGACAAAGATCAAGGCATGCAGGTGCTGATCATGGCGTTGGGGGGTCGGTACTTCAAGCTGCGCTTGGGTGAAAGCACGGGGTGGAATCCGTTTCAAATCGCACCGACCAAGGGCAACGTCGCTTTCATGCGCCGTCTGGTGGTTTACTTGGCTGAACGTCGTGGCGAGCCACTGAGCACAGCACAGCATGGCGAAGTCACCCGAGCAGTCGAACAAATGACCACTGGCATTGAGATTGGCAGCCGAAGCCTGTCGATGCTAACCACGTTACTGCCCAATCCCTACAGTACCGATGCCACCGACAGCGTACATGCACGTCTGCTGCCGTGGTGTCAGGGTGGTGAATATGGTTGGGTGTTTGACAACCCAAGAGATGCACTGACCCTTGATGTAGCACCGTCAGACGGTACTCAAAAAAATGGTGCCAACAAAGCAGCCATTCTGGGGTTTGACTTAACCGAACTGCTCGACGATGACGATGTGCGCGGTGCCGCCACGCTCTATCTGCGTCACCGTGTCAATGCGCTGCACGATGGGCGGCGCATCATTAACCTGTTCGACGAGTGCCAGCATCCGTTAAAGGACAGGCATTTCCAGGATGACATGCAAGATGCCAGTCGGACCATCCGCAAGAAGAACGGGGTTTTGGCCTTTGCCACGCAAGAGCCAGGTGCCATTCTCACCAACCCGGTTGGGCCCTCTTTGATTCAACAGGCAGCGACGCTGATTTTTTTGCCAAACCCGCAAGCCAAGCACAAGGATTACATCGAGGGATTTGGCCTCACGCCTGCGGAATTCGAACTCATCCGCCAACTTGGAGAGGCCAGTCGCCAGTTTGTGATCAAGCAAGGCGGCAATGTGACCGTCGCATCGCTGGATCTATCCGGGTGTGAAGACGAATTGCTGGTGTTCTCGGGAAGCCCTGACATGGCTGAGGCTGCCGAGCAAGCTGTGGCCCAAGCCGGTGACAACCCAACCGACTGGTTACCGATATACCTAAACACCGTCAAGCGCGGTCGCCAGTCAGTCTAACTATCGCGACGAACTGCGTGGACCCAAGCCGCAGCGACTCAAACCATTCCGTTCAAAAGGACATGACATGGATGCCAAAGCCATTGCCCGTCAATGGGCCATTGAAGAGAAACGCGTGGAAGAAGACACCCCAAGCTACGTGGTGTCGATCTATAGCGAGCAGCGAACCACCGTCCTCGATCTGGCCCAAGAAACCGGCCACACGCAAGTCGAGATTGACCACGAAACGGTCGATACCGATACGCTCAGACGCTACGCGCAGGATTACGGCATTAGCCAAGCCTCAAGCAGCCACATCGCACCAGGTGATGACAGGCTTTGGTTCTATTCGGTCACACCCCGTGAGGATCGAGCCTACTTCGAACAAGGGGTTGAAACCTACTACAGCTTGCATGTTCATGCCGTCGACAATCGCGATCCGCAGGCACACGACTACCAACAACTGGCCAAGTTGATTGGCGTTCGCCTAGAGACAACCCCAGCATTCTCACAAAAGGACGTGAGCATCAACGCTGAACTGAACCCCGGGGGCTTACAGCATGACCATGAGTTTTGATTGGGCACTTAAGCGACCTTTGGCTCGCACATCCAACCCTAGCAGGAGATCTCACATGTACACACGCATTCTGATGCCAATTGTCGTCGCTGGCACTGCCCTATTCATGGCAGGTTGTGAACAAGCACCACCCAAGCCAACACTGACTGGCTACTGGTTACAACAAATTGATAAGCGGCCCATGTCGCTGCACATCAAGCCAGACGGGAACAGCTATATCGTCAACGTTGGGCGCATGAATTTCGGCAACTATGACATCACAGCCCAGCCTGCAAACCTTAAGCCTGGCGATGTCTTGACAATCGATCAGCGCAAGCAACTGCGTCTTGACCCCGCAACTGACGTTCTAAGCGATGTGGATTACCCGTCCATTCGCTTTATCAGGATCACCCAGGCTCAATACGACAAAGCGGTCCAAGCTCCAAACTCAAACGCAAATCGCTGATTGACCGATCTACTGGTGAGATCGCGATTCAGTCACTAGCGTATCCGATACGTCGCGCTCGGTTCTCCATCAGTGTTCACAACGTATTGCCGATAGGCGCAATACGGCTACGTTTTATCCTCACAAGGTATCCATCATGTCTCATAAGCATCTTGTTGCCATCAGCCTTGCTTTGGCTGCTCACCTGCCCCTGCCTGCTGGCGCGGTTGGTGGGATTCCCACGCTAGACATCAATTCGATTGAGCAACTCAACCAGTTAATCAATCAGGTAGAAACTGCTAAAAGCCAGCTCGATCAAGCCAAGGCCCAGCTTGCTGCGCTGACGCAATCCTCTGGCTTTGGCTATGTGTTGGCCAATCCAAGCGTTAAAGACCAGTTACGCGGCTCGTTGCCACCAAATGCCGCTGCGCTTCTGAATCGCCTGGAAAACCCAGACAACAACCTGACCAGTGCGGTGAACAACGTGGTGCGGGAAGTTGAAGCCCCGGTGAATTTCCCACAGGACCGAGAAGCGCTTGCGGAACGCCGGTTGAACATCGAAGCGACGGCCAAGGCGATGGCACAACGCGCCTACGATGCCATGACCCAGCGTCTTGAAGTCATCGATGGGCTGCAATCCAAGATCAACGAGACTACCAACCCCAAAGAGATTGCCGAGCTACAGGCTCGTATCGCGATTGAACAAGCCAACATCCAGACTGACCAAACCCGCATTCAATTGGCGCAGCAGCAGCTGCAGGCCGAACGGGCATTGCTTGATGCCCGCGCCGAACGAGTCTATGGCGGCTGGTTCGGTTCCCGACAAACGCCCTAGGAGATCCGCATGCCAACCGGATTCACGAGCACGCAAGTCGCTGCACCTCAAGACCCTGAGAGCATCGCTCAGTGGATCACATCCCAAACTGAGGCCGTACTGCAATCTGCTGTGGCGCAACCCATCGCAGCACTGTCCGACGCGCTGCTGCCAGTCATTACCTTGGGGCTCACACTGCAATTCATGGCTTATGCCTTTGCCATCATGCACGGTCAGGGCTCCATGACGGTCACGGAGTTTTTTAAGAAGGCGGTTGGTGTGGCGATCATCGCCATGATCGCCACAGCCGGAGGCCTGTATCAGACAGAAATCGCTCAAACCATGCTGGGTTTACCCGACGCACTGACTTCAGTCGTGATCGGCGACACCACGGTTGCAGCCCAGGTCGACAAACTACAACAGGAGACCGCAACTGCCACACAAAACATGGGCAATGCTGGCGATAGTGGTTGGTTTGACTTTGTGCCCGATGCCCGACAGATCATCATCACGCTATTGACCTTTGCAGTGACAGTGAGCTCAGCCATCGTTGGCGGCATCATCGCGGTCATCACAATTGTCATCAAAGTTGGCATGGCACTGGTTGTGGCCGCAGGCCCCATCTTCATCGCGTTCCTGCTCTTTGAGCCCACCAAAAAGATGTTTGATAGCTGGGTGGCCCAGGCACTGAACTTTGTATTTCTGGCACTTTTGGCGGGCTTGATATTTGCCATCTTGCTGCAACTAAACCTGCAATTCGTGCGTGCCATGTCCCAATGGCTAAACGGCGGAGACGTAAGCCTCATGGCCCTGTTTGCAGGCCAAGTACTCGTATCGATTGCCAGCATCGTCATCATGACCATGTTGCCTGGCATGGCTGCCGGTCTTTCCTCTGGATTTGGTGCCCAATTCGGTATCGGTGCAACCAGTCGAGGTGCTTTCACTGCCTTGCGTCTTCGCAGTCTGATCAAGCCTGGTTCGGGTGGTAAACCACCTGGTTCGAACTAAGCTGGCCACCCTCAATTGACATCCTCTTATTGCTTTGACTGAAGCATCCGGACAGACCGCATCGGATGCAAAGGACCTTTCCCAATGAAACCCCTGATCTCTGCCCTCATGGCAGGCTGGCTTCTGGCTGGCTGCGCCTTTCATGCGCCACAACCACCCATGCCACCTGACGAGCCTCGCGTGCCAGTCAATGCCACCGAACCCCTGACACAAGGACGCTAAGCAATGAGCACAAAGCCTATTCAATCTGATGAGATGGCCGAATATCTCGAGCGTTCACGTGGTCTTGAACGTGACTATCTGGGCGAACTCATACGCAGCCGGCGCTGGGCCTGGCGCTGCGCACTGGCAGGCGGTTTACTCGCATTTGCAGGTTTGGGTGCTGTCGCGGGGCTCACGCCCTTGAAAGCCCCACCTGAGATGTATGTCCTGCGGGTAGACAACGCCACAGGTGCCATTGACCACGTGAGTCGCTTGGGTGAACCGTTACAGGATTACGGCAGCCGAATCGCCAAGTACTTTCTGAATAGTTACGTCTTGAACTGCGAAGGCTACAGCTGGCAAACCATCCAGGAGCAATTCGATACCTGCGCCCTGCTCAGCAGTCCTGCAATCCAGAACCAATACGGCAAGCGCTTTGAAGGACCGGATTCACCCACGGTTCGCTTGACAGATCTCGCCACCATCGACGTAAAGGTTCATTCCATCACCCTTGGTGCCAATGATTCGGCCACTGTGCGCTTTACCACCACCGAAAAAGAAGTGGCCACGAATCAAGTGCGCCAGGAACGCCATCTGATTGCTTCTATTGCCTACGAATACATCAACGTCCCGCTGACTGAGGCGGTTGCCCGACGCAATCCACTGGGGTTTCAAGTGGTGCGCTACGACTTGGCCAACGACCTGTCGCGGTAAGAGGAAACTGTCATGAATTTGTCAAACCCTAGGCCGATCCCAACGATCGCCAATCGTCTTGTCTGTGGTCTTGCCCTACTGCTGATGCTGGTAAGCGGCTTAGTGACACCACCGGCCATGGCGCTCGAATTACCCAAAGCTTCGCGTGCAGACCATCGCGTGCGTTATGCCACTTACAACCCAGCCAATGTCATCCAGCTTGATGCTGTGATCGGTGTGGCTACGTTGATCGTGCTCGAAGAAGGTGAAACCTACAGCTATCACGTCTTTGGTGACAGTGCCGCCTACGCCTTTACCTATAAAGACAACAACCTGTTCTTTAAGCCAATTGCCCAACAAGCCAATACCAACCTGATTGTGGTCACTGACCGTCGTAACTATGCATTCCGGCTGACGTATTCAGACAAGCATGATGGGCTGGCACTCTACAAACTGGTTCTACGCTACCCAGACAGTGATGCCAAGCGGGCACAAACAGCACGCGAACAAAACGAGATAAAAACGGCGTTTGCGCAAGCAGGAACGCCAATCAATTGGCGCAGTTACACCCAATCGGGCGACCTCACGATTGCACCTGTGCATGCCTGGGATGACGGTCGCCAGACCTGGCTTCAGTTCCCCCGTCAAGCCGATATCCCGGCTGTGTATCGCGTGACACCGGAGGGACAGGAAGTGATCACGAACTTTCACATGGCCGATGACCGCACGATGGTGATGCATCGCACATCCCCACGCTGGCACCTGCGCTTGGGCGACCAAGTGCTCGCTATCTACAACGAAAACTACGGCAAGACCGACGTGCCATCACACACAGGCACCGTCTCACCAAATGTGGTGCGCGTGGTCAATGGGGCTGATCCACAGACGCTGCCACCAGCCAACCTATTGAAGGAGTCGCCATGACGACTAGCCCGGATTCAAGTGCTGGCAACGGATCGTTGTCGGCTTCATACCCTGACGACCAGTTCGATCGCCAGCTCGATCTTGACCGCGGTCCGGCTGATTTTGGGGATACACGCAAATCCGCGCCTCGTGGCGCACGTGCCTTTCTCTGGATCACGGGTGTGCTTGCCACAGCCATCACGCTTGGGTTTATGTACCACCGATATGGCCCGAGTGACGAAGTCGCACCTGCTTCCGATATCAACACCACGCAG
>Ga0255183_1000248_pt1 | contig 23469 bp, 21 predicted proteins | sample Atl_UVDOM_RepB_8_FD_183638 | JGI IMG/M metagenome (GOLD analysis project Ga0255183, IMG submission 183638) | Freshwater microbial communities from Altamaha River, Georgia, United States - Atl_UVDOM_RepB_8d | ecosystem: Environmental > Aquatic > Freshwater > River | place: USA: Georgia...
AAGAAACACTTAATCTTGGTTACACTACATATGTTGAGTACTGTATCCAGTGTCATGGAGCTAGCGGAAAAGGGGATGGCCCTGCTTCTAAGGGACTCCTTCCACCTCCAAGAAATCTCACTCAAGGACTCTATAAGTTTCCTTGGACTCAATACGGTGAGCTTCCACATGATGAAGATTTCTATCGTATTATTAAGCACGGCCTTAACGGTTCAGCGATGCTTCCGTGGGATATTTCTCAAGAGAGACTTGATGCCGTTGTTCAATATATCAAAACTTTTGCTCCTCAGACTTGGGAAGGTGGAGAGAAAACTCTTGGTGTAAAATTCGATCTTCCAGTTGACCCTTATGGTGAAGCGAAGAGAGCTGAAGCAGTAGAAAGAGGGAAAAAAGTTTACCATATCGTCGCTGCTTGTACGCAATGTCACCGTGGGTATGAAACAAAAGATTCAATTAGTGCTTACAACAAAGAGCTCAATGGTGCACCAATGAAACCAGAAGAGTTCGGAGCTGATTTGTATCAGCTAAAAGCTCAAGATGGAGAGTATAACTATAAAGTGTTACCACCTGACTTTACTTATCATCCACTTCGCTCGATCACGGACACGAAATCGATTGTCCAAAGATTGATGTATGGTGTGACAGGTTCAGGAATGCCAGGCTGGAAAGATGTTGTTTCTGATGAAGATCTTTGGGCGCTTGCGTATTACGTTGAGGATCTAAGAGCTCTTAAAAATGATCTTCCAAAAAGAAAAGAGCTTATGGATAGAATTGGAGCTCAGAAGTAATGACGACGTCGGCTCAACCTGAACATGTAAGAACAGATAAGGCGATTGAGCGATTCGTGAGAAATCCATGGTTTTGGGTTTTCTTCCTACTTTTTGGATTTAGTTTTCCTATCTACAAATCAATGAATAGAGTTTTGCCACCACCTTTGCCGGTAGTGGCAAAAGTTCCTGAGTTTGAGCTTATTTCTGAAAATGGTCAGAGGTTTGGCTCGAAAGATTTAAAGGGTAAAGTTTATTTGGCCCAGTTTGTTTTTTCTCGTTGCCCGAGTGTGTGTCCTAAGATGCTCACAGAAATGGAGAAGATTCAGAAAAGAGTCCGAGGCACGGGCCACAAGGTTGCGCTTGTGACGTTTACGGTAGACCCTGAGTTCGATAACGAGTCTGTTCTTTTTCAACTTGCTCGGAAGCACAAGGCGAATCCTTACGTTTGGACATTTCTCACAGGCTCAAATAAAGATGATCTCTTTAAGCTTTATCGAGATGGTTTTAAAGTTGGAGTCGAGCAAAATCCGAAGAACTTATTTGATATCGCTCACAGTGAAAAAATTGTTCTCGTTGATGGCGAAAATCAGGTTAGAGGATATTATAGTTTTGATCAAAATAGTATTAACCAATTAATGATTGATGTTGGACTCATTATTAATCGTCCAGCGAACAAGGGGTAAGAAATGGGACATGCTCACGAACATAAAAGTCATAAGAAAGAATATATTATCATTTTCGTCGTTCTCGCCGTTCTTACAATTTTAGAGATTGGAGTGGCAGAAATTAAGCAGCTCTCAAAACTAGAGAAAGGTGCCTCATTAACACTCTTGGCTCTTGGGAAAGCTTTTCTCGTTGCTTATTACTATATGCACTTAAATGAAGAAACGAAGTGGACGAAGTTTATCGCTGCGATTCCAATCATGGCCGGAGTTTATGCTACGGTTCTTTGTTTAGAAGCTTATTTCAAACCATACTAATGCCTCAGACAAAAAAAATTGATGAGTCGGTAGCTCGTAAATTTTCCCACGAGTTATCGAACTCATTATCAGTTCTGGATATGTGCCTCAAGCGTGTGAAGTGTGAGCCGGCTTCAGAGAATCAGGCACTTCTTGATAAGTCTATTGCACAGGTCGAAAAAATGATCAAAGACTTGGGCCAATTCCGCGAAAATTTTAAGTGAAGGTTCCTTAAGTGAAGGTTCCAGCACACCTTCGTGGATGCACCGCTTAGATCAAATATGAATTAATCCTCTCAAGTAATCTTTTCAATTAGCGAGATTTTAAATCGGGCTATATAAATTTTCCCCTAGAGGAAAATTAAATGCCACGAAAAACTCTGCCAAAATCTCAAGAGCATTACTACCATGTCACGGCCCGGTCGAATAACAAAGAATACTTCTATCTACCTTTGTATGAAGTTTGGGAAATCATGCTTCATCACTTAAAAATGCTTCAGGCGGATTATGATTTAAAAATTATTTCATTTGTTTTAATGAGTAACCATTTTCACTTGTTAATACTTTCTCCAGAAATTCCTATCGATAAAATTATGTATTTTCTGATGAAGAAAGTGACTTTAGAAATTCAAAAAAGATCTCATCGGATTAATAAAATCTTTGGAGGACGTTATAAAGGGTGTCTCATTGAGGATGTAAGTCATCTTGTGAATGTTTATAAGTATATTTATCGAAATCCAGTTGCTGCTAATATGTGTTTGCATGTTGAAGACTATCCTTACAGTACTCTTCAGCCTTTATCTCATAGTCTTAAATTAGAAAAAATAGATTTGTCATTTCTTTCAACAACGGACATAAAAAACTTCAATGAGATTCTTTGGATGAATAAGTCTTTTTCCTCTATAGAGCAAAAAAGTATTCGTAGTGGTTTGAGAAAAACATTATTTGCTTATCAAAAAGATACTAGCTCAAGAAAAACGATTGAACCGAAATTTTAATTTTGCGTTGTTTACACGAAAGTGTGTTGGAACCCAAAAGAACCCAAAAAAAAGAGGGCCCAAAAAGGGCCCTCTTGATGTTGCATTGTTTACACGAAAGTGTGCTGGAACCCTTACTTAACTTTCCAGTAGTACTCAATCACGAGACGTTTTTCGAAAGCAAATGGGATATCTTCAGCAAGTGGTTTTGAAACCATTTTCGCTTTCTCTTTTTCACCAGAAGCCTCTTTCGTTAAGAAAGCTGGAACTGTTGAAAGACGAGGACGAACTTTAGCTTGAAGGTAGTTACCAGATTTTGCACCTGAATCTGTGATTTCAATCACGTCATTAGGTTGAACTTGGTAGCCTGGAACGTTAACGATTTCGCCGTTAACTTTAATGTGCTTGTGAGTCACGAGCTGACGAGCAGCTGGTGTTGACGGAGCCCAGTTAAGACGGAAAACAACGTTATCAAGTCTTGATTCAAGATTAATAATCATTGTATCAACCCAAGAAGCTGTTTTAATTTTCTTAGCTTTTTTAACGTAGTTACGAAGCTGAGATTCGCGAAGTCCGTAATTGAACATCACTTTTTGTTTTTCAAGAAGTCGAACAGTATAGTCCGATAGCTTCTTTCTTTGCATACCGTGTTGACCTGGGCCATACGGTTTTCTTTCTAAGGCACCAGCCTTACCAAGACCTGGAAGTTCAACTCCAAGACGTCTTTGGATTTTGAAGCGCGAGCGCCCCATGTCGATTTTTGCCATACATTCTCCTTAGGCAATAGCAGGAAACAATAAAATTTTAATCATGAGCATTGAGCCTGCGTCCTCGAATATTCATGAGAAGCAGCATCATAGAGAATGAGGGCTTGATTGACAAGACTAAGAGTTGGTTTTTTCGAGATATTGAAGAATTTCCTCGACACTCACGAGGGGAAGTTGATGCTTTAAGCCAAAATCTTGAATTTGTTTCCCTTGGGCGACACTTCCGTCAGGATTAAGGACCTCACAAATGGTGGCGACTGGTTTTAGCCCACTCAGACGAAGGAGTTCCAGCGAGGCTTCCGTGTGTCCACCTCGTGCTCTTAAGCCCTTGGGATGAGAGATGAGGGGAAAAAGATGTCCTGGTCGTTTAAAATTCTGCGGGACAGAACTTTCATCACAGAGGAGGGAGAGAGTTTTTTCTCTATCAAAAACAGAAATCCCGGATCCAATGCCCTCGGCAGCATCGATCGAGACGGTGAAGGCCGTTTCAAATGATCCCTCGTTTGCTGGGACTTGGAGGGGGAGGTGAAGTTTTTGAGCACGCTTTTGATCAATCGGATGGCAAATGAGACCTCGTCCAAACTGGCTCATGAAATTAAGGTCTTTCGCCTTCGTGAACTCTGCGGCCATCATGATATCTCCCTCGTTTTCACGAGAGGCATCATCAGTGATAATAATCATCTCACCGTTTTTTAAGCGACTAAAAATCAGCTCCATTTTTTCCATAGGAGCTGATTACCTTTTTTGAGAAGGAAGTTCAATCAAAGAGTCAGAGAGATCTTTGAAGACCATGATCTCTTGTTGTTCATCAAAAACTTGAAGGTAAAGCTCCATTGAATACTGTGGAGCAACTCCAAGCCATTCTTTGATGGTTGAAGGTGGCTGTCTTTGAATCATCCATTTAAAGATGCATGATTGTCTTAAAGTTTTTGCCGTCATCTTAAAGCCAAGTTGACGACTTAGTTCTTCAAAGATGAGCTCGATCCCGCGTGGGGAGAGAGTCGGAGAGATGATTTTATAAGCATTTGCATTAAAGAAAAGCTCATCCATATCAACCTGATATTCTTTTCTTTTTAGCTCATAGAGCTTGAAGTCGGTACTAAACACTTCAGGGAGAGGGATAGAATATGGGTCACGTTTCGGGTGTTGCACCAGGAGTCGAGATCCTTTTTTGTCTTTAATCACATCATTCATTTTTAAAAAGTGAAGATCTGAAACTTTTAGGCCAGCGCCGTAGATGAGGTGAAACAGAATAATATTTCTTAAAGCAACCAGTTCGCCCATGCCTTGAGCATCGTTGAAGCGTTTCACAAGATGCTTGTAGGTCTTATTAACTTCGCTAAAAGTATTTGGAGATGGTTTGTCGAGAACCTTGGGAGAGACTGGCATTTTTTTGATCGGATTCTCAGGAAAAAGATTCTTTCCAACCAAAAAATCAAAAAACAATCGAAGGGCCTGAACTCTTCGCCTTAATGAATTAGCCGACGGGTATTTTTGCAAAAGATACTCCGCGTATTCATTAACTTGAGTCATGGTGAATTCTTTAAGTTTAAAATCATTTTTCTTGTCTGCCAGAAAATGATTAAAACATTGAAGGTCGGCACGGTAATTTTTAACCGTATTAAAGCTTTTTCCACTCCTTTCTAGGAGGGAGATAAATTCTTCTTGTTCTTTAATTAAACTGAAACTCATGACTTCGTATATTACGAAAAGTTCTTGGATATGCCTACAAAAAGAGTTAAACTGCCGCCAAATGTTTGGGAGAAAATATGATCACAGTCTCTGGCTTATCAAAATCATACGGCGGACAAGTTCTTTATCAAAATGGATCTTTTTTTATTGGTCCAGGTGAAAAAGTTGGTCTCGTTGGACCGAATGGTGCTGGTAAAACATCTCTTTTTAGATTGATCGTTGGGGATGAAAGACCTGATTCTGGAAGTGTTAATATGCCAGAGAGACTTCGTCTTTGTTATTTCTCACAAAATGTTGGAGAGCTCAAAGGTAGACCAGCGATCGAAGAGGTTATTCATGGCAATCCTCGGCTTGGATTTCTTAAAGATGAAATTTCAAAAATTGAAAAAGCACTTGAAGCGGGAGATTACTCAGACGAGCTTCTTGAAAAATTAGGTGACTATCAAACTGAATTTGAAAAACTTGGTGGCTGGGATATCGAGCATCAAGCAGCTGAGGTCCTCACGGGTCTTGGGATCATGCCGGAAGATCACCAACGTCCGGTAGAATCTTTTTCTGGTGGATGGAAAATGCGAATCGCCTTGGCGAAAGTCCTTGCTCAAAGGCCAGAATTCATCCTGATGGATGAGCCTACCAACTATCTAGATTTGGAATCGATTCTTTGGCTAGAAGAGTGGCTCAAGAGTTTTAAAGGTGCCGTTTTTATGACGAGCCATGATCGTGATTTCATGAATGGGATTGTGAAAAAAATTGTCGAGGTTAATCACAAAACAATCACAGTATACTCCGGTAATTACGATTACTATGAGAAAGAGAGAGAAATACGACGAGAGCAACTTGTGGCTAGCTTTGAGCGACAAGAGGCTATGCTTCAAAAGGAAGAAGAGTTTATTGCGAAATTTGCAGCACGCGCAAGTCACGCAGCCCAGGTCCAATCACGAGTCAAAAAACTAGATAAGATTGATAAAATAGAATTACCACCTGAAGATCAGGCGATGAACTTTGAATTTCCAAAACCTCCACGCTCAGGAAATGATGTGGTCAAAATGGAAAGCCTTAAAAAAGTATGGAAATCTCCCGAGGGGAAAGAGAAGCAAGTTTTTGAAGGAGTCTCTGGAGTTATTAAAAGACTTGAGAAAATTGCGGTGGTTGGAGTCAACGGAGCAGGAAAGTCGACTCTTCTTAAAGTCATCTCTCAACTCACAGACGCAACAGATGGAAAAGTAGAACTTGGAGCCAACGTTGCTCTCGGGTACTTTTCTCAGTACTCCATGGATGTGTTAAATCCACAGAAAACAGTTTTCGAAGAAGTAAGAGACCGAGTGAAAGATAAGTCCGATGGATACATGAGAAACCTTCTCGCAGCTTTCCTTTTTCGAGGTGACGATGTTGAGAAGAAAGTTTCTGTTCTCTCGGGAGGAGAAAAATCACGTTTGATCCTCGCGACGATTTTAACGAATCCTTGTAATCTTCTTGTTCTTGATGAACCTACCAACCATTTGGATATTAAATCTCGTGAAGTTCTTATCGAAGCGCTCAAAGCTTTTGAAGGGACGATTCTTATCGTTAGCCACGATAGGCACTTTTTAAAACAGCTTGCTACCCAAGTGGTAGAGGTTGACCGTGGGGGAGTACGCTTCTTTCCAGGGACTTATAATGAGTACCTAGAGCGAACGGGACAGAAAACCATATAAAAACTTCAAAGATTTAAGACCTTTACCTTGATTTGAGGCCCTAAACTCGCTATAAGCCTAAGCACAGAATAAATATGTTTGCTCTTTTGAGGAGAGCATTCCAGACGACCTAAAGGTGATTATGTCACGGCCTCAAGTTCACATTCATCTTCAAGAGCTCTTTGAAGAAAGGACTCTTGAAAAAAAACAAGCTCTCTATCAGCTCGGTGATTTTTCAACATTCTTATCGACTCACCATTTGAAGCTTACTCATCAAAGATTCCTTAGAAGTTTGACTCATTCGTCGTTCTCGCATGAATTTGGGGACGAGGATCAAGAGCAATTAGAGTTTTTAGGTGATGCGGTGGTTGATCTTATTGTGTCTGAAGATTTGCTTAAAAGCTTTCCAACCGAAAAAGAAGGAATCCTTTCAAAGAAGAGGAGTGCCTTGGTGAATGAAAAAAGCTTGGCGCTGATTGCGAAGGATCTTGGCCTACAAGACCTGATTCTGGTTGGAAAGGGTGAGTTTAAAAAGAATGCTTTTATTTCTGATGCTATATTAGCCGATACTCTTGAGGCTTTGATTGGAGCTCTCTATCTTGAGAACAAGTTTGAAGAGCTTAAAGAAAAGATTAAACCCTGGTTTCAATCTATGAAAGATGATCTTACTCAGGATCACTTAGAATCTTTTGATGCCAAATCAAAACTTCAAGAACTCTCACTAGCGCGCTTTAAAAAATTACCGGTGTATTTAAGCTCATCGGTTGGTGACGAGTTTCAAGTTCAAGTTTTGGTCAATGATGTACTTCAAGCTGAAGGAATTTTCTCGTCAAAGAAAAAAGGTGAAAAGATACTTGCAGAAAAAATTATTAATCAAGGTCTAAAAGACTAAGGAGATATCGAATGCTATTCGAGAACCAACATCCTCATAATAAATCCATCATGATTGCAGTCCTCGGGCGTCCGAACGCTGGGAAGAGTTCGCTTATAAATCATTTGATGGGTTTTGATCTTTCGATCGTGAGCTCAAAGCCTCAGACAACGAGAAATCACTTTCACTGTGCCTTTACGATTGATCACACAGAAGTTGTGTTGGTCGATACTCCCGGAGTTCACACCACAGCTCAGGAGATTAATAAAAGAATGAACGGCCAGGCTCAGATGGGAGCGGAGGGTGCTGATCTTAATTTTTTACTCGTTGATCTCACATCTCCGATCCTAAGTGATTTTAAAGAGTTTCTTAAAAATTTTGAACATACTCTTGGCCCGAGTTGGATTATTTTCACCAAAGCAGATCTCGTGAAACTTGAAAGCTTGGATCTTGATAAACTTTTTGGAGAGCTCAAGTCCCTTCTCCCGAGCTTAGAAAAATACTTTGTTATTAGTTCGAAAGACGGCCATAACATTCACCTTCTTACTGGAGCGATTCAAGATAAGGCACAGAATGCACCTCACCTTTATCCAAACGGAGATGCCTCAAACATGAATGAGCGCTTCTTTGTTACTGAGTATATCCGTGAGCAGGCGTTCAGGCTTTTAAACGATGAACTTCCTTATGAAGTTGCTGTGATAATTGATGAGTACAAAGATATCGTTAAAAAAGAAAGCATGACAAATGAGGCTCACATTTCGGCTTCGATCCTGGTGAATAGACCGTCTCAAAGAGCGATCGTTGTTGGCCGCGGTGGTGCTGTGATTAAAGAAATTGGTGTTAATGCAAGGAAAAAAATTGAAGCGATGATTGGTGGGAAGGTTCATCTCAACCTTCACGTTAAGGTCTCACCAAAATGGTTTAACAATAATTACGTGCTCGATGAAATAGGGCTTCCTAGAACTCAGAAATCAGCTCGCGTTTGGAGAAAAAAATGAACACACGCTCACCAGTCGTTTCCATTATTGGAAGACCCAATGTTGGGAAGAGTACTATTTTTAATCGATTGATGAAAAAACAGCATCTCGCGATGACGTATGATATCCCTGGAGTGACTCGTGATCGTCACTATGGTATCGCTCTCATCTCTGAAGTGATTGATAATCAATTGAAAGAAGCTGAGATTATTCTCGTTGATACGGGTGGTTTTTATCCTGAGAAAATCGAGATTCAGTCTCAAAAAAAGAATAATATTGATCCGTTCTTTAATATTATGGCCGATCATGCGAAGATTGCGATCGATGAGTCGGATCTCGTCATGTTCGTGGTTGATATCCGTGAAGGACTACTCCCTTACGATAAGGGAATATGTGATTATATTAAATCTACTCGAAAACCTTTTTATCTCCTGATCAATAAGTTTGATTCTGAAAAGCAAGAAGGTGATCAGTATGATTTCTATCAACTTGGTTTAGATGAGGAACAGATGTTTCACCTTTCGGCTGAACACAACCGAGGCTTTCATGATTTACGAGAAGCTTTGCTAAAACTTGCTCTGAATTTTGATCAAGTAGCGATGGAGAATGATTTTTTACAAAAAGGTGTGAAGCCTAATCATGATGTTGTAGCAGCTGTCGCGATTGTTGGAGCTCCGAATGCTGGGAAGTCAACTTTGCTTAATTGTCTCGTAGGAGCTCAAAGAGCACTTGTTTCTGACATTGCTGGAACGACTGTTGATCCTATTGAAGGTTATATTGATCTTTATTTTGGTCCAGATGTTGAGATGCTTAAGTGCAGAGAGAATCCTTATAGAAAAAATGCAGAAGAAATTTATGATGAGCTAAAAAAATTCCAAGAAGATCATGACTACGATTTAAGTGTTGATGAAGATGACCTAACGGAAGAAGAGAAAAAAATCTACGTTGAGTTTGGTCAAACCTCTGAGGTTGATTTTAAAGAAGAGGGTGAAGAGTTCGGAGAAAGTAGTGATTTTAATTTCAATGCTGAGATTAAAGAAGATGATTACTACTCTGATGATGCGATCCTGGAGCAAATTGAGGAGCAGCTCACTGAAACCGATGATCAGCCAGAGGAAGTTTACCGAGAGCCGATCAATCGTTACCGCTCGATTAAGCTTGTCGATACAGCCGGTATCAGAAAAGCGAAGCTCGTAGAAGGCTTCATTGAAACTCAGAGTGTATACCGAAGTCTTCGCTCTATCAGTGAATCAGATGTCGTTCTCTTTATGATAGATGCAACTCTTGGGATTACTCACCAAGATAGAAGACTTTGTGATATCGCCATCGAAAAAGGTAAGTCCATCATTGTTTGCTTGAACAAAATTGATCTTTTAAAAGAAATATTTGCTGATAACAAAAAGAAAAAAGAATGGATGCAGAATCTGCAAGATCAAGTTCCTTGGCTCGGGTTTTGTCAGCTCGTAACGATTTCAGCGAAAAGAAATAGAAACGTTAACTACCTCAAAGAGGCTTTGAAACGTACTATTGTTATCAGACACAGAAAAATCCCTACAGGTGCTCTTAACCGATGTCTTTTTAGCTTAGTTGAAAATAACCCGGTCGTGGTGAAGAAAACAAACGGTGCTAGATTTAAAGTTAAGTATGCCTCGATGTTAAAATCTTCTCCCCCAACGTTTCTTGTCTTTAGCAATAAGTCTCAAGGAATTCCTGAAAACTACCGTCGTTATCTAGTGAACGGTCTTCGCCGTGAGTTTAATCTTACTAATACCCCGGTTCATCTTATTTTTAGAACATCGACAGATATAGAAAGAAGAATGAAAAAGGTAGAAAGAAAATCTACCAACTAAAACTGTAGCTTATCATAAGAGAGAGTACGTTACCTGTAAGATCTTTGTAACCATAAGTACTCGCAGGGTTATTCGGAATTTGAGAATAGTCTTGCGTGTACTTATCAAAAAAGTTCACTACATGGTAGAGGCCTTCTACTACAATGTAAGACTTTTTGAGCTCAATCGGAAACTCAAGTCCGGCTCCGATTCCCGTTCCAATTCCGCCACCACTTTGGGCTGGGAAGGTTTTTTGATCAATAAATTTATTCGTTTGGTACCAGTATTCAAACCGTCCAATCAAATGTGGGTTCGAGTATGTGATGGCCGTACCAAGATCAGTCGTATCGAGATAATATTTGTAACCAATAAATGGTCTGGTCATACTCGTTGTGACAGCTCCAAGCGGGCCATTATCTTTGTAGCCAAAGACAACTGTGTTTAAAACCATCGTATGTTTTGAGAATTCGATCCCCATGGTGATCACATTATGAAAATCGAGAAAGTAATTTAGAGCTAAATGGAAAGAGGGGTGATTGTCGGTGTAAGCTTTTCCTCTGTTCCCTGTGTAGGTCGTGAAACCGCCACCAACGTCAACTGAAAAAAAACGTGAATAGCGATAAAATCTTTCATCTTCAAGAACCTGAGCAGATTCAAGATCTTCGTTAAAGTCGGAGAAGATATCACTTCCTGGTGTAAAGTCTTGATCAATCTCTCGCATGATTTGATCCTCTGATTGAGACCAAGATTGAGAGATCGTAAGGAGAAAAATGAAAAACCACTTCATTTATAAGTAGAAGTGAACAGCTGACTTAAGGAAATGATCTCCTAAAGTTTCTAAGCTGCTCCCACCCTTTGCATTTGTATTTCTTGAAGTGATACCAAATTCAAAACTAAAACCAATACTCTCAAGACCTGCGAAATGAAACTCAGTCCCAAATGTCCCGTCAATCTGAAGACCTGAACGAACCTTTTCATTTTCATCTAAATAATTTTGATGGGCAAAAAGAGCAGCCATGTAGAAGTTTAATTGTGGTTCATCGTAGAGTAGTCGGTAAAGTTTTAGTCCTCCTCCGTAGAGGCTGTGATCTTGATCTGAGCGCATGCCAAACATCGCTCCTAGGGCAAAAACTTTACTTTGCTGTATTTTCATGGAAAGAGCGGGCAGCCCGTTATCAAGTTGATTTGTGAATCCAACTCCTAGCCGGCGATAGAGGTCCGCAGCATGGAGAGAGAAGCTAGAGCAAAAGAGAAGGCAAATGATCATTTTTTTCATCTTTTAAAAGTCTAAGTAAACTTTTGATCTTTGACAACGTTTGTAAGGTGGTTTTAAAATTCTTGAGTAATATTCTAAAAAGGACAAATTTATGGCCGAGGTTATGGACACTCAAACGCAAACGCTTGAAGAGACTCTTAATAAAACTGATCTTGGTCATGTTTTTTACGAAAATAGAAGGCTATTTTTAGGCTTCATCGTCCTTATCCTCTTGGGAGCTCTTAGTTGGGCAGGTTGGAGCAAGTATCAAGAGTCGGTAGCTCAGGAGAGATCTCTCCAGGTTTTCACTTTTCAGCAAAAAGTATGGGAAGAAGCTAAGACAGGGAAGATGAGTCCTGAAGAATTTATGACAAAATTTAAAGCACTCAATAAAGATCTTAAATCGTCGTCTCTCATGGCGCCTCTGGTCCTTGAAATGTCGAAACACTTTTTAGACAAGGGCTCTCTTGAGGCTTCAATGCTTGTGTTAGAAGATGCTGTAGGGGCAAAAACTCATCCGGTGTTTGCTTACTTCATCAAGTCTCAAAAGATGGTTATTCTGGAGAAGAATAAAGACCTAAAAGCTGCACTTGCGATTGCACAAGAATTAAAAGATACAAAAGACAATATTTTTCCTGCGAAAGCGCTTTTGCATCTTGGACGACTCCACTTACTGAATGGAGACAAAGAGAAGGCAAAGAGCGAATGGCAGAATCTTGTAGCAACTTATCCTAATGATGAGGAAGCTAAGATGGCAAAAATTTACCTTTCTGAAAATCTTTAGGATTTCATGAAGTTTTTTTTTCTCTTATTAGTAGTCTCGTGTGCTCAATTCAAATTAGATAAACCTCAGAGGATTGAAGCTCCTTTGAGGCAAGTTTGGTCAAAAAATCTCGATCCTTATTATATTTCAGGAAATTTACCTATCAATCTCGGAGCTCCTCTTGTTCATGAGGATATTGTTTACATGGGATCAGTGGACCGACTGATGCGTGCCTATGATGCTGAGAGCGGTAGGCTCATTTGGCAAAAAAAAGAAAAATCCGAAATTAACTCTAAGCCTGTTTTTTTTAATGACCTAGTTGCTTATGGGGACATGAGTGGAAGGCTGTATGTTCGTCATTATTTAACAGGAGAGTTGAAATATTCTGTAGACCTTCCTTCAAGTATTGAGAGTGCCCCAGTCTACGATCGAGGAAGGCTTTTGGTTTATTTGAGAGGTCATCAGATTGTCCAACTCGATGCCTTAACCGGTAAAATTCTTTGGATTTATAAGCGTGCCGTTGCTATCACCACTACACTTCAACGAACGACAAGGCCACTCATTGATAAAGATAAAATTATTTTGGGGTTCGCTGATGGATTTGTCGGTGCTCTATCTAGGGAAGAAGGAGTTCTTCTCTGGGAAACGAAAGTCGCGCAGACAGGTAAGTTTATCGATGCTGATTTAAATCCAGTCAGGTTGGGAGAGATGATCTTGTGTGGATCTCCGGCATCAAACTTCAAAGCTTTGAACCCAATTAATGGTCAACTCGTCAAAGATTTTGACTGGGTTGTTACGGCCCATCCAGTGGTTATTAATAGTCAGCTTATTGTGGGAACTGCAGACGGAGACGTAATCCTCTCCCAGTCAAACGGTGAAGTCCTAAAAAAAGTTAAAGTTTCAAAGTCTTCAGTGAGTGCAATTACCTACTGGGGTGGATCAATCGTTGCTGCGAGTTTTGATGGAGAGTTATCTGTGATCGATCCGATTAGTTTTAAAGTGAAGCAAAAAATTAATTTAGGTTATGATTATTCAGCGATCTATTCAGATTTTTCACAGAATGAAAATTACTTATCATACTCAACTTCACGCTTTCATCTTTATGTATTTAAAAAAGATTAAATGAGGCTCACATGCTAAACTTACTGATTGTTTCTTTTTTTACTTTCACTACTTTTGCCTCACCTAAGCTCTCGACGGAGCTGTACATCCCAGGTAAAAATCCAGAAATTATTAAGGATCTTGTTCAGACAGGATCAGTTGTTGTTGATCACGTCTCTCATCATGGATTTGAAGTCTATGGCAATGAGCTTTTGGCAAAAGAACTCGAGAGAAGAGGAGTTTCTTATCTCGATTTAACTTCTGTGAAAGAGTCCGTCTTAGCTGATTATCCAAGTTACCAAGAAATCCTCGCGAACCTCAGGAAGATGGAAGTAAAGTATTCAAAATTCATGAAGCTTTTTTCGATTGGGAAAACAGTTCAAGGGAGAGAGCTTTGGGTGATGAAAATCTCTGATAATGTGACGACAGATGAAGTTGAGCCTGAGTTCAAGTACATCTCATCCATGCACGGAGATGAAATTACCGGGAGAGAAATGTGCATGAGGTTTATCGATGAACTTGGACAAAGGTATGGTTCAGACGATCGAGTAACTAAACTAATTAATCAAACAGAAATTTTTATTCTTCCGTCGATGAATCCAGATGCAAGTGAACTCAGAAGAAGAAGCAATGCGAATTACGTTGATCTTAATAGAAATTTTCCGGAGTGGACAAAAAAAGAAGAAAACACCACGAAAGGGAGAGAAATTGAGAACCAAGCTGTCATGAGATGGCAAGCAGAGAGAAATTTTTCTCTTTCCGCTAACTTTCATGGTGGTGCTCTCGTAGCAAATTACCCTTGGGATTCAACTCTTGAGCCACATCCGTTTAAAGATCTTTTAATTGAGCTTTCTCTTGCTTACTCAGAACTTAATCCCGAAATGTATGCCTCAAGAGAGTACTCTCAGGGAATCACTAACGGTGCTCAGTGGTATGTTATCCGTGGTGGTATGCAAGATTGGAGTTATTTTTGGTATAACGATTTACAGATCACCGTTGAAGTTTCAGATCAAAAATGGCCTTCCTACAATGAAATCCCTCATTTTTACGAGATTAATAAAGATTCAATGTTAAGGTATTTAGAAAAAGTTCATCAGGGTGTTGGAGTAAAGGGTAAGTTTCCTTCTGGGTCAGAGCTTTTGATTAAAGAAGATAAACCCGACGGAAAATTGATTGGTTCTTATTCACTCGCTCGTGGTGAAATTTACAAAGTCTTACCTAGTGGTTTTTATCAACTTCAGATAAAAAACAAAAATCAAATCCTTAAAACTCTGAGAGCAGAGGTGAGAGATCAGGTTGGAGAAAAACCGAATTATCTAGAGTTTTAAAATAATTTGGTATTCTTGTTTGGTGACAGGCAGGATAGAGAGACGATTCCCTTTTTGTAACAACCTCATTTCTTGAAGTTCAGGACATTTTTTCATCATCTCAAGTGAGATAAATTTCTTCAAATCTTGCTTGAAAGTGACATTAACTAAGAACCATCTTGGGTTTTGATCAGTTGCTTTTTCATCGTAATACTCAGATTTTTTATCAAATTGAGTTGGGTCAGGATAGGGAGCGGAACTGACCTCTGCCAGCCCTGCGATCCCAGGAAGTTCGCAACTAGAGTGGTAAAAAAGGATCACATCACCCATTTTCATTTGATCCTTCATGAAATTTCTCGCCTGATAATTTCGAACACCTGTCCAAGGTTCTGTTTTTTTTGGGCACTTCTTGAGGTCGTCGAATGAGAAGACATCAGGCTCAGATTTCATTAGCCAGTACTGCATATCCTAGTTTCCTTGTCGGTTAAATTTTTTATCAATACTCCGATACATTTATATGAAAAAAATAATCCCTTTCATACTTTTTTTCTTTGTTTCTTGTGCTCATAAAAACGTATCTCTTGCTTATAACTATCATTTTAATGAAGAGTTGTTAAAGAAATCCCAAGAATCCTCAGGGAGATCTCCCGCGGCTTTATCAAATGAGAGTATTGGCCAGATCTATTTTAAATCGCTTTATTTTCAAACTCAGCGTCTCGCTCTTATTCTCGGGGAAAAGTTTGAGTTAAATCATTGTCCGCAATTTCATCAAGATTTGATTTCAATCAAACAAACAATACCGATAAATTCGGAATCAAGAAAAATTGATCAGGTGATGAAAATAGCTTTAGAAAAATCGAAGAAAGAAATTTCTCGAATTTGTGAAACTTCGGAGTCATTACAGTATTTTAAAGTTGAAAATCTCTATCAGTACCATCGAAATCATGCTTCCTTTCATCAAACACCAGGCTCATTTCACGCTTTAATGAAAATCCCTGTTTTTACCAACTATTATCTTGCTCCTAAAGACATGAGTGAAGTCGAGTATAGGCTTTTTTCTGCTACGCAAACAGCGTGGTTTAAGAATTATGTTGATGAAGTTGCAAGATTAAATCAAACTAAAGTTATCACAGAGGTTAAATAAATGAATAAAACACTTTTTTTGTCATTTCTTATCTTGATTGGCTGCGGAAAAACTTCCGAAGTGGGAATCCAAAAATTGGTAGGTGAATCAAGAGAGTTTAACCAAGTCTCCGTGGATGCTGATTCGATCTCAAGAATCCAGACCATGTGTCAGGCGATCTCTTTTAAGTCAGATCTTTTGCCTTCTCAAGTTGGACGAAAATTAAACATGAATTTTTCAACAAAATCATGTGAGGATTCAGAAGTTGGGCCAAGCTCACTTCTTCAGCTAACGATCGATCAGCAGCAAGCCGGAAAATTCGTGTATAAAAAATCAGATAACTCACTTTTTGAATTACCTGATCTCGAAACCCTTCAAAGTGGTCTATTTTCTACTATCTGTCAGGATGTGAATAATCTTAAGTCTCCTATAAAAAGTTCTCAGAGTGGTGCTATGTGGATATCTTCACCGACGACAAATTCTCTCTGTCAGTCCACATCGACAGAGTTGTGTTTAGTCGTGGAAAAAGGTGCTCAAGAAGTCACTGGTAACTACACCATCCATACGACAGAGGTTTTAAAGGTTAAGCTCGTTAATCCTGATAGAGGATTCGTAACAGATCGTGTTATGCAATCCACTTCCTACTGCCAAAAAGGATTTGTCATGATGAGAGCTAAATTTTAAACGCAACCATCTTGCATTTTTACGATGACAAACTTTTTAAAGCCCTGATCCCAGACTTTTTTGCAGTAAACGACACGAAACATCTCATTTTTCTTTTCTTTATCTTGAGGGCAAGCAACAGTCTCTCTGAGTTGATCGTACTTACTAATAGAGCTTAGATCCAGAGGAGTAATGGTCCATTCAAGTTTATCTGAAATAGATAACTGAAAAAAGAGATCTTCAGCCTCTTTCATGATGATCATCGTGCCCTTGTCAAAATAACTTGGTTGATCACCTAGTGATAGATAATATTTTCTGATCTCATCTCCATCATAGACCGTAACCTCTTGTGGTGTAAAAAGTTCACCATAAGGAATTTCATACATCGTCTGATCTTTTTTAAGGATGGCCTTATCTGTCAGTAGTTTTTGAACAAAGGCTTCACCCTTTAAGATAGAGTTTTTTTGTTCTTTATTCTTATGGTGCTTACAGGGAGAATCAAAAAGAATCGGTTTAAATCCTTGTTGTGACTTTGAGTTAGTGTAGAAGTTACTTGGCAAACCAAGATTTTGCCTAAAGCTTTCAAGTTCCCTGGCTTTTTTTATCTCGTCGAATGATTTGTCTTTTATTTCAACGAGAAGATCAATCCATCTTTTATGGTGATGCCCCATGGTTGCGTCACAGGTCGAATTTTCAGGGCAACCCTGTATTTGATGGCTAAAATCCTGTGTTGAGAGAGACCCTTGAGGAGGTACAAGAGGTTGAGAGTTTGCATAAAAACTAAGGAATAGAAAAAAAAGAGATAATTTATTTAAAATCATGCAGATCCTCTCATTTGCAAATGCTTTCTTTTATTATAATGTCAGATGAATTGTTCATTTGAGGAGGATTAAGATGAAAAAATTGAAAAAATCTCGCCCAGCGAAGAAAGCATCTAAAAACAAAAAGAGTGGTTTAAAGTTAAAAAGATTAGCTAGAAAGAAAAAACTTCTTAAAAATCATAAATAATAAGATCTTTTCATAAGCTTTTTTAGTTAAACCCCGCGTTGTCGGGGTTTTTTGTTTTTAATTACGTCAAAAAAATGACTATAAAAAACACTAGATATAGTAGTTTTTTCTTTGACGATCCCTTTAAAAGACAGGTTTAATAGAGTTATAAATCTCAAGATGAGTTTTTAAATCCTGCACACACATTAAAAAGCCCTCGAATGAGGGCTTTTTTTATTTCTTAAATGTCTCTTTGAGTTGTTTTCTCATCTCGACTCGTTTCTTAGCTTCGTCATGTCGTCTAAAATCTTCAGGAGTTTCAAGTTTGAGGCTTGGTACTTCAACTGGCTTCCCAAGATCATCAAGAGCAACAAAAGTGAGGTAAGCTTTCGTCGTTTTACGAACTTCTCCCGTGTAGGGATTTTCCGAGGTGACTTTCACGCCAACGATCATCGATGTTTTACCAACATAGTTTAGAGAAGCTTGAATCAGTACATGGTAGCCCATTTTGATGGGAGCAATAAAATCGATATTATCAATATGAGCGGTGACGACTGGTTTTCCACAGTGCCTAGCGGCCACCATGGCGGCAGCGATATCAATCCAGCTCATGACTGTTCCACCGAAGACTGTGTGTTGTGGATTCGTATGATGAGGCATCACCATTTCACGCATCTCAACTGAACTATCTCTGGGTGTCTTTTCTTTTTGATACATAATTATTCCTGACAATATAAGTGATGGTTCCAACGAAAGCCATTCATGAAGGCTTCGTAACCTGTGGCGAATGTAGCACCAGAGTTTGAGTTTCGTCCAGCGTCTCGTGAGGAGTCGACAAGGTTATAAATGCGGCTACTCAGAGTCGTATCAGATCCCTGTGGTTCAGGCTCAAAACTTCCGAAGGCTCCACCTTGGCGAACTTTACCAGTTGAGCAGTAACTAATACCAAGCTCCGTTATTTTTTGATTTACTGTACTTGTAAGAAGAGGTTCACCCGTTGAGGAGTCAAAGTCCTCATCCACTAAGCCACCTCCTGGTTGATCCGTGCCGCGACCTTCATTTGAAACGAAGCGATTGAAATAAACCATGAGATCAGTTCCTGCAGGTAGGGCACAGGTGACTGTCGATGTGTTCGGCGCAGATTTAATCCCAAAGCCAGAGCAACACTGGTCAGGATTATTATTTGTTTTCCCTAGAGGTGTACAACACTTAAATTCATGTGAAGAAAAAACAGGCTCTATCTGAAGCCCCTTAGTAGTCGTCACTTTTTCTAGACCTTTATTGAAAGAGAAATTAATGTTGTTAAAATCTGTTGCTGTTTTAACACTTGGATTAAAAATACCAGCGACGAGTCTATTGGCGTTGTCGTTACAGTAGAGTGGTTCGTATTGAATTTGTGGAATTCCACTTAACTCGAGTTTACCAAGACGTTTGAGGTAATAAAAACTTGAACCTGGTTTTGTCCTTAAAATATATCCATTACCCGCAGTCGTTCCACTAAACGTAATTCCCACTTCTTTGTTACTAAAAGCTCCCGGAATAGAGGAGTGAGCGACAACTTTTAGTACTCGATTGGAAGGATTGTAATAGTAACAACAACCACCAGCTCCAGCACTACAAGTCACATCGGCTCCACTCTGAGTTGGGATGGTGAGATTCATTGGGCCCGTGATAGTATTATCCCTCTGACAAAGCACACTTGAGCCAGAGTCTTTAACGATCATTCTCACTTGGAATGTATTGTTTGTAACCTGAGTATCAAGTTCACGAGTTACAAAGCTCGGGACAGTGATAGAAATATTTCTTCTTGCTGTCCCAGAAGTCGTATCACCGTAATTAATCGATACTTTCGGGTCAGAGTCCGCACTACGTGGGACAAAGTAAAAATCTTTATTTGTGCTTGTGAAATTCGGATTAATCGTATTCACAGTGAACGTGGAGTAATTATCCGGAGACGGAAAAGTTTCCGAGAGAGAGTCTAAAATAGAGTACTGAGCACACGAACCTTTTGTGTTTGTCCCATCCTTACAGTAATCAGAAAAATCTTGATCTACAAGAAGTCTAACGTCGGTGGCATTATTGTAGTTAGGAGCTACATCGTCAGTGGTCGTCAGAAGAGGTGTTCTCGAATTGATACACTTAAAGTTTGTGACGTCTAAAAATAATCGATCTTTTTTTGTCCAGTCGTTTGAGCCGTCTGAAAACTTACGAATGAATCCACCACCACAACAGGTCTCACTGTTGGCTTCAGAGAGAGTCTTCCATTGATTAGGAGTTTGGATATTGACTCCTTGAGAACTCGTCAGAAGATTACCACCACCACTGCGATCTTGAAACGCACTTAAAAGAGGGCGGTTCGATGTATTGAGGTTTTCCACCGTTGCAAGTCTTGAGTATCTTTTCGGGTCTGCAGGGTTAGTTCCTGGAACGTAGGACATTTTTAGTCCAATCGTTTCTGCTGAATACAGACCACTTGATGTCGACGTAGCAACGTCAGATGTATAGGTCGTTAGATCTGAGCCAACCTGACGGCAACAACGATTTTTAGACATGTCGTAGTTTTTAAAATTCTCTTTATCAGATGGCAGTGGTTTTGGATCAGCTTGTCCGCAGACAAGAAACTCAGAGTGATAAGACTTTTCAGCGAGGTTACCAAAAAAGTTTAAGGCAAAATTATCGACTTGAGACGCATGAAGTTTATTAGGAGAGCAGTCTAGGTCTGTATGGCAAACGGAGCCCGCTCGTCTTAAACACGCATCCCGAGCAAGAGTTGGTTCTAAGACAACCGTACTTGGAAGAGGAGCTGACTCAATAAAGCGATAAGGAGAACTGTTTTTTAAATTCTCAGCTGTGTTATTTAAATTGATGTTATTAAAGAGTGTTTCAAGCCCACAGCTATTTTGATTAGTGGCACGTTGAAAGTAGGAGTTAGAAAAACTATTCGATGAGAAAATTTCATAGTTCCCATCAGACCCAAGGACAGGACATGAGGTGTGACGATACTGAGTAAAAAGTGTCGATGGACAACTTCCTATCTGGCTAATAAAGTCTGTACGTTTTTGAGAATCAAGACTTTGATGCTGAAGCAGAGGATTCTGCATTGTCGTTTGATTGTTGATATCAGGGAGTGCTTTACCTGGTTGGCAAAGACCTGATTGTGACTGCGCCGAAAGATCGATTTCTTTTAAATTCTGAATGAGATTAATTTTTATCTGATCTTCAAGCCCACCAGTCTCACTTGAAGCGAGGTAAGAGAGAGGTCTACCTAGAACATTGGCATCTTTTCCAATCAAATGATTTCGAGTGACTGCAGCATCCTGAACATTTCCAGCAAATCTTGCGACCTTGGTATTGAAAACACCTGAAAGATTGACTCCTGCACAATAGAAGTTCGGAGCACAGGTCAAAAGTTTTTTCTTATTAAGATCTGTGATGTTTTGAGTATTCACAACACAAGGAGCTCCCGAGCCTCGGTAAACACATCGTTTGGTAGAGCTTGAAGGAAATCTTTTTTGAGTAAGAATTTGATCAAGAGTAATAGAAGGAGAAGACTCATCTGTTTCTTTTCCGTTTCCATCGAATTTAGGCCAAAATGTTTTTAAGTTTCTAACATCGGCACAGGCATATTCCCAACCTAGTTTTGTTACACAGTCAGTATCAGTTTCACAAACGTGATTCGCCTGACATGTTCCCCCTTGGTTTTGCAACTCATGATCAACATGGTACTGAGGATCGTAATCGAGTTCGCTTGCTTTAGAAAAACCATTGAACGATTGAATATTCACCACGTGAATGGAATCAGAAGCAACGTCCGCGAAAGGTGCATTGAGTGCGAGGTAGAGTTTCTTGCTGGTTGATTTAATAATTCTTCCCTTACCAATCGCAAACCAAGAGACTCCATCAAATGAGCCAATCATGGCTCCTTTATTGAAGCCAAACCAATCTTTTTGGTATCCGTTAGCAAAGAGAGCAGCTTGAGTTTTAAGACGTGCAAGTCGACGACTCTGAATGTCTCCTGTGTAAGAGTGAGAGTAAGGAAGCATCGTTGGTGGAATCCAGCAAGCTCGGCCAAAAATAGTATCTTCATAGTTTCCAAGAGAGAGGTTAGTAGAGAGTGAATCTCTCTCTGTTGAGTGTCCTATGGCTTGAAGTCCAGCTCCAAATGAGCTTGACGGAAAAGCCGTTAGAGAACTCAGCCAAAAATCTTTTGAACACGTTGGACACGGACTATAAAAGCCTGATGTGGTAGAAATGTAATAAACTTCGTCAATATTCACACTGACAGCTTTAGCCGGTAAAGCCTCGGTGAGGCTCACACTCATTTGGCCTAAAATGGAATTCATGCTGTAGGGTTGCTGAGAAGGAGTCATTTTCTCTGGATCGAGATAAGTAAATTTATCACCTTCTTGATCGAGAAGACCTAGTCCTGTTTCAGCAAATTTTTCTTCCCCGTTAATATTAAAAAAACGATGAGGTGCTGACCGAGATGAAACTTGAACACTTAAGTTAATGGGTAGATTGGGGTCCGTCGCCGTAGGTGTTGAGCACTGAATTTGAGTCGGATTTCCATTAGCATCTTGAGCGGTCACTTTATATTCATAGGCTGGACACGAGTCGATCATTTCTGAAAGCTGAGTCTTACTACAACCACAATACGTGTAGAGTCGTTTGAAAACAGTTTGATAGTAACTGAATTGATTTGAATCCGAATTCAATGTCAAACAATTGGGTGCACTCGTGTAGCTTCCGGCCCGGGCGAGGATCTCTTGGTGAACAGGTGAAATTTGTGCCTGAGACTTAATATGTTCAACACAGGAGAAATCTTTTTTCAGGAGTTCCAGTTGAGCGTCTGCTCCAGACTGCGTTGAACCTGTTGAGGAACCTGGAGTCGTTGGTGGAATTTGATTTCCACAAACATAGTAAAGTTGAGGATATCTAATATAAACGAGTGGGTTTTGAATACGTTCTTGTTCAACGGAAGCTAAGAGTTGTGGAAACTGAGTATAGGCTTGTGGTTTAATTGAGCCGTCTTTCACGCATTGATTCTCAAGACAACAATCGAACCCTCGTGCTTTACAACTACTATTTGAGCATGTTCCACCAGGAGTGACACCACCATTATTTGGATCTAAATTTAAACGAAGATTAGTTGGATTAAGCTCAAGACTTGAGAGTTCAAGCAGATCATTGTTTCTTCGAACAATTCTTATCCTTGAAGTTGTCAGTGTTGACGTACAGTTAGGACAAACTTCACTAGCAGAGAATCTTGAGAGACTGACTACGGTAGGATCATTGACGTAGCTACCTGATCCATTAAGGATTTTGACTTGTCCAGCGCAAGAAGCCGTTGAGTTATCAACATCTGGAAAGTCTGCGCGAAGAATCTTGACTGTTCTTTTTAATTTAAAATCGTAGTAACTCAGAGGGATCACTCTTGTTCTAAGTTCAAGGATAGAACCAGCCAGTGAGAATTGAGAGATGAGACAATAATTAGCGTTATCAAAGTTAGCTGGATTTGAGAGAAAAAGTTCAACTTTGGATCCGACAAGGTAAGCAGAATTAAGATTGCTTGAGCTAATGTTTATTTGATTGGCTTGAGTGGATAAGTAATCCCATGTCAGCTCACTAGAAGGAGTCGTTGGAGATTGACCACCAGTTGAGCTTCCAGTGGTAGTCGTTGGTGTCGTTGTTGATCCATTGAGCGCACTACGAGAGACATCTGCGCTAGGCAAACATCCTGTGAGGATAAAAAGAAA
>Ga0255183_1000262_pt1 | contig 22806 bp, 19 predicted proteins | sample Atl_UVDOM_RepB_8_FD_183638 | JGI IMG/M metagenome (GOLD analysis project Ga0255183, IMG submission 183638) | Freshwater microbial communities from Altamaha River, Georgia, United States - Atl_UVDOM_RepB_8d | ecosystem: Environmental > Aquatic > Freshwater > River | place: USA: Georgia...
GTGGTGATGATGTCTCCAGGCATCAAGGTCATAAATTCACTGGCATAGCTGATAATAGTGGCCACATCAAAAATCATGTGCCGAGTGTTGCCATTCTGGTAACGCTTGCCATTTACCTCCAGCCATAGATCCAGCTTTTGTGGGTCACCCACCTCATCGGGCGTGACAAGCCATGGACCCACCGGTCCAAAAGTATCGCAACCCTTGCCCTTGTCCCAGGTGCCGCCCCGCTCGAGTTGAAACTCGCGCTCGCTGACATCGTTGATCACGCAATAGCCCGCAACATGCTTCAGTGCGTCCTTTTTGGTGACATACCGGGCTTTCTTGCCAATCACGACACCTAGCTCGATTTCCCAGTCGGTTTTCTTTGATCCTTTGGGCAACATGACATCGTCATTGGGCCCAGACAAGCTGGTATCGGCCTTGAAAAACATGATGGGCTCTTTGGGCAAGGCCAATCCTGCCTCTGCAGCATGGTCTGAGTAATTCAGTCCGATGGCAAGAAACTTGCCCGGGCGGCTGACCGGACAGCCAAACCTTGGCTTGCCCTTGACGAGAGGCAACGTGGAAGGCTTGATTTTGGCAATTTTTTTCAGCACCTTCGGATCCATCTGGTCAGGACCAAAGTCTGCAATCACGCCGGAAAGGTCGCGCAACTTGCCATCCTGGTCAATCAATCCGGGCTTTTCCTTGCCCTTCGCCCCATAACGAACTAGCTTCATCCCACCACCTCCTGAGTTATGACATCCAAACAAAAAACACAATCATATCCAGCTGAAAATCTTCAATACGTTGCCCGACCGCCGGAGAGGTCAAAGGCCGCACCTGTTGAGAAACTGCAGTCGTCTGAGGACAGCCACAAGACCATTCGTGCGATTTCCTCGGTCAAGCCGAAACGGTTCATCGGGATTTTGGACAACATGAAATCGATGTGCTCCTGGGACATCTGGTCAAACAGCCCGGTTCTCACAGCCGCAGGTGTGACACAGTTGACCCGGATACCTGTCAGCGCAAGCTCCTTGCCAAGCGACTTGGTGAGCGCGATCACTGCTGCCTTGGATGCACTGTAAGCCGAGGCATTCGGGTTACCTTCCTTGCCAGCCACCGAGGCAATGTTGACGATGCGGCCATAGCCCCTGCCTTGATCGGCGAGAAGCATGTGGCGCACGACCTCTCTGCATGTCAGAAATGTGCCCCGGGTGTTCACAGCAAATACGCGATCCCACTCATGCAGGTCATAGTCGACCACCTTGGCATTGGGTCCCGTGACCCCGGCACTGTTGATCAATGAATGGACCTCGGGCCGAAATTCCAAGGATGACTGCAAGGCGCGCTGCACCGAGTGCTCATCGGATACATCCACATTGACCGCACGAAGCCTGCCTGGATGCTTGATCACCAGCTGATCCAGTGCATCTGGGTTGTGGTCCCAAACCGAGACATGGGCACCACTGCCCAGCAGTCTCTCAACGATCTCTCTCCCGATGCCTGCACCACCTCCGGTCACGATGGCATGTCTGCCTGAAAAATCATAGTTCGCGAAAATGGGCATCTCAACATCCAAAAAAAGGAGCTGCAATCAGCTCCTTTCGATTCTACTGAGTTTGTCGATCCAATGTCAGACTGGTTTGGAAAGCTGATCCAGAATGGCAGGGTTTTCCAACGTCGACACATCCTGGGTGACGGCCTCGCCCTTGGCCACCACGCGCAACAATCGACGCATGATTTTTCCGGAGCGAGTCTTGGGCAGGTTGTCACCAAAACGGATTTCCTTAGGCTTGGCAATGGGACCGATTTCCTTGGCCACCCAATCACGCAGCTGCTTGCCGATCGCCACGGCCTCATCTCCTTCTGGACGAGTGCGCTTGAGCACGACAAAGGCAACCACTGCCTCGCCTGTCGTATCGTCAGGACGCCCGACCACGGCAGCTTCGGCTACCAGCTCATGCGCCACCAAGGCGGACTCGACCTCCATGGTGCCCAAGCGATGGCCTGAGACGTTGAGGACGTCATCGATGCGGCCCATGATCCAAAAACAACCATCAGCATCGCATTGCGCACCATCGCCCGCGAGGTAGTAGCCCTTGAGTTCGGGAGGAAAGTAGCTTTTGACAAAACGCTCCGGGTCACCCCAAATGGTGCGAATCATTGAGGGCCAGGGACGCTTGATGACCAGGAAACCGCCATGACCAGGCTCCACATCGCCACCAGTTTCATCCACGATCGCAGCAGTGATGCCAGGCAGGCGTGTCGTGCATGAGCCAGGCTTGAGCCCGGTCACACCAGGCAGCGGAGTGATCATGTGTCCACCCGTTTCGGTCTGCCACCAAGTGTCGACGATCGGGCAGCGCTCGCCGCCAACATTGATGTGATACCACATCCAGGCCTCAGGATTGATAGGCTCACCCACCGACCCCAACAAGCGCAGCGATGAGAGATCAAACGATTTGGGGTGATGCGCGGCGTTGGACTCGGATGCCTTGATCAGGGAGCGGATGGCAGTGGGGGCCGTGTAGAAAATCGTTGCACGATGCCGCTGGATCATTTCCCAAAAACGCCCTGCATTCGGGTAAGTTGGTACACCTTCGAAGACGATCTGCGTCATGCCAGCCGCCAGAGGACCATAGGTGATGTAGGTGTGACCCGTCACCCAGCCCACATCTGCTGTACACCAGAAAATGTCGGTTGGCTTGGCATCAAAGGTCCACTCCATCGTGAGCTTGGCCCACAACAGATAACCGGCAGATGAGTGCTGCACGCCCTTGGGCTTGCCAGTGGACCCGGATGTATAAAGAATAAACAAAGGATGCTCAGCGTTGACTGGGACAGGATCGCATTGAGCGGCTTGCCCTGCTGTCAGCTCATGCATCCATTTGTCCCTGCCCTCATGCCACTGAATGTTTCCACCGGTGCGGCGATAGACGACACAGTGGCGCACCGCCTCGCACCCTCCCATTGCTAGCGCCTCGTCCACGGCTGGCTTCAGTGCAATCGCCTTGCCGCCGCGCATCTGCTCATCCGCTGTGATCACGAGACTTGCACCAACATCCACGATCCGCTCGTGCAGACTCTTGGATGAAAACCCGCCAAACACCACCGAATGGGTCACACCCAGACGGGCGCAAGCTTGCATGCTCACCACCGCCTCAATCGACATGGGCAGGTAGATGATGGCACGGTCACCTTGGCGGTAACCGAGCGACTTCAGCGCATTGGCAAATTTGCACACGCGCTCGTAAAGCTCGCGATAGGTGACCTTGGACACGTCACCAGCATCAGACTCAAAAATCAACGCGATTTTTTCAGCATTGCCATTGGTGAGATGCACATCCAGACAGTTGGCCGATACATTGAGCTCGCCATCACCGAACCATTTGTAGAACGGCGGATTCGACTCGTCCAGCACTTGCGTGAACGGCTTGTTCCAGTGGAGTTTTTCGCGCGCCAGGCGACCCCAGAATCCGTTTGGATCACGGTCTGCCTCCTGGAGCAGGGCCTGATAAGCGGACACCCCGGAAACGTTGGCTTGCCTGGCAAAAGACTCAGGGGGTGGAAAAACACGGGTTTCAACCAATACGGATTGAATGGATGAGGACATAATGAGCAGTCTCCTGGCTGACCATCTGAACGCGATGTCATGATTGTGGTGTTGGATGGATGCGTTAGATTAACGTAGTCTGCTGCGCTTACTTGTGCCTGACAGCCACAGCGCCTACCTGTCACTCTGCTGCCTGTCGCTCTGACTGTCCACGCTCGACATCCACACGCAGCAGCAAGATCCACCCCATGACAAAAAAGACGCCCGTGACCAGCATCCCGGACCGATGATCTCCACCCGTCACCCAGGTCACCAGCCCATAACTGAGCGGTCCAATCGCTGCAGCAAGCTGTAGGGCAAACGTCCATTGGGCATAAAAAGACGACAACCGGCCCATCGGTGCAAGTGTCCCTGCCATGGCGCGGCCAGCGCTCTGGCTGGTGCCCATGCAAAGGCCGGCAATGCCAGCGGCCACCCAGAACAGCACAGGGCCTTTCGCCAGGTATGCCAGTGCCACCATGACAATCCAACCTGCCAATGTCAGTGAAAGTGCGCGTCGGTGACCGATCCGGTCCTGAACCGAGCCAAACAACAACGCCCCCATGGCAGCAGCGATATTGACAGCCAATATCAGCATGATGGTCTGAGCCATGGTGAATCCCATCGCCTCCTTGGCATAGACCGCTGCCAGCGTGATCACCACCGCAATCCCAGACTGGTAGCAGGCCACGCAAGCCAACAATCGATGAAACTGGGTAAAACGCTGCCGATCTTGTCTCCAGGTGTTCATCAAGGTGGCGAGCACCCCTGTTGGCACCTGATCAGATGGCCGGGCTCGCTCCCTGAGCCAAACGAAGGCTGGCGTCACGGCCAATCCGATCACGATGGCGGTTGAGACCATGACCCAGGGGATGGCGACTGGTGCTGGCAGGTTTTTTAGCCCTGCCAGATGAATCAGCAGGAGGGCAAGTGTCAACGTCAACAGCCCACCCAGGTAGCCGATCCCCCAGCCCATGCCGCTGATCCGTCCGATTGCCTCTGGACGAGCAATCTCAGGCAAAAACGAGGCGATCGCTGACTCGCTGACACTGAAGCAATAGTTGGATGCCACCATCAGGCTCATCGCAAACAAGACATCGCCAGGGCCTGCAGCAGACAAGGACAAGGTGCCTGCCACACAGCCAGCAAGACTCCAAAACAGAAGCTTGCGCTTGGCCGCACGGGCGTCAGCCCAAGCTCCCATCGCCGGCAAAGTCAGCATCACCAGCACATAAGACAATGAGAGGCTGGCGGTCCAAGCCAGGGTTGCCCAAGACGCTTCAGCTGCCACCACGCCAACAAAGTACACGCTGAAAACTGCCGTCAGGACGACGGTGGTGTAGCCCGAGTTGGCAAAATCGAGCATGGCCCATGACCATGCCTCGCGTGGGCGCACCCCGGGGTTGAGGGTGCGCGAAAAGACAGACATCAAACCTGCAGGGCAGCGATTCCGGCCTGGGCAATCTGGGCATCCTCTGTGGACTTGACCCCTGAGACCCCGACTGCACCGATGACCTCGCCGTCCACCACAATCGGTACGCCGCCTTCGAGCATGCCCTGAACCAAGGGTGCGGATAAAAACGCCACGCGACCATTGTTGACGATGTCTTCATAAATCTTGCTTTCGCGGCGGCCAACGGCGGCAGTATGCGCCTTGGCAGGTGCGATATGCGCTGAAATGGGGGCTGCACCATCCAGTCGAATCATGCCAAGCAAGTGGCCACCATCATCCACCACGGCAATCGACACGGCCCACTTGTTAGCGTTGGCATGCGTGCGCGCTGCTGACAGAATGTTGGATACGTCGGTGTCACTCAATACGGCTTTGGTTTTCATAATGAATCCTTGATTTGTTCCAATGCGGACGGGTCCTCGATCGTGGTGAGATCGCCTGGGTCCCTGCCCTCGCAGACGGAAACGATCGCGCGTCGCAAGACTTTGCCAGAGCGGGTCTTCGGCAGCGCCGTCACAAACCTGACCCTGGCAGGCCTGGCCACTGGCCCAAGCTGCTCATCCACAACCCGCATGATATCGCCTTCGAGCTTGAGGGCGGCATCTGGCAAAGCCAACTGGCCAGGGTCCTTGAGCACGGCAAATGCCATCGCGACTTGACCCTTGAGGCTGTCGGCCACCCCCACCACCGCGCATTCGGCCACCCCAGGATGGCTGTTGATGGACTCTTCGATTTCACGGGTTCCCAGCCGATGACCGGCCACGTTGATCACATCATCGGTGCGCCCCAGGATGAACCAGTAACCATCCTCGTCCACCAGGCCCCAATCAAATGTTGAATAAACCTGTCGGCCTGGCACGGAGGAAAAGTATGTCTGCACAAAGCGCTCGTCATCTCCCCAGATGGTGGTCATGGCACCAGGTGGCAGGGGTGGAACGATCGCCACCACACCCTTTTGGTTAGGCCCCAAGTCCTTGCCAGTCGACTCGTCGAGAACACGGACGTCAAAGCCATAAACTGGAAATGATGGGCTGCCAAATTTGGTGGCGACCGGCTCAATGCCGGGCTGGGCAGCCAAAATCGGCCACCCCGTCTCCGTCTGCCAATAATTGTCGATGATGGGCTTGCCCAAGCCATCCGCGATCCATTGTGCGGTAGGCTCATCAAGCGGCTCGCCCGCCATGTAAAGCGCCCTGAGCGAGCTGAGATCGTACTTTTTAAGCAGGGCAGGATCCTGCTTTTTCAGCACCCGCACGGCTGTAGGTGCAGAAAACATCGTGTTGACCTTGTACTTTTCCACCAAGCTCCAGAGAATCCCGCCATCCGGTCGCACAGGCGTTCCCTCATAAAGGATGGTTGCCTGCCCGCCAATCAAGGGGCCATAGACGATATAGGAGTGGCCGACCACCCAGCCGATGTCACTGGTGCAAAGATAGGTGTCTCCTGGCTTGCCGTTGAAAATGTAGTCCATGGAGGTAGCCAAGGCGACGGCATATCCCCCCGTATCTCGCTGGACGCCCTTGGGCTTGCCGGTTGTGCCCGAGGTGTACAGAACATAGCTAGGTGCAGAGGACTCCACCCAAGCCACCGGAACCACGGCGCCTTCATGTTGACGGCGCAGCTCGGCAAAGTCCAGGTCGCGTCCAGCAACGGGTTCAAACGCGTGCAAACCACGATCCACCAGGATGACTTTGCCTGGCGGATGCGTGCAAAGCGAAATGGCCTTGTCGAGCAAGGTTTTATAGGGCGTGACCTTGCCGGCACGGGAGCCAGCATCCGCACTGACGATGACCTTGGGCGTGGCATCATCGATCCGTTGTGCCAGATTCACCGAGGCAAACCCGCCAAAGACCACCGAGTGAATGGCCCCCAGCCTGGCACAAGCCAGCATGGCAAACACCGCCTCCGGGATCATGGGCATATAAATCAGCACACGATCACCCTGGCCCACTCCCTGGTCACGCAGCATCGCCGCCACCGCATTGACCTCTGTCCACAACTCCCGATAGGTGTAGGTGTGCTCGCGATCCACCTCGGTGGATACCCAGATCAGTGCAGGATCATTGCCTCGTTCATCCAGCCAGCGATCAAGCGCGTTGAAGCACAAGTTGGTTTTGCCATTCACAAACCAGCGGGCAAATGGCGGGTTGGCATGATCCAGCACCTGGTCAAACGGTGTTTCCCAATGAATCCGCTTGGCCTGCTCCGCCCAAAAACGGTCTTTATCTTGGATCGAACGCCGGTGAATCTCCTGGATTTCCCTCATTTTTGCCTCCTGAATGGGTTTTTAGGCACATTAAAACCATTTTTGTACTATCATTGTTGCAGGTAAAGCTTGCACGAGGCTTTCCTGCACTGACGAAATCCAACACACGTGGTGGATGCGTTTCACCCGTATTACTGGCGCCAGCATGCATTTTTTTCACCTATCGTCCGCAAAGCATTTTTCTCTGACAGCACATATCAAGCGCTGGCTGTCACTGTCCGTCCTCCTGTCCACTGCGGTGCTGACCGGTTGCGCAAACCAATCTTCCCAGAAATCTGCCTCATCAGGCGATATTTATTCTTTTGGTTACGACTGGCGCCAATCCAATGATCCCATCGGCGATCTATTGGCGCGCCACCAGCGTGGAACGCTCAAGGTCGGGATCAATGGCGAACATCCAATGGCCATGACGGCCATGGACTATTTGGGCATCCGCTACCGATACGGCGGCAACTCTCCCACCACTGGGTTTGATTGCAGCGGGTTCGTCAATTATGTCGCCAACAAATCTCTTGGCCTGAAGCTTCCACGTCGATCTGACGAGATGGCTCAACTCGGCGTCTCCATCAAGAAGAGTGAATTGCAAGTGGGTGATCTGGTGTTTTTCAACACACTGGGTCGACGCTTCTCCCACGTTGGTGTATACATCGGGGAAGACCGGTTTGTTCATTCCCCGGCAGCTGGTGGCGTGGTTCGTGTCGAGGACATGAACGCAGCTTACTGGACTAAACGCTATACCGGCGCCCGGCGGCTAGATCCGACCATACTTGCCTCCCGCTGAGGGATGGTCTGACGCCACTTGTTGGTGTGTTCCAGTGTCTTTTCCAGACGGGATATCGTTGCGCCGCGGGCAACGATCGCACCATTTGTTTTGCTCAAGAGCTTGCTGCACCGAGCAGACTGAACGGCGGCAAGCCAGCACAGGCACGCCACGCTGTCCGGCCGCACATCGAAAAGTCTTCATGACGTTGTGGCCCAGAAAATCAGTCAACAAAATCACCAGTTGGGTTCCTGAAGGCAGCTGCATGCTTTTTTTCTGATGCGCCGGATCTCGGCCACTGACGTGCTGAAGAATGGAAATATTGTGGCGCCGAAGCAAGTCTGGAATGTTGCCGAGCCTGTCGGCACCGACGATCACTGCGCTAAGAGAGGGATTCATGGCGATTGTCCTGAAAAGATCGAACAACCTAAATGATAATGATTATTATTTAAATTTCAAGTCCTAGGCTAATTTTCCCTCAACCTGCTTGCGCAGCTCCTCCGAGATCAGGTCTGGATTGAGCATCGAGATAAATGTGTAAACGTAATCGCGCAAAAACGTGCCCGACTTGATGGCCACCCGCGTGGTTTGCTGGCCAAACAGGTGTCCCGCCGACATGCTGACCAAGCCTGTATCCTTGGATGGCTCAAATGCCACCCCTGCAATGATTCCGATGCCCAGGCCAACATCGACATAGGTCTTGATCACGTCGGCATCAATTGCCTCCAAAACAATGTCCGGATGCAGTCCGGCTTTGGAAAAGGCATCATCGAGCGATCGGCGTCCGGAAAAGGCGCGCTCATAGGTCACAATGGGATATGCCATCAAGTCCTGCAGGGACAGCTTGAAGTTTTTTTTGCTGGCCTTGAGCGCCAGAGGGTGATCCGGCTTGACGACCACGGCGTGTTCCCAGACGTAGCAAGGCATCGTTTCCAAGCCAGGGGTCAGTGCCAGGGATTCCGTGGCAATGGCCAAGTCTGCCTGCTCCTGCAGCACCATGCTTGCCAGTTGTTGGGGACTGCCTTCGGCAAGGGCAAGATGCACTTTGGGGAACTGCTGCTTGAACGCAGGAATGACCTTGGGCAACACATAACGTGCCTGGGTGTGCGTGCAGGCAATCACCAGCCGTCCCTCGTCACGACGGGCGTACTCATCGCTGACCTTTTTCAGGTTATCGACCTCGCGCATGATGCGCTCAACGACCTGGGCGACCGCCTGTCCTGGCCGTGTCAATCCCTTGATGCGCTTGCCATGACGCTCGAAGATCTGGACTCCCAGCTCATCCTCAAACTCCAGAATGGCCTTGGACACGCCCGGCTGTGACGTAAACAGATGCCGGGCAGCCTCAGTGAGATTAAAGTCACGACGAATCGTTTCGCGCACAAAACGAAACTGCTGAAGATTCATATATCCCCCAATGAACCCTCATTTTAAGTAATAAAAAAGGTTTTGATTATATTTTTAAGAAATAAACTAAGTCGAATAGGTTGGTAGATGCGCAGATTCACTTGTTTTTGGGGGCTTTCACCCGCAAGCGGTGCCAGAGCAGCAGCGCAGTGAGCAAGGCGAACACCGCATGCACTGCCCAAACACCCACCTCAAAAGGCAGGCGATCGTAGTTGATCCACCCATGGGAAATATTGATCAAGTTCATGTAGAGCATCGCCACCAAGCCTGCAATCAGCAGATCGCCAGAGCGTCCCATGCGCGGGTTGACAGCACCCAGCGGGATAGCCAGCAGGGCAAGGTTCAGTGCCGCCAGAGGAATGGCAAAGCGCCACATCAACTGGCCATCCGCTCGAGGGGTTTTATCCTCAAACAACAAATGAGTGGGGCGAGCCTTGCGCACCCCCAGGGCTTTTTCCCGCGCCTGCTCCAAGGTCTGCGTGCCGCTTTTGCTCTCGAGACGCACACCATAGGCCTCAAAATCAGACAACCTGATTTCAGCGGTGCCGGGCTTGAGGTCGTATCGATGGCCATCGGTCAGCACCAGAAAACGATCACCGTTGGGTGCGATCTCGGTGCGTGCCCCGCTGGCAACAACCACACTGTGCCATTCGGGCTCCTTGAGTCGGACAAACACGCTGCCCAGCTGGTCTTCGCTGATCGAAGACTCTTCGGCAAAAAATACGCGAGCACCGTTTTCCACCTCCAGAAACTGCCCAGAAGTGAGCTTGGACAAGTCAGATCGCATCTCAAAACGTGCGCGATAGTCTTCAATCTGCTGGTGAGACCAAGGCGTGGCATAAAGCGTCAGCGCACCGACCAACACCGAGACAGGAATGGCTACACGCAAAACAGGGTTGATCCAAGACAACAAGGACAAACCGCTGGAAAACCAGACCACCATCTCGGATTCGCGGTAACTGCGGGTGACAGTGGTCAGCACGCCAATGAACAATGCCACAGCCAAAATGGTGGGCAAGGCAGCAATCGTGGTGAAGGTCCCCAGACCAATCACCACGTCAGCACCGATGCGACCTGCAGCCGCTTCACCGAGCAGCCGGACCAGAATGATTGAGAGCCACACCACAACAAGAGTGGAAAAGACCACGCCCGCGTGATTGGAGATTTCGGAAACAACCGAGCGCTTGAACAAAGACATATAAGAGGAACTGCCATGCACGGAACGATCACAAAATGCGGGATAATGCTGAGCAGACAACCATCCCATTGCAATCAGGCGATATCCATGGACTTTAGCACACACACCACCTCATCCCCTCACCAGATCAAGGCACAAGCCATCGGCGTTGGCGTGTTTGCTGACGGCATTCTGGATGCGGCCGCCGATGTCATTGACCGTGCCAGCCAAGGTGCGGTTCGCGCTGCCGTCAAGTCAGAATTCAACGGTCGGGCTGGAGCCACATTGGTGCTGCGTGCCTTGCCTGGCGTCACAGCAGCACGCGTGATTCTCGTTGGCTTGGGCAAGCAATCCGAATACAACGCTCGCACGCATGCGAAGGCAGAACAGGCTCTGGCCAATGCATGCGTGTCCTGCAAGGTCACCGATGCGGTGAGCACGCTGGCTGCCATTTCCTGCAGCAACGCTTCGCCGCGCGAGCGTGCGCGTGCAACAGCCATGGCTGTCGGACAGGCTATCTATTACTTTGATGCCACCTTTGGCAAGCCCGATGTGGATGCTCGTCCCAAACTGAAAAAGTGGACCGTGATCGCCGACCGAGCCAGCCAGGCAGACATGAGCAAGGGTTTGCATGAGGGTGCAGCCATCGCCTCCGGCGTTGCATTAGCCCGCACACTGGGCAACCTCCCCGGCAATATTTGCACCCCCACCTATTTGGGTGAAACGGCACGCAAGCTGGGACGCGAATTCAAGCAACTCAAGGTTGAGGTGCTCGACGAAAAAAAGATCCAGGCGCTGGGCATGGGATCCTTTCTCTCGGTTGCGCGAGGCTCAGATGAGCCGCCGCGATTCATCGTGATGCACTACCAAGGCAAGGCTGCCTCCTCCCGGACATCCAAAACAACCAAGGCTGGATCGTCAGGTCCCACCGTGCTGGTGGGCAAGGGCATCACCTTTGACTCGGGGGGGATTTCGATCAAGCCTGCCGCCACAATGGATGAAATGAAGTTCGACATGTGTGGAGCAGCCAGCGTGTTGGGCAGTATGCGCGCACTTTGTGAAATGCAATATGCCGGTGACGTTGTCGGCCTTATCCCAGCGTGTGAAAACTTGCCGAGCGGCCGTGCCAACAAGCCAGGAGATGTCGTCACCAGCATGTCGGGCCAAACCATCGAGATCCTCAACACCGATGCCGAGGGCCGACTGATTCTATGCGATGCCTTGACCTACGCGGAGCGTTTCAAGCCGGCTGCAGTCATCGACATTGCGACTCTCACCGGAGCCTGCGTAGTCGCCTTGGGTCATGTCAACACGGGCCTGTTTTCCCCTGACGATGCCCTGGCTGATGCTTTGATCTCGGCAGGCCGCCAGTCAATGGATCCGGTTTGGCGCATGCCGCTGGATGACGCCTACCAGGATCAGCTCAAGTCCAACTTTGCTGACATGGCCAACATTGGCGGACCACCAGCTGGCGCCGTAACGGCAGCATGTTTCCTGTCGCGCTTTGCCAAGGCCTATACCTGGGCTCACCTGGATATTGCTGGCACCGCCTGGAAAGGCGGCAAGGAAAAGGGTGCGACGGGGCGTCCTGTTCCGCTGCTGATGCAGTACCTGATCAACAAAGCCTGACCGCGACTCAAGGATGGCTCGGATCGACTTCGCCTTTGGTGCCAAGGACAGGTTGGAACAGGCATGCCTGACGACACATCGCCAATACCAGGCTGGCCAGCGCTTGCTGATCATCTCGACCAAGACGGAGACGCTCCGCCAGCTTGATGCATTGTTGTGGTCTCGCCACGACACCTCCTTTATCCCACATGTCTGGGCAGATGATCCGCTTGCGTCCTCCACACCAGTGGTCTTGGCCGGTCCCGCCCACCTGGAGGCAAGCGTTGCGAACGCCAGCCCCAACACCTGGTTGCTCAACCTGGACGACACGTGTCCAACCACGCTGGGGAAGGTGGAGAGGGTGCTGGAAATCGTCTCTGATCACCCAGACGACAAGGAAATGGCCAGGGCAAGATGGCGCCAGTACCAGTCTGAAGGGCATACGCTCAAAGCCCATGCACTGGTGTCGAATTCTGACGACAACCTCTAGTCATTCAGGGAACTGTCAGGTACCATAACGGTCATAGTCTGGAGGGATGCGGATGTGTCCCCCGTTTTCTACAGGAGTCAACCATGAACGATATTCGCCCCACCCTTTCCCGCGCACCCTACTCTGGGTCAGCTGGCGAGGTTGTCCGCAACCGGGTGCTGCGCAATACCTACTGGCTGCTTGCGCTGTCGCTGATCCCGACCGTGCTCGGTGCTGCTGTCGGCATGTATTCCGGCCTGAACCAGGTCATGGCAGCGAGCCCTGGAATGTCAGCCATCATTTTCCTGGCTGGTGCCTTTGGCTTGATGTTTGCCATCGAGAAAAACAAGGACAGCTCGCTCGGTGTTGGACTGCTGCTTCTTTTCACCTTCTTTATGGGAGTCATGCTGTCCCGTCTGCTGGGTTTTGTCCTCGGCATGAGCAACGGTTCTCAGTTGGTCATGATGGCCTTTGGCGGCACAGCAATCGTGTTTGGCACGATGGCAACTCTCGCCACCACCATCAAGCGTGACTTGTCCGGCATGCAGAAGTTCCTGTTCATCGGCGCGGTGGTGCTCCTGGTTGCTGCGCTGGCAAACATTTTCCTGCAGCTGCCAGCCCTGATGTTGACCGTTTCGGTTCTGGCGATTGTGATTTTCTCCGCATTCATGTTGGTGGACCTTCAGCGCGTCGTCAACGGCGGGGAGACCAACTATGTATCGGCCACCCTGGCGATCTATCTGGACGTCTACAACGTGTTCTCCAATTTGCTGGCCTTGCTTGGCATCTTTGGTGGCAACCGCGACTGACATGCAGCAGATTTCTCACAGCCTCGGCTGTGCTAAAAGCTCACCTGATGGTGAGCTTTTTTTTGCCCACGATGTTTTGCACACACTGACAACACTCAAGGAGACTGAATCAATGGCTATTGCGCGTACGGATGACGGCGTCGATCTCTATTATGAATCCACCGGAGAGGGAACACCTCTGGTGTTTGTTCATGAATTCGCTGGTGACCACCGAAGCTGGGAGCCACAGGTGAGGCACTTTTCCAGGCAATACCGTGTCATCACCTTCAATGCACGCGGCTACCCACCCTCGTCGGTCCCAGATCAACCCTCCTCCTACTCGCAGGCCCGAGCCGTCAAAGACATTGCCTGTGTGATGGATCACGCCGGCATTCAGAAAGCACACATCGCAGGCTTATCCATGGGCGGGTTTGCCACCCTGCATTTTGGACTGACATTTCCTGAAAGGGCGTTGTCACTGTGTGTGGCCGGTTGCGGCTACGGGGCAGAGCCCAGCAAGCGGGACCAGTTTCGCGCAGAGGGCCAGGCCAGCGCCAATCTGCTTCTGGAAAAAGGTATGCAGGCATTTGTGGACCATTACAAGCTCGGGCCAACACGCGTACAGTTCCTCAGGGATGACCCTCGCGGGTTTGATGAGTTTGCCCGTCAGTTTGCCGAGCACTCCGCGTTGGGGTCAGCCAACACGCAACTTGGTGTCCAGCGTGAACGCCCCTCCCTCTATGACTTGAAGGACAAGCTGGCCAAGCTCACTATTCCCACCTTGATCCTCAATGGCGATGAGGACTGGCCCTGTCTGCAACCCGGGCTGATGCTAAAGGAAACCATTCCGACTGCAGCCTTGTGCGTCATACCAAATTGTGGACATACCATCAACCTGGAGCAACCAACCGCGTTCAACGCGGCTTTGGATTCCTTGTTGTCCCGCACAGACAGCGGACGATGGCCAACACGAGACCCTCGCGCGATGATCGCGTCAATTACCGGCATCAAATGAGACTTGCGTGAAACCACCTGCCCGTTACAGCCAAGCTAGCAAACAATCTGTTTGGCAGGCACTGAACGGTCAGTGTGGCAATCAATCAAACATGCCTGGCGAGCGATAGCACTCACCAGGCATGTTTTTCTGGAACGGGTCGATTCAGCCTGCCTGTCCGACAGAAACACCACCACAGACATAGAGGAGTTGGCCCGTGATGAATCCCGCCCTCTCGTCCATCAGCATGGCGACCGCGTGTGCTACCTCATGCGGATGGCCTACCCTCTTGACAGGGATGGAAGCCACCAGTTTTTGCGTTTGCGGTGAATCGGGAGGGTTGGATGCCTCATAAAGCTCCGTGGCGATCGGACCAGGAGCAATCACATTGACCGTGATGCCATCCGCAGCCAATTCGAGCGCCCAGGTTCGAGTCATGCCAACCAGGCCAGCCTTGGTGCCACCATATACAGTGCGGCCCTCCTTGCCAAGCGCCGCGCGGCTGCCGATGTTGACGATGCGACCATAACGACGTGCCCGCATCGTGGGCACCAACGCCTGGGTCAGCAAGATCGGCGCAACCATATTCAGCGCCACCATGTCATGCACGTCATCAAGCGAGACTTGCTCGATGGCCGCCGCACGTATCATGCCAGCGTTGTTGACCAAGTGCAGGATGTCTTTTTTCCTGCTCCAGTCACCAATCGCCTCCTTGGTCTGCCTGGGATTTGACAGATCAACCGACTCGAATACCTCCCCTTCAAATACATTGGGAGGTGGCGTGCGGCTGAAATGCAGAACATCAAAGCCATCGTCAATCATGCGCCGGATGACAGCACGGCCAATGCCGCGGCTGCCTCCGGTGACCAGAACGGTTCCCTTGGTCATCATGCTCATTTATTGCGCCTTGATGCCCTTTTCCTGGATCAGCTTGCTCCACTTGGCGCGCTCGGCATCCTCGAACTTGGCCAAGTCCGCACCGAACAATTTGCCAGGCGTGGCGGCAACCTTGCCGTAGGACTCCTTGATCTTGTCCGACTGCAGGCCAACCCGGGCAGCCTCAATGAGCTTGTCGACAACAGGCTGAGGCGTGTTGCGTGGGGCATAAAGCGCAAACCAAGCCGTCACGTCAAAACCCTTGAGGCCAGATTCATTGAACGTGGGCAGGTCAGGAGCGGCAGGATCACGATTGAGCGAGGTGATGGCAATACCACGAATGCGTGAGCCATCCTTGATGTGATTGATTGAGCTTGGCAGGTTGTCAAACAACAAGTCCACCTGTCCGCCAGCCACAGCCGGCATGGACTGTGACACGCCTTTGAAAGGCACATGCAGCAACTCAATGCCTGCAACGGCCTCAAAGTTGGCCGCGGTCAGGTGTGGCGAAGAGCCAATTCCCGGCGTGCCATAAGACAGTTTTTTGTCCTTGTTGGCGCGGGCAGCATTGATGATGTCTTGCAAAGACTTGTAAGGCGAGTTGGCAGCCACGGCAATCACGTTGGCCGTCGTGGAGACCAGTGCAATCGGCACCAGATCTTTGGCTGGATCAAACTGCATTTCCTTGTAGAGATAGGGATTGATCGCCTGCGTGCCAATCGTGCCCAAGCCAATCGTGTAGCCATCAGGCTTGCTGCGCGCAACCTGAGTCATGCCCAAATTGCCAGCTGCACCTGGCTTGTTTTCCACCACGACGTTTTGCTTGAGCGTTGGCTCCATCGCCTGAGCGACAGTGCGGCCAAACATATCGGCACTGCCACCAGCTGGGTAGGGCACCACCAGCGTCACCGGACGTGTCGGAAAGTCCTGAGCGGCAGCAGGCAAACCGACAGCCATCAGGGCGCCCGCCAATGTGCTTGTGGCGATTGTGCTCAGGAACAATCTGCGGTGTTTGATTATGCGATTGATTTTCACGCTCATCTCCGTTGAAATTAAAGTACGTAAATAAGTACTATAGTCATTTTTCTGAATGTGAATATATCAAACAAAACGCCGTGAAACACAACCCAACTTATTTCACACAACGACTGACTGAGCTGGTCGTTCGGCAGCCACATCATCCTGCACTGATTGACCGTGACAGGCCAGTGAGCTTCTCCGAGTTGCATGCACAGGCACAACGCCTGTCCGGTCACTTTGCCCGTCTTGGGATCGGCCATCAAGATCGAGTTGCCATCTGGCTTCCAAACTGCCTGGCCTGGGTTCAGGCGTTTTTGGCTTGCGCGCACCTGGGCGCCACCGTGATGGCTGTCAACACGCGGTTCCGGAGCAAGGAGCTGTCTGACATCATCGTGCGTGGCCGCGCAGACTGGCTAGTGATGTGGCCAGCATTCAAAGGGATACCGTTCAGCCAGATTCTGGCTGACTCCGGTGAAGACACGCTCAGCCGCCTCAAAGGGATCCTGTCTGTCAGCGAACCCAGCATCAGCCCGCCCCCCCTCAACGACGAATCCTCCCCAACCATTCGACCACTTGATGTCTCTGCGGCCATCTATGATGACGTCGCCTGCTCTGCTGCAAATACCCTGCACGGTGTTCGTGTACATGATTTCAACGACATGTTGCAATCCGACTGCGTGGCACCAGAGGCGAGTGGCAATGGTGGTGTGTTGTGCTTTACCACCTCGGGCACGACATCACGACCGAAGTTTGTCCTACACGACCAGGACACACTGATCCGGCATGCCGACGCCATGAAAATTGCATACGGCTATGACGCGAAGTCTCGGATTTTTGCCAGTGCCCCATTTTGTGGTGCATTTGGTTTTTCAACTTTGTGTGGTGGGCTTGCCACCGGTGCAACCGTCGTTTGCGAGCCTGTCACAGACACCGGGAGCATGCTGAGCCAAATTCGCAAGCATCATGTCACCCACACCTACGCCAACAACGAGTCAATCCTCAAATGGCTTGAGTCATCGAATGGTCCGGAGGATTTTGCGAGCTGCAAACTGTTTGGCTTTGCCAACTTTTCTCCAGCCGTTCATAACTTGATCGAGCAGGCGCGTGAGCATCGTCTGGCGCTCACAGGACTGTATGGATCGAGTGAGATGCAAGCCCTCGTTGCGGCGCAGCCGATCACGGCCGATCAGGGAGACATCAGCGTGCGCTATCTCGCGGGTGGCAAGCTGATCCATCCCGGGGCACGTGTGCGCGTGCGCGACCCTGAGACGGGCAAGGTGTTGCCGCACGGAGAGTCTGGCGAAATCGAAATCTTGAGCCCTAGCCGAATGGTGGAGTACCTGGACAACCCGGAAGCGACGCGGAGCGCTTTTACCGAGGATGGTTATTTCAAGACAGGCGACCTGGGCTACAGCGTCAGCGACCAACAGTTTGTATTTCAGACAAGGATGGGCGACTCCATGCGACTGTCTGGTTTCCTGGTCAATCCCTCCGAGATTGAGCAAACCGTGGAGGGGCTTCCCGGCATCCGTGCCTGCCAGGTGGTGGGTGCCACCCAGGGCACTCGCATCCTGCCCGTTGCATTTGTTCTGCTGCAACCTGATGTGAAGGCTGATCCTGAAGGATGGGCTGCAGGATGCAAGCAGCATATGGCATCGTTCAAGGTTCCGGTTCGATTTGAGGTGCTGCAGGCGTTTCCAACAGTGGAAAGCGCCAACGCAGTCAAAATTCAGAAAAATCGATTGAGAGAGATGGCCGATCAGCTTCTTGCCAGCACACTATGAAATCATCCTCTGAACAACTTTACGCGAGGAGTCCTCAGCCACTTTACCTTCAGGTTGCCACGATTTTCCGGCGCAACATTGAGCGTGGCATCTGGCACAGCGGCCAGCAGCTGCCACCTCTTGAGTTGCTGGTGGAGCAGCTGGGGGTGTCACGCGCGACAGTGCGTCAATCATTTGGCTTGCTGGAGCGCGAGGGCCTGATTCGCCGCTCTCGGGGAACCGGCACCTATGTCAATGACAATCTCCCACGCAAGGTCCGCCTGGCACTGCCGCGGACCTGGGCAGAGACCGTTGCACTCTCCAATGCACTGGGTACGACCACACTGATGGAGTCAAGCGCCGGCGTCGCCCTGCCGCCTGCACTGGCCGCCGACTGCGATGCCGATCATGGGGCAGACTTCCAGTACCTCAGGCGGATCCACACCACTAGCACGGGTCCGTTCTGCTACTCCGAGGTGTACCTCGATCACGAGATCTACCGCAAACATGCCTCGCGCTACCGCAACTCCACTGTTGCCCCTGTCCTGGATGCGCTTTACCGAGACCAGCTCACTCACGCCAGGCAGATGCTCTCGATCATCGAGGCAGGGTCTGACTCGGCAGAAGCCCTGCAGCTTCCGCTATCCGCACCTGTGGCTGAGCTTCGTCGATTCGCCTGCATTCAAAACCGGGTGATCTACTATGCGCGCCTGGAAATTCCCACGCGCTATGTCCAAATTGAATTTGACCTGCTGGAAAACCACAACCATGCTGAATCCTGAGATGTTGCAACTGCCTTTTTTTGATGATGTGCACATACGCGATCATGCAGCGACTGTGGAGTGGGCTCGCAATCACCTGACCAACCGCGTACATCAAGGCAATGTGGATGAACACTGCCGCCATCTGGTGCGTCAGATGGGTGAAGCGGGACTGCTGCGTCATACGGTTGCCGCCGCGCATGGTGGCTGGCGATCCTCCCTCGATTCGCGCAGCCTTTGCCTGCAGCGCCAGACGCTTGGCCGATATGATGGACTGGCTGATTTCAGTTTTGCCATGCAGGGCTTGGGCAGTGGGCCCATCTCCTTGTTTGGCTCGGCTGACATGCAAGCAAGCTATCTGCCTGACGTCGCACAGGGTAAAAAAATTGCTGCCTTCGCGCTGTCTGAGCCTGAGGCAGGATCCGATGCTGCTGCCATGCAAACCCGCGCGATTCGCGAGGGTGACGTGTACCGTCTCCACGGCGTCAAGACCTGGATTTCCAATGCAGGCATTGCCGATTTCTATACGGTGTTCGCATACACGGAAAACGACGAGTCAAACGGTGTGTCAGCGTTTGTCGTTGACGCCAACACGCCTGGCCTGACTGTCTCTGAGCGATTTGATGTCTGTGCGCCACACCCCATTGGCACACTGCGATTTCAAGACTGCTGTATTCCGGTCTCAGCCCGCATTGGCTTGCCAGGACAGGGTTTCAAGATCGCCTTGCAGACCCTTGATGTGTTCAGGGCGTCTGTCGGGGCAGCTGCGTTGGGGTTTGCCGAAGCGGCACTTGCCCTGTCGTTGCAACATGCCGCCAATCGCAAGATGTTCGGGGGCACACTGGGCGACCTGCAAATCACTCAGGCCGCGCTTGGTGACATGAGCACGGATATCGATGCATCGACCTTGCTGGTATACCGCGCTGCTTGGGAGCGCGATGTGCTGGGCAAGCGCACAACACGCTCTGCTGCGATGGCCAAGTTGTTTGCAACCGAATCTGCCCAAAAAATCGTGGATCGATGTGTTCAATTGCATGGTGGCCTCGGCGTCAAGGTCGGTCACCCGGCCGAAATGCTATATAGAGAAATACGCGCGTTGCGCATCTATGAGGGAGCCACCGAGGTTCAGCAGGTGGTGATCGCTCGCGAAACCATCAAACTGCTGTCAGGAGTCTTGCAATGAACGGCTCAGAAGCCATGGTCCACACCCTGCTCGAAGGGGATGTGGATGTCTGTTTTGCCAACCCAGGGACATCGGAAATGCACTTTGTCTCCGCCCTGGATCGCGCACCTCGCATGCGCTGCGTGCTAGGGCTGTTTGAGGGTGTGGTCACAGGGGCGGCTGACGGCTACTACCGCATGGCGGAAAAGCCAGCCGCCACGCTGCTTCATCTGGGCCCGGGGCTGGGTAACGGGTTGGCCAACCTGCACAACGCCAAGCGGGCACGCTCAGGCATCGTGAACATCATCGGCCAGCATGCGCTGGATCATGTGATGAACGATGCCCCCCTGAATTCAGATGTCGAGGCGGTGGCCAGGCCCATGTCGCACTGGGTCAAGACCACCATGTCCGCGACCTCGGCAGCGATGGACACCGCCGAAGCCATTTCTCAAGCGCGCAGCACGCCTGGCCGCATTGCATCTCTGGTCTTGCCGGCCAACTGCGCCTGGGAGTCAGCAGATCCTGGCGCGTATCGTACCGACCCAGCCCAAACCGCCGCACGTCCTTTGTCGCGCACGCTTGACGAGGTGGCAGCGTTGCTGCGCAATCCGGAAACCGCAGCCAAGACCACCATCCTGCTTGGTGGGCGGGGCTTGCGTGCCCACAACAGCTGGCTAGCTGGAAAAATCGCGGCACGCAGCGGCTGCAAACTCGCAGCAGAGCCGCGCAATCCTCGTGTGGAGCGCGGTCGCGGACGGGTGGCAATCGATCCCCTTCCCTTCCCGGTTGACGGTGCTGTGGCCATGCTCAAGGACACGCGATATCTCGTCCTGATTGGCAGCGCTGCACCAGTTGCCTTTTTTGCCTACCCCAACAAGCCGCGCATGATCATGCCCCCGGAGGCCTCGCTCATCACGCTAGCAACGCCAGGACATGACATCGATGCCACCCTGGATGCCCTTTGCCATGCGATTGGCGCACAACACGCCCAGCCAGCCCAGGTTTCTTTAGGCAGCGATTTTGCTGGCCTGCCGCATGGCAAGCCGACGCCTGACAATGTGGGAATCGTGATAGCGAGTGCACTGCCTGAGCATGCCATCGTGGTGGATGAGTCTGTCACCTCGGGTCGTCAATTTCCCAAGTCGATGCCTCTCGCCCTTCCTCATGATGTGATCGACATCACAGGGGGATCGATCGGCTTTGGGTTGCCTGCCGCAGTGGGTGCCTCGATTGCCTGTCCTGACCGTCGTGTCGTCGCACTCATCGGTGATGGCAGTGCCATGTATACCCTTCAGTCACTCTGGACCATGGCGCGCGAAAGCCTGAACGTCACGGTGGTGATTTTTTCCAATCGCTCCTACCGGATTTTGCGTGGGGAGCTCAACAATATGGGTGGCCCGGCTCCTGGTGAAAACGCACGCCGCATGCTGGACCTGGACCAGCCATGGCTGGACTGGGTGTCACTGGCCAAAGGTCATGGCGTGCCAGGAGTTGCAGTGGACTCGACCGAGGGGTTGCATGCCGCCATGCTTCGTGCCAACCAAGAAAAAGGGCCGCACCTGATTGAGCTGGTGATGGGTTGACCAACAGCGCATTCAGGCCACGAGGGTTTTAGATGATGGTGTCCGATCCAATCATCGGTCATACTCTTCACATGCCAACAACCAAGGAGCAGCGAAAGTGAAGTGCTATTGCGTCGTGAATTTCAAGCAAGCCTTGCAGATGCAAGACAAACCCACACCCGTGCCGACCGGCACCGAAGTCCTGTTGGAGGTCAGAGCGGCTGGGGTCTGTCACAGTGACATCCATATCTGGGAAGGCGGGTATGACTTGGGCAATGGCAAAACCTTGTCGCTCAAAGACCGGGGGATCAATCTTCCCCTCACCATGGGTCACGAGACGGCAGGCACCGCTGTCGCCTGCGGCCCACAGGCAAGCGGCGTGGAAAAGGGTCGCAACTATGTGGTGTATCCATGGATAGGCTGCGGCAAATGCCCCTCTTGTGCAGAGGGCATGGAAAACTATTGCTCGGCACCTCAGTACCTGGGGGTGTATCGCTCAGGCGGCTATGCTGACCATATCCTGGTGCCCCATCCCAAATACCTGATTGACATCGGTGACATGGACCCGGCAGTGGTCGCTCCCTATGCCTGCTCTGGGCTGACGACTTACAGCGCACTGAGCAAAATCACGCCCCAAACCTATCAGAAGCATCCGATTGTGATCATGGGTGCGGGAGGCTTGGGGATGATGTGCCTGGAGATGGTCAAGGCCATGAAAGGTGTGGGTGCCATCGTGGTGGACCTTGACCCAGTCAAGCGTCAGGCCGCTCTTGATGCTGGTGCGATGGCAGCCATCGATGGCGCTGCCCCCGATGCTGCGCAGCAGATCATCCAAGCCAACGGTGGAAAGATGCTCCAAGGCGTGATTGACCTGGTGGGAGCCCCCTCCACCACCAGCATCGCTTTTGATTGTCTGGCCAAGGGTGGCAAGCTGGTGATCGTTGGTTTGTTCGGTGGTGCCGCGCCATGGTCATTGGCACTCATCCCCATGAAGGCCATGAGCATCCTGGGTAGCTACACGGGATCGCTGGGAGAGATGCAGGAACTGATGGAGCTGGTGAAAAACAAGAGCATCACGCCCATTCCCGTGCACAAGCACCCCTTGTCTGCCGCTGACCAGGTACTGACGGCGTTGCGCGAGGGCAAGGTAACTGGTCGCGCCG
>Ga0255183_1000266_pt1 | contig 22446 bp, 21 predicted proteins | sample Atl_UVDOM_RepB_8_FD_183638 | JGI IMG/M metagenome (GOLD analysis project Ga0255183, IMG submission 183638) | Freshwater microbial communities from Altamaha River, Georgia, United States - Atl_UVDOM_RepB_8d | ecosystem: Environmental > Aquatic > Freshwater > River | place: USA: Georgia...
AGTCCCAGGATGCGCAGGGATGATGCCTGCCTTTCCAGAACGGGGCTCACAGCCTGAATCCCCAGCTTTCGCTGATGAGAGACGATTTCATCAACAATCTGATCCGGAAAATCCCCGGAGGGCATCACCAGTTGAGCCGATGCTTGGCCATTCACCATATCCATGGCCCTGCCAAACTCTCCGAGCGCAGAACGGTTGACCGTATGAATGCCTACAGCCAGGGCAATCCCCAGTGCCACGGTAAATCCTGCGATCAGCCATCTGCCTGGCTGAGCGCGAAATGAAGAAGCCAGAATCCAGATGAACAGCATCAGCCAGTCAATACAAAACGTCTGTCCAGCCGAGCAGCAGCCTCAGCCGAGTGTGTGACCATCACCAATGCGGCGCCTTGCTCACGACAACGATGGCAGAGCAGAGCCAGTGCGAGGTTGGCGGTCTCGGGGTCCAGGTTGCCCGTGGGTTCGTCGGCCAGCACAATTTCAGGCCGATGCACCAAGGCACGGGCAAGCGCGACCCTTTGCTGCTCACCCCCTGACAGAACGGATGGAAACAGTTTCAACGAATCTTTCAGTCCCAGCTCGCCGAGAAGCTCACTTGCATTGTCTCTGGCCTCATTCGTTGGCATGCCTGCCAGCAGACATGGCACCATCACATTCTGGATGACACTCAGATGCGGCATCAGGTGAAAGGCCTGAAAGACAAAACCAAACGTTTTGCGTCGTAGGGCAAGCTGCTCGGACTGACGCATGCCTGCGAGGACATTGCCTTTGTATCGAACCTGACCCTCGTCGGGTTGATCCAGCCCAGCCAGCAAGTTGAGCAAGGTGGACTTGCCCACACCTGATGCCCCCTGCATAGCTAACTGCTCACCTGCAGAGACTGACAGGTTCAAGCCACGAAACAGCCATCGATCCGGCGAGATTCGTCTGGATAGGCCTTCTGTCTGAAGCAGTGTCATAAGCTGAGTACCATGCCCAAATGGTGGGTGAGAAAACCCAGGATCGACTGACTTTACCACCCAGATGATTCAGGGAAACAGACCACCTGACTCCCTGGCGAGTTCACGATAGACCGGTGGCAGTTTGATGCCGCGCTTTTCCAGTGCAGTCATGCGCATCGAGATATTGAATTCTGAAACATGCGACCTTGGTGCTGGGATATCGCTCAGGCCATTTTTGATCCAATCCAGTGCCATCTGCATGCCAAGCCATCCATAGACCGGGGCAGGGGAGGACACTGCCAACCCACCACCATAGCGGACATAGCTTTGCCGGATGCCGATCGGCAAAGGTGCAGCACGTTTCTCTGTCCACTGGATCACGTCACGCTCAGGAATCAAAACACCCTTTGTTTCACCCTCAAGCATTTCTGCGCTGAGCACAAGCAAGACATCTGCGTGCTTTGCTTCTTCTGATACAAATGTACGCCATTCGTTGAACGTGCTGACAAGCTTGGCAGGTCCGGCCTCATGAGCGTTCCATTCTGTCGATTTGAGTCGTTTCAACTCAGCCTGCCCAGTGACATCGTCCACACCGATGATGGCAATTTGCAGTTTGCGTTCTGGGTAAATTGAATTCAGCATGGCTGAAATAGCCGTCGTGGGTAAGCTTTCTTCAATGCCAGTCGATCGGGTGTTTTTGCTGTAACCGTAGTGTGCTGGCGGTTGAAGCGTCGATAAATACAAGACAGCAGGGCGCGTGTCTGGATCGAGCTGACTCGTCACCAAGGTGTTGCTTTCATCGTCCACTGAAATGATGATGTCAGGTTTTTCACGCTGGATGGATCGCAAGGCAGACTGCACGGCAGCCTTGACCTGGGCGTCTGATCCAGCCTCATCCAGGTTCATGTAGTGATAAAGAACAGTAACAGGAGCACGATTACTGCGCAAGACAACTTTCATGCCTTGTTCGATCCGCACAGCCCAGTCGGCCTGTTGACTCAAGGACTGCAGCACCAAGATCCGAGGCTTGGAGCTACTCAACATGAACACCCAGGCGAAAAAGGCAATGATGGTGATGCTGACGAGCAGTTGAAGGCTGGACTTTTTCATATCAGCGACATCCATTTCCAGAGCGGTATGGCGGCCAGCACACACAGCACACGGGCCACGTTCATGATCATGTTGTGACGCATGAACCAGGCATGGTCATAATCCAGGACGGAGTCAGAGTTCCAGATAATGAGATAGATGCTGTTCTGATACTTGAAAAACCAGATATCGCTGAAAATGGCAGTCAGAAAAAGACAGATCCAGGGGCTGTAGCCTTGATCGATCGAAATGGGCAATAGAATGACAAAGCTGAGCACCATCCCTGCCGCCACAGGAAAGGCTAGGCGCAAGAGCATTGTGGTGACAAGTGTTGCCATCACAAACATGAAAAAGCTGCCATCCACAAATCCATAGAACTCACTCATGAACTTCGCCAATTGGCGGTCAAGACCCAGATACTCCATGGTGCGCATGATGCTGTCCATGCCGAGCATGAAAAAAATCATGGGCCAGTCAATGGATTTTTGAAAGTCAGTCCTCTTGAATGCGCCGGCAAGCAGCAGCAACAAAATCGTCATGCCGGCAATGCTGGGGGTGTTGATATGGTGAATGCCGCCGGTCATTGACCCAAAGAAAAAAAACAAAAATGCGATGATGGCGATTCTCTCTTGCGATGTCACTCGCCCCAGCGCAAGCAGATGCTCCTGAATTTCCTGCTTGGAGAGTTGTGATCTGATCTCAGAAGCAAACATGACTCTGATCGAGATCAAATGGATCATCAACAACACGATCATGGGGATACTGGCTGCCACGATCCAGAACAGACCCAGATACTGGTTTTGCAGGTGTGTGGGCAGCATGCTGAGTGCAGCGATGCTGGCAGACTTGCTATTTGAGAGTGCAGTTGAAAAAAGCATGGCGCCACCATATGTGGCAACCATCATAGAGGTGATGGCAGTGCTGCGCTTGACCAAATTTAACGCGCTGCTGGTCTCCTTGAACAGTGGCAGCAGCAGGGTGACACGACTGTTGCCAGAGGGGGAAACCAAGGACAGCAGGAGTCCGCAAAACACGATAATGTTTTGTTGCCAGAAAAACCGATCAGGAAGCTTGAGCAGCAAAATCAGGACAAGTCTTCGACTCAAACCAGAGGAACCAATCACGGCTGCCAACGCAAACACGCCCATCAGCGTGAGCAAGCTGGGGGAGGCCATTCCAGACAAGGCCACAGAGGGTGGGGCCAATCCAAAAAACATCGATCCAAACATGCCCACCAGCGCTGGAACATAGTCATCCACCAGGCTGAAGATCCACATCAAGATGATGCTGCTCAGTAGTGCACTGAACAGCGCAGCCTGAACTGTCAGGCCGTTGGTGTGGGAAAAAAAGTAGACACCAGGCGGTAGCAGCAGGGTGGCAAGCCAACCGATCACCTCTCTGATAGAGGCCCTATCTCTGTCTGAAGGGGTTGGAATGTCTACATTCTTCATAGATCATTTAAAACTGATATTTTTGTGAGTTTACTGTCACCCTTGGTGATCTGGTAATAATAAATTTGATCGCTTATTCTGTGTATCAGACGTGTTAACTTGCACCACGCTGAGCATGAATGTATCGCTCTTGAGATTCAGGATGATTGTTGATGACCCTGCTGATGTTTCTACTTGGTTTGGTAGCCCTGGTGGTAGGGGCTGAATCGCTCGTTCGAGGCGCCAGCCGGCTTGCGACATCTATCGGTATTTCGCCTCTCGTGGTCGGGCTTACCGTGGTGGCGTTTGGCACGAGCGCACCGGAAGTCGCTGTTTCCATCAATGCCGCACTGTCTGGGACCACGGATCTGGCAGTAGGCAACGTGGTTGGCAGCAACATTTTCAATGTGCTGTTCATTTTGGGCCTGTCTGCACTCATCACCCCGCTTGTGGTGCATTCTCAAATCATTCGTCAGGAAATTCCCATTCTCATCGGCTCATGTCTCTTGCTGTTTGCCATTTCAGTCGATGACAGGATCGATCTCGCTGAGTCTGTCCTTTTGTTGGGCACGCTTGTTGCCTACACGGTATTTTTGATTGTTCAGTCGCGCAAAGAGTCTCAGGCCATCAAAGACGAATACGCTGCTGAAAACGATAAAAAAACCACCTGGGATGCCTCTATTTACGTTCAACTGATCCTGATTGCGTTTGGCCTGTATCTCCTGGTGCAGGGGTCGGAGTGGCTGGTGGATTCGGCGGTTGCCTTTGCTCGCATGATCGGTGTCAGTGACATTGTGATCGGCCTGACGATTGTTGCAGCAGGGACCTCCATGCCTGAGGTGGCAACCTCTGTCATGGCGGCTTTGAAGGGAGAGCGCGACATTGCCGTGGGCAATGTGGTTGGCAGCAGCACCTTCAACATACTTGCCTGTCTTGGGCTGACAGGACTGGTCGCTCCTGGTGGAATCTCCGTCCCCCCATCAATCATGAACTTTGACCTTTGGGTCATGCTGGCGGTTTGTTTTGCCTGCATTCCGGTGTTTTTGACCGGAAGAGAAATTGCTCGCTGGGAGGGGGCTGTTTTCTTGGGTTATTACGCGGCCTATGTCGCTTACTTGATTTTGGCGTCACAAGAGCACGATGCCATTGAGGCATACTCCAGCGTGATGATGAGCTTTGTGATTCCGATCACTGTCATCACCCTGGTGGCAGTCATGATTCGTCATCGCCCTCAGCAGTAAACTACACCCAATTTCCCAATACACTCTGAGACGCTTCTGTTTTCAGCAAAAGGATAAATTCCATGCATTACAGCACCTCCGAAAGACCTCAAGGCTTGAAACATGACCCCTTCAAGGCGCTCGTCACGCCCAGGCCAATTGGTTGGGTGTCAACCTTGGACAAGGACGGCGTGCCCAATCTGGCGCCATACAGTTTTTTCAATGCTATTAGTGATAAACCACCCATGGTGATGTTTTCATCTGTCGGTCGTAAAGATAGCGTGAAAAACATTGAGGAAAATGGCGAGTTTGTCTGCTCCCTTTCAACCTATGCATTGTGCGATGGGATGAATATTTCCTCAGCACCAGTCGAGCACGGTGTCAGTGAGTTCAAGCTGGCCGGACTAGACATGGCTGAATCGAGGTTTGTGAAACCACCCCGTGTCGCTGGTTCACCTGCGGCCCTAGAATGCAAGGTCTGGAAAATCATTGAACTGCCAGTGCCCGAGCGACATCCCGAACTGGGGGCCATCATGGTAATTGGTAGTGTGGTTGGCATTTACATTGATGACAACTTCATCAAAGATGGACTGTTTGATACCCAAAGCGCTCAGCCAATTGCACGAATGGGTTATATGGACTATGCCGTGGTCAGGCCTGACACCATTTTTACGCTCAACCGTCCAACCGTGACAGGAAGCGGTGAAAACACCCAGGTCAAAGTGGAGTCTGGTCCATGGGATGGTGTGTATCGCTGATGTGGTGAACCAGCTCGACTGAGACTCAGTTCCCGCGCGACTCCTTACTATACTGATCCTGAGAGCACAAACAGTTATGTTTGATAAACAGACCAGGTATTTTTGCCTTTAGATTTGGCTTCGTACATGGCCGTGTCGGCATGGTCCACTAAGTCGTTGATGGAACCTGTATCGTTTGGATACAGGCTCACACCAATACTTGCACTGATCGAGACGCGCTGCTCATTGATCATGAATGGCGCAGCCAAAACATCCAGGATCCGCTTTATGGATGCGCTGAGTGCCTGGGGATCTTTCAAGTCACCCAGCAGCAACACAAACTCGTCACCGCCAAGTCGGATCACAGAGTCGGTTTCTCGTATGGCTCTTTTTGTTCTGCCTGCTGCAGCGATCAGTAATTCATCACCTGCCTGGTGTCCCAGTTGATCGTTGACTGCCTTGAAACCATCCAAATCCAGGAAGCATACAGCCAGCATGTGACCGTTTTCATTGGAGCGTGCGATTGCCGCTTCGAGCAAACGCTCCAATGCGAGTCGATTGGGAATCTTGGTCAGCGTGTCAAGATAAGCAACATCCTGCAGTGTTTCGTTGTGTCTGATCAACTGAATCTCTGCCAGCTGTGCTTTACGTTTTGCCTGGTATACCAACAGCATGGAACTGATGAAAAGACCTGCAAACAATACGAACACAGACAGCAGGATGTTTTGCCGCAGTTTCTCAAGAAGCTCATCGTTGGTTTGATTTGAGCTCTCCATGCGAATCCATCCCAGGGGGATACCTAGATCTACCTTGTACCAAAGAATGTTGGCGTCGGATGTCTTTTCAACAAGATAGCTCACAACCCATGAATCTGGAGGGGCAATCTTGGAAACTGAAAAATTGGGTGACGCTTTTTCACTGCCGGCTTTGCGCTCGAGCAGTGCCAAGACGTTACCAGACATGTCGGTCACGGTTACGGATCGAATGGACTCATTACCCATGATCTGCTGAAGGTTGGTTTCAAGCTCAGCATATCCGCGCGTTGCGATCAGATCACCGATCGCAAGTGAGAGGCCTTTTCCCAGCGCAATATCTCTGCGCTCTTGGGTCAGCTGCATGAGTTGATTCATGCTGTAGTAGGTCCATGCACTGCTGATCGAAATCATGACCAAGGCAAGGAGCGACGACCCAAGAATGAGTCTGGCAAAGATGACGGGTGCAGTCAGCGATTGGAATTTAGTACGCACTGTTCACCACGAATTTTCCAAGATCAAGCGTTTCAAGCGGTTGATAATCAGATTCGTAGGTGACAACCCTGGGTTTGCTGAGTTGGGCATCATCCAGCAGTTTTTCTCCCGCCTGAGTCTTGGCAATTTTCAAAAAACTGGCCTGAACTCTTTGCTGGATGTCAGCAGGGATTCTGGGATGTGCTGCGAAGGGGTGTGGATGGAATCCTTTTGTCTCCATCAAAATGCGCAGTTGAGATTTCAGTTCCTCTGGCTCTGCATCATATGTGCTTTGAATGCCACCGCCAGCAATCATGTCACCGCGTACAACGGAGCGATAGACGTTGCTGTGTGATTTGACATAGACAGGGTCAAATTTAATCCCTTCTTTTGCAAGCGTAGCTCGAATCAGCAGAGAGGCGGCAAACGCATTGGGGGCAGGGAAAGCGATTTTTTGGTCGTTCAAATCCCGAATGCTGTTGACCTTGCTGTCGTGGCGGACGGCCAACACGCCAGACAACAATTCCGTGCTGGCAACCAGCGGAATATATTTGCTATCCCGCTGGCTCATGACCAAGTGATATGGGTTCATGTAGGCAAAGTCAGCATTGCCGCTTTGCAAGTCGATTTCAAACTGCGGGATACTGTTAGGCACGACCAACTCAAAACATTGACCAGCATCCTTGCCGACTTGTTCGAGCAGCGTTGCCCAGCGTGCGTAAAGTTGGGCAGCAGGTAACTGTGGGACGATGTATACCTTGTATGTCTTGGCTGACGTGTTGTCGCCCAGGCATGATGCGTAAGCAGTGGCGGTTATCGCGAGCGAGGCGATTCCGATTAGTGCGCGATAAAAAAATATGCTGGCTTTCAAGGGCATCAATAGAATGGTCAAGAACCATATATTAGTAGAAAGTAAGGTCTAACGTCCTTGCCTTGTCTTTGAAAAGTAGGACTTTTAAAAATTGCGTATTTATTGTGTTGTGCACATTGTTATATTCAAATAGTTAATCACATCCACTTTGATGTGCCGCTTCAATCCGTGAGCCCGTCACTTGTACAAACCCGAGAACCAACAGGATGCCTCACATCAGTGCGAATCAGTTGAGCAAACGCGCAGTGATACAGTTCTTCGATACGCTGTTATCAAGGCCTTCACTGACGCAAGCTCTGCCCGACACCAATAAGAAATTTGAAGGGCACGGTACCGCCCTCATGATTGATGGCGAATTGCGCGGTCTCTACTCATATAGTGCTTTTTCCAGTTTCGAGGCTAATACAGTCATCTACTATTGTTTTGGAGGAATGTTAGGTGCTGACTTGGATACTGTCGAGCATAGGGAGCTCATCAGGGCTCTTTTGAATCAACTCAGAACAGGTTCGAAAATTCAAGTCGTGATTTGCCTAAATAAACAACCCATGGTGTCGATACCTCAATCGACACTGGAGCAAGCCTTTTGGTTTGACCTAGGATTTTCACTACTGGATGTACAGGTGTTTTATCAAGGCAAAGTCAACACCGTCCATCCTCACCATGGTCTAGATTTTTCGGTGATGCCTTATGCAGGTGGCGATGAGGCTATCAATGTTGAGTTGCGTGACTTATATCGAGAGGCTTATAAAAAAAGGAAGGGAATTCCTGACATTTCGATCGAATGCATCGAAAAACAATTAGCGAATCACAGTTGTTCGTACTTGATCATGTGGCACCACGATTTCCTCATTGGACAAGCCACTCTGTATATTGCCAACAAAGAGTGCTATGTCGATAGCATTCACATTAAACGTAAATACTGGGGCACAGGTGCGTCAGACGTGTTGACGAAATATGTGTTTAGTTATGCAAAAAATCATAACTGTGAGACTGTCTCTGGAACTGCAGCGAGCAATAACTGGGGAAGTCGGCGTTTGATGGAGCGTTTTGGGCTTGTGGCTCAGCATCAGACACCACGAATGGTATTAGATCTTTAATAAAAAACCGACTTTAAAGGTAAAAATTAAACGGGGCATATTTTGTTGCAGATTGAAATATGCTGTTAGGAAATGGGGGCACGTGAATTGGTTTGTTGACAAAGGTAAAAAAAAGAGTTTCTATGATCATGGCATTTCTAAAATGCTTTCATGATGTTTCTTGATCATTTATTGCATTGAAACCACGCTCACTAGCCCGTGAGCCTCAAACTGGAGTCTGCCATGAACGTTGAGCTTGATGAAGTTGTTATTCAGGATGTTTCCGATGAAGCTTTGGAGTTGGCTGCTGAAAATCTGGATTTGTGTGCATTTTCCGTCAACAGTTTTCCTCGTTTTGGTTGCTAATCGAACACTGATCTGATCGCGCCAGTTTCAAAATGATGGGCACTTGTGTTGATTAAATGTTGACCAGGGGTTTGGATGATATGAGTCGATTCGGTTGTGAATCAGATCAGGTGAAAAAGTTAAATCGTTAAAAGTGCATGGACCTTAGTGACTGCTGAACCACATCCCGCGCCCTTGTGGGTGCTGGGTGTGCAAGGCGGCAGGTTCAACCGAATGAGAATAAGAAATTCGAAGGTTGGGGTATTGCACTCATGATCAAGTGTGACTGCCGTAGTCGCGCTGGACTCGAAGCATTGCAAAGATGAGGCGCGAGATCTTTCAGGGAACCTAATTGGCCTTCAATCTGCAACAACTACTTTTGACTGCCACCACGATAGACGAATTGCTTAGTTCCAGCTATCAATCTCAACGCGGTCAAAAAGACAATACTGATCAGGCAGCCCTGAGACTGGCCGCATGGTGTCGTTCTGCGTCCAGTGGAGATTGGAGTTTGTTTGCTAAGCGAATCACCCGAGATGATCTATTGATTCAGGAAATCCTAGCTCGTTTCGCGGATGCTCAATTTGTGCCGGGTTTCCCAGAGCCTGTTTGGTTTGAAGATGCGAAATGGATCTATCAAGCCATGATTGGTGAATGTGATGATCACCAATGGGTGTCATCCAAGACCACAGAGCCATACCCATTTGAAAAACTCTTTTTAGCGCTTGTCGCGCGTGCCGAACAACAAATGCTCGGCAAGACAACACAACCTGCAATCGAAATATTCACTGATGATGCCAGAAAGGATTTACGCAATGGTCTATTGAAGTTGATCACAGATCTTTATGCACCACTGCTTTACAGCAAATTCGTCACGATACTTAAACAAGGCAGTCCAGACGGAAAATTGCCCTTGGCAGCGAACTCTGCAGGAATCAATCGCTTCGATCAATTGCTAAATAACCTTAGAAATAGCGAGTTCGATGCGATATATACGGAAAAGCCTGTCTTATTACGATTAACGGCGACGATTGTCAGGCAATGGATCGACACCACGGCCAAGCTCGTGAATCGTATTCACTCTGATGTTTCTGAGATCAAGGCAGTCTTGACGCACTCTACGCCAGACATCAAAGTGCAAGCAATTAGAGGTGACTTGTCCGATCCTCATCACTTCGGCCATTCGGTCCAGATTCTTACCTTCGAGGACCAAACCAAGGTCGTCTACAAACCGAAAGACTTGCGACTGGATCTTGCATGGCATGATCTGATCGAGCATTTCAATGCAAACGCGCCTCCTGTCGCGCTCAAACCTGTCAAGACGATTGTACGTTACGAGTACGGATGGACTGAGTTCATCGAGCATACTTCGTGCGAAACCTCTCAGGATATTGAGTTGTTCTACCGTCGATCTGGTGCATGGTTGGCTGTATTTCATTTGTTTGCCAGCACGGATATGCATTTTGAGAATATCGTAGCTCATGGTGCACATCCTGTTCCGATTGATTTGGAAATGATTCTGCAAGCTTCAATGCCAGAATCAGAACAGGAAACCCTTGAAACAGCAGCACTGATTGAGGCAAACCGTGGTGTATTGAATTCTGTGTTGATGGTGGGCATGTTGCCATCATATGCAAAGAGTCCGAACAACAAAATTTTCGATGCAGGAGGACTCAACGCGGCGAAAAGCGATGCACCAATCGGTATATGGAAAAACATTAATACAGATGCGATGCGTTGGATGCAGGTGCCTAATGAAGCAACTGAAATACCCAATATTCCTCACATTGATGGGCAATATGTCCAGTTAAGTGATTATTTGCCCGCTTTTATTGAAGGCTTTGAGCGGTATTCGTATTTTTTACTTGAACAGCGCGATTCGATGGGTGTGGAGAATTTGCTCAGGCCCTTCAAAAATTTGCCCGTCCGCAAGGTGATTCGCAATACACGGTTCTATTACATGCTGTTGCAGCGGCTAAAAGATCACCGAAATATGACTGACGGCGTGACATGGAGTGCACAAGCAGAGTTTTTATCTAGGCTTGCGAATTGGGATGCAAAAGAAGATTTGCTCTGGCCTCTTCAAGAGGCAGAGCGTCTCGCATTAGTGAATTTGAACGTGCCACACTTTGTTTCGCCAAGCGATAAAGATGCAGTTTGTGCCATCTCGGACCACCGTACACAAACAGGTGCGATACCAGGTCTTGAAAGAGCCAGGGAACGTTTTTCCCAATGGTCGGCGCGAGAGATCAAGCGCCAAATTGAGATCATACAGGTGAGCACAAGTTTTCTTTCACGATCCGATCGTGATAGGAAGGAAAAATATTTGTTCAAACGCAAGCTAAAGCAAGCCATGCCAGCTTTGGATGATGCGTTTTTGGCATCTGAGGCTGCTCGAATCGCTGCCACGATTGAGCATTACGGCACGATCAAAGACAAAAGCGCGGCTTGGGTGGGGCTGGATTGGTTGGGCGACTCTGAGGTAGGTCAACTTGTGACTCTTGGTCCCGACCTTTACAACGGCTCCACCGGTATTGCTTTATTTCTGGCTGCTCATGCCCGGTTCGCCAATCACTCAGCCAGTCGTGAATTGGCGCTAAAAGCGCTTGCATCAACTCGGGCGCAAATCAGTCAACTTTCCGCCCCAAGGTGGGCGAGAAGCTTGGGTATTGGAGGTGCGAGTGGAATCGGGTCCATTGTATACACGTTGACTTTGATTTCCCAGTTACTCGCTGAGCCGGATTTAATACAAGATGCCTTGAATGCATCGGCACTATTCTCAAAGGAATTGATTTCCGCTGATCGTTCTTTGGATGTCATTGCGGGCAGCGCTGGAGCAATCTTAGGGCTATTGGCGCTTTATCGTCAAACTCAGTCTGAGGAAGTATTGGTTAAAGCAGTCGCTTGCGGGGAGCATTTATTGAGGCAACCTCGACAGGGAGAAGTCGGTAAGCGTAGTTGGGCGGCAATCGGAACCAGTGAGCCACCATTAACTGGTTTCTCGCATGGTGCTGCAGGGTTCTCTTATGCGCTATCAAGTTTGGCGGTAGCCAGTCATCGGGATGACTTTGCTCAAGCAGCACAAGAATGTTTAGCTTACGAAAACAGCAGTTATCAAACGGACCTACTCAATTGGCCTGATTTACGAAGTGCGATTGCAGGAGCCGCTTGGCCAAGTCAATGGTGTCACGGTGCAATCGGAATAGGGCTGGCTCGCATAGCAGGCAGTCGTTTTTGTCAGGTCAACTCAGAATCAAATACCGACGACATCAATCATGCGGTACAAAACACCATGACTAACTGGCCACAGCATTTTGACACCCTATGTTGTGGAACACTCGGTTCGATTGAGCTCTTGGCTGAAGCAGGTGAAATATTGAAACAGCCCAATCTCGGTCAGTTATCTGATCAACGGTTGGCACAAATTATCGCAACTCGTCATGAGCACGGCGATTACGCTTGGAATACAGGCCATACTCGTTTTAATCTTGGTTTGTTCCGAGGGTTGTCTGGCGTTGGTTATACGATATTAAGAAAACTCGACCCAAAGCTGCCGAACATTTTGATTTGGGAATCGCTGAGTTGAAATGACTGGTATTTAGGGCGACATGGGGGTGCCCTGGTTATCCTCCCTCGGCTGATCCTGGACCGATACCTGCAAAAAGATGCAAATACTGATTGACACCAATCAAACAGCAGATCTATAAGGAAAAAACGTTTTAAAAAAATTGACTTTGGCTACTGCTGACAGATAACCTGCTACCACTTGAGTGTGGCTATTCAACCTTGGAGTTCGCCATGAATATTGAACTTGATGAAGTTGTTGTCCAAGAAGTCTCTGATGACTCGCTCGAACTGGCAGCTGGTGCGCTGGCGGGACCAAACGCCACCTACACGTATGGGTGTGGCGGCTGGTGCAGATGATGCGCTAACCCACTAAAGATCAAAAGGTCTTTTCGAGTGAATTAACTCAATACACGCTTTTGCTACATCTTCAACACGGACATGACTGATTTCTGTCGAACCGTTTCGAGGAATGACAAATCGTGAATAAGGGCGCTGCCAGAACCATTCAGGGTTAGGTTCGTGTAAAACACATACATATGGAACACACGAAAATTGTGCAAGATGACTCGGACCACAGTCATTAGCAACAATCAATTTTGCTCCGAGCATGAGACGAGATAGCTCCCCGATCGTGCAGTTTTCAAAGAGTAAAACATCAGGTAACAACAATTGTTTAAGAAAAGCGGCCTCTTCTTGTTCATCAGGTCCCAAAACGTATCCGAATGTTTGAGACTGGAAGCCGTTAGTTTTTAAACGCAAATACAACTCATGAAAAGACTGGATCGGCCACCTCTTATATGCGCCATCTCCACCACCAGGAAGCATGAGGATCAGGTCTGAAGGCAGATGCTCTGACTCTGGTTCCGCAAGATCTTGAAGACATCCTCTCGCAGCACTTTCGGGATCAAAAGGTTTCAGCGAATTCAAAAGATGCATGTTTGCTAGCGCGATGTATTCCTTGCGATCCTTTGGATATGTTCGATTCCAGGTGAAATCGGTTATCCGACCGTTTTTAAATCCCAACCTGAACTTTGGTCGTTTTAAGAAACTGATGATTCCGTATGTTTCACTTTCTGCATGTAATGACAGCATCAAATCGATGTCGGGTGTCACTGTCTTGATTAATTCACCCAGAGTGTTGGCATATACGAACCTACTCACCCAGGGAAGAGGCTCATAATGCTGATGTAGTGGATCCTTGCCTACGACAGTAATTTTGCAGCCTGGCCACCAATGCTTTATTTGATAGAGCACAGGATATGACACCAACTGTGTGCCCCAGAAACGCATGCTGCGTATGAAAACAACTGCTTCATCTATCTGTTGGTTCATCTTGTCATTGATCGAAATAATGGAGCCACCGGTTGTCGAAATTATGGAGCCACTTTTTGATCGTTTTTTACCCCTTCCGGTACCGCAATAATCGCCTGTTTTTTACCCACGCGCAACGTCTGTTTTTTTGACGTCACGAGGCTTTCGGTAGCTCTTGCCCTGCAAGGTCAGTCGGTAGGCGTTGTGTAACAAACGATCCAGGGTTGCTGTGGCCAGCAGCTTGTTTCTGGCAAACGCCTGGTCCCACTCACCAAACTCCAGGTTGCTCGTGATGATGGTCGATCGCTGCTCATAGCGATGGGCTACCAGTTCATGGAAGTCCTCATCCTGGGGCGATGTCATGGGGTACAAGCCATAGTCATCAATGATGAGCAGGCTCACCTTGACCAGCTTGGCGAACTTGCGGTCGTACTGACCCGTGATCCGGGCTTTGTGCAAGTAGCCAAGCAGTGACTTCTGGGTGATGAACAGCACGTCCTTGCCCTGACGAATGCCCTGATGGCCAATGGCTTGAGCCAAATGGCTCTTACCCGTGCCGGTCGGACCACAGATGAGCACCGGACAGGCCTCGCCCATGAAGCGACAGGTCAACAAGTCACTGACCAGGCTTCTGTTGAGGGTCGGACAAGCGGCAAAGTCGAACTGCTCAATCGTTTTGCTGGAGATCAAAGAGGCTTTCTTGAGCAACAGCGCGCTTCGGGTTTGGTCGCGGCGAGCCAATTCATCTCCCAAGAGCATCTGCAGAAACTCCAGGTGACTGAGCTTCTCGTCAATGGCTTGCCGAATCCGAATGTCGAGCGAGTCTGTCACGCCTGAGAGACGGAGCAGGCGCAGCTGTTGGGCGACTTCTGGGTGGTGCTGGGTGGCAGTCGTTGGTTTCATGATGGCAGCTCTCCTCTTACTGCAACATCATCTGGCGAGTGTCGCGGGCAAAGCGCCCCTTGCCTTGGTAGGCTGAGGAGGCACCAAATTCTGCACCGGTGTCAGGCAACAGTCCGGCTTTGGCCTCATCCTGTAACTGTTCAATGACATGACGCATGACCTTCGGGGAGATGGAATCCACAACGCCGCATCGCTGGCACGCCAGTTCAAGCCAGTGGTCACCAAACTCATGCCTCAGTCGCAACACCCCCTGCACGGTACGCAGCCGTTGCAAGATGCGATCACCAAACAGGTTCATGATCAACGCGTGACAGTGTAGACCAACCGCCTGAGCTTGCTCCCGACACCAGGCGGGCGATTGCATGAGCCAGGCGACTGCGGCCTCGGGCATGTGATCGTTGATGGTTTGACGCTGTCCAGGGCGCTGGCCCCTCGGGTGAGTGGTCACCAGATCCTGGCTGTCAAAGACCTCCACGGTCGAGGCGCATAGCCGAAGCTGCACTGTGCGCCCCACTAGGCGATAGGGCACGGAGTACAGACAGCGCTCATGCTGAACATGACAATCGCGATGAACCTTTGCTTGTGCATACCAATAGACATCGGGCCTGCGCTCAGGCAATGGCTTCAGGTAGGGGCGCTCCAGCTCAAATTGCTCCAGCGGTTTGGCGTAGGTGCTGCCATGGATGCGTTGCCCAGCGACATGAAGCACCCAATGGGTGACCTGTTCGTTCAGATCTGCAAGGTGGCGAAACTGGCGCGTGGGCAGAAAGTTGCGCTTGACGTACTTCACGCCAGACTCCACTCGTCCCTTCTTCTGCGGATCTGCTGGAGGACACGGGTCAATCAGAAATCCATAGCCCTGGGCCAGCTCCCCGTAGGCACGTTGCACCTCGGTCTCATGCAGCACCGCCTTGATGATGGCGCACTTGGGGTTGTCGATGATCAGCCGCGCCGGGGTGGCGCCAAAGAACTCGAAGGCACGCTGGTGGCAGCGCAGCCAGGTGGCCACGGTCTGGTCCCAGACAAACTCCACGTACTGGTGGCGGCTGGCGCACAGCGTCATCACAAAGAACCAGGTTCTCTTGGGCTTGCCGCTGGTCGGGTCTGGCAGGAAAGGACCGGCTCCAAAGTCAACCTGCGCCGCCTCTCCAAGCTTGAAGTCCAGAATCATCGTCGGGCGAACCTGGGGTTGCGCAGCCTTCAATTGATTGACGGCACGACGCACCGAGGAGTAGTGGCATCGCACGCCATGATCACGCTGCAGCGCAGCATGGATCGCTACCGCATTCACACCATGCTCAAACCATTGGGCAATCAGTGTCAGATGCGCACTGCTCAACCCGCTTTGCCGACCAACTGGACGCAATTTGCCTTGGGCACGGTGCTCACGCAAGGCCTGCTCGATGGCTGCCAGCTCTGGCAAAGGTGTTTCTGGATCCAGCCACCCTCGGAGTCTGGCAATCTGGCCAATCTCGTTGGTCTTGTGCCGCCCCATGATCCCCGAGCGGGCAATCGCCCGCTCGCTTTGCTGCTGTCGAAGTCGGTAAATGACTTCCCTGTACTCGTGCATGTCGATTCTCCGGTTTGCCATCTCCTCCTCCCGCAACGTGTCGCTGAAGGGAAAAGTATGGCGTTGAACAAACCGGAGGGGTCGAATCAGCCTACTAGACTGGCTCCATATTTACGATCACCAACTGGCTCGATAATTTCGATCACCAATTGGCTCCATAATTTCGATCATCACTGGCTCTATATTTACGATCACGGGTGGTTCCATTACACCGATCACTGACAATACCTAATATTTTCAACTGAACTCGACCAGTTTTATCCTGGGCCAAGGGGTTTGAAAAGTGAAGTTCAACAAGCCCTTGTCTACAAACAACCGACCCACTGAGCGCAAAATATGGTTCACATCGATGCGGTCGTTGGCAGAGGTGCTCAACGATGAAAACGGTTATGTGAGACCTCACATCGGTGATTCAAAACGGCTCAAGCGGCTTACGGTCGTTGCGCCGGATGAAGGCGGGGGAGAGGTGTTGCCAATTGGGGGCTGTTTTTGATCGATCGGTAGTCAGTGCGAACTGCCCGTGCGCCTAAGCGACCCTGCGGATTTTCTTGATGCTGGCTCTCAGCGTCGCGTTGATCCTGGTTTGCCATCCCATGCCTTGGGACTTGAAATGATCAAGTATGTCTGTGTCAATCCGTAGCGAAACCAGTGATTTTTTGCCACTGCCCACAGGACGGCCCCGCACAGGTTTGAGCGCTGCCATTTCGGCATCACTAAGCTCCCTCGCGTCTGGATCGGCAGCAATCCCTGCATTGATTGCTGCATTTTCCGCGGGTCCAGGAAGATGGACTTTGCGTCCAGATTTAGTTTTGAGATACATAGAACTCAACCTCTCTTTTGTTAGCCTTGCGCAAGCTGATGATGCGCCGCTCTTCATTTCGATCTGTGTATACAACGCAAAACAGGCGCTCACCCAGGAGAGCAAAACCAATCATGCGAATCTCACCGTAATCATTGCGGACATCTTGCATGGCAAGCAAGGAATCCCATTCCAGTTCATTAGCTCTCGCAAGCGAGACTCCATGCTTGAGTTTGTTTTGTTCGTCTTTGATTGAGTTGTAGGAGACGGCTCCATTTATTGTAGCTACATTTAATTTCTTTGCCAATGAATGTTTGAACATAGATGCTGTTTGCGTATCAAAATTTGATTACGCTGAAATCCTGAACTATCGCTCAAACTAGCTTGAATGTTTAAGGTTCAGGACCGTTTTGTCCGTTGTCATTCAAACGATTCGGCTTTGTTTTCTACGGACATCCTTCGGTATGAGAGGCCCATTGCACTGGCTTCTACCAAGACCCAAATGGTCTACAAAATGGCATGCAAAATAAAAAAGCGCCTTAAAAGGCGCATGACAGGTGGCGGAGAGGGTGGGATTCGAACCCACGGTGGATTTGCACCCACGCCTGATTTCGAGTCAGGTACATTCGACCACTCTGCCACCTCTCCTGAAGGTGAGCTGCCCAGCTGGCGTAGGAAACCGGTCTGAGAGCTGCAAAAGTGAAGACCGTGATTCTAGCAGAATTCACCCAAATTCCCGCAACACGGTTATGCTGTCATCATTCAAATAATGATCAAAATGACAGGAATGCAAAATGGCCAAGCGTGAAATCAAGCTTCCCGACTACCCCAGAGTGGCCTTGGTGCTGCAGGGTGGAGGTGCACTTGGCTCTTACCAGGCTGGTGTCTATGAGGGTCTTGCCAACGCCGGCATTCATCCCAACTGGGTGGCTGGCATTTCGATCGGTTCGCTGAACTGCGCCATCATTGCGGGCAATCCTCCCGAAAAACGCGTCGAGCGCTTGCACGAGTTTTGGGACACGATCTGCAGCCCACCGGTTTTTCCGTCCACGATGATGTCCAGCCACCTCCAAATGGGCCAGGACTGGATGGCTCCATGGGGCGACATGCTCGCAGGAATCGGCCATCAGTGGTTTGGGTCGATGGCGGCGATGTCCGCCCTCATGAAGGGTCAGGATGGGTTCTTTACCCCCAGGATGTTTGCCCCAGGGGGGGGATCACCTGATGCTACAAGTTTCTATGACACCACGCCGATTTTGTCCACGCTGGAGCGGTTTGCGGACTTTGACCGGATCAACAGCGGCGAGACTCGCGTGTCGCTGGGTGCGACCAATGTCGAGAGCGGCAACTTTGTGTATTTTGACTCTGACAAGATCAAACTGACGCCAAAGCATTTTCTGGCATCAGGTTCGCTGCCACCTGGGTTTCCAGCAACCGAGATCGATGGCGAGTACTACTGGGATGGTGGATGCGTTTCCAACACTCCCCTGGAGTACGTGCTTGGAGACTCTCCCAGAAAAGACACACTTGTGTTTCAGGTCGACCTGTGGAGTGCAAGAGGACCCTTGCCTGTTGATATTCTGCAGGTCACCGAAAGGCTCAAGGACATTCAATACTCCAGCCGCACCAGGACCATGACCAACGCCATCAACATGGCGCAACGCATGCGTCAGGCCTTGTTTGACACCATAGAGAGGATACCGCCTGCCGTCCGTGCCAAGGATCCCTGGTTTGACGAGATGATGCGACACATGATGGGGGCGCGTTATAACGTCATCCATCTCATTTATCACAACAAACATACCGAAGGGCACTACAAAGACTACCAGTTCAGCGCGGAAACCATGCGTGCGCATTGGCAGACCGGATTGCATGACATGCACGAGACGCTCGAGTATCCTCAGTGTCTTGATATGCCCGCCGAAGGCGAGAACTTTGTCTCGTTCGACGTGCACACCAAAAAGCGCAGCTCATCAGGGCAGTTCAACCACTTGGACAACAAGGTGACCGCGGTCAAGCCTTCAGGTAGTCGAAAGCCACCTCGCCGAGCCCCAAAGTAAGGTCGCACAGCAAGTGCTTGGCACTGACGACCTCCAGCACCGGCAGGTCGGCAATCGGTGCAAGCGCATGCTCAAAGAGCTCCAGGCGAGCAGGTCCCGTCCAGGCGCCTTTGACAGTCACTCCCTGCAAAAAGTAGCGCACGAGCTCGCAAACCCTGGCTGACCCATCCACGTGGGGAATGATTTTCAGCAAGTAGTTGGGCGTCTCGGTCAGTTTCTTTTGCTCGGCTGCAATATCCAGGGTTTCGTATTTGTAGCCCATGGTTCCTGTGGCGACCCGGACAGGGCCATAGTCCAGCGTGCCGACCAGCGTGTCGGATGCGACAAACAGCTTGGGTTGAGCCAGCTTCTTTGGAAAGCCCCATAGTTCCCGTCCACCGGCAATCGGCGCCTCGTCATCCAGGTACATCATGTGGGTGTATCCGCCCTTGCGACCCTGCTCATCCACGACTGAAATCACTTGACCAGACTCGGTATAGTCGCCAAAGCCAGATGAATCAGGCATGCGGATGAACTCGTAGCTCACAATCGGATCCTCGATCCGTAGTGGCTCTGGCACCATTTCGCGCAGTTTTTTCTCATCGGTCCGATAGGAAATGATAAAAAACTCACGGTTGACAAAATGGTATGGGCCCTTGGGAAATGAGGGGCTGGCGAACGGCATCGAATAGGCGTTGGCCTTGATGTCAGCAATCTTCATGAGGTCTCCCGACCAATAAGTGATAGTTTTGGTAGCTTATTTGATAATCGTTTAAGATCCAAGAAGAATTGAAGATTTCAACGAAGATATACTTTCCACCTCACAGGAGATTTGCATGCTCAAAGGTCAAGTAGCAGTTGTGACAGGTTCAACGAGCGGAATTGGGCTCGCGATTGCCAAAGCCTTGGCCGAGCAAGGCGCGAGCGTCATGCTCAACGGTTTTGGCGATGCTGCCGAGATCGAAAAAGTACGCGCCTCTCTGGAAAAGGACTATGGCGTCAAGGCGCTGTTCAACGGTGCTGATCTCTCCAAGGGTGATGCCGTTCGTGGCCTGGTTGAGGAAACGGTTCAAAAGATGGGCCGAATCGACATTCTGGTCAACAACGCAGGCATTCAATACACCGCGCTGATCGAGGATTTCCCCACCGAGCGCTGGGACGCCATCATCGCGCTGAACCTCTCAGCTGTGTTCCACGGCACCGCCGCCGCCTTGCCGCACATGAAAAAGGCGGGCTACGGTCGCATCATCAACATCTCTTCTGCTCACGGCTTGGTGGGTTCGCCTCATAAGGCGGCCTACGTCTCGGCCAAGCATGGCGTGGTTGGCTTGACCAAGGTCACTGCGCTTGAGACCGCTGGCCAGGGGATCACTTGCAATGCCATTTGTCCTGGATGGGTACGCACCCCGCTCGTGGAAAAACAAATCACCGCCATCGCCCAGCAAAAGAAACTCAGCCAGGAAGATGCCGCCAAGGATCTCCTCTCCGAAAAACAACCATCCCTGCAGTTTGTCACCCCTGAGCAACTCGGTGCGGCAGCGGTTTTCCTGGCCTCGCCTGGTGCTGCACAGATGACGGGTACGACCATGTCGCTGGATGGTGGCTGGACTGCTCGTTGATATTGGGCTGGAGATCTCATGCTGTTTTTGCTGTCCCCTGCTAAGAAACTCGATTACGACTCCGCCTTGCCGACCAAGCTGCATACCCAGCCGCTATTCGTCAAGGATGCGCAAAAGCTGATTGGGGTGCTCAAGACAAAATCCGAGGCCGACATTGCGAGCCTGATGGACTTGAGCCCTGCATTGTCCAAACTCAATGCCCAACGTTATGCCGCATGGAAGCCGGTTTTCAACGAGTCGAACTCACGCCAGGCAGTGCTGGCGTTTAACGGGGATGTGTATGAGGGGCTTGAGGCCTCCAGCCTTTCTGAATCCCAGCTCAAGTGGGCGCAGGATCACGTTGCGATTCTGAGTGGCTTGTATGGTGTCTTGCGCCCACTTGACCTGATGCAACCCTATCGGCTTGAGATGGGGACGGCACTTGCCAATCCTGGCGGGAAAAATCTGTATGAATTCTGGTCAGACAAAATTACGCCGTATCTGAATGAGCGGCTGGCTGCTGACAAGGATCCCATCATTGTCAACCTCGCATCTGAGGAATATTTCAAGTCGGTCAACTCGAAAACACTGAATGCTCGCGTGATTCAGTGTGTGTTCCAGGACGGCAAAAACGGTGCCTGGAAGGTCATCAGCTTTCACGCCAAGCGTGCGCGTGGATTGATGGCTCGCTTTGCGATTCAGCACAAAATCACCAAGCCGCAAGCCCTGCAACAATTTGACCTGGAGGGCTATGCCTTCGCACCGGATGTCTCGACCGAGGACAAGCTGGTCTTCAGGCGACCCGAGTAAAGTCAGGTTGTGGGGCCTGTCATCCCACCGCTCTGCGAACTGAATCCATCGACATTTTTTTCAGACGCGGCCCTGCTTTCATGTATTGGCCTGGCAGGGGGCGACACATCATCTGTTCCACATCCCTGGCGATCTGTGCGACCTTTTCCAGGTCAATGCCGGTCTCGTAGCCGCACTCGTGCAATAGGTAAATCAGGTCCTCGGTGCAGATGTTCCCAGTCGCGCCAGGCGCGAATGGGCAACCGCCCAATCCTGCGATGGATGACTCAAACTCCCGCACACCAAGTGCCAATCCATTCATCACGTTGGCCAAGCCAATGCCACGCGTATTGTGAAAATGCAATGCAATCTCAAGCTCCGGATGTCGGTTGCGAATCGCCTCCACGGTCCGCGTCACAACGGGTGGTGTAGCCATGCCTGTCGTATCACCCAGGGTGATGTGACGAATGCCTTGGCTGGCGTAAAAATCGACAATCTTGAGGATGTTGTCGATGGCAACATCGCCCTCAAATGGGCAGCCAAAAGCCGTGGCGATGGCACCACGCATCGGGATGTTCCATTGCGCGGCGATGGGTGTGACCTCGGCAAAGGCGGCAATCGCCTCGTCAATGCTTTTGTTCAAATTGGTCTGGCAATGGCTCTCACTGGCGGAGATAAAGCCCACCATCATGTCCGCATGGGCAGCTGCAGCCCTTTCGGCACCACGCGCATTGGGCACCAGTACGGCCAGCCTCAAGCCAGGCACCCGATGCACCTGAGCCAGCACCTCTGCGGCATCAGCCAATTGGGGTAGAGCGCGTGGGGACACAAATGAGCTTGCCTCGATGCTTCTCAGTCCCGCATCGACCATGGCATTGATCACGGCGGCCTTTCGCTCGGTCGGAATGAACTCTGGCTCAGCCTGAAACCCATCAC